>Ga0209647_1001321_pt1 | contig 21405 bp, 20 predicted proteins | sample GraSoi_2013_60cm_FD_185827 | JGI IMG/M metagenome (GOLD analysis project Ga0209647, IMG submission 185827) | Grasslands soil microbial communities from the Angelo Coastal Reserve, California, USA - Sample 9_17_2013_60cm (SPAdes) (version 2) | ecosystem: Environmental > Terrestrial > Soil >... | reverse complement strand
GTCGCGGCCGGCGATCCCCAGTCGCGGCGTGTAGCCAACTTGGTTGTGTGCGATATCGGACAGGACGACAGGAAGCCCGCCCTGGTGGCTCACGACGATATTGCTGATGTCGCTGATGGATCCAAGCGCGCCGACGCCGCGCACATTGACCGATTGTTCGCCAACCGCGATCGTGCGGCCGCCGACATTGGCGTTGCTGGTCGAAATTGCGTTGATGATCTGCGGTAAAGTCAGTCCGTAGGCCCGCATGCGGTCGAGGTCGATTTCGGCCTGATATTCCTTGGTTTTGCCGCCAAGCGGCGAGATGTCGGCGATGCCCGGGACGATGCGCAGCTTCCGCTCGACCACCCAATCCTGGATTGTCTTGAGTTGGATCAGGTCCATGCCGGGCGGACCTTTGAGCTGGTAGCGCAGAATTTCGCTGATGCCGCCGGCCGGTGAAATGACCGGCGTTACGGTCGCCGGCAGCGTCGCATCCTTCAGGCGGTTTGTGACTTGCTGGCGCACGAAATTGTAGTCGCGCCCATATTCGAATTGCAGCCGGATGAAACCGAGCGCGAACACTGTGTTCGAGCGGATGTACGTCAGGCCGGGCGTGCTGGCGACCGCAATCTCCAGCGGAATCGTGACGTAGCGCTCGACCTCCTCAGGCGACTGGCCGGGATATTGCGCGATGATCTCGATGATCGGCGGCGCCGGATCGGGGTAGGCTTCAACATTGAGCGACGTGAAGGCGACATAGCCCACACCGATAAATGCCGCGAAGGCGACCAGCGCCAGGGGCCGTCGCGACAGGCAAAAAGACATCAGGCTACGCAACATGGATGCGTCAGCTTCCCGCTGCAGCGCGGTCGACGAACAGGCTGCCTTTGCTCACAACGTTTTCACCTTGGCGCAGGCCGTCAATGACCTGGATCATATTTCCGTTGGATAGGCCGGTCTTGATGTCGCGCCGCTCGACCGACTTGTCGTCGCGCGCGATCCAGACGTGAGCGGTTTTGCCATCGTAGATGATGGCGTCTTGCGGAACGGCCAGCGAGTTATCTCCCTCGCCCGTGAGGATGGTTACGCTCGCAAACATTTCCGGACGAAGCAGATGCCGCGAATTGTCGATCGTCGCTCTGACCAGCAGACGCCGCGTTCCGGAATCGAACGAGGTTGCGACGAAAGAAATATTCGCAGGGAATATCTGGTTCGGATACGAGAGAACGGTGAAGTGGACTGCCTGGCCCACGTGCACGCTTGGTGCATCGGATTCACGCACGTAGGCGACCAGCCACACGGTGGAGAGATCGCCGATGACGAAGGTCGGGTCGCTCGCGCTGGTGTTCTGCGACGAGGTGTTGATGTATTGCCCTGGGCCGACCTTGCGCTGAATAACGGTGCCCGCAATCGGCGAGTAGATGGTCATTTGCGGACTGACCGCGCCCGTGTCGCTGAATTTCGTGATTTCCTCGTCGGTCATGCCGAGGATACGCAAACGGTTACGCATGACCTCAAGGGATGTCTGCGCGGAGCGTACGTCATTCTCGGTGGCACGCGTGGTCGCTTGCGAAGTTTGCAAGTCGCGCAGCGGGCCAGCGCGTGAATCAAAAAGCGTCTTGTTTTGTTGCTCGACGATCTTCGCAAGATCCAAAGCGGACCGGGCTTTGTTCAGGTTGGAAATGGCGGTAATAAAATCGTTCTGCGCCTGAACCATGTCCGGCGCCTCAACAGTGAAAAGGGGCTGTCCGGCTTTCACCATGTCGCCGGGCTTGGCGAGCAATTTGGTCACCCGGCCCGAATAGGGCGAGAACACCAACGTCGCGCGGTCTTCGTCGACGCTGATTTTGCCTTCTGTCAAATGCTCGGTTCGGAATACGACATCGCCAACCGGCACGATTGTCAGCGAGGCCCACTGCTTCGGCGCCGGATAGTACAGGGCGCCTTCGCGGTGGCCTTGAGTCACTGTTTCGGCTTCAGCAAGCTTGTCCGTGCCGGGCGCACGCGTCGTCGCGGCCACAGCAAGCCATGTTCCAATGATCGTGATCAGAGCGGCCGCGGCGATCGCGCCATTTCGCGTGTTCGCAAGCGGCCGCAGTGTAAGCTGCGCCATGATAGTCCCGACTAGCCGATCCGAGGAACGCCCTCGTTCCGGAACCCCTTACTGGCGAGCTTTATATTGAATTAGCTGGGCAAAGCGGCATTACCGCGAAATAAAACTTTTACTTAAGCTAAATTGGGCCGGCGCCGAGGACATAGCCGTTTGGGTGCAATCGAAGCGATCTCCAGCTTGCCGCAGGCCCAAAGCGTTAAAAAGCGGATTTAGGCCCTTGTTTTCTTACGAAATTGCAATGATGCCGGTGGTGGTTATGCTTGGCGGGCTCTGCGGGACTCTAGGCGGGTCATTCACCTGTCGGTTTTCTTGAGCATAAGCGTTCTCTCCTGAAGCTTGTACCGGTGCCCAGCGCTATCAGACGCGTTGGTGCGGTGCGAAAAGGCCTTGCGATCGGTATGAGCTTACTTCGCCAGCTTATTCTTTATGCGGTGCTTGCGCTTCTCGTCGCGGTCGGCGCCGTTCCCGCACGGGCTCAAGACAAGCCGAGCGCCTTCGGCATCACCGTGCCTTCGATCGCGACGAGCCTGCCACAATACGGCGACCCATTCGGATATCGGAAGCAGCTGAACGATCACGGCGTCACTTACAGTCTGATCGATACAAGCGACGTGTTGAGCAATCTGTCTGGCGGCATTCGGCGCGGCACGATCTTCCAGAACAAGTTGGAAGGGCAGCTCTACATTGATCTTGAAAAATTGGCTGGCTGGAAGGATTGGACGTTTTACGCCAACGCCTTCGGAATTAGTAATGACGGCCGGATGCGGCGCGACTATGTCGGCGGCATGAACACGATCGCGGCGATTGAAGCCACGCCAACCGTACGCCTGTCGGAATTGTGGCTCGAGCGCTGGTTTGGTCCCGTAAGTCTCAGGTTCGGTCAACTCGCGGCGGATGCCGAATTCTTTTACAGCGACGTCAGTCAGATCTTCCTGCAAAGCGATTGGCCGACGATTGGCGCAGTTAACTTGCCGGGCGGTGGACCTGCCTATCCGCTATCCGCGGTTGGCGCGCGCGTAAAATACGAATTGCCGAAGGACGCCTCGTTATTGTTTGCGGTTTTCAACGGCGACCCGGCGCCACCATGTCCGGGCGCCGATCCCGACACCTGCAATCGCTATGGCGTGAATTTCCGTCTGAGCGATCCGGCCTTCATAATGGGCGAATTTCAGTGGAGACGAAATCGTGGAAACAATGATACGGGTCTTGCCACGACCCTGAAGATCGGCGGCTGGGGTCATCTCGGTCAATTCGCCGACCAGCGCTTCGCCAACAACGGAATGCTTCTGGCCAGCCCCGCGAGCAGCGGCACGCCGCTGATGCACCGCGGCGATTACGGAGCTTACGGCGTTATCGATCAGCAACTCTATCGCCCGCAAGGCGGAGGTGCGAACAGCGGCATTTCCATTTTCAATCGTTCGGCGATCACCCTGTCCGATCGTAATCTTGTCAACGTCGAGATTGACGGCGGAATTGTTTTTGCCGGAATGATCCCGAAGCGGCCAGCCGATAGTTTCGGCGCCAGCGTGATCTATTCGCGGTTTTCGGGCAGCGTTCGTGCCTTCGATCAAGACCAGATCAATTTCGGCAACCTGGCCACGCCACCGCGCGACTACGAGATCAATCTGGAGCTTACTTATGCCGCCCAGATCGTGCCGGGATGGATCGTGCAGCCGGTTTACACATATATCTGGCATCCAAGCGGCACGGGCATTCGCTATCCAGACGCCCAGGTTGCGGGCGTGCGTTCGATCGTCAGATTCTAAAAAAGTAGACCCGCCCGGACGGGGACGCGCCGGGCGGGTCGTCTAGATCGGCGCAGGGATGGACTGGGCGGGCGCCGATCTCAGCCGGTGAAATCAGTAGTCGCAGACCCGGATGACGCGCACATTGCCCCAGCGGTCGTAGCGCTCCACGAGACGGCAATCGCGATAGCCGGGCGTCACATAGACTGGGCCGGTGGAAGCTGCGGCGGCACCGATCAGCGCGCCTGCGGCAAAGCCGGCGCCGATGCCCCAGCCTAAATGCGAGTGGGCCTGGGCGCTGCCGCTGGTGGCGGCGAGAGTGCCGATGAGTGTGAGTGTTGTCAGGGTGGCTACTGTGATCTTGGACTTGGTCATGACGATCTCCATCCGGTTAATTTCGGGCGGCCTTCAGCCGCGATATGGATTGGTCGCACTCGCTCCGGAAAAGGTTCGAAGGGGAAATCGAGCAGGGTTGCTCAATGAGCCCGCCCGGTGACACAGTGGCCAAATGACGAGAATCACCCTGGTTTTATTGAGCTTTTTGGTTGCGCTGGGAGCGGCGCAGGCCCAGCCGCTGGACAAGGTCCGCTTTGGCACCAATTGGGTGGCGGAAGCGGAGCATGGCGGCTTCTTTCAAGCGCTCGCGGATGGCACGTACAAGAAGTACGGCCTCGATGTGACCATCGTGCCCGGCGGGCCGAACGTGAACAATCGCATTCTGCTGCCCGTCGGCAAGCTCGATTTTTTTATGAGCGCCAATTCGTTGCAGTCTTTCGATGCGGTCGAGCAAAAGATCCCGACCGTCGCGGTGGCGGCAAGCTTCCAGAAAGATCCGCAAGTGTTCGTTGCGCATCCGGGCGTCACAAAACTTGAAGATCTGAAGACCCGTACGCTGTTCGTATCGAAGGAGGGTATGGCCAGCTATTTCCAGTGGCTAAAATCTGATTTTGGCTTCAACGAGTCGAAGGTGAAACCATACACATTCAACGCGCAGCCATTCCTCGCCGACAAGAATTCGGCAATGCAGGGCTATGTCACCTCGGAGCCGTTCGCGGTGGAACGCCAGGCCGGGTTCAAACCGGTGGTGTTTCTGCTCGCAAATTACGGCTTCGATGCATATTCGACGCTGATCGAAACTCGCCGCGACCTGGTGGAAAAGCGGCCCGACCTTGTGCAGCGTTTCGTCGACGCCTCTGCGATCGGTTGGTATCACTACATCTACGGGGATAGCCGGGCCGGAAACGAACTGATCAAGAAACAAAATCCGGAAATGACGGACGCGCTGCTGGCGTATTCCATCGCAAAGATGAAGGAATATGGCATCGTCGATTCAGGAGACTCCGTGAATTCCGGCATCGGCGCTATGACGGACGCGCACTGGAAGAGCTTCTTCGCCAAGATGGTGCGCGCCGGTGTGGTCAAGGCGAGCGTTGACTACAAGCGTGCCTATACCTTGCAGTTCGTCAACAAAAGTGTCGGCGTCGATTTGCGGCCGAAATGAGCGCGTCGGGCCAGGCCATCATTTCATTGCGCGGCGTCGGCAAGACGTTCGATAGTGGCACGGTCGCGCTCGACGGGTTCGACCTCGACGTGCGCGGGGGCGAATTCGTCTCGTTGCTAGGACCATCCGGCTGCGGCAAATCAACGGTCTTGCGCATCGTCGCAGGCTTGAGCGCCGCTTCCGCAGGCGCGGTCGAATGGCCGAATGGCGCCGGCCGTATCGGGTTTGTTTTTCAGGAACCGACGCTGATGCCCTGGGCTGATGTGGCCGCCAATGTGCGGTTGCCGCTCAAACTCGCCCACGTCGACGAAACATACGCGCAAGCGGCTGTCACGCCGGCGCTTCGGCGCGTCGGTCTTGCAGAATTCGCGAAAGCTTATCCGCGTGAATTGTCGGGGGGCATGAAAATGCGTGCGTCGATCGCGCGTGCTCTCGTGACCGAGCCACAATTGCTGCTGATGGACGAACCATTCGCCGCGCTCGACGAGATCACCCGGTTCAAGCTCAACAACGATCTGCTGGCGGTATGGCAAGAGCTGCGGCGGACGGCGATCTTCGTCACCCATTCGGTATTCGAATCGGTTTATTTGTCGCAACGCATCGTGGTGATGACGCCGCGCCCGGGACGAGTATTTACGGAAATTGCCATCGACGCGCCGTATCCGCGCGACGAGCGGTTTCGTACTTCGCCTGACTATGCCGGGTTTTGCCGCCAGGTGGCTGAAGCGCTTGGCAAGGCTATGGAAGCCGCATCATGAGAGACCGCGCCCCGCGCATTGTTTTGCCGGTGATGGTGCTCGCGATCGGCGTTGTTATTTGGCATCTGGTGGTGCGCGCTTTCGCGATTCCGCCCTATGTCTTGCCGGCGCCTGGATTGGTACTAGCCACGCTGTTTTCCGATGGCAGCCTGCTGTGGAACTCGCTGCTGGTCACGCTGCAGACGACTTTCGAAGGTTTTTTGCTCGCGGCCATCGGGGGCATTGGCCTTGCGATCCTGTTCAGCCAGTCGCGGCCAATCGAATATTCATTTTACCCTTATGCGGTCATTCTTCAGGTGACGCCGATCGTCGCCGTTGCCCCGCTCTTGCTGATTTACCTGCCGCAACACCTGGCCGTGCTGGCATGTGCGTGGATCGTTGCGTTCTTCCCGGTTCTTGCCAACGCCACGCTCGGGCTGAATTCAGTCGATCACAATCTGCTCGCGTTGTTTGAGCTCTACAAAGCGTCGCGCTGGCAGGTGCTGTGGAATCTGAAATTGCCTTCTGCGCTGCCGCAAATGCTCGCCGGGCTGCGCATTGCGGGTGGGTTGTCGTTGGTCGGCGCGGTGGTTGCGGAAATTGCCGCGGGCTCTGCCGGAGCTGGCTCGGGTTTGGCCTACCGCATTGCCGAATCGGGTTATCGACTCAACGTCCCACGCATGTTCGCGGCGTTACTGCTCTTGTCGCTCGCAGGCGTTGCGATCTTCTTCGTGCTGTCGGCGATTGCGCATTTGGTACTGCGCCGCTGGCATGAAAGCGCGATCGAACGCGAACGCTAGCTTCCGAGTACCAGTTGCACGGCGACGCCGAGCGCCGCCATCGCAAGCACAACTTCGATCAGGCTACGGTGCAGCCCGAATGCCAGCACCGCTGCAATCGCCGCCAAGGCGGCCGCGCGGAGATCGAGCGCCAGCGGATCGAACGCATACCAGCGGAGCGGCCCGGCGTGCATTTCCGTAACTTTTCCGAACAGCACATGCAGCGCGAACCACACCGACAGATTCAAGATCACGCCGACAACAGCTGCGGTGATGGCAGCAAGGGCGCCAGACAGTTGCCGGTTGGCCCGCAGCGGCTCGACGAACGGGGCGCCGGCAAAAATCCAGAGCATGGACGGTACGAATGTAACCCACGTCGTCATCGCCGCGCCGAGCACGCCGGCCGCAATTGGTGAGAAAGGGGCTGCATCGCGGAAAGCCGCAAGAAAGCCGACGAATTGTGTCACGAGAATGAGCGGTCCCGGCGTCGTTTCGGCAAGCCCCAGGCCATCAACCATTTCCGGCGCCGTCATCCAGCCGTAAGTTTCCACCGCCTGCTGGGCCATGTACGCGAGCAGCGCATAAGCACCTCCAAAACTCACAACTGCGAGTTTGGAGAAAAAAGTGCCGATGCTCACGAGGACATGCGTCGGGCCCAGCACAAGGGCGGCAAACGCAATCGGTGCCCACCACACAATCAACCCGACCACCGAGGCGATAATGAATTGCCGCCAGCGATTTTCCGCCGGCGCGGGCACGTTTTCGATCTTTCCGCTCAGGCCCAGCTGATTGGGTGCTCTGCGCGCGACAAAATAACCAATGAGTGCAGCTGCGGCGACGATCAATGGAAACGGCAGCGACAAAAAGAAGATGCCGACAAATGCTGCCCCCGCCAGCGAAAGGAGCAGCGCCGTCTTGAGCGCACGCTTGCCAATGCGGATCAGCGCTTCAACCACGATGACCAGCACGGCGGCCTTGATGCCGAACAGTGCGCCATCGATGGCCGAAATACCGCGCCCGAGCGCATAAAGTAGGCTCAGGCCCAGCATGACAAAGGCGCCCGGAAGAACAAAAAGAATTCCTGCGCTCAATCCGCCGCGAACACCATGCAGCAGCCAACCGAGATAGGTCGCAAGTTTCTGTGCCTCCGGGCCTGGCAGCAGCATGCAGAAATTGAGCGCGTGGAGGAAGCGGGCTTCATCCACCCATTTCTTTTCGTCGACCACGACGCGATGCATGAGCGCGATCTGCCCGGCCGGTCCGCCGAAATTGATGCAGCCGATCTTTAGCCACACCGTGAATGCTTCGGCGAAGCTTGGTCGGTCAGTCGATTCTGCAGTTGTCATACTCGTCACGCTGCCTTTGCCGGCCAGTTATGACGCTCTTCGGCGGCGAATCGCAGCCATGCGAATAAAGCATCGTAAACCATGAAGCCGCGATCGAGCAGGCCGTGATCGTCCCGCCGCTTCCGCCGCAATATCGGGCCGTGCGGTGTCGGCGCCACGAACGATCAACGCGAGCCGCGCCAATGATGGTTCACCTTCGAGGCCGAACAGTTGGAGCATCGTGTCAAACGAACAGCGTTCGCCGACGTGGCTGAGCTCAACATCCTTGATGTCGAACGGCACGCCGCCGCTTTCGCGCGCGACATTGACGACCTGATCCGGGTCAACGAACAGAATGCGCGCTTGTGGATCGAGAAAACGGCGGATCAGCCACGGGCACGCGATGCGATCTATTTTTGGCCGTCGTCGCGTGACCCAGACGCTCGGCCGCTTTGGCGCCAGCCGCTCGAGTTCTGCCTTGGCGACAAAGGGCAGGCCAGCTTTTGTCCAGCCCTCATAGCCGCCTTCCAACACGCGCGCATCAATGCCGTCGGCACGTAACTGTGCGACCGCGCTTTGGCCCATTTCGTGGCCGGCTTTGCATGCGGCGATGATCGGGCGCGTGACATCAAATTCTGCCGCCCATTGTTTCGCTTTGGCGGCATCGCGCCAGACGGCGCCTGGCAGCAAGTGCGGCGATGCCTCGTAGGCATCACGCCGCCGCACATCGACGAGTTGCGGCACATCACGCGTCGCAATGGCGTTCCAGAGTTCTTTCGGCGAGATTGAGTAGCTCGGAGACAGCATAGGTCCCCTCCGTGAACGAAGGAGACGGTGCTTGGGCTCGTGAGCCTTGGCAGTGCGGGGCGACCGTCGCAGGCCCCACGTCGATCTTTTAACCCGCTGTCACGCGGGCAGCAAGGCTTCGCTTATCGAAACATCGAGAACGGCACCACAAGCGACATGCCGGACACCAACAACAACATCAAGATCACTCTACGGAATGCCGCATCGTCGAGCTTGCCGTACAGCTTGAGCCCGGCCCATGTTCCGGCCAGCATGCAAGGCAGACCGAGCAGGTAAAGTTTGACGGTTTCGGCGGTGACAGCGCCGGCGAGACTCAATGATACCGTGCTGGTCAATATGGTCGCGAGCAGGACTGGCTGGAAGATTGCGCGCTGGACGTCTTTCGGCCAGTTGCGCAATTGGCACCAAACTACGACGACGATCCCGACCAGGCCGGTCAATCCGGCAAGCAGGCCATTGAGAAATCCGATGCCAACCTCGGTGGGGACTCCTTCGTGCGTCAATTTGATCACCGGCCTCGCCAAACTGTAGATGCTGTAAACAATCAGCAGCACGCCAACGCCAATGCGCATATTGGCCGGATCGATATAAGTGAGCAGCATCGTGCCCGCTGGCACGCCGATCAGTCCGCCAGCGATGAATGGCGCCGCGCTTCGCCATCGCACCGCGTGCCGCAACGCCCAAACGCCGTAGCCCTGCGTCACGAAGCCGTAGCCGACGATCAGGGTCGCGGTCTGGATCGGTGTCAGGATGTGCAAATAGACGCCGGACACCACAAGCCCCATCGCGAAGCCGGCGAGACCCGAGGTCAAGCCGCCCAAAAATGACGCCAAGAGACGTCAGATGCGACGCCGTCCATCCATGGGTTGTTCCTAATTGAAAGCGATCAGCGCTTGGATGGACGGCGTCGCATCTGACGGGGAGGCCGCGGAGACCCCGAACGTTGCAAATTGGCGATCGGCGGCGCGCACTGCGCCGGAATCGAATTGCGGAATTGTCTCGTGAGTTTGCTAGCTTGCGGTGAGCATAGGTCCCCTCCGTAAACGAAGGAGACGGTGCTTGGGCTCGCAAGCCTTGGAAATGCAGGGCGACCGTCGCAGGCCCCGCAAATGAGTATTTACAACACTTCGCGAAGCCCTACAAGGCCAGCCGCATTACACACCCGCATATTCGTCACTCGCCACGGCACGCGGCCTTCGCTAGTTTTTGCGTGGGAGGCGTCCCGATGGCCAACAAAATCGATCTCAGTGCGCGAAATGCAGTCGTCACCGGCGGAGCGCAAGGCATTGGCCGCGCGATTGTCGAGCGGTTTCTTGAATCGGGGGCGGCAGTCGCGATTTGGGATCGGGATATCGATCTCGCGAAAAAGACAGCGGCGGACTTGCAAAAGCGCGGCCGCATTGCGCCCTACGCGGTCGATGTCACCAATTATTCGGATGTTGAACGCGTGCGCGACCAAACGATCAAAGCACTCGGGCGTATCGATATCCTGGTCAACAATGCCGGCATTGCGGGGCCGAATGTGAAGACGTGGGACTATCCGCTCGATGCCTGGCGCAACGTGCTTTCGGTCAATCTCGACGGGCCGTTTCATTGTTGCCGTGCCTTGGCGCCGGCAATGATCGCACAGAAATACGGCCGCATCGTCAACATCGCTTCTATCGCAGGCAAAGAAGGCAATCCGAATGCGCCCGCCTATTCCGCCTCGAAGGCTGGGGTCATTGCGTTGACGAAATCGCTCGGCAAGGAGCTCGCGTCCTATGACATATCGGTCAATTGCATCACGCCGGCTGCCGCGAAAACAGCGATTTTTGATCAGATGACGCAAGAGCATATCGACTTCATGTTGTCGAAAATTCCGCGTGGCCGCTTCGTGACGGTGGAGGAGATCGCAAGCCTCGTCGCCTTTTGCGCGTCGAGCGATTGTTCATTCACTACCGGTGCGGTCTTCGACATTTCCGGCGGCCGGGCGACGTATTGAGCGAAGCGTCTCACCAGCGCCGGGAGCGGCTTATTGGCATTGCCCTTATGTGTGGAGCGGTGGCGTTGTTCGCATGCCTCGACACCACTGCGAAGTATCTCAACACGCAGATGGACTCGCTTGAGATTGCGTGGGCGCGCTACACCAGCGCTTTCGTGCTCACACTCATGGTCTCGAACCCTTTGACGCACCGTGACCTGCTGCGCACCCGCAGCCCGAAGCTTCAACTCATCCGATCTGTATTGTTGGTTCTGTCGACGGCGCTGAATTTCGTTGCACTGCGCTGGCTGCAACTCGACGAAGCGCTGTCGATCATCTTCACGTTTCCGTTCATCGTTGCAATTATTTCCGGCCCACTCCTGGGTGAGTGGCTTGGCTGGCGGCGATGGTCGGCTATTGGATTCGGCTTTGCCGGCGTGTTGCTCATCACGCGGCCCGGGCTCGGTGGAATGCATCCCGCCGCCTTCTTCTCGCTGGCGGCAACCGTCTGTTACGGATTCTACGCCGTGATCACACGCATCGTGTCGCGGGTCGATTCCAATCAAACCTCGCTGTTCTACGCGAATTTCATCGGCGCGCTTGTCATGCTGCCTGTTATCCCATTTGTCTGGCAGCCGCCGGCAAATTGGGTCATCGCGGTGATGCTAACGATGACCGGTGTGCTCGGGAGTACCGGCCATTTCTTTCTCATCGCGGGCCACAAGCTGGCGCCGGCCTCAGTGTTGTCGCCCTTCATCTATACACAGCTGATCTGGGTAGTGATCCTTGGCTATCTGGTGTTCGACCACGTGCCCACCGGCTGGACCATCGCGGGCGCGGCGATGGTCATTGGTTCGGGGCTTTACCTGCTCTATCGCGAGCGGCAGATAGGCAAGTCCACAACCAGCGAAGCGGCGATTGAAGGCCCGCTGGAATAGGAGAGTTGCGGGGCCTTCAGTCTAGGGGCTAAGTTGCCGCCGCCTAACACGGATTTTGAGCTTTCGAGGATCATTTATGGCCACAGCAAAGGACCGCGCGCAGGCCAAGGCCGGCTCCGGACTGAATGACGACATCGGTGAGCAAAAGCGGCTGGAACTATACCGCACGCAGGTGGTGATCCGCGAGGCCGAGCAGCGCGCCTACGATCTTTTCCTGCAAAACCTGGTCAAGGGAACCAGCCACCTGTCGCTCGGACAAGAAGCGATTGCCGCCGGTTTTGGCGAGGCCATGCAGAAGGGTGACTTGAGTTTTTGCACCTATCGCGGCCACGCCCACACACTGGCGCGCGGCGTTCCGGTCGAGAAGGTGCTGGGTGAGTTAATGCAGCGTGACAACGGACTGATGCGCGGCAAGGGCGGCTCCATGCACCTTACCTCGGAAGCGCATGGCGTTATGGGCTCCTACGCCATCATCGGCGCGCACCTTCCAATCGCCTGCGGCGCCGCTTGGCGCGCGCAATACAAAGGCGACAAAGATGTTTCGGTCTGCTTCTTCGGCGACGGCACCACCAATATCGGCGCGTTCCACGAAGCGTTGAATTTCGCTGCGGTGTGGAAGCTGCCGGTCATATTCGTATGCGAAAACAATCTCTACATGGAATACACGCCGATCGCGGAGGTCACCGCTGTTCCGCATCCGGCCGCCGACCGTGCCTCGGCCTATGGTCTCGAGCGCATCGTGATCGACGGTAACGACGCTGACGAATGTTATCGCGCCGCCCAGAAGGCCTTTGCCAAGGCGCGCGCCGGTGACGGACCGTCGCTGATCGAGTGCATGACCTACCGCCACAGCGGCCATTCGCGCGCCGATCCCGCCAAGTACCGTCCCGAGGGCGAGCTGGAAAAATGGAAGCTGCGCGATCCCATCAAAATCTATCGCGAGCGATTGAAGCAGTTCGGCGTCAGCGATGCGACGATTGAAAAAATCGACGCCAGTGTTCGCAAGGAAGTCGACGATGCGACCGAAATTTGCAAAGCAGCGCCGAACCCACCGCTCGATATTCTCACCACCGACGTCTATGCCGATGGAGGCTGGGCATGGCGGAACTGAGCTACCGCGACGCGGTCATCCGCGGCATCGCGCAGGAAATGAAACGCGACTCCGACGTGGTGTTTCTTGGCGAGGATGTGGCGAAAGCCGGCGGCGTATTCAAGGCGACCGTCGGGCTTTATGAGCAATTCGGCCCGCTTCGCGTGCGCGACACGCCGATTTCCGAGCAGGCCATCCTCGGTGCTGCCATGGGCGCGGCGATGACCGGCTTGAAGCCAATCGCGGAAATCATGTTCTCGGATTTCTTCGCGGTGTGCTTCGACTACATTGCCAACGAAATTCCCAAGAGCCGTTACATGTCGAACGGGCAAACGAAATGCCCGCTGGTGGTGCGCACCGGCAATGGCGCGGGCTCGCGCTTCGGGGCGCAGCACAGCCAGAGCGTCGAGAACTGGTGCATGATGATTCCGGGACTCAAGGTGGTGGCGCCATCGTCCCCGGTCGATGTCATCGGCTTGCTGGCTGCTTCCGTTCGTGATCCCGATCCGGTGATTTTCCTCGAGCACAAGTCGCTCTATGCGACCAAAGGCGAGGTGCCGGACGGCGAAATCGTCGACACGCTTGGCACGGCCAAGATCGTCCGGCCCGGCAAGGATGCAACAATCATTGCGTTGGCGCTCATGGTTCCGCGCGCGCTGGAGGCTGCCAACAGACTCAAGGCGGAACACGGTATTGACTGCGAAGTCGTCGATGTGCGCTCGCTGGTGCCGCTCGACACCCAGACCATTCTCGGCTCAATCGCGAAAACGCATCGGTTGTTCACTGTCGAAGAGAATCCGCGATTGTGCGGCTGGGGCGCGGAAATTGTATCGATAGCGGCGGACGAGGCCTTCTACGACCTTGACGGGCCTCCAGTCCGTATTACCACGCCGCACATTCCACTACCGGCAGCGGATATTCTGGAGGACATCGTGCTGCCGACACCAGATCGTATCGCAGACACGGTGCGGCGGAGCTTGGGGAGTTGAATTCAATTCTGGTCATTCCGGGGCGCGCCGAAGGCGCGAATCCGGAATCCAGAAATGGACGTCGTGCTTGTAATTGGATTCCGGGTTCGGCGCTTCGCGCCGCCCCGGGAGCGAGTTGAGAGGTGTCGCTATGTACGAAAATCTTCTCGCCAATGTTCCGACCGACCTCTGGATTGGCGGCAAATGGCGCAAATCATCGGACAACCAGCGTTTCGATGTGATCGACCCGGCGACCGAGAAGAAAATCGCGTCGGTTGCGAGCGCCTCGGTCGAGGACGCCAAGGCCGCGATCGACGCCGCCGAGGCCGCATTCGAAGGTTGGGCAGGACGCAAGCCGCGCGAGCGCGCCGAGATTCTGCGCAAGGCCTACGAATTGATCATGCGCGATGCCGAGCGCTTCGCCAAACTGATCACGCTGGAGAATGGCAAAGCGCTGTCCGATTCTCGCGGTGAGGTCGCCTATGCGGCCGAGTTCTTTCGTTGGTACGCCGAAGAGGCCGTCCGCAATATCGGCCATATCTCAATGGCGCCGGCCTCCGGCGCGCGCATCGTCGCGCAGCACAAGCCGGCCGGCATTGCGGTGCTGGTGACACCATGGAATTTCCCGGCCGCCATGGCGACGCGCAAGATCGGGCCCGCCCTTGCCGCTGGCTGCCCGGTGGTGCTCAAGCCCGCGTCCGATACCCCGCTCACGATGCTGGCATTGATGCCGGCGCTGGAAGAGGCGGGCGTGCCCGCCGGCGTGGTCAATGTTGTGCCGTCGCGCCGTTCCGGTCCCGTGGTGAGCGCGATGCTGCACGATCCCCGCGTGCGCGTGCTGTCGTTTACCGGCTCGACCGAAGTCGGCCGCAAGCTGTTGCATGAGGCCGCCGACCAAGTTCTCAAGCCGTCCATGGAGCTCGGCGGCAACGCGCCATTCTTGGTGTTTGAGGATGCCGACATCGATGCGGCGATCGACGGCGCCATGATCGCAAAGATGCGCAACATGGGCGAGGCCTGCACGGCAGCGAACCGTTTCTACGTCCATGAGAAGGTGCACGATGAGTTTGCCAAGAAACTCACCGACAAGATGAAATCGCTGAAAATGGGCAACGGTCTTGACGACGGCATCAATCTTGGGCCGCTGGTCAACAAAGACGGCCGCGACAAGGTGATCGAGCTGGTCGACGATGCGGTAAACAAAGGCGCCAAGGTTTTGACCGGCGGTAAGACGCCGGAAGGGCCGGGTTATTTTTACCCCGCGACCGTCATCACAAACGTGTCCGACGACGCCAAGATGCTGAACGAGGAAATCTTTGGGCCGGTGGCTTCGATCCAGACCTTCAAGACAGAAGCGGAAGCCATCAAACGAGCCAATGACACCGAATACGGTCTGGTGGCTTATCTCTTCACCAAAGATCTCAGCCGCGGCATGCGCGTCTCCGAGAAGCTCGACTTCGGCATGATCGGCCTCAACCGTGGTCTGGTTTCCGATCCGGCGGCGCCGTTCGGCGGCGTGAAGCAGTCCGGCTTGGGCCGCGAGGGTGCTCAAGAGGGCATGAAAGAATTTCAAGAGACGCAATACGTGTCGGTGACATGGTAGGCCACGCTGGACACTTCGGGAGAATCAGTTGGACGTTCTGATGCCGCAGCTTGGCGAAACAGTTGCCGAGGGTAAGATCACGAAATGGTTCAAGGCTGCCGGCGACTCAGTGAAGCCGGGCGACAACCTGTTCGAAATCGAAACCGACAAGACGTCGATGGAGGTGCCGTCGACAACGGCTGGCACGCTCACCGAGATTCACTTCAATGTCGGCGAAACGGCGAAAGTCGGTGCGGTGGTTGCGGTGATTTCAGGCGCCGGCGCCGGGGCAAGCCCGGCTCCCACGGCATCGAAGGCTCCCGCTCCGCCCAAACCTACATCGCCGTCAGCCTCCGTGATGCCGCCCGCGACATTCGTGCTACCGCCAGCGCCCAATCGCCCACCTGTTCCAATGGACCCTTTCCGCGAGGTGCGCACGCCCGAGCGCAACTACGGTCCCGCAAAACTTGCGAGCGGCACAGCAGTTACGCCGCTGGCGCGCCGGCTTGCGGGCGAGCGCGGCATCGATCTCTCACGCGTTTCAGGTTCTGGCCCGCATGGCCGCGTCGTCGCGCGCGACGTGGAAACAGCTATGCCGCATGTCGCGCCAGCGCTCGCAGGAGGCCCGAGCGTCGCGCAGGTAAAAGCGCTGTATGAAGGCATCGATTTCGAGGAAATGCCGCTCGATTCCATGCGTCGCACGATCGCAACGCGGCTGGTCGAGGCCAAGCAAACAATCCCGCACTTCTATCTTACCGCCGATCTCGATGCCGGGCGCCTCATTGCCATGCGTGAGGAAGCGAATGCTGCCGCGCCGAAAGGCAAGGATGGCCAGCCGGCGTTCAAGCTCTCGCTCAACGATTTCATCATCAAGGCTTGGGCGGCGGCGCTGCAACGCATTCCTGCGGCGAATGCCGTATGGGGAGGCGACCGAATTCTTCGTTTCCGGCATTCGGACATTGGGGTAGCGGTCGCGCTCGAGGGCGGACTGATAACGCCTGTTGTGCGCAACGCCGAGACGAAATCGCTCACCGCAATCTCGGCCGAAATGCGGGATCTTGCCGACCGTGCGCGTCACAAAAAGCTGAGGCCCAACGAATATCAGGGCGGCGCCAGCGCCATCTCCAATCTCGGCATGTACGGCGTGCGCGAGTTCTCAGCCATCATCAATCCTCCGCATGCTACTATTCTGGCGGTCGGTGCGACGCGCCGCGCGCCAATCGAGATGGCGGATGGCAGCGTAAAGTTCATCAGCCAGTTGACTGTCACATTGTCATGCGATCATCGCGTCGTGGACGGCGCGCTTGGAGCAGAGTTGCTGGCGGAGTTCAAGAAATTCGTCGAGACGCCGGTAACGGCGCTGGTTTAGGCAAGGAGAATTTGAAATGGCTGGCGAAAAGCCGGATGTGCTGCTGGTCGGCGCCAAGAAGCCCGTGATGATGAAAGGCCTTGAGGGCAAGGTGACGCTCCATCACTGGCTCGACGCCAAGGACAAAGCCGCTCTCGTCAAAGACGTTGGCAACAAAATTAAAGCGATTGCGATTGCCTACACTGCCAACAAGGTCGACGGAAACTTTCTCCAGCAGTTTCCCCACCTCCAGCAGGTATCGAGCTTTGGCGTCGGTTACGACCACATCGACGCCAAATGGGCGGGCGAGCACGGCATTGTCGTCACCAACACGCCGGAAGTGCTCAATGAGGAGGTCGCGGACACCGCACTTGGCCTTCTGCTTTGCACCGTGCGGGAGCTACCGCAATCGGACCGCTATTTGCGGGCCGGCAAATGGACGGAAGCGCATTATCCGCTCACCGAGGCCACGCTACGCGACCGGACGGTCGGCATGGTGGGGATGGGCCGCATCGGCAAGGCTATTGCGCGGCGGCTCGAGGCCTTCGGCCTGCCGGTTGTCTATCACAGCCGCAGTCCGCAGCAGGGCGTGAGCTATAAGCACTATCCCAAACTCGTCGAGATGGCGCGTGATGTCGACACGCTGATGGTGATTGTGCCGGGAGGCGCCAGCACCAAGAACATGATCAATGCCGAGGTGCTCAAAGCGCTGGGCCCGCGCGGCGTACTGATTAACATGGCGCGGGGCTCGGTGGTCGATGAGCCGGCACTCATTGAGGCGCTGCAAAAGCGCACGATCTACTCCGCCGGCCTCGACGTGTTTGCCGACGAGCCCAATGTGCCGAAAGAACTGATTGCGATGGAGCACATCGTGCTCTTTCCTCACCTTGGCTCGTCGACCGAGGCGACACGGGCGGCGATGGACCAGCTTGTCGTCGACAATATTCTGGCATGGGCAGCCGGGAAGCCACCTCTTACGCCGGTTCCGGAAACGCCTTGGCCGCCGAAACGTTAGTGACGCGGTTAACAGGCGCTGGTGCTATGGATTGAATATGACCCGCCTTTCGATCGGTCTTGCGGCAGTCTGTGTTGCCGGGGTTGCGCTCGCACAGCCGGCGACACTTGGTGATTCTGCGCAACGGATGGTCGGCAGCTGGGAATTTTCCAATGCCGACCGCGACCGGACTTGTACGGCCACGTTCAAGAGCGATCCGGGCCCGGTGGGCTTTAAGATCGAATTCGACGCCAATTGCGCCAACTTGTTTCCGCTGGTGCGCGACGTTGCGGGTTGGAAATTCCCGGACAACGATTTGCTCTATTTGCTTGATGCACGCGGCAAGTCGGTCGTGGAATTCAGCGAAGTGGAGGACGGAATCTTTGAGGCACCGACACCCGGTGTCGGAGTGTTGTTTCTGCAAAACGCTGCCGCCGCCGGCGCGCCGCCAAAGCCGCCGGAACAGGTCGCTGGAAATTGGGCGATCGTTCGCAAATCCGGCCCGCCCATTTGTGCGCTAACGCTCGCGATGACCAAGGCTGGCGAAAACCTTGCTGTGATGGTGAAGCCTGGCTGCGATCCGGCCATCGCGCGGCTGAATTTCGCGCAATGGGCAATCGATCGCGACGAGTTGATGCTGGTACCGTCACGCGGCAATCCATGGCGCTTCGAGGAAGTCGACGGCACCACTTGGCGCCGCGTGCCAGAAAGTGCCGACCAGATCACGCTGGTGCGGCAATAACTGTCTAGATTAGCCGCAGCCCCTTGAAACTCGCGTGGCCTTCCTTGCCAACGACAATGTGGTCATGCACGGCAATCCCCAGCGGGCGGGCGACATCGATGATCGTCTGCGTCATCTGGATATCAGCGTGCGATGGTGTCGGATCGCCCGACGGGTGATTGTGCACGAGGATCAGCGCCGTGGCGGAAAGTTCGAGCGCGCGTTTGACGACTTCGCGCGGATAGACCGGCGTATGATCGACGGTGCCGACCTGCTGCAATTCGTCGACGATCAGCTGGTTTCGCTTGTCAAGAAACAGCACACGGAACTGTTCCTTATCGGCGAAGGCCATGGTTGTGCGGCAATAATCGATCACGCTCGACCACGATGAGAGAACCGGCCGCTTTTGCACCTGGCCGCGCGCCAGCCGGCTCGCTGCAGCGTGGACGATCTTGAGCTCGGTGATGGCGGCGTCGCCAATGCCTCTAATCTCGGTAAGCCGGGCCGGCGGTGCGGAAATCACTTCCGGGAACGAGCCGAACTTGGCGATCAGATCTTTCGCAAGTGGCTTCACGTCGCGCTGCGGGATTGCGCGGAATAGCACCAGCTCCAGCAATTCGTAGTCGCTTACGGCCTCAGCGCCGGCTTGCCGGAATCGTCCGCGCAGCCGCTCGCGGTGCCCGTGATAGTGAGGTGGCGGCGGGCCATCTGCCCGTTCGGCCTTGTCACGCTTGTCTGTCATGAAGATGCATTCGTGCGCATATACACGTATTAATTGTATATCAGAAAAATACAATCTTTTGGAAAAACGATGATAAACCGGGCGCAACGCGCTCTAGCGCGTATATGGTGGCTTGTGCAGCCCGGCTGGCGAAAAGGTGAAGACCTCGACGCCGTCTTTGGTGACGCCGACAGTATGCTCGAACTGGGCCGACAGTGAGCGGTCACGCGTTACGGCGGTCCAGCCATCGGACAGCACTTTCACATGCGGGCGTCCGAGATTGATCATCGGCTCTACCGTGAAGAACATGCCCGGCTTAAGCACGATGCCTTCGCCGGAACGGCCGACGTGCACAATATTCGGTTCATCGTGAAATAAACGTCCAAGGCCGTGGCCGCAGAAGTCGCGGACGACGCTCATGTGCTGTGCTTCGACGTAGGTCTGAATTGCGTGGCCGATATCGCCGCTCGTTGCGCCCGGCCGAATGGCGGCGATGCCGCGCATCATTGCTTCATGCGTGACCTCGATCAGCCGTTCAGCACGGCGCGGAATTTCGCCGATCGTGTACATACGGCTGGAATCGCCATGCCATCCGTTGAGGATCAGAGTCACGTCAATATTGACGATGTCGCCATCCTTCAGCGGCTTGTCGCCGGGAATACCGTGGCACACCACATGATTGAGGGAAGTACAGGTCGATTTTTTGTAGCCGCGGTACATCAACGTAGCGGGCAGGGCGCCGTGATCCATGGCGTAATCGAAAACCAGCTTGTCGATTTTTTCGGTCGGGACGCCGGGGCCAATATGCTCGGTCAGCATATCAAGGCACCGCGCCACAAGCTGGCCAGCCTCGCGCATCGCCTCAAAGGCGGCGGGCCCGTGAATCTTGATCTGGCCAGTTTTTCGTAAGGGGGCGACGGCTGCGTCGACGTAGGTCATGGCTCACAATGTAAGGTTTGCGGCGTGCTATGCAAGCGAACAGATTGAACGCGTCAATTCACTATTTTTCCGCCCAGTTCGTCCTCAATATGCGCGCGCACAATATCATCAAAAGTCGTCTCGGCCTTAAATCCGAACTCACGTGCGCGCTTCGCGTCCAGCCGCTCGGCCCAGCCGGAAACGATTCGTTGGACAAGCTCATCCGGTTCGCGGCGAATGCAAGATTGATGCGTGGCCCAAGCTGCTCGGGTGTCAAATCCGCGGCGTGAATGAGAAAGCCGACTGCAGCCCGCGGGCTCGCATGCGTATGTCGCACGCTTTCGGAAACCGGCAGGACCGCTTCCTGGCCGGCGAGCGGTTCCCGAATGATGCCGGAAAAAAAGCCGGACGCGGCTTTGTTCGGCTTGCCCGGCCGGACGCATATGGTCGGCAATCGAATACCGACGCCGTCGAGTAGGCCTCGCCGCGTGTAATCGGCGAGCAGCAATTCGCAAATCGCTTTCTGCGTCCCGTATGACGTGAGTGGCGTGAGGTGGAAGTCATCGGGAATGGAAGTCGGAAACGGCGCGCCGTATACCGCGATCGATGAGGTGAAGACTACCTTCGGCTTGTAATCGGCGGCGCGGATTGCTTCCAGCAATGCGCGGGTCCCATCGAGATTAACTCGGTACCCCTTTTCGAAATCGATTTCCGCCTCGCCTGAAACCACACCCGCGAGGTGAAAGATCACCTCCGGCCTGCCGCCAATTGCTTGGGCTGCGGCGCCCGGCACGGAGAGGTCGCTGGTCGAAACTTCTACCGCGCCCGCATAGCCGACAGGTTTTTCCGGCGTCACGACGTCAATCAGTGTGAGCCGATCGATCGATTTGCCGCCAAGGCCGCGGTCTTTAACCAGCCTTGCGGTGAGCTTGCGGCCAATCATGCCTGCCGCGCCGGTAATCAGAATATGCATCACTTCCTCATTTGCTCGCGATCCGCAGGTTCGAAGCGATCAATCCGGCGAAGATCCGGAAACAACCTCATCCAAACTGCCGCCACCAGCAGCGAACCCAGTCCGCCGATTACTACCGACGGCACGGCGCCGAGCCAAGCCGCGATTGCTCCGGATTCGAACTCGCCCAGCGTATTCGATGAACCGACGAACAGATAGTTGAT
>Ga0209647_1001320_pt1 | contig 21408 bp, 20 predicted proteins | sample GraSoi_2013_60cm_FD_185827 | JGI IMG/M metagenome (GOLD analysis project Ga0209647, IMG submission 185827) | Grasslands soil microbial communities from the Angelo Coastal Reserve, California, USA - Sample 9_17_2013_60cm (SPAdes) (version 2) | ecosystem: Environmental > Terrestrial > Soil >... | reverse complement strand
AGCCGATACTTACGGCTTGCCACGTGCTGGGACCGGCTCGGCACGTCAGTCGGTGCTGCTCACGATGGAGCCAGAGAAGCCCGTTTGCCCTGGTCGATTTTACAGATCGTTCGGGAGCCTCGCCCCACCAAGTCAGACCCCTAAAATCGCTTCCAGATCGCTCGCCTTTAGGTATAACCCAATCTCATGTCCGGTCCGATTGGCGAGAACCGTGCATGCTTGCCCGTCCGGGTCACCCAAGGAATCGAGGACTAACACCGCTTCGTCGAAGTTCTCGGCCGTAGTGAAATAGCTTGTGGTAACAACCGTCTTCATGCCGGCCGCTGTGGCCGCGAGCAAACCGTTGCGTGAGTCTTCGACGGCGATACAACGGTCAGGTGGAACACCCAATTCTTGCAACGCAAATAGATAGATATCCGGAGCCGGTTTCTTCTTTGGAACGATATCTCCAGCAAAGACCTTGAATTGTGAGGCGGTAACGTCTCCAACGGTAAATCGGAGTACGGCATCGACTGAAGGTTTGGCTGAGGTCGAAGCAACCGCCAGCAGCCAACCCGCGGCTAGCGCTTCTTCCGCGAGCCTTTTTATCCCGATTCGACCCGGAACATTCCCAGACGCAATGATCTCTTGATAGATCGCAGTTTTCTGGGCGTGCCACTGCGCCAAAAGTTCTTTTTGCGCCGGCTCATCGTTCGGAACGCGATGGACCGCCTGAAATGCCGGCTCACTGAATAGTGCCCGCATCCGTTCTTTGCCGCCGCCGATTTTCAATTTCTCGGCGTATTGTCCCTCGCTCCATCGCCAGGGCACACCTGCCTTTTGCCACATGCGATTGAACGCTACCAAGTGACCATGCAGCTCGGTATCGGCAAGCACGCCGTCACAGTCAAAAATCAACGCCTTCATATTTTGGAGCTCACCCGCCAATTTTCGTGGAGGAAAAGAACGTTCCGGAAAGCACCAACGGCCAACCGCCAACCGCTAACCCCTCAGGCTTGCCCGGCGCTGCCAAAGATATTCATAAATCCGGCAGCCATCTTCTTAACGTCTTGCTGAACCGCTCTCAATAATTTGAGCGGATCATACTCCTTCGGTTTGTTCTCGAGGTAGGTCCGAAAGCCGTCCGCAAATTGCATCTTAAGTTTGGTGGAGATGTTAACTTTAGCGCAGCCGTTTTGAATGAGCCGGCGGAAGGTATCATCCGATAATCCGGTGCCGCCGTGCAACACTATCGGCACTGCCTTCCGAGTGGTGACTTCCTTCACCCGATCAAAGTTGATTACCGGTTCGGTAGAGTACATGCCATGAGCGGTACCGATGGCCGGCGCGAAGCAATCGATACCAGTCGCTTCAATGAATTCAATGCATTTTTCGATCGGAACCAGTTCGCCCTCCACGTCTCCGCCGACGCCATCCTCAACCCCCTTTACTGCTTCGAGCTCACCTTCGACTCCGGCCCCAAACTTCTTAGCAAAATGAACGACCTCGGTGGTCTGGCGCAGATTCTCTTCATACGTCAGATTGGAGGCATCAAAGAGGGCCGAATTCCAGCCTGCTTCCAGACAGGTTTTGATCATGGCAACGTCGGGGCAATGATCGAGATGAAGCGTGGCCGGGATCGGCCGTTGGGAAGCGAGCTCCGCAAACGTCTGTTGAATCAAACGTGCTCCCCAGAACTTAACGGTTTTGACGGAAACCTGGATAATAACGGGGGATTTAGTCTCAGCTGCTGCGTCGAGGACCGCCATCATGGTCAGATCGTCCACGATGTTAAACGCCCCAACGCCATAACGTTTTTCAAAAGCCGGACCCAAGATCTCTTTGAGAGAAACGACTGCCATAGACTTAACAGGAGCTAGGAGATAAGAGGCGAGTAGGCGCACCGGCGAAACGGCGAATGGGCGAGGCGGCGACACCGCATAAGTCCAATCCGTTCGCCTTGACGCAGGAAACGCCTTAAACTCATCGAGCCTGCCGCGCGGAAACTCGCCTCGCCGGTGCGCCCTTTCGCCGTTTCGCCCACTCGCCTCATGGCTCCTAGCTCCTCGGTTTGAATTAAAAAATTCTGACTGCAATTTCGGCTGGAGCATCCAACAGTTGCTTCAGCTCGTCATCCAGTCGCAACAACGTGAGAGAAAACCCGGCCATCTCTAAGGAAGTACAATAGTTCCCAACGTAGTTGCGCGCGATCTGGTAGCCGGCTTCTGCGCAGCGCTGAGCTGCCCGGCGATATAACAGATAGAGCTCGCTAGGAGGAGTGCCACCAAGGCCATTGATCATCAAAGCAACTTCATCTCCCTGATTGTAGGGAAGATCCTTAGAAACCGCATCGAAAAGCTCGTCGACGACCGCGTCCGCGTTGGGTAGAGAGGCTCGGCGGCGGCCTTTTTCACCATGAATGCCAACGCCCATTTCCATCTCACCATTTGCCAGCTCGAAGATCGGTTTATCTTTGCCCGGCGGAGTACAACCGGTGATGGCGACACCCATTGTGCGGACCACGCTCACCACTTTCTCCCCTAGCTTCACCAGGGTCGCGAGATCGGCGCCTTTAGCTGCCGCTGCTCCACAAGCTTTAATGACGAAGAAATTTCCAGCGACGCCGCGCCGGCCGACCGTATAGGCGCTATCCATCACTGCGACATCGTCATTAATGAGGACGACTCCGATCTGCAAGTCTTCTGCCTCGGCCATCTCTCGCGCCATTTCCCAAGCCGCCCGGTCACCCGTGTAGTTGTTAATTAAATGGAGAACCCCCTTCTTCGAGTTCATGAGGCGCGTGCACTCCAGCACGTACTCCATCGGGGGGGCAGCAAATACATTTCCGGGACAGGCTGCATCCAGCATACCGGGGCCGACGGCCATGACATGGGCCGGTTCGTGACCACTACCGGAGCCCTGGATGACAGAAACAAAGTTGTCGTTCGGACGGTCCGCTCGATAGATACAATTGAATTTCGGCTGGTACTTCAGTTTGCCAGGATTAGCTAACGCGATCCCCTCGAGCATTTCGGCAACGAAATTCTCTGGGGCGTTCATGAATTTATTCATTGGTCAGGAGTTTCTTTGGTGGGGGGTTATAATGTGAACCGATTCTCAGTGAGTAGATTGAGTTCCAAGCTGAACGGCAACAGCTCGTAGCATCATGGCAACCGCAACAATACCGGGATCCAGAGTTCCGATGGTGCGGTCACCGGCGTAAGATTGCCGGCCCCGTTTCGCCGTCCATTGGCGCGTACCCTCGATGGCATCCTCGGCCGCCGAAGCCGCGGCCTGAAACGCGGGCGCCAAATCTCCGGGCGCCGTCCGCGAATATTCTTCCAATTTGTCGACCGCCGGAATCAACGCATCCAGCAACGTCTTGTCGCCCCGAGCCGCATTCCCTCTCGCCATCATGCCGGCTATCGCTGCGCGACCCATGACTACCAGGTCGCTCAGATTGATGGTTTGTTTATCTTTAGAGTTTACACCGGCCCGAAGGAACGCTGTGCCCCACATCGGCCCGCTGGTGCCACCGGCGGCCCCGGCAAAAGCTGAACCCACTTTCATTAAGAACGTTCCAACCGACGAACGATCGATGTCTCCATCGAGTTGCCGGAGAACAGCACGAAAGCCATCAGCCAGAGTCTTGCCAAAATCGGCATCACCCATTTCGCCGTCTAAGTCGCAAAAATATTTTTCGTTATCTAATGATACCTTTGCAACCGTTCGCAGGCAGCTTTCTACCGTTTCCAAACTAAGGCTGTTCATTCCTGGGGAGTGGTTTGCTGGTTCCTCGCGGCCAAAACGCCGCATACCGCTTCCTATGTCCAGGTTAGTGAGGCTCGATTGAAACAGCAACGAGCCGTCTCGGTCAAACTGTTGACCGGCGCTAACTCGCCTGAAGCTCGTTAGGAGTTCAAGGAGTACGAGGAGTCGCAAGGAGCCGGCGTGGGGAGCTGGCGCTATAAGCCAAAGATCAGGATGGTGCCATGCTGTGGTCAAGTGCCACCACGGCAGCCTCCTTGAACTCCTTGCGACTCCTCGTACTCCTTGAACTCCTAACGAGCTTCAGGCGAGTTCCGCTGAGCAATGTTTTTCCCTCGCACCAGCTGCCTTCCACCATGAGCCGATACGGGATCGCGGGTACCCCGCGCTCGTTCCGATGCAGCATATCAACCTAGAGATCGACGGCCATCACCCCGATCTGGAACGAATTCTTTTTCATCCCTGATAAGCCTTTGCGCCCTTCGTCGAGTGAATGAAACGCCACCCCGACATCGCTTGGAACCCGTCGACCGGCAGCTCGCAAAGAGACTAAAACCTCTGGCAACCGCGTTACGATCGCGTCTGGTCGATGCGCCCTGTACCAAGCTAAAAAGGCTCGATCGTCCCAATGGTCCAAGATCAGTGGCGGCAAACGGTTCTTACGATGGAGCTGGTTTTGCTCCACTAAATAAGCTGCCAACCAGTTGTGATCGACTCGTTCATCGTGGTCGCGCCGATTCACGAGACCGAGTCGTTGGTAGCCGCGCTGCTGGAGCTCGGAGAAAAGCTTTCCCATGGTCCTGTATTCGTGGTTCGAAACCAGGTGCAGCTTCGGCTCGGTTAGCGTTTAACCAAAAGTCACGGCAGAGAACCGATGCCACGCAATCTCCATCGAACACAGCCCTTCTTGCGGCGGTAATAGCAGGCCTTGGATATTGCGAGTCCAAAGGATATGGCTCATGCGTGCTCCGGTCATCTTCGGCGCACTAAGCCAAAAGCATTCCAGGCTGTAGCCACGCTCCGCGGCGCGGGTAGAAGCGCCTTCAAAATAATCGCGATTACAACCAGAATTCCGCCAGCCCCATTCCGTGCTGTGATTGGTCAACCAACCGATCACACCTCGGCGCTCGGAAGTCCGCTTCTGTTCACGGTAAGCGCACAAAGCCGCCAGCATCGCATCCGGCCGGTAGCCAAGCTCGTGAGCAATCTCCTGGATCCGAAGCCGGGTCTCTTCCGGAATCCGGGGATGCTCCCGCAAAGCAAGCGAGACTGTGGAATAATGACATCCGGCTCGCTGAGCGATATCGCGCAACGTTGCCCGGATCGGAGAACGAGCCATAGGAGAGAACGCGAAGAACCTTCGTCGGATCGAGGCAGGTTTCAAGTGGCGTGTAGCCCGATGGAAAGATAGTAATCAGTGAGTCAGTAATCAGTGTTCTCGCGAACTTGGAGCCTGTTCGCGCTTGGGGATCCGAAGGCTGGGTCTTGGCTATTGCGACATTAGCCGACTTAAGGAGGGGCTGTGGATGCAGCCTCACTGATTACTGATTTACTGATTACTGTTTACTGGCCTCACCCTACCCAGTGACTCATGCTGGAGCGACCGAGATCGACCTCATACGGCACCGAAGCCCCGCCGTACTTTGTATAAACAAATCTCGCAGCCGGGCTATTGGCGCGTGTGATACCAAACAGCACTTCGGCCCCACCCTGCGCCGCCAGCAACAATGACTCTTTCAATAGCAATGCTCCAAAGCCGCGGTTGCGGTATTCCACGGTAATGCAGGGGCCAGTCAGCAGATGATTGTCGCAACTTCGACTGGTATCAACGATCGAAGCGGCAATGACTCGATTCCCATGGGTGATCACGAGACAATCGGATTCGTGATGATGCGCGAACTTCTCTTCCACTTCCTGATGCAATCGCGGCACCAGTTTGGAGGCGACATCATTCCAACACGATTCTTGGGCGAAACAGCTATGAATGACCTGGGAAACGAGTGACTTTTCCTGACGGCTGGCCGACCGGAGACTATAAGTCTCGGTCATGATGTACCGGCTGGATTCTGGAAGATCTTTGGCCTCCCAACTGAAGCGCGCCCAGCCGATGGATTTCATTGCAACCGGATTTTGTCCGAAAGCGGCCTATTTAGCAAGTCCCGATCGTCGTGGGCTTAACGGACACAAAGCGGCGCCTCGTATATATCTTATACCGAAGGGATACCGCCTGCTCGTCAGAGATATGACCATGCCTGAACAGGCTGCAACCGATACCTGATTCATTCGCGTTTCTGGCGGCTTTGTAGCTGTCCGTGAGAAATTTTTGTTTGAGGGGGAAACGCCGCCTTTCGCCGAATGATTAAGCAATCATTAGTTAATAAGAATCACCGCGTACGATCTGGGTCATCTTTGATGCATACCCACCATACACAACCTAAAAGGGCAGAGCCTAGAAAGAGGAACATTCCCAAGGTCAGCATACGTCTTGGTGATGCCGGAATTAGTGCCCTGAGTCAAAAGGAAAAGTAGTAATCAGCGAAAAAACCTTGGCCAACAGGGAAATCCGCGCCTCCAACTCAACTAGAACCGGCAGTCGTGTGATTACGATTGGCTGCCGTCCCCAACTAAACTTTGCACGCCAAAGAACAAATTCAGCACTTGCCGGTACACATCCCGCTTAAATGGCGGCAGCCACTTAATATTGAATTCCGCAGGATCGATCCAACGCAGCGCCCGAAACTCGGGCTCACTGGTTTCATGCCGAGGCTCAAAACCGGTCAAGAGTTCGACCAGAAAATAGATCTGTTCCTGTCCATGATACCCTTCTTTGGTGCGGCCTTTGTCGAAGAGATATCGGTAAGGTTCTTTACGCTCAAGGATGCGATAGGATCCGCCGGGCAGCCCTACCTCTTCGAGTAGTTCACGTTCGAGCGCTTCTTCCGGTGTTTCTCGCGTCTTGATTCCACCTTGAGGGAACTGCCAGGAGCCAGGTCTATCGCTGCGTTCCCCCACTAAAATCTTGTTGTCGGAACGTCGAACAATCGCGGCGACGTTAGGCCGGTAAATCGGTGAAACAGTGTCCATCGTTTCAGCGTCCCAGAAGATCCAAAAGGCTTTTTGCCTGATTCTTGAACTGGTTAGACATTCCTTGGGTCAATGCGTCGGTTATCCTCTTAGAAAGATCCTCTTTTGGATCATTCAACGGACCCGTCACTTGCATTTGAGTCCAGTAAAAGCCTTCTCGTTGTTCGGTGAAGACTTTCTGTTGAACGCCCGGCAGCCAATCCAAAAGACTGGATGCTAGTCCGATCGTCAGATTCGCTTTTATTTGGTCTCCATCGATTGCACCGTTTCCCTCTACTCTTAAGAGACTTTGGTATTTGACGGATAAATTCGAAAATTCAAAATGCTGACCTTGCCGGTTGACTTGCGCGTCGACCCCGTCAAGTTGCGAGTCGTTCAGCCCCAACTGTTTGACCAAGCTCCCAATCTTGCCGAACAAAAGCGACCAATCGAGCTTGGCTTTATCCAAATGAACGACGCCAACCGTTCGGCTTGAATTTGCGTCGCCCAAATCCCCAGTGAGATCGAGGCTGCCGGACGCGATACCTTGGAGATGCCACTTGTTTGGAGGCAAGTCGCTGAGCGGGAGACCGGCTAAATCACCGTGGAATTTGTAAGAGCGTTTACTGTCCAGATTAAGCTCTCCGTTTACTGCGATCGTCCCACCGGCCGGAAGCACCAGCTTCGCCTGACTAACCGTAATCGCTGCGGACTGATATGAACCGGTCGCTTGGTCGAGCTGTAGAGTCGGCCAACCACTAGCGGTGAGCGTTCCTCCGTTTGCGGACAGATCCCACTGTTTGTCCGCCCGATTAATCGCTACCGCCTGCATACCTGTGATTTCTCCAGGTTTCTCTCCGCTTCCCCAGTGCACATTCAGCTGATTAACCGACACCTGGTCTACCTGAAACTTCGGATGAATCAAGTTGGGTAACTTGATCCCAGATGATTGGGTCGCCGGATGATCATTTGGCGGATCAGGGGCTGGAGTTCCAATCACCAAATCAAGGTTCTTGATGCCGATATAATTGAAATCGCAGACACCAGAAAAAAGCTTCAGCCATTCCGGTCGGGCTGACAGATCTTTTGCCTGGATCGATGCCACATGGGTTTTTGGTCTGCCTTTTCCCGTATATTCGGCAGAATAGATAACACCTCCCTTCGTGCTGATCGGAGCAAGCGTCCCTTCGGTCTGTAGAGATCGGTCGACGCTACGATTGATCCACTGCCGGGAGCCGTTGCTGCCAAGCAAAAACGGCCCGCCCAACCAAATCACGGCGGCAATCAGAACAATGACTACGAGTGGGATAACCAGAAAACGAAATACTTTCACGAGCTTTTAGTCCCATTAGCTAGAGCAAGTAGGTTAACGATCACGCGGCACAGTATGGAACCTCGACAACGCCGTCAACGAGCGAGAACGCCGGGAACGAGCGACAACGAAAGACACGCAATCCGTTCACGCTCGTTGCCGCTCGTTCACGCTCGTTCCCGCTCGTTGTATATGTCCTCGCAACACGAAGAGGCCAACACCGACCACCGGAAAAAGAAACAATGGCCAATAATTGGCGATCGGTGGAAACGGAGGTGCAATATCCACTGTTCCTTCGATGACGCCACGTTGGTCACCGCGTTGAACCTCGGTTCGCGCATGCCAAACGCCTGCTGCCGGCACTTCAACCAGTGCACCGTAAAGCAAACGATTGGTCGCTCCGGAGTGAAGCAGCGGCACCCTGGCTAAATCGGCCGGCGGAGCGACAGCACAACTTGGAGGATACCAGGCAGGTTGTTCATTTTGATGAACCTGTACCGGTGTCAGTGCCAAGGTGACGGCCGCATCCAATACCGGTTGCCCCGTCTTGCTGTTCTGAATTAAAACGCTGAAATCGACCTGTCCCGCTCTCGGTAAAGGCGGCTCGGCAAAGAGCGTAATGTCGAAAGGACCACTAACCGAATGCAACTGGACAGAGCCGCCATCCGCGAAAGCAATGCGAGGCAAACAAAGAGAAATCAGGAGAATGACAAATGACAGATGACAAATGACAAATAGGCTTGGCGCCCCCGGAAGAGACCGCTCTTCAGAACGACTTAACCGAGACGCGCAAAACGGTAATTCGTACCGAGCTGTCAATCTGTCATTTGTCATTTGTCATTACGATGGCCCGCTAATGCAGCATTCCCCGCATCTCCATTGGCTGAAAAACAATCCAGATCCCACACAGATAAAGCGAAGTAAGCAATGCGCCCCAGGGCAAGAACGCTGCAACCGATCGCCGATTTGCCCGGGCTAAATCCTGGGAAACTTTCCAAGCAAAGTACAAGCTCAACAAGAATCCTAGATCCAACGCCAGGCATTGAAGGTCCAGCAGTTCAGGAATCGCCGGAGTGCGTAAACTCCACCAAGGAGACCCGCCTGAAACCAAATGGAGATCGAGCAAAAGCCGTTGCACAACGGGTATTGGGGTCAACAGGGCCGTGAAGAGATGAAATCCAAAATGAGCCAGCCACATGGCAGCGCCGAGCGGCGCCAAGGTCATCGCAAACCGGCAAGCAATTGTTCGCAAGCCGCTGCTGAGAGCAGCCCACTTCCGGCTCACCCATGCGCATCCGGCAACTGAGACCAGCGGCAATAATCCAAGCACCAACGCGAAGAAGATGAGCAGAATAACCGGCCGCGAAATTAGATCAAATGTGAATCGAGAAAAGCTTAATGCATTTTCAACCGGAAGAGTCATCGAAGCGGCATTAAGAAACGCACCAAAGACGAGCACCAGCACCAGGGCCGCTAAATCGGTTCTCTCCGCAAACCTGCCGATTGATGAACGGAAATGGTCCCGGCCTAAGGTACGACCCGGCGCTACCGCGATGATTCCGATATTGTCATGCGGACAGGCACGGACGCAATCCAAGCAAAAAGTACAATCTAGATTGCTTTCTTTCTTGGGTTGAAACAGCCGCAACTCGCAACCGCGTTGTTCCTCATTCCCTTTGATGCAGTCAAAGGACTTACAGGTACGGCAAACGGACAAGTCACGGGTCTTGACCTCGAAAGGTGAAACCAGGGACTGCACAAAATGAAATTGGCCGATCGGACAAACGTATTTGCAAAAACTCGCCCCGCGAAAAAAGCCATCAACAACAATGGCCGCCACAAAATATCCGATGATCACCCAGGCCGTCAGCCAAGGGCTATTCCACAAGCTAAAGGCTTCATAGGACCAAAAATAAATACCCAGTAAACCCACCGAGAGCCACTTGGTTCGCAACCATCTTGGCCATTGTCGATTCGCCGGAAGGAGACGGCGTCCCAGATCACGAGCAAAGGTGAACGGACAAGCAAAACAAAAGAAGTTTCCGATCGCGAGCAATGCCAGCACACTCAGACCACGCCAATGAGTCCAGGGCAACGTCCCGGCCAGGTTCATCGGTCCAATCTGAGGCCCAAATATTCCGTCGTAGATGATCAACAGGGCCAAGCCGAAAAGGATGGACTGCAGCACACGTCGAAATACCAATGACCGAATCACGCGGCCGAACCAACCGAGAGCGAGGAGGTCGAACCCGCCGGTAGGGGTGAGCTCCCGCTCATCCGTTCGTGATTGACCCTTTCGCACTGCAGAGTTACGGACGAGCGGGCCGCCGTCGCTTCGCTTTGGCGCGCCCTCAATCAACGGTTTGGTTTGTCCAACAACTTGGCCGCGACGTAGTCCCGCGGATGCGGGAGTAGTCGGGAGCTGGTCCCTAACGTGACGTCTTGGAGAAAGAAACCGCATCGCGATGATAGCGGCGGGTATCAAGTAAACGATAGAACCCGGCACCCACATAATTGCTCCGGCGGCATGCTGATCACTGAGAGCGTTCATGCCCGGGAACTCCGGAACGAGACTGTAAGTGGGGTAGACGACGCGATCGGAAAAAGTCAAAAAAGCGGACAGAACCGTATTCTGAACATCGGCTAAAAGAAGATACGGAATCATGGCCCATTCGGGCCAATGCGGACGGCTGGGCCAGGGCTGAATAACTGGCCACCAAAAAAGTACGCCCGATGACAGGAAACAAGCGTGCTCAACGATGTGCCACGTTGGTGAACGTAACGTGAGCTCATAGAGCGGAGGAGCGTGCCACCCCAAAGTCATCGTCACAAAAATGATCCACGTGACTTTTGGATGCGTCAGCCATCGTCCTAGTCGTTTGCAGAAGTTCCATAGGAGGAACGGGCGGATCGCTTCCCGAACGATAGGTCGGGGAAGACCGGATAACAGCGGCAGAAATGGGTTCGCCAGTAACAACAGCGGCGGCGCAATCATCATCAGCAAGAGATGCTGAATCATGTGCGCCTGCAGAAGAAGATTTGCGAAGGTGTCGAGCGGTGACCCCAGCGCCAGAAAGATCGTACCAACACCCCCCAAAAACGATGCGAGCCGCCAACCATCGAACCGATGGGGAACCTGTCTCCGTAGCTTCAACCAGCCGCGAAAATAAATGATGGCTAGGAGTACTAGTCCTACCGTAGGCCACAATTGGATCGACCAAGATCCAACGACAGCATCGGCGGCATCCTCCATATTCAGTAAACAGTAAGCAGTAAGACAGTAATCAGTAAAAGGAGTTCAAGGAGTACGAGGAGTCCAAGGAGTTCAAGGAGTCGGCGTGGGGAGCTGGCGCCATAAGCAAAAGATCAGGATGGTGCCATGCCGTGGTCAAGTGCCACCACGGTAGCCTCCTTGAACTCCTTGCGACTCCTTGTACTCCTTGAACTCCTTGTACTCCTCGTACTCCTTTTACCGACTACTGACTAACAGTGACTTCCTTCCCCGGCGTCGGAGTCGGCTGACTCTCGCCGATCGGCTTCAGCGGACCGACCGCCTCACGGGCCGGCGGCACATTCGGCGGGTGCAATGAAGAAAGATACGCCACCAGCGCTCGGGTTTCCTCCGGAGACAGATTCTTACCGTAGGCAGGCATATTTCCGCCGCCCTGGATCACTTGCCGGACCAATTGCGGATTCGTCATGCGAGTCGCTACTTGCGCGAGGTCCGGCCCACGGTGCCCCCCTTCTCCGGCTATGGCGTGGCAATTCCGGCACTGCATTTTTTGAAGCACGACAGCGCCCTGTAGTTCTACCGGCGTCCGACCTTTGAGATACTCCGGTTTTATGGGCAGTCCGCTCCATGCATCCATATGTGGTGACCAGGGTCCCACCATCGCTTCATAGGTCAGCATACCGATGCCCAGGTAGCTCAAGACTACGGTCGCGATCGCAACCGGCCTTCGCCGCCAATGCTTTTCACCTTCATTCGAGATGAAAGGAAGCGCGAACAGTAGGAGCCCGGCGATGGTAGGGAATATGAAAAAAAGAAAAATCTCAGAGCCGCTGGGTAATAGCGCTGCGGCCGCAAATAACCACAGAAAAGGGTAATCCGGCTTCGCCTCGGGAATCACCAGGGGCGGATTCGCCGGAATACCGGGCCCTTTTGGTCCTATGAAGAGCGCCAGCGCTACAATCACCAAGAGAAGGATTCCGTTAGCGACGACATCTTTGCCGATGATACCCGCAAACGGCACACCCTCGCGCTTAATGATGCCATGATAATGTTGATCGTAGGTCTCCCGTTTTACCAACACCCCCGGCTTAGGCTGCTCGTTGATTCCTTTGCTAAGGACAAGACGCAAATGAATGCTGACGAATGCCAGAAGACTCCCGGGCAAGATAAAGACGTGCAAAGCAAAAAAACGCGACAAAGCATCGGTTCCGATAATCGGTCCACCTAACAAAAGATGGACGACAGCATCACCGATTATTGGAATCCGCCCACCGACTGCTGCCCCGATGCCGACGCCCCAATAAGCATCGGCGTCGAACCGCATGACTTGACCGCTGAAAGCCAAACCGAGAGTCACGACCAGAAGGATACATCCGGATATCCAGGTGAGTTCACGAGGATATTTGTAGGCACCCCAGAGAAACACTTGGGTCATGTGGCACATCATCATGATGACCATCATCGTCGAACCCCAGTAATGCATCCCTCGCATTACCCAGCCTAGCGGCTGAGTATAATTGAGAAGCTCCAAGCTATGATAAGCTTCAGCCGCCGATGGCACATAGGACATCGCCAAGAAAATGCCGGTGGCGATCTGGATGACGAAGCAGGTCAGCGTCATACTGCCGAACGTGTAAAACCAGCTTCCGGTGCTCTTGGGAACCGGATGTCCGGCGGTCTGTTCCCAAAGTTTGACCAGATGCAGCCGCTGCTCGAACCACAGGGCAACGTTTCGTAGCGTAGACATCATAGGCTAAGAGGGATCGGCCAGGGTCGGTAGAACACCCGCTTTGATCATCAGCTCACCTTTTTCTACTTTATGTTCATAAACATAAAGACCGCGCGGCGGTGGGCCGGCCGCATGGCTGCCATCTTCATAAAACGCTCCGCCGTGACACGGGCAGAGAAATAACTTTGATTGTTCGAACCAACGGACCGGACACCCCAGGTGAGTGCAATTAATGGCAAAAACCTTAAAGGTCTCGCCGGCCGCCCGCTTCACCCAACAAGGAATATGCGCCGTATCACCATCCGCTTGGTTACGGTATGGATTGATAAAGACAGCCATCCGCGTTGCTTGCTCCGGAAATTGGTCAATTGACCCCAGGGACACCCAGGTTCGGCCTTGCTTTTGCACCACGCTCGACACAAAAAAACCGATGATCGGGATGCCCACCAGGGCGCCGGCAACCGCGTTAATTCCAAGCCCCAGCTTAAGCATGAAGTCCCGCCGGGTTGCCCGATAGTCGAACTTGGGCATTTCGTGTGCACTATCTTCGTTTGGATCGCTAGAAGCCATGATCTATTGAGATGAACCGTTTGCGGTTGGTGAAGCTGCTGCGTTCGCTTCCTCGGTGGTGTGTCGATGTGAAGCCAACCAAGCAACAATATTTGCGATATCTTCCGGCGACATCGGATGGTCCTTTACGAATTGTTGATAATTGGGCATGCCCAGCTCAGGTCTCCCGGCAATGATTACGCTTCGCAGGTACTGATCCGAAACCAAATGCAGGTAGTCCTGGTTAACGATCGGACCGGCCTTTTCTCCACCTTGGCCGGCCTGACCATGACAGCTCGCGCAATATTGATTGTACGCTTCAGACCCGCGCGTGGTGTCTCCTAAAGGAGCTGAGTAGGCTGGCAGATTCGTTGCCGGCGGAGTGTTGCCGGAACCTTCACCCTGGTGGCCGGCCTTACTGATTAGGTTGTTAAGTAGAATGTCGACTTGTTCATCGGTTAGATCGCCACCGCTAGACTTGGCAAACCCTGGCATCCCGGTTCCTTTGAGCCCATCAGCGATGATCTTTCTTAAAACCTCCTTGGGTACAACGGACAGGTAGAGCGGATTCAGAACCGAAAGCGTCGGTCCAATTGAAACCTCGTCACCATGACAGGCGCTGCAATTGGTACCGAAGAGTGTTTTAAAATCTTTCACTGCTTCCGGCGGTTGCCAGCGATCCTCCGGCTTGGGTTTGCCAGGTAGCTGGTCGCATCCTGCCATCACTAAAAGACCGGCAGCGATGCAGGCATACGACAAAATGGTTTGCCAGGACAGCTTCATCGGTCTTCTTCTTCCGCTTCCATCGCGTGCACTCCCATGCGCGCCGCTAACGACCAAGTTTGCATCGTCTCGACTTTCTGAGACTTGAAGACCACGAATCCACCAACGAGACCGAAGGAAATCTGACAGATAATAAACCAGACCCAATCCACATGCGCCGCCAGGGCCGGGTTAACAATATCGAACATCGGATAAAGCATCGCGGTCCAGATCAGCGGAATAATGATACCGCCCCAGAACCATTCGTAACGGGCGGGTAACATTGGTAACAGCACGGTGTAGAGCATGCCGACCAGGATGGACAGGACCCCGTGACTTAACACGGCGATGATAAAGGCGGACAGATGAAACTGACTCAAACTCTCCACATTGGCCGTCTCCATGGTGGGCAACCCCGCGGCTGCGAGCAGATTGATCGGATACCAGATGCTGTGCTGGAAGATCTGGCCGTATAACATCGCTAAGATCGCCATGGCCGCTCCGCCGGCTAATCCGCCGGTGATGCCGGCCGAATACCGGTGAACCCGGAGCGGGTAATAAGCGCGATGCCCACCAGCTCCCAGCGCTAGATGGCTGATTCGGCGTGGAGAAATCTTGATCGGAGCCGCTCGCTTCGCCGGTTCCGCATAAGGAACAATCTCGTGATTCGGTAGTGGGAACAATTCACGAAACCAACCAATCCCCCCGATAAGTGACAGGAGAATACCTACCACCGAGACTACAACGCTAGTGACGAATCCTCCTGCAATTAACATGATACCCAAGGCCGCCAACATCGGCCACGCGGTCGGCGTTGGTAGTTCCACTCCGTCTCGGGTCGCGCCATGATCGTGTTCTGCGTCCATAATCTCAGGATTGCATGCCGATGATGTAGACGACCGTAACAACTACCGCCCAGATACCGTCCACAAAGTGCCAATACCACGAAATCATTTCGATATGTTCGTGATGCCGATGCTGGATGTTGCCAGTCAAACTAGCCACGAGAATAAGGCTTAATAGAACTAGACCGACTACCACGTGGCTGGCGTGCAGACCCACCAGCGAATAGAAGGTAGAACCAAACAGGTTCGTACTCAGGGTTAGACCATCATGATAGATCAGGTGGTACCACTCCGAGCCTGTGTAAACCAAAAAACCTGCACCCAGCAGGATGGTTATTAGCCACCAAAGATGAAACCCGCCCCGATCACCCTTTTTTAGACGCTGCTCTGCTACTACCACCGTGGCACTGCTGGAAAACAGAAAGAATGATCCTAGCCAAGGGAACTCGAGTACTTCTCGCGGATAAGGCGGATTTAGGCTCTTACCAAGATAGAAGAGATAAGCCACCACAAATATGGTGAATAGGGATGACTCGGTAAGGATCACGAGGGTTATCCCAACCTTGCGCGGCGAGGGTAATTTCCACTCCGTCTCTGGCGTTGCGTATGTATCCGTGCTCACAAATTATCCAATTGAGAGTTACTCAAACTTCCAATCCGGGTCTTCTGGATGTTTCAAGTCCCATAGTGGCCGCCGGCTGCGCACTTCCGGTATTTCTTCAAAGTTGTATTCCGGCGGTGGTGAAGTAGTCGTCCATTCCAAGGTCCAGGCATCCCACGGATCGTCTCCAGCGATCTTACCTTTCCGGGCCGACCAGATCATGTTGATGATGAAGATAATGGCTCCGATTCCTTGAATGATTGCTCCGATCGTGGAGAGCATATTAAGGAACTCCCAACCTCGGCCTTCCTGGTAAGTGTAAATGCGTCGCGGCATGCCAAGAATACCCAGGAAGTGTTGCGGATCGAAGGTGAGATGAAATCCGATGGTAAATACCCAGAAGTGCCAAAGGCCGAGGCGGGTATTGAGCAGGCGGCCGGTCGCTTTAGGGAACCAATAATAAAAGCCCGCGAAAACCCCGAAAACGATTCCCCCTACGATGACGTAGTGAAAGTGGGCGATAACAAAATAAGAATCGTTGAGCTGCCAATCAAAAGGGGCGCAGCCCAACATTATCCCAGTGAGCCCCGCGATCAGAAATTGGAAAAGAAAAGCGATGCAGAACAGCATCGGAATCTCCATGCGCAATTTGCCGCCGTACATCGTACCTAGCCAATTGAAGATTTTGATCCCAGTAGGAATCGCGATAACGAAGGTGGCAAACGCGAAGAAAGTGACGCTGAACGAGTCCATCCCGATCGTAAACATGTGGTGAGCCCACACGCCCGCGCTGATGAATCCGATCATGACGCTGGCTGCCACCATCATCGGATAACCGAAAATCGGTTTCCGGGAAAAGACCGGGATGACTTCCGATATCACGCCGAACGCCGGTAAGACGAGGATATACACTTCCGGGTGGCCAAAGATCCAAAAGAAGTGCTGCCACAACACTGGGGAACCGCCAGCCTGGGCTTCGAAGAACTTCGCGCCAAAGAATCGTTCCAAAACCAACATGATCTGCGCAGCTGAGAGCGGCGGGAAAAACATGACGACCAAAAACATGGTGACCAAGACCATCCAGGTGAACAATGGCATCCGATAAAGGGTCATCCCCTTGCACCGATAGCAGAAGATCGTCACCATCACGTTCACGCCGCCGGTGATAGTGCCGACGCCGCTGATCAAGAGACCCAGTGACCAGTAATCGATATTGTTGCCGGGCGAAAAGGCGCGAGAAGTGAGCGGAGCAAGCGCGAACCAGGAGGCATCGGGCGCAGCGCCGGTTCCATACAGGCCGGGACCGGCGACGTAACTCGTGAAAAGAAAACACCCTCCGAAAAAAGTCGTCCAAAACGAAAACGCGTTCAGACGGGGGAACGCCATGTCTCTAGCCCCGATCTGAAGGGGCACAACGTAGTTGGCTAGTCCGAACACCATGGCCATCGCGAAGAAAAAAATCATCGCCGTGCCGTGCATGGTGAACGCGCCATTGAAGGCTTCAGGGTCCAGCACATGGTTGTTCGGCACCGCTAATTGCAACCGAATCAGCGAGGCCAGAATGCCGCCCGCGATGAAGAACAGCCAACCCATCCCAATGTACATGAACCCCAATTTCTTGTGGTCGACCGTGAATATCAGATCTTGAATCCAGGCCGTTAAAGTACCGTGTTCGTGGCCGGGAGGAGCCGGAGCCAATTCCGTTCCGATTTCTTTTAGCGTGTCAGTGCTGTTAGCCATAACGGATTATTTCAGGGTGCGGAGATAGGCCAAGATCGAGTCGACTTGGTTGCTGCTCAGCTGCATATTCGGCATCAAACAACCCGGTTTCAGGTCCTGAGGATTCACCAACCAACTACGAAGATGCTGGTCATCGTTCGGAGCTACGCCTGATCCGAGCGTTGCCCGACTCGAGAAATGCGTTAGGTCGGGTCCAAACACCCCGGTTGCTCCGCGTGCATTTTCGATATGGTGGCAAGTCCCGCAAGAGTTAGAGATAAACTGCTGCTGTCCCTCGGCCACCTGCGGGTCGGAAACAGGCGCTTGTTTTTGTGACTCTAGCCACTTCCGATAGACTTCCGGCTTATCGACGATCACCCGAATTAGCATGTTGGCGTGTTGCTGGCCGCAAAGTACCGTGCAATTCCCCAGATAGATCCCGGTAGCGTATGGTTCGATCCACATCGTATTCCGATAATTCGGAACCAACATGGTTTTCCCGTTCAACTGCGGCACCCAGAACCCATGAATGACATCCGCCGACTCCAACACCATTTGCGTCGGTAGTCGATTGGTCCGGCTACTCAGCGGCACATGGATTTCGTTGGCGGTCACCACGTCATGTTTAGGATATCGGACCTCCCACCAGTATCGGTGTCCAATGATGCGAACCTGTTCCGCCGTTTCCGGCATTTTAGGGTGTTGGATTTCACCGATCGTACGAGCGGTTACCAATACCAACATCACCACAATCAAGATAGGTGGTACCGTCCAAGCCAGTTCGATCGCGGCACTGCCGTAGACCTGGGGCGGTTCCTCGTGGTCATCCTCCGGACCGCGACGTCGGTACCGGATGATGGCGTAGGTCAAGAGCCCGCCGACCACCAGAAAAATGACGGCGCATACGGCCATCACCAAAAGCGAGATCTGGTAAAGCGTCTCGGCCGGCGCAGATAATGGATCGAAAATATTCTGGATCGCTCGGATCGTAGAATCCTGAGCCCGAGCAACGGGCGCCCATGAAAGGAACCCTGCCAATGCCGCAAACGTGAAACCCAAGAGTTGCCAACCTCGTCCTGAGCCACGTGTCGCAAGCGAGTACCTGGTGTATTGATGGTTGAGCACGATACCTGTCCTGCAACTCTTTACCTACGCTTCGCTCGCGTAGCAACCAACTCCTTGGTGCTAACGTCGGTATTTTCTAATTTCATGGTCTCTCCGATCCGTCCATTAGTTTTTCTAATAAAGAGCAGGTTTCTAAAATGTCGCGCATCCATGGAGATAAGCTATTGCTCGATAGACGTACCGACGATCACGGCGAAAGAAGGAGAACCGCTTCCAACTCAAGAAACCAGAGTTATCCGATCGATGAGAGCGTGCGGATCGCGTACCAAATATTGACGGCTCTGGACGATCGCTAGGGATGAGCTCCTGATCCCCTCATCATTGTTGGGGGGGCGAGGCTCCCGAACGGCCGTATGATATTCACAGCAGTCCTGATTCTTTTCAATCGATCGAGTTGCAACGCCGAACAGCGTTGCCGAGCCGGTGGTCCCATGACGTACCATCACCGGTAGAGGGGCATCGTTTCGCCCACTCGCCTACAAGCCGCCCCGCCGCTTGCGCAAAAGGAAGCCCTGAGGTAAGGACATTTTCTCGTAACTTGACGATGTCGGTCCTCCGACATTGCGCTCTCGATTAAAATGAACCTCGATTTTCGCTACTCTAAAGACGGACTCATTCCAGCCATCGTCCGTGAATCAGCCGCCCCGGGCCGGGTGCTAATGCTGGGCTGGATGAACCGCGACGCAATTGATCTTACTTTGGAGACTGGGTTTATGCATTATTGGAGCCGGTCACGGCAGAAGCTTTGGCTAAAGGGTGAGACTAGCGGGCACAAACAAAAGGTCGTGCGTTGGTTTACCGATTGTGATCAGGATGCCCTCCTTTTCGAGGTCGAACAGGTGGCCGGCGCTTGTCACACGGGTTATCGGTCATGTTTCTTTCAAGAGCTCGATTTAGAGGGACGCCCGAAGGAAACAGACGAACAGAAGGTTTTTGATCCCGCGGAGGTTTATCAAGGATGACGACGGCGCCACTCAATCCCCCTAGGGAAGCATTCCTCAAAATTGCGGAACCTGGGAAATTAGTTCCGATCTACACCGAGTTTGTCGCCGATTACGAGACGCCGGTTGGTGTCTTGGAGAAGATTGACGACGGCCGGCTTTCCTTTCTTTTCGAATCGGCGGAGGTCAACGATCACGTCGGCAGATATTCTATCCTGGGGAGTTCGCCCCGGGTGTATTTCGAGAGTCGCGGGCCCAAGATCCGTATCGAAGAAAACGGAACGGTCCAAGAGTTCGAAACGAATAGCGATCCGTTGGCTGAGCTGCGGAAGCTGATGGACCGGTATTCTTTTGTTGAATATCCGGGATTGCCTCCATTTGTTGGCGGAGCGGTAGGCTACATCGGTTACGACGTGGTCCGCTTTTTCGAGCCGACCGTCACTCCTTCCCCACCCGATCAATTGAACGTTCCGGATTCGGTATTCATTATCACCGACACGTTCATCGTATTCGATCATCGGTTCCGGCGTTTGAAGATTTTTGCGCCGGCTTTTATCGACGAACGAGGGCCGGATGCCGCTTATGATGAAGCGGGCGCTAAAATCGCCAAAATCGTCGAGCGGCTACAATCACCGACGCAATCGCGGCTGATGAATGCCGCCCAAGTCGCTCCCGGCCTTTCACCGCAATCAAATACCAGTCCGGGAGAATTCTGCGACATCGTTCGGCGTTGTCAGGAACATATCCGAGCAGGCGACGTCTTTCAGATTGTGCCTTCACAACGTTTCCAGGCTAGCTACGAAGGAAACCCCATCTCGCTTTATCGCGCCTTGCGCTTCGTGAATCCCTCGCCCTACATGTTCTATTTACGCCTCGGCGAGAACTTCTCTTTAGTGGGGAGTTCACCGGAAGTCCATGTCCGGCTTCGCGATCGGAAAGTCGAGATCCGGCCGTTGGCGGGCACCCGGCGAAGAGGAGCTACACCGGAAGAAGATCAAGAATTAGCAGCCGATCTTTTAAAGGACCCGAAAGAACGGGCTGAGCATCTCATGTTGGTCGACCTGGCGCGAAACGATGTGGGGCGGATCTGCGAATTCGGCTCCATCAAGGTCAGCGATTTCATGACCATCGAACGGTACAGCCATGTCATGCATATCGTCTCCAATATCGAAGGCGAATTGAAAGCGGGACGGGACGCTGACGATGTCATGCGGGCAACGTTCCCGGCTGGCACCGTGTCCGGAGCGCCAAAAGTAAGAGCGATGCAGCTGATTAACCAATTCGAGAAAGGGAAAAGAGGGGTCTACTCCGGAGCCATCGGCTATTTCGGATTTGATGGGAATCTCGACTCCTGCATCGCGCTCAGAACCATCGTATTGAAAGATGGGATAGCCTTTGCCCAGGCTGGTTGCGGCGTAGTGGCAGATTCAGTCCCGGAATCCGAGCACCAGGAATGCGTCAATAAAGCGATGGCCTTATTCCGCGCCATCGAGAGGGCCCAAGCCATATGATGCTGATCATCGACAATTACGATTCCTTTACCTACAACCTGGTCCAATATTTTGGCGAGCTCGGAGCGGACCTCGTCGTTAAACGCAACGACCAGGTTACTCTGGATGAGATTGGCGAGATGCATCCGGACAGAATCTGTATCTCGCCGGGACCGGGGACGCCGCTTGATACCGGTATCTGCAATGACCTGATTCTTAAGTTCGGTCCCACCACGCCGATTCTCGGCGTTTGTCTGGGGCACCAGTGCATTGGACACGTTTTCGGAGGCGAA
>Ga0209647_1001319_pt1 | contig 21412 bp, 21 predicted proteins | sample GraSoi_2013_60cm_FD_185827 | JGI IMG/M metagenome (GOLD analysis project Ga0209647, IMG submission 185827) | Grasslands soil microbial communities from the Angelo Coastal Reserve, California, USA - Sample 9_17_2013_60cm (SPAdes) (version 2) | ecosystem: Environmental > Terrestrial > Soil >... | reverse complement strand
GGTCTGCATGCGCTGATAGACCGCCTGACTGTTTTGCTCCGGCAGGTCGGCTCGGCGGATTCGCACGTCTACCACCTGGACGCCATAAGATGTGGCTTCGTGATCGACCAATTCGCGAATGCGCGCCATGAGATCGGAACGCTGATCACGCACGACATGCATGAAGGTCACTTCACCAAGCACGCGACGCAGCGCCGAATTGAGCAGAATGGAAAGCTGCGAATTGGCGCCCGTGATTGAACCCAACGTTTGGTAGAAGCGGAGCGGATCCTGGATGCGGTAACGCGCAAATGCGTCAACCACTAACCGCTTCTGATCGGAAGCGATCACTTCCTGCGGCGGCGCTTCAAGATCGAGAATTCGCTTGTCGACGTAGACAACTGAGTCGATGAACGGTGCTTTGAGGTTGAGGCCAGGCTCGCTGACAACACGCACCGGCTGGCCAAGGCGGATCACCAATGCTTGTTGAGTTTGAAACACAGTGAACAGCGATGAATACCCGACGATCAGCGCGGCCACGCCCAGCACGGCGATAATGCCGCCGACAAAATTCAGTCTCATGGCCGGCCTCCCGCTGGCGGCTGGCCAGTCGTCTGTGGCGGACGAACGAGCTCGTTGAGCGGCAGATAAGGCACCACATTGTTGCCGCCCGCGCCGGAATCCAGAATGATTTTATCGGTGCCGCCGAGCACGCGCTCCATGGTTTCGAGATACATACGTTCGCGGGTGACGTCGGGCGCTTTTTTGTACTGCTCATAAATATTCAGGAAGCGCGACGTTTGGCCGGTCGCTTCGGCCACCGTCTGCTGGCGATAGGCTTCGGCGGCTTGCGTGATTTGCGCCACCCTTCCGCGTGCCTCCGGCACGACTCGATTGGCATATGTTTGCGCCTCGTTTTGCGCGCGTTCTTGGTCAATGCGGGCGGCCTGCACATCGCGCAGCGAATCGATCACTTGCGACGGCGGGTCGACCTTCTGGAGCTGCACCTGCTGAACAATGACTCCGGCGCCATAATGATCCAGCACTTTCTGCATCAGGTCCTGTACCGACAGCTCGATGCTCTGGCGTGCAACGGTTTGGATCTCGCGGCTGTCGGAGCGCCCAATCACTTCGCGCATGGCGCTTTCCGCTACCGCCTTAACGGTGCCTTCCGGATTTTGGATGTTGAACAGGAATTCGCCGACGCCGGTCGGCTTCACTTTCCACAACACCGAGAAGTCGACGTCGACGATATTCTCGTCGCCGGTGAGCATCAGGCTTTCTTCCGGCACATCTCGCACCGTGGTGCCGCCCCTGCGGCTGTCATCAACCACACGCATGCCGATGTCGATTTTGTTCACGCGGAGCGCCTTGGGCGTCAGGACCTTCTCAACCGGATATGGCAAATGGTAGTTCAGGCCCGGCTGCACCTCGCGTACTTCTTTGCCGAAACGCAGGACCACGCCGAGTTCGTCTGGTTCAACCCGGAAGAAGCCGGAAAAACCCCAAAGCGCTACGACGCCAAGCGCAAGAAGAGCAAAACCGCGACCGCCGAGATTTCCGCCGGGCAGGAACCGCCGCAATTTATCCTGGCCTCGGCGCAAAATTTCCTCGAGGTCCGGCGGCGTCGGCCCGGATGATTGTGGTCCGGAGCCCCACGGCCCCTTACCGCCGGTACCCCACGGGCCACCGCCACCCTGATTTGTCCACGGCATTGAAAATGTCTCCCGACGCCGGCTTTTCTTGCCCGGCTGCTCTTAGTTGGGAGGGGTTATAGGGGACGCCAAGCCCCCTTACAACGCGCGGTCAAGCCCGTTTTTCGGCCCATTTAGCGCCTCGCATAGGTCGCTACTGCAAAGTTGTAATCATCGTCCGGCCCGGCGAAATGATCTTGGCGCGATTGTTCCTGCCAAACCTCTGGATCTATCGGTGGAAACAGCGTGTCCCCCTCCGGGGATGCGTGGACATGAGTGATCTCGAGGCGATCTGCCATGGGCATCGTGGCCGAGAAAATGTCGCTCCCGCCAATCACCATGATTTCATCGACCCCCCGCTTGGCGGCATCGGTCCGTGCAAAACTGAGTGCAGCATCAAGGCTGGTGGCCAGCACCGCGCCCCGCGCCACCAAACTAAAATCCCGTGTGAGGACGATATTGGTGCGGCCCGGAAGCACCTTCCCAATCGATTCATGTGTCTTGCGGCCCATAACCACAGGCCGGTTCATTGTCACCTTACGGAAGTGTTGCAGGTCGGACTTCAATCGCCACGGCAACTGACCGTCGCGGCCGATGACGAAGTTGTCCCCGATCGCTGCAACCAAGACGACTTTCATTATGATGTCTTTCCGCGCGAGAGGACTGCAGCTCTAACTCGTGTCGTCATCTCGACCGAAAATTCAAAAGGGAAATGGGCGAAATGGCAAAGCATCGTATGGCGATCTCACAATCACATGCTTAGAACGAAAGTTCTGACTTTCTTACTAACGCCAGACCTATCAGCATTGAATAGTGCGCTATTGAATAGTGCGCTGCGGAAAATCGAACGACGCGCCAAAATTCCACTTAAAATCTTCTTAGCGCGATGCTTACAAAGAGCGACAACAAGAATATCGCTTATTGGCGAATAGTTACACGGCAACGACCGCCTTGATGTGCGGGTGCGGATCGTAATTCTCGATTGTAAAGTCCTCAAACCGAAACGCGAAGATATCCTTCACCTCCGGATTGAGCCGCATCACTGGCATATGCCGCGGTGCACGCGACAACTGCAGCCGCGCCTGATCGAGATGATTGAGATACAAATGAGCATCACCGAGAGTATGGATAAAATCGCCGGGCTTATATCCCGTCACCTGCGCGACCATCAGAGTGAGCAGGGCATATGAAGCAATATTGAAGGGGACACCGAGAAACACATCCGCCGAGCGCTGGTAGAGCTGGCAAGAGAGCTTGCCGTCGGCGACGTAGAACTGAAATAAGCAGTGACATGGTGGCAGCGCCATCTTTTCGACGTCAGCGGGATTCCATGCAGTGACGATCAGCCGGCGGGAATCGGGATTGCGTTTGATCATCGCAATCACGTTGCCGATCTGATCGATAGTCTTTCCATCCTGCGTGGGCCATGAACGCCATTGTTGGCCATAGACCGGCCCGAGCTCGCCGCGTTCATCCGCCCACTCGTCCCAGATGCGCACCCCGTGCTCTTGCAGATATTTGACGTTGGTATCGCCCGCCAGAAACCAGAGCAGCTCATAGATAATCGACTTCAGATGCAGCTTCTTTGTCGTGAGCAGCGGGAAGCCCTCGTCGAGGGGGAAGCGCATCTGATGGCCAAACACCGAGAACGTGCCAGTCCCGGTACGGTCGCGTTTTTCCGCACCGCGGCTAAGAATGAGTTCCATCAGGTCGAGATACTGGCGCATCGTCGTCTCTTCATTAGAGACTCAAAACATGGGGAAGTTTACTGCGGGCGGCAACGGCTGGCTGTCGTTATCAACGTCCAAAATCCCATCCTCTGGCGACTCAGTGGCGCCTGAGACCTGCTAACATGCAACTATCTTGGCTTGGGGGGTACACTCATGAGCATAGATCGCATCCTCGTTGCCCGCGTCCTTTTTACCATTATGACCGCCGGCTGGGCCGTTCTTACCGTCGTTGCAGACTTCAACAAAACACACGCCACCAATCCCGCATGGACCCCGCACGCGCGTTTTCATGTGGTTTGGCAGATTTTAAGTTATGTCGGCTTGGGCCTTCTCGCATTTGCGCTGATTTGGTGGCCGGGGCGGCTGGCTATTGAGCGGCTCTATCTGGTCGCACTCATGGGCGCGATCGTTTACGCCGCTTTCTTTGCCGCCTTGATTGCCATGCCGATCTATGGCGGCGCCGCCTATGACAAAAACGGATACAGACCTTTCAAGGCGCCCGTACCTATCTTTGCAAAGAAATGGGATGCCAATATTACCGTTTTTTCGATTCAGCTTGTGATTCTTGCTGCCGGCGCGCTGCTGGTGACCGGCGCGTTCGCTCGCTAAAAAGCCGGGCGGCGAGTCAAACCCCGCGCGCCCGGCTCCCCGTTCCAAGATTACTCGACGAATACCTCTTCGCGGCGCTTTCGCATCATCGGCAGGGCCGCGATCACCAGCAGACCAACCGCAACCGCGATCAAGCCAGCCGAGATCGGCCGCGTCACGAACACGGTAACATCGCCGCGCGCGATCAGCATGGCGCGGCGCAGGTTTTCCTCCATCAACGGGCCGAGGACGAAGGCCAGCACCAGCGGCGCCGGCTCGAACTCGTGCTTGTTCAGCCAATAGCCGAACAGACCGAAGATTGCTGCGATCACCACGTCGGTCGGTGAGTTGTTGATCGAATAGATGCCGATGCAGCAAAAGACGATGATCGAAGGATAGAGCAACCGATACGGCACGCGCAGCAGGCTCACCCACACGCCGACCAGCGGCAAATTGATGATGATCAACATCAGGTTGCCGAGCCACATCGAAGCGATCATTCCCCAGAACAACTCGGGCTGTTTGGTCATCACCTGCGGACCCGGCACAATGCCGTGGATAGTCATGGCGCCGACCATCAGCGCCATCACCGCATTGGGCGGAATGCCAAGCGTGAGCAGCGGAATAAATGAGGTTTGCGCCGCCGCGTTGTTGGCGCTTTCCGGCGCCGCCACGCCTTGGATGGCGCCGTGGCCGAAACGTTCCGGATTCTTCGAGATGCGCTTTTCGAACGTATAGGCGGCGAAAGAGGCCACCACCGCACCGCCGCCGGGCAGGATTCCGAGGATCGAGCCGAGAATAGTGCCGCGCGCGATTGCGCCGGAGGAATCGATCAGGTCCTGCCGCGTTGGCATCAAGCCCGATATCTTGGCCTTCACGATGTCTCGGCTCTCCTGGGACATTTCCAGGTTGCGGATAATTTCGGCGAAGCCGAATAACCCCATCGCCACGTTGGTGAAGCCGATGCCGTCGGACAATTCCGCGATGTCGAAGGTCATGCGGCCGGCGCCGGTCTCCAGGTCGGAGCCGACCATCGACAGCAGCAGGCCGGTGAGAACCATGGCGACCGATTTGAGCACCGAGCCTTTCGCCAGCACCACCGCGAAGATCAGGCCAAGCAACATCAGCGAGAAATATTCCGCCGGACCAAACAGCAGCGCGAGCGAGGTCAGCGGCACGCCGAGGGCTGCGACCAGCACTGTGGAGACGCAGCCCGCAAAGAACGAGCCGATGGCGGCAATCGAGAGCGCGGCGCCGGCACGGCCTTGTCGCGCCATCTGGTGGCCGTCGAGACAGGTTATTACGGACGTCGCTTCGCCCGGAATGTTCACCAGGATCGACGTCGTCGAGCCACCATATTGCGCGCCGTAATAAATTCCGGCGAGCATGATCAGCGCACCGACCGGTGGCAGCCCGAAAGTAATCGGCAGCAGCATGGCAACCGTCGCTACTGTGCCGATGCCGGGCAGAACGCCGACCAGCGTTCCGACCAATGCACCAAGCAGACAGAAGCCGATGTTGTGAGGATTGGCGGCGACCGAGAAGCCGAGCGCCAGATTGGCGAGAAGTTCACTCATGGCGGTGCTTCCTGCTCAAATCCAAGGCCAAAGCTGGAACGGCAGCTGCAGCAGATAAACGAACAGTCCTACGCAGAACGCCGTCATCACCACTGCAGCAATGAGGCTCTCCACCCAGCGCATTTCGGTGGACCCGAAGATAGAGATGATGAATGCCGCGAAGGTCGACATCACCAATCCAAGTGACGGAATGCTTATGGAACCCAGATTGAAGCCGCGGATCATGCCAGCGAATGTGATGATCGCCAGAAGCACCCAAGCGGGGCCACGGATCGCATATCTTTCAATGGGCGGGCCGTCGACCAGCAGGCCGGTCAGCGCCACAAGCGCGCCCACAACCGCGAGCAATCCGGCGAATAAGCGTGGCGCGGTGCCAGGACCGAAAGCAAATCCGTGAATGCCGGGAAGATCGCCTGAGGTCCAGATCGCGATGATCGCAAGACCTATCAGCGCCAGCCCGCCGTAGAAGTCGCGCGGACCGCGGACCTTGAAGCGAAACCCACCCCCACTGTGGGAGGTCTTTGCCCCCTCAACCATTACTCCCCCTCCCTACGCTTTTTATTGTTGTCTCAATGCTCCCAAGGCTTGTTTCAGGAGCCCTCTACGATCCCTAGCACACCAACCCTCCTAGCCGAAAGCATAGACCGGGCTAGCCAAGTGCCTAAAAAATCGCCGGAAACCCCGTTGCGCCATTATGTCCCAAGGAAATAGCGCAGCGCTCGGTCGCGACCTCGAAATAGGCCGCACGCATAACGGGAGGGTGCGATCGCGGCGACTAAAAAATGCCGGACAGGCCAATCAGGCCGCCAGCCGCGAACAACCACAGCGGATTTGTCCGCGTAGCGAAGCCGACCACCGCTGTCGTTGCCGTTAGAATGCCCGCGTACACATTATGATCGGCACTGCGCGCCAGCACGAATGCACTTGCCGCGATCAAACCGAGCGATACTGGAACAAGGCCTGCCTGGATGGCGATGCGCCAGCGCGCATCCTTGAAACGATCCCAAGTGCGCGCGACGAAGAATGCCAATATGCAGGTCGGCACACACATCGCGATCGTCGCGACTGCGGCACCGGCAAAGCCCGCGACGTGATAGCCGATCAGCGTGACGATAATGATGTTCGGTCCTGGCGAGACCTGGGCGATGGCGAAGCTGTCGGCAAATTGCCGATCACTCATCCAATGCATCACGTCAACCGCGATGCGGTGCATTTCAGGGATTGCGGCATTGGCACCCCCGACCGCAAACAGCGAAAGCAGCGCAAAATAGCTAAACAGCGCGATGAGCGGATTGTCGTTCATCGTTTCATCCACGCGATACCAATGCTGACCGGTGCCAGTGCCACGAATACCAACGGCAGTGGCCACTGCATGATCGCAACGCCAATGAAAGCGGCGGCCGCAACGAAAGGTGCCCAATCCCAACGCTTTTGGAACAACGGCGCGGCCATTTTAGCAACCACTGAAATGAGAAGCCCGGTCGCCGCGGCCGTGATGACGGCGAGAATGCGGCTCAGCGCCTCCAGATCGCCGAAACGCGCATAGAGAACCGCCAGGACCGTAACAATGATCAGCGGCGGCCCCATCAGGCCGGCAAGCGCCACCGCTGCGCCTGGCGCGCCGCCAAATCGCGAACCGAACACGACCGAGAAGTTCACGACATTGGGGCCAGGCAGAAATTGCGAGAGCGCGAAGGCTTCATTGAACTCCTCCGCCGTCATCCAGCCCTTCTGCTCGACGATCATCCGTCGCGCCCACGGCAAAGCTCCGCCGAAGCCGGAAATCGAAACGATGACAAATGCGCGGAAAAGTTCAGGGAGCGAGGGGCGGTTGACGGGAGGCGCGGCTGCGGCGGAGGACATTCGCAAGGAGGAGTACAACGCGCCGCTGCGGGCGGCTAGATGACTTGTTGCAGGCGCTGAATGCGCAGTGGCATGGCGCGGTCGGACATGGGGCCGAAGTGTCCCGCTCGTTATGGCGGCTTAACAAGCAAACGCCGCCGATTGTGGCCGTCTGCCTAGGAATGTGTCCCCATGAAACATTCAGGCGGGTCTTTTTTCGTCAACCATTAGCGTCTATATTCCTAGGTGCCGGGGCAACCCGGCTATGGCGATAAATGGCCGTCGTAATAAACCCATCGGACCCGGGGGCAGTACCCGGCGCCTCCACCCAAGCCCGGCGGGCACGGGCTTCGGCGGGGGCGAAATAGGATCGACGAGGGCGTAAAGGGCGTGCTTTTGCTCGGCATGGTTCCGCCGTTATCGGGCCATTCCATAGTTGCAAACGACAACTATGCTCCGGTTGCTCAGGCCGCGTAAGCGGTTTGAAAGACCGAACTAAAGCCCTGGCGGGTTAAGCTCCGTCAGGCGGGGTCCGGAGGCACCTGGCAACAGAAGCCTCCACTTTCGTCCTTCATCAATTATGACAAAAGGCCATGCACGGGCCGCCCCGGGGATGGCGCGGAGTGCGTGCGCCGCGCTAGCATTGAGCGATTCACATAAGACGCGACACCGCATGACCGACCAGATCCGCTACGACCTCCTGACCCAGCAGGCATTGCGCAGCGTCGTGCGCAACGTCCTCGTCGACACGGCCAAAAAAGGGCTGCCGGGGGACCACCACTTCTACATTTCGTTCGATACCCACGCCGATGGCGTCCGTATGTCGGACCGGCTGCGCGCCCAATATCCCGAAGAGATGACCATAATCTTGCAACACCAATTCTGGGACCTGAAGGTCGGCGAAGACGATTTCGAAGTCGGCCTTTCATTCGGCGGCGTCCCCGAGCGGCTCAACGTGCCATTCGAGGCCATCAACGGATTTTTCGATCCCTCGGTACAATTTGGCTTGCAATTCGAAGAGGTCACCGAGGGCGAGGAACGACCCGCACCGGCAAACGTTCAGGAACCGCTGACGGCGAAAAAAAAGCGATCGCCGCCAAGTCCTCTCGCAGTTGCCAAGGGACCAGAGGCCACGCCATCAGCTCGGCCGGCGTCAGCAGCCAAGCGGGAGAAGTCGGAGAAGCCGGATAAGCCGCCCGGCGGCGAGGTTGTTCGGCTAGACCGCTTTCGCAAGAAATAGCCGAGCTACCCATTTTGATTGTTTGCGACCGGCCTTGCTCGTACCGCTGATCAGCATAGCTTAATGCCCGAATTTTGGCGGCACGGGATTCACCTATGGCAAAAGCGCGCAAAAAATCCGCCAAGAGCCGCGTCGAGAGGGACGCTTTCGGGCCGTTAGAAATTCCGGCTGACAGGCTTTGGGGCGCGCAAACTCAGCGGTCAATTCACAATTTTCGCATCGGCACTGAGCGCATGCCGATCGAGATCATGCACGCGCTCGGATTGATCAAACGCGCCGCTGCGGACGTCAATCGCGCACTTGGGTCGCTCGATCGCAAACGCGCACTGGCCATCGCGGCGGTCGCGCAGGACATCGCCGACGGGAAACTGGACGAGCATTTTCCACTGTTGGTCTGGCAGACTGGTTCCGGAACGCAGAGCAATATGAACGTCAACGAAGTGATCGCCAATGCGGCCAATCTCAAACTCGGCGGCAATCTTGGCGCAAAATCGCCGGTGCATCCGAACGATCACGTCAACATGAGCCAGTCGTCGAACGACTCGATTCCCACCGCTATGCACATCGCCGCTATGATCGAGATCAATCGCCACCTCAAACCGGCGCTGACGCGTCTTTACAAGGCTCTCGATAAGAAGGCGAAGGAGTTTGCCAAGATCATCAAGATCGGCCGCACGCATACCATGGATGCGACCCCGATCACCCTAGGGCAGGAATTTTCTGGCTATGCGGCACAAGTGAAATCTGCACTCGCGCGACTCTCGCTCAGCGAACGTGAACTTTATCCCCTCGCGCAAGGCGGCACAGCGGTTGGCACCGGGATCAATTCCAAACCGCAATTCGCGAAGGCCTTTGCCCGGCGTATTGAACGACTTACAAAACTGCCGTTCGTCAGTGCGCCCAACAAATTCGAGCATATGGCCGGCCACGACGCCTATGTGTTTGTGCACGGCGCCATCAACGCTGCAGCTACAGCACTATTCAAGATTGCAAACGATATCCGCCTGCTCGGCTCGGGCCCGCGGTCAGGCCTGGGCGAGTTAATCCTTCCGAGCAATGAACTCGGCTCCTCGATCATGCCGGGCAAGACCAATCCAACTCAAAGCGAAGCTTTGACCATGGTCTGCTGCCAGGTGTTCGGTAATCAAACCACCATCACGGTGGCAGGCAGCCAGGGACATTTCGAGCTCAACGTATTCAAGCCCGTGCTGGCCTACTGCATGTTGCAGTCGATCCGGCTTGTCGGCGATGCCGTAAATTCGTTCACCGACAATTGCGTCGACGGTATCCGCGCAAATGAACCGCGCATCCGCGAGCTCATGCAACGATCGCTCATGCTCGTCACCGCGCTCGCCCCAAAAATCGGTTACGACAAGGCCGCACAAGTCGCGAAGGCTGCTCATGCTCATGGGACGACGTTGCGTGAAGAAGCAGTTCGTCTCGGTTTTGTCAGCGGCCCCGAATTCGATCGTTTGGTCCGACCCGAAAGGATGATTCGCCCGCACTAAACTTCGCGCTGGGGCGGTACCGAAGTAGGCACGGGGTCCGTTTTGATGACGGTAGCCTGTTCAACTTTTTGCGATAATACCTATTGTGTCCGGCGCCCGCGTTCGGCCGCGTCATGTAGTGCAGTGAAACTTTTGTGCGTATCCGGCTACTATTCTACTGTGGCGGTATGTCAAATTTCTTAATCCGAAAAACGTGCCCTAGAGTTTCCCTAGAGGTGCTTTCATGTCTTCGATAGTAGAGTAGCTGGAATGTTCAAATATACATTTGGAAGTTCCAGCGTAGCTCGCAAATTACATTCTGGATTTCTACTCATATTCATCAGCGATCATTTGTTCGACTTTGTAATCAACCAACCGTGTATTGAATGACAACAGCGATGAGCGCCACAGTATCACAAGCTAACTTGTGATCTCCGTCTTAAGGGCATCTTTCCGCCAACGTGTCGGCACATTTGGCAGTGATGTTCCTTATCTCTTGAGCGCCGAATTGAAATGTAACCCGTTACCTAAGAGGGCGACGGAATGGCTGAAGTGATCAATCTTCGGACCGTTCGGAAGCGGGCCAACCGGCAGCAGGAAGATCAGCGTGCCAACGCCAATCGTCTTGCGTTTGGTCAGACCAAACACGTTCGGAAGATTGATGCCGCACACCAAGCTAAAGCCAAACGTCACCTCGATCGGCATCGGGTCGAAACAGGGGACCAGCAATGAAATCTCCGGTCGTTAAACGTTCGATTGTAATTGCGGGGCATAAAACGAGCGTGAGCCTCGAAGACGCGTTCTGGAAGGGACTGAAGGAAATCGCGAATGGCAGGGAGCTAACCCTGTCGGATCTTGTGGCATCGATCGACACGGATCGCCGCCACGGCAATTTGTCATCCGCGATTCGCCTTTTCGTTCTCGACCATTACCGTGTGCACACCGCCGACGAGCGCCTGGTGCACACTGACACTCACGACGTCCCAAGCCCGCGCGGCGTCGTGCACTCAGTTCTGCGAGCCGACTGAGGAAGCAGGCTGCCCCGCGCTTCGCGGCGCGGGTGCCGGTCTGATATCAATTGGCGCCGGCAACGCCGGCGCCTGCTCGTTTTTGGGTGCTGCTCTCCCGCGCAATTGCGACGGGGCGTTCTCGATTGCGCGTAATGTCTTCGTCTGATTTTCGACGGCGCGCAGCGTGAGCCATCCGGTGAGCGCCGAGACATCGATGCTGCGCGTCGGTGCTGCTAGCGGTCCTTTCAACGCCACACCAATACTCGGTCGGGCGCCAGCGGCCGTGCTCAAACCGGTGAGCTCCAACCGCGCATCAACAGAGCCATCGGTCAGATCGAGCGCTCCGGTAACGGCGAGGCCGGCGTCCTTACTCTCGATAACGACATTGCTCAGACGCAATTGGCCGGCGCTGACGCGCAGGACGGACTCGGCGCGCTTTAGGGACAATGGGCCGCGCTCCAGCGATTTACTCACCAAGTCGGCGATACGTCCGGTCTCGATGGCCAAACCCTGGTCCACCGCGCGATTGACCGCATCGAAAACATGAGGATCAAGGCCGGCGATCTGCCCGTCGGCAAGCACGATCTTGCCGGAGCCCTCGAGCGAGCCAATAAGTGCGACCGGACTGAGACCGCTCCCCTTCACCTCCACGGTCAGACCGAGGGAACCGGTCGCCACGGGACGCGGGTTCGAAAGCACCATTGCCGAAGCGTCGGCACCGTTGAGTGAAACTTTCGCCTGCGCAGCCAAGCCATCGTCTTTGCGCCGAAACGCCAATTGTCCGGAAAACCGTCCGCCCGCGATACTTCCGGTGGCATCATTCGCCGCGATGTCATCGGTGCCGAAAAGGAGCGTGGCGCTGAATTCGCGCGCGGTCACCCCCGGCAGCAGATCGGCTTGACCGACCTTGAGCGCAACCGTCCCGGTAAATTTTCCCAGCGCCCCGAAAGAAAACGGATCGCTCGGCCAGCTCCAGGCTGCGTTTGCGCCGGTGGCTTGCGAAGGCAGGCCAATCGCACACGCGATCAGCGCCGGCAAATCGGCTCTGTCGGCTTCGAGCATGCCCTCGATCTTGCGCGGCGAAGCATTGTCTGCGGCAAGGTGACCGCGAACGCTGGAGCCTGCCAGCTTCGCGTCAATATCATCAAGCGTCAGCGCGCCGTCCGCGATCGCGACGCGCGACGTCAGTGTCAGAGGCAAAGGCGCAGCGCCGCCAGACGGTCGCAATGGGCGCAGATCCGCATTCATGACCCGCAACGTCGCCGCAGCCTTGGCACTTTGGTCTCCGAAAATTCGGCCACTCCCCTTGGCCTGCGCCGACAAGTCGGTCGCGGATAAACGGATGTCGAACGTCATATCGCCGCCGATTGGGCCTTCAACCTGTGCTTTCAGCTGTGCGGGACCTTTGCCAGGCGCCACGAACCGGTCGAGACTCATGAGCTTAATGAGCGGCGCGCCTTCCTGTGTATCGACAGTCCCGTCGATAGCGACATCGGCTATGGAACGCTCGTTCCAGTCTCCGCGGACGCGCCCACGCGCATCAACGCGCAGATCATCGAGACCGCCGGTCACCGCGAAGCGGCCGATGGTGCCGGACGTTTTGTCCTCGCCAGCAATATCGAGAGTGGCGTGCAATTTTGCATGTCCAACGCGGCCGAGCAGGCTACCAGCCTGGTCGACGTTTTTCGGCGCGAACTTCTCCAGCATCGCGACGATGGCAGCAGTCTGTTTCGTCTCGAAGTCCAGAGAAAATGAACCACGCGGCGGATGACCGCCGGTTTCCACCCGCCCGCTGGCTGAAAAATTTCCGCCGGCAAGATCGCCCGCCGACAGGCGATCAAGCCGCAAACCGCCGGCGTCGACTTTAAGACGCGCGCGCGCATCACGCATTTCAATCTCGCCGAGAGTTGCGCGGCCGATATCGGCATCGACGGATATCTCGCGGGGCGGCTCCAGCGCGGAGCCGGCAAGTAACGCCCGGCCGAATTTGAGTGCCCCGTCAAAGTCGAACTCCGGCGCTTTAAGCTCGACATCGAGCCCTGCCGACCGGCTACCGGACGCAAAGCTATAAGAGAAACGCCCGGTTATCGGCTTGCGATCGAACTCTGCTTTGAGGCTCTCAATCGCGATTTTGTCCTTCGCGAGGGTCATGTTGCCGCGCATTTTCAAGGGCCGCAGCTCGTTCTGTCCGGTCTCGCTACGTCCTTCCAGCCAGGCGACCAACGCTTTCGGATCGGAGGCGTCAATCTCAGTGGGGCCGGTAAAGGCCACACCGCCAGAATCGACGGCAAGACGGCCGGTCAGGCGCACTTGGGTCAAGCCCGGCGCACGAAACTCAAGACGATCGAGATTCCAGCCGTCGGTACTGCTGGTGATATCCCCCCGCAAATTCTGAATGCTGCTGCCGCCAATTGTGAGCTGGTCGATGCCGACACCGATCTGAACCGGAAGCCGGGGGCGAAATGCGCCAACCGCGGTTTCCGCGAGCTGGCGAATTGCGGCAGCGGGCGCTTGCCGAACTCCGTCAGCATCCGTGACTGCTCGATCAAGGTCGATCTGGCGTCCGGACAGCAGGCCGTCCAAGCGCGGATGCGCCCCAAATTTGAAATCCGCAACGCCGGTGAGCTTGGGGCCCTGCTCTTCCGATCCGTACTGAAATTCGATGTTTTCGATCAGCGCCGATTGCGCGCTCGCCTTGATCTTCCCGCTCACACGCCATGGCTGGCTCAAAGCTTGCCCGGACTGCGCGGTGCCGCGCGAACTGATCCCGACGGGTTGGGATAGGCTCAGGGTGCCATCGAACCGCGGCTCGCCACCCAAGAGCGCCAGCACGCCATCGATTTCGGTGCTCAGCGGACGGTCCACCGGATCGATGTTGACGCGCAGCTTGAGCGTTCTCTCTTCGCTCAATCGGCCGACGGTGAGCCGATAAGGATAAAGCCGGCCGTCGATGGTCACCGCGCCATCGCCTTTCACGGGGCCAACAAGCGAACGCGCATCGCCAATGAACGACACACTGCCGAGCGTGAGGTTCGTCCCGCTCGCCGCGTCGGTCAGAGTGAGCGTGCCATCTTCGATGCTGAGTCGGTCCACCGACAGTTCACCGAGTTTAAACGCAACCGCCAAATTCGGTGCGCGCGCGTGGCCCGATGTGTCCAATCCCAGGCTGACCTGCGGGCCGGCAAGGCGCATTTCAGCTGCACGCCATTCGCCGCGCATGAGCGGCCCAAGCGCAAACTCAACACCAAGCGAACGTGCGCGGATCGTCTCTGCACCGCCGCCGATTTCTATGTCATGCAGCGTTAATTGCGGCGAAGGCAGGAGGCGTGCGTCGATCGCCCCGGTTACGCGCACATTGACGCCGATAATGCGACTCGCTTCGGCCTCGAACAACGAGCGATGGCTGTCCCAATCGATCAACAGCGGGCCGACCAGCGCCGCTACCAGCGCCAGGATGATCGCAATCGCCAATCCAAGCAGAGTGGTTTGCAACGCCAGCTCCAGCGCCAAACCGAATTCAGCGCATGCCCAGGAATAATGCCGAAATATCTACGGTATTTTGACGGTTTATGGCGGCGAATCTATGTCGCTACAATACTCCGCTCATTCCCGCGCAAGCGGGAATCCGGGGCGCAACCGCAAGGCCGAAGAGCCCCTGTGCTGGGTCCGCGCTTCCGCGGGGATGAGCCGGAGAGACGCTCAGCTCAACGCGACGATCTTGCCCGGATTCATAATATTTTGCGGGTCGAGCGCACGCTTGATCGAAGCCATGACCGCGAGCGCCGCCGTGCCGTATTCAGCCGCCAGATATTTCATCTTGCCCTGCCCCACACCGTGTTCGCCGGTGCAAGTCCCGTCCATCGCAAGCGCCCGCTCGACCAGCCTCTCGGACAGATCTTTGGCGCGCCTGACTTCATCGGGATCGTCCATATCGACCAATAGCGTGAGATGGAAATTACCATCGCCAACGTGGCCGACGATCGGTGCCAATATGCGGCTTTGCTCAATATCGCGTTGCGTCTCGGTAAGGCATTCGGCCAGCCGCGAGATCGGCACGCAAACATCGGTGGGCACCATGGACGCCCCCGGCCGCAGCGCGAAATTCGACAGCGCGGCGTGATGGCGCGCTTCCCACAAGCGCGTGCGCTCCTCGGGCCGCGTGGTCCAGGTGAAAGGACCCCCACCAAATTCGGCCGCGATCTCGCCGAATCGTTTGGATTGCTCCGCGACGGAAGCTTCCGTTCCATGGAATTCGAGAAACAGCATTGGCGTCTCGGGCAATCCAAGCTTCGAATGCATATTGCAGGCGCGTACCTGCAGTGCGTCGAGCAGTTCGATGCGCGCCACCGGAATGCCGGATTGGATGGTGTGGATGGTGGTGTTGCAACACGCCTCAACGGACGGAAATGGGCAGGTGCCACCGGAAATCGCTTCCGGAATACCCGAAAGACGCAGCGTCAACTGGGTGATCACACCAAGCGTGCCTTCAGAGCCGACCATCAGCCTTGTGAGATCGTAACCCGCGGACGTTTTCTTCGCCCTGCGGGCGGTGTCAATCACTTCGCCGTTCGCCATCACCACTTTGAGCGCCAGCACGTTGTCTTTCATGGTGCCGTAGCGCACCGCATTGGTTCCCGAACATCGTGTCGCTGCCATGCCCCCGAGCGAAGCGTCGGCGCCGGGATCAATGGGAAAGAACAGTCCGCTATCGCGCAGCTGCTCGTTGAGCGCCTTTCGCGTGATGCCAGGTTCGACGACGCAATCAAGATCCTCCGCATGGACAACGAGGACTTTGTTCATGTCGCGGAAATCGATCGACACACCGCCGACCGGCGCATTGACATGTCCCTCAAGCGACGTGCCAACGCCGAATGGAATAATGGCAACGCCATTTTCCGCGCAGATGCGGACGATCTGCTGAACGTCTTCGGTGCCTTGCGGGTAAACGACGGCGTCGGGCGGCTGATTGGCGATCCAGGTCATCGTATTGCCGTGCTGTTCGCGCACGGCCTGCGACGTCACGACGCGGTTGCCGAAAGCCGCAGTGAGCGCCGCCACCGCCTTTTTGACTGCCGCCGGATTCCGGCCGCTCTGCGCGGCGGCGGCCTGGGCCAAAGCCATGCGATACCCTCTACTAACGTGTCTGGCGAACGTTAGCAGAGGTTGGCTTGAGGTAAAACGAGGCTGGCGGGGGCGCGCCTTACGACTATTTGCCGAAGAAAGGCACGATCATCGCGACACGTTGCCGGTATCGCCGGTATTCGTCGCCGAAGACCGCGACCAGATCACGCTCCTCGAGAGCGATGCCGACAAATATGTAGGCTGTCGTCACGGCGGCGAACAGGAGATGCCCGGCCGTCATGACCGGCGTTATCCAAAAGGCGATGATGAAGCCGAGATAAATCGGGTGCCGAACCATCTTGTAGAGGAGCGGTGCCCTGAACCGTACCGCGGGCATTGGCTTGCCGGCGAGATTGTTGGTGATCTGATGCAGGCCGAACAATTCAAAGTGGTTGATGAGAAACGTACTGCCAAACACGATCAACCAACCCAGCAAAGACAGACCGAGGAGTGTTGCAGCGATTTGCGGGTTGTCGATTTGCCAGATCACGGTCGGAATTGGCTGCCACTGCCAGTACAAGAGCAAAAGCGCGAGGCTGGCGAAGAGAACATAAGTGCTTCGCTCGACCGAGGCCGGGACGAATTGCGTCCACCATCGCTTGAACTGCGGCCGCGCCATCACACTGTGCTGCACGGCAAACAGCGACATCAGCAACAGATTGACGACGATCGCCTGTAACGGCGGCCCAACGGGGCCGGAATCGATCGTCTTCGGCACCATCAATCCGGTGACGAAACCTATCGCATAAAGAATGGTGATGAAGAACGCGAGGTAGGCCACGAGGCCATAGAGGAATGCGATGAGCTTGCCCATGAGATCTCCCGGCCACTGATGATAGTGGCATGACGCTAGCATTCGGCCGGAATATAGCGCTGCGCCCGCGGAAAGACTTTGAGCGGAGCTTGATTTGTCCTTGAGAAAATCCTGATTTTGTCTTTGACGAGCCGCAGCCGGCGACCGGGGCGGGCTCGCACGATACTGATTGGAGAATTTCGTCCCCGATATCAGGCGCTGAGAATTGCGGGCGGGCCCTCTGGCGCCCGCCGCAGGACCACGCCATTACGAATAGATATTCCAGGTCTGCGGACTGGTTTGCGGCTCGGCCGGAGCTTCCTTGCCAAGCGAAACGACCCACGCGACGACCATCGCCGTGATAACGACGACATACGTTCCTCGAGCAACCTTGCCAAACATTGTGCCGCCTCCGATTTTTTTTGCAGGATAGTCCAAGCAGCGGCGGCCGCGCGGGCGTCGTTAATTTTTGGTTAATCGCGCTAAGCCGTTGAATTCGCGGGCCGCCGCGCGCTTGGCCGGTGGACGTGTAAGCTCCACTGTCGTAGTTTTCGCGCCGTTCGCATTGTCTTTTCGTCGGAGTTTGCAATGGCCGGTCCCGTAATTGCTGTCACTGACAGTGTTTTTCCGTCGCTCGATCCGGCCAAGGCAGCGCTGGCGCGGCTTAATCCGTCCTACCGCATGGCCAAGAGCGTCAATGCCGACGACATTGTCGCGGTGGCCAAGGATGCTGACGCAGTCCTCGTGACCTATGCGAAGCTTACGCGCGACGTTCTCATGCAACTTACGCGCTGCAAGGCGATCGGCCGCTTCGGGCTCGGCGTCGACAACATCGATCTGGTCACCGCGAAAGAGAAAGGCATCGCCGTCAATTACGTGCCGGACTACTGCATCCGCGAAGTCTCCGATCACGCGATGGCGCTGCTGCTGGCGCTGATCCGCAAAATTCCGCTTTCTAACAAGCTGGTGCAGAGCGGGCGTTGGGAAATGCCGGCGGTCGTACCGATCCGCCGCATCGAAGGCACCGTGCTTGGCCTGATCGGCTTCGGCCATATCCCTCGTCTGGTCGCCCCTAAGGCACAGGCTTTCGGCATCAAGGTCATCGCCCACGATCCTTATGCCAAGCCGGAGGTGTTCAAAGCCGCCGGCGTGGAAGGCGTTGACCTCGACACACTTCTCAAGACATCCGACTACGTATCTATGCACGCTCCGCTGCTGCCGGCCACACGCGGCCTGATGAATGCCGCCGCTTTCGCCAAAATGAAGAAGGGCGCTTATGTCGTGAACACTGCGCGCGGGCCACTGATCGACGAACCGGCGCTGATCGCCGCGCTCGATTCGGGTCAGGTCGGCGGCGCCGGTCTCGATGTCGTAGCGACCGAGCCGCTCGCTAAGGATTCACCGCTGCTTGGCCGCGACAACGTCATCATATCTCCGCACACTGCATTCTATTCGATCGAGGCGCTCGAAGAACTACAAAGCAAATGCGCGAGCGATGTCGCGCGCGTATTGAGCGGCGAAAAGGCGGTTTATCCGATTTCGGCCTGAACATGCTCGACCGCACCGACCTCGACCCAGTCTTTTTTGCGCCATTCGTTTCATCGCTGATGCGGGTCGAACCGCAATGGATCGACTACAACGGCCATCTCAATATGGCTTATTACAATGTCTTGTTCGACCGCGCGGTCGACGAAGTATACGAAATCCTCGGCACTGGCGCCGATTATCTGAAAAAACACAAGCATTCGACTTTTACCGCCGAAGTGCATGTGCGCTACGTGCGCGAACTGCACGACGGCGACCCGGTGCGGGTGACCTTCCAGCTGCTCGACTATGATTCAAAGCGCATTCACTATTTCGAGCAGTTGTTTCACGCAACGGAAGGCTGGGTGTCGGCAACGTCCGAGAACATGACGTTGCACGTCGACATGACAACGAAGAAGGTCGCACCGTTTCCTGACGCAATCATGCGCACACTCGCCCGCATGAAAGCCGCACACGCACAATTGCCGCGGCCGGAGGCTGCGGGACGGCGCATCGCGATGCCGCATAGGACTTGATCTGCGACCTATGTTTCCGCTCATTCCCGCGCAAGCGGGAATCCAGAGCCGCAACTACGGCGTCGCTTTCGCGGGGACGAGCGGAATATGCAGAACTTGAAAGCCTATTTCCCGGCCAATTTGGCCGCGTCGTCGTGCACGCTGGTGTCGATGATCGAGGCCGTTGGCATTGACTTCGGAATGACCCCCGCTTTGACAAACAACTCCTGCATCCAATCGATGCGGTCGGCCGGGATCGCCAGTGCCGGATCGATCTGTTTGTCGCGAATCGCCTGATCGGTAATGAAGTCGGCCCGCTTGTCGTCCGGCTTGGCGTTTGTCATTTCATGGGCGAGCTTAATGGTCTCGTCCCGATGCGTGGCGGCATATTTGTAGGCGTCCATCTCCGCCGCGATGAACTTGACAAGATCGTCGCGGCGTTCGGCCAGAACCTTGGTGCTGGTCGCCAAGCACAGCCGGATAAATTTCGGCACCGCAGTGCCGCCTTTTGCGAGCACTTTGATATTGTCGGGCATGACGGCCTCGAACTCGTTCGATACCACTGCGGCATCGGTGATGCCCGCGATCAAGGATTTGTAACGGTCGAGATCGGCGCCTTGCATCGCCAGTTTTACGTCTGAAAATGGAATATTGGCGGCATCGAGCATGGCGCGGAACAGCAAATCGGGCAGCGAACCGGGCGAAGAAATTGCGACGGTCTTCCCCTTAAGATCCGCGAGGGTCTTGATGTCCGCCTTGGCCAGAACGACCTGAGGCACCCCAGGCCAGGTACAGCCGACGATCTTGACGCCCGTGCCACGCACCCGCCACGATCGACTCTGCGGCACCCATATCAACGCTGTCGATCTCGCCGGAAATCAGCGCTTTCATCAAAGTGGCGCCGGCTTTGATTTGAAGGAGCTCCACCTTCAAGCCGCGCTTGGCGGCGAACCCGCCTTTGTCGACCATCGCGATGAAGCCTGCATCGCTTTTGGCTTCGAGGATGCCGTGCTTCCAGGCTTTTTCCTGCGCGTGGGCGGTACAAACGCTGCACAGAAGTGCAAAAGCAAGAGTCGGTGATTTCAGCGACGCGAACATAATTCCTCCAACCAAACCATTTCAGCTCGTCATGCCCGGCCTTGGGCCGGGCATCCACGCCTCTCTTTCAGACAGTAAAGCAAGACGTGGATGGCCGGGACAAGCCCGGCCATGACGCGGAAATACTCTAAATGCGAAACTCGCCGCCGCGTTTGCGGCCTTGATCGACGTTGAGAAAAAGTTGCTCAAGCGTCGGCCGCTTTTTGATCATACCCTGCTCGTGCGGTTTTTTTCGGTGAGTCCGTATTCCCACGGATCGCGGCCCAGCACGCGCTCTTGCTCTTCCCAGGCGTCGCGATACCAGGCGAGCGGCACGATGCGCGGATTGGCCATACGCTTCATGGCGATGGCTTTGGCTTCGTTGAAAGCCTTGAACAGGTTCACGGCGAGCCATGGGTGCTCGTCGACAAGCGATTTGTGAATGCCGAGAACATGCATGATTGGAAAAATGCCGGTGCGCTGGAAGTAGGCCATTTCTTCCGCTTTATGGTCGGGGAACAGGCGCGCGACGCGCGGATCCTTCGCCACAAATGGCTTGATGAGATCGGAATGAAACACCGCGTCGAGTTCGCCCTCGGCCAACATCGTTTCGACCGACTTGTCGTTTGGCAGGCACGAATATTTGATGTCCGGTGGCAGGATAACTTTGACGTCGTCCTCGATTTCGGCGACCCATTCAATCGTGTTCAGGGGCACGCCGTATTCGTGTTGAAGAATGCCGCGCATCCACAGCACGGCGCTTGTCATCAGTGTTTTCACGCCGATCCTCCGGCCCTTCAAATCCGCAGCCTTCGTGATGCCCTTCGACGTGTTGATGAACATGAAGCCGTGCCGGAAGCGGCGATGCAAAAAGACCGGAATGGCGCGGAACGGTAGATCGTTATCCCGCGCTGCCAGGTAGGACGAGCTTGAGAGTTCGGCCACATCGAATTCGCCGTTATTCAGGAAGCGCCAGTGGCGTGTCGCCGAGTCCATGTCGGTGAGGATGGTGAGGTCGACACCATCGACGTCGACTTTGCCCGTTAGCAAAGGACGCACGAGTTCATAATCGCCGCAGGCCAAGGTGAGGTTCAGTTTTTTGGGCATGTCGCCACTCTTGATGAGTACATGTATCGGAAGGAATTACCGCAATCTCCGCTTCACCTCTCCCATAGGGAGAGGTCGGATCGCGAAGCGATCCGGGTGAGGGGTTATAGTCTATCGAGAGTCACTTG
>Ga0209647_1001316_pt1 | contig 21427 bp, 19 predicted proteins | sample GraSoi_2013_60cm_FD_185827 | JGI IMG/M metagenome (GOLD analysis project Ga0209647, IMG submission 185827) | Grasslands soil microbial communities from the Angelo Coastal Reserve, California, USA - Sample 9_17_2013_60cm (SPAdes) (version 2) | ecosystem: Environmental > Terrestrial > Soil >... | reverse complement strand
ATTTCGGTCAAAAGCGGTGCTGTCGAGATCGGTGCTCTCACCCGCCACACCCAGGCCGAACGCTCGGATACGATCGCCAAACACGCGCCTTTGATCGCGCGCGCGATGCCGCACATCGGTCATCCCGCCATCCGTAATCGCGGGACGCTCGGCGGTTCGATCGCTTTTGCCGATCCCGCCGCTGAACTGCCGGCGTGCCTCTTGGCGCTCGACGGCGAGATCGAGGCGACGGGCCCCAAAGGCAAACGCACGATCAAGGCGCAAGACTTTTTCAAAGCGCTGTTCGAGACGGCGCTCGCGCCACAAGAGGTGCTCACCGCTATTCGCGTGCCGGCTGCGACCAAAGACACTCGCGTCGGGTTTGCTGAACTGGCGCGGCGCCACGGCGACTACGCGATCGTCGGCCTTGCCGCCAGTGCGCGCGCCGACGGTAAAGGGCTTGCCGAGGTGCGGCTCGCCTATTTCGGCGTTGGTAATACGCCAGTGCGCGTGAAAAAAGCCGAGGCGGCGTTGGCGCAAGGCAATATCGATGCGGCGGTCGATGCGCTCGATCTTGAGCCGAACGATGACGTTCAGGCGACGGCAAATGTGAAGAGGCATCTGGCGGGCGTGCTGCTGCGCCGCGTGGCGAAACAATTGCTGGAGGCGCGGCCATGAGCCTTTCAGCCATGACAGGAGAGAGGCATGAGTGACCTCGCTCTCGATATTTCCTTTACCGTCAATGGCGAGCGCGTGCAGGAGCGCGTTGAAGCGCGCAAGACTCTGGTCGATTTCCTGCGTGAAGACCTTGCACTCACCGGCAGCCATGTCGGCTGTGAACACGGAGTTTGTGGCGCCTGCACCGTGCGGGTGAATGGCGACATCGTGCGCGGTTGTTTGATGCTCGCTGTACAATGCGACGGTGCCGCGGTTGAGACGATCGAAGGCATGTCGGACTCCGGCGAAGTTGCCGACCTACAAGCGGCGTTCGAACAGCGCAATGCGCTGCAATGCGGCTATTGCACGCCAGGGATGATTGCCGCTGCGCAGGATTTGCTCAAGCGCGGTGGCGTTCCAAGCCGCGCCGATATTCGCGAGCATCTGTCGGGCAACTACTGCCGGTGCACCGGCTACCACGCCATCGTCGATGCCGTTGAAGCGGTGGCGCAGGCGCGCGCGGGAGGAAAGCAATGATCCAATCCGCTCGTCCCCGCGAAAGCGGGGACCCAGTTCTCTATAGAGTCAATTCATTAGCTAGAGCACGCCAAGTGCCGTTCGCGCGGGTTGCCAAGATGGATATTAAGAAACTCATTGCTTGCTGCCCTAGGTCCCCGCTTTCGCGGGGACGAGCGGATGGTAAGGCATCTCCATGAAAATCACAGATGACTCACCGCCCGTCCTGAGTGCGCTAGACCGGCCAAATTCGTACATCGGCCGCTCGGTGCCGCGGCCGAATTTGCAAAGGTTGACGCAAGGCCGGGGACAATATGTGAGCGACGTAACGCTGCCGCGCATGGCCCATGTTGCTTATGTGCGGTCGCCGCACGCTCATGCACGTATCGTCAAGATTGCCGCCGAGGTCGCTAAAAAAGCGCCGGGCGTGTTTGCGGTCGTGACCGGTCCCGAACTCGCCAAAGTCATGACGCCGTGGGTTGGCGTGCTCACTCATCTGAAGGGCCTCAAATCGGCGCCGCAATCTCCGATCGCGATCGACCGCGCCTGCTGGCAGGGTGAGGCTGTTTGCGCCGTCGTCGCGCGCACGCGCGCGGAGGCTGAGGACGCTTGTGAACTGGTCGACGTGCGTTACGAGGAGTTGCCGGCCGTCACCGATCCGGAGACGGCTCTCGATCGCAAAACGCCGGTCATCCACGCTTCGCTTGGCGACAATCTTTGCTTCGAGCGGAAACTGGACGTCGGCGCCGTCGACACGGCTTTCGCGGAAGCTGACGCGGTGGTCGAAGCCACTTTTATTTTTGGACGCCACACCGGCGTGACCAATGAACCGCGTTCGGTTGTCGCCGACTGGAACGAGGGCGAGCAGCGCATGACCGTCTATCACGGCACGCAGGCGCCTCACATGATGCAGAACCTGTTCGCCAAACATCTCGGTGTTGCCGAACACCAGGTGCGCGTGCTCACAAAAGATGTCGGCGGATCGTTCGGCATCAAGGTGCATACGTATGCCGATGAGATGGCGACGGTGGCGCTCTCAAAGCTCCTCAGGCGTCCGATCAAATTCGTTGCCGACCGCATCGAAAGTTTCGTGACCGACATCCACGCGCGCGACCATCGCGTCAAAGCGAAGATCGGCGTCAGCAAAGATGGCACCATCACCGCTTTCGAAATCGACGATTTGACCGGCATCGGCCCGTATTCGGTCTACCCACGCACCAGTGGCATCGAAGCCAATCAGGTCGTCAACCTGACAGGTGGCCCCTACAAATGCCCCAACTACCGCGCGCAGACCCGCGTCGTGTTCCAGAATAAAAATGTCATGTGCCAATACCGCGCCGTCGGCCATCCGATTGCCGTGGCAGTGACCGAAGGCTTGGTCGAGCTAGCCGCTGCCAAGATCGGCATGGACCCGCTCGAGTTGCGCCGGCGCAATCTCATCGCTGACGATGCCTACCCGACCCAATCGGCCGCGGGCCTGAAGTTCGAGTTGCTCTCGCACCACGAGGCGCTCGCGCATCTCGACTCGATGATGAACTATGCGGGCTTGCGTGCGGAACAGAGGAAACTGCGCGAAAAAGGCATTTATCGCGGCATTGGTTTTGCGAGCTTCATCGAAGTGACGAATCCCTCCGCCGCTTTTTACGGCGTCGGCGGCGCGCGCATCACGTCGATGGATGGTGCGACGGTCAAACTCGATGCCCAGGGCGCGATCATCGTGCACACCGGCGTGACTGAGCAGGGTCAGGGCGCCGAAGCGGTGGTCGCGCAATGCGTCGCGTCGTCGTTCGGCGTATCGATGGATAAAGTGCGCGTTATCACGGGCGACACCGACCACACTCCTTACGGCGGTGGCACCTGGGCCTCACGCGCCGCCGGCATCGGCGGCGAAGCGGCCTGGCAGGCGGGCAAAGCGTTGCGCGGCAACGTGCTCGCAGTCGCCGCCTCCATTTTGCAGGCCAAGCCCGATGAACTCGATATTCGCAATGGCATCGTCGTGGACAAAGCGACTGGCGCCGAGCGTCTACCGTTAGACGAATTGGCGCGCGTCGCCTACTTCCGCCCCGACACGCTACCGCCCGGCTTCCAGGCCGAATTAATGGCGACGCGGCATTACGTACCGCGCGCCTGGCCGTTCGCCTTCACCAACGGTATCCAAGCGAGCTACCTCGAAGTCGACACCGACACCGGTTTCGTGAAACTGCTGAAGCACTGGTGCGTGGAAGATTGCGGCACCATCATCAACCCGCAGCTTGTCGACGAGCAGATCCGCGGCGGTGTCGTACAGGGTATCGGCGCCGCGCTTTTTGAGCATTGCCTCTATGACGAACGCGGCCAGATGCTCAACGGCAACATGGCCGACTATCTGGTGCCAATGGCGGCGGAAATGCCCGACATCGAATGCGGGCATGTGGTTTCACCGACCGCCGACAGCGAACTCGGTGCAAAGGGCGCCGGCGAAGCCGGCACCGCTGGCGCGCCAGCCTCAGTGATGAATGCCATCAACGATGCGCTGCGTCCGCTCAAGGCGCAGCCGCTCACCGACATGCCGTTCACGCCGGACAAGATTCTCCGCGCGTTAGGGAAAGTGTAGCTCACCCTCATCCTGAGGCGGCCGCGGAGCGGTCGTCATCGCAAGTCGGCCTTGGCCAACTTGCGGTGGACGGGATCTTGAGCAAGCGCCACGTACTGTGTCAAAGCCCATCAATCCCCCGCTTGAAGAAACACCGTCGCTCAGCGCATATTGCCACCGCTCGGGCTAAGACTTTTCACGACCGAATGCCGCGAATTACAAAAAGCCGGAAGGAACGCTTCATGAATATCAAGGTCGGCAAACAAGCAATCGCCGAGGCCAGCAAAAAGCTCAGCAATTGGGGACGCTGGGGCAAAGAGGACCAGATCGGCACACTCAATCACGTCACGCCTGAGGACATCGTGAAGGCGGCCAATCTGATCCGCTCCGGCAAGGTGTTTGCACTTGGCATTCCGCTCGACCGTGAAGGCCCGCAAACCGGACTGTTCGGCGGCCGCTTCAATCCGATCCACCAAATGCTGGCCACGGGCACCGACGCCATCGCCGGGCGACAGGACTGGAACAAGATTCGCTATGCCGACGACACGCTGATGCTGTGCGTGCAGGGCGCGACCCACTGGGACGCGCTCGGCCACATCTTTTACGAGGACAAAGGCTATAACGGCCATGAAGCAAAGATGGTCGACGCCCGCGGCCTCAACGTCCTCGGCATCGAGCACTCAAAGAATAAAATGGTTGGCCGTGGTGTGCTGCTCGATATTGCGCGTTTCCGTGGCGTGAAATGGATGCAGGATGGCGAAAGCATTTCCAATGAAGAGTTGGATAAATGTGCAAAGCAACAGAACGTTTCTATCGGGCGCGGTGATTTCGTCATTGTCCGCACGGGGCAGATGGAGCGTTGCCTCGCGGAGAAGGAATGGGGCGGGTACGCCGGCGGCGATGCGCCCGGCGTCAAGTTCGAGAATTGCTACTGGTGTCAGGAAAAGCAGGTTGCAGCGATCTGTACCGACACCTGGGGCGTCGAAGTGCGGCCGAATGAGACGACTGAAGCCAACCAGCCTTGGCATTGGGTGGTTATCCCGGCCATGGGCCTGTGCATGGGCGAAATCTTCTACCTCAAGGAACTCGCTGAGGATTGCGAACAGGATGGCATCTACGAATTCTTCTTCTGCGGGCCGCCGTTGATCATCACCGGCGGCACGGGCTCACCGATCAATCCGCAGGCGATTAAATGACCGTTGGTGAGGCAGTCAACAGTTGAGATGATTGCTGGATTGGGAGGGGTCAATGGAATCGACAACGACGTTTGATCTGCCCGGCTTTTCAAACCGTTACATGTCTCGGCGTCGTTCGTGGCATCACGGTTCGAACGCGATCTTTGCCGATGACGATCGTCGGGGCTTTGCGCACTTTATTTGGCGGGCGAGCCGGTATATTCGCAACCCTTTGCGAAACAGCGCGAGAGGAGGCGTTTCAACTCATGCTCGCATGCGCGGGAGCGGGGCGCCAATGCCGTGGTCGGCGTCCGATATGATACAGGGCCCATGGTCGGTGCCGCCGAAGTTCTATGCTACGGAACGGCCGTGGTCGTTGAGCCGGATCGTAGCGGCCGATAAGAGACGCGGCTTTCGCGTATCGGCGCTCCGGTCATGATGAATAATTAAAACAGGAGGTTACGCATGGCCCGTTGGCTCAAGCGTGGGATGGACGCAGGCGCGATCAAGGCCGCCGACGCCAAGGTGCGCGAGATCGTGGAAAGCATTCTCGCCGAGATCGACGCGCGCAAGGATCAGGCGGTGAAGGATCTGTCGAAGAAATTCGACAATTGGTCGCCCAAGGACTTCCGCCTGTCGCCGCAAGAGGTCGAAACGGCCATCGCACAGGTGCCCAAACGCGATCTCGAAGACATCAAATTCGCGCAGGCCCAGGTGCGCAACTTCGCACAGAAGCAGCGCGAGACTATGCACGATCTCGAAGTCGAGACCCTGCCCGGCGTCGTGCTCGGGCATCGCCACATCCCGGTAAACTCGATCGGCTGTTACGTCCCGGGCGGGCGTTATCCGATGGTCGCCTCGGCCCATATGTCGATCGTTACCGCCAAGGTCGCAGGCGTGAAGCGCATCATTGCTTGCGCGCCGCCGTTCAAGGGCGGCCCGCATCCGGCCATCGTCGCTGCCATGCATTTCGGTGGTGCCGACGAGATCTTTGTCCTCGGCGGCGTGCAGGCCGTTGCAGCAATGGCGCTCGGCACCGAAACGATCAAGCCGGTGGATATGATCGTCGGCCCGGGCAATGCCTATGTGGCAGAGGCAAAGCGCCAGCTGTTCGGCCGCGTCGGCATCGATCTGCTCGCCGGCCCAACCGAGACGCTGATCATCGCCGACGAGAGCGTCGATGGCGAAATCTGCGCCACCGATCTGCTTGGCCAGGCCGAACACGGCCCCACCTCTCCCGCAGTGCTGATCACCAATTCCGAAAAGCTCGCGCGCACGACCATGGCGGAAGTCGAACGCCTGTTGTCGATCCTTCCGACTGCTGACGCCGCCGGTCAGGCCTGGAAGGACTATGGCGAAGTCATTGTTTGTGACAATGAGGCCGAAATGGTCGAGGAAGCCGATCGCATCGCTTCCGAACACGTGCAGGTTATGACTCGAGACCCCGACGTTTTCCTCAATGGTATGAAAAATTACGGCTCGTTGTTTCTTGGACCACGCACCAACGTCGCCTATGGCGACAAGGTGATTGGCACCAATCATACGCTTCCGACAAAAAAGAACGCACGCTTCACCGGCGGTCTCTGGGTTGGCAAATTCATCAAGACCTGCACCTACCAGAAAGTGTTGACCGATGCGGCCAGCGCCATGATCGGCGAATACTGCTCTCGGTTGTGCGTGCTCGAAGGCTTCCTCGGTCATGCCGAGCAGGCCAATATCCGCGTGCGCCGCTACGGCGGCCGTAACGTTCCCTACGCCCAGGCGGCGGAGTGATTTTTCTCAGCGAACTCCTGCTCGTGCAACGACCACGGCGATGAACTCCATCGGCTTGTCCGCCAGATTTTCGCCTGAGTGCCGCCGTGCCGAAACCCATTCGGCATCACCGGCATTGCGCGTCTCTTCCCGCACGGTTCCATCGGCGTAACGGTCAACAAAATGCGCGTCACTCAGCCAAATGACAACACGAGGCGTGACCTCGTGCATTGGCGTCCTGGCATGCGCCGGAATCGAGATACGGAGCACCTGAACAAACTCGTTACCGGTTACGAGCTTTGCGTCCACAGGCATCTGCGCGGGCGAGTGATCCTGCGCGAGCGCCGCGGGGACGAAGAACAGCATCAGCACAGCGGTCAACACCGATTTCATGGTTGTCTCCTTTCGGTCCTGCTACACTTGCCGCTAGCAGTTGAAGTCAACTTCAAGTCAAGGGAGAAATATTTGTGCTCGGCATGACGATCGGAGAGGTTGCAAGGCGCGCGGAGCTGCGGCCGTCTGCCATCCGTTACTATGAAAAGCTCGGGCTGCTGCCGCGGCCTGCGCGGGTTGGCGGACAGCGGCGGTACGACGCGCACGTGCTGGAGCGTCTGGCGGTCGTGCGCTTCGCTAAGTTCGTGGGATTCAGGATTGATGAAATTAGACTCTTGCTGGATGGTTCACCCGCCCGACCGCCGCCGGAGCGATGGCGCCGTATCGCCGAGCGAAGGGTCGCCCAGGTTGATAGCCTGATCACGGAAGCCATTGCCGTGCGTGCTTTGCTGCAAACGACGTTGCAGCAAAAATGTCCTCACCTCGTCGAACGCGGACTCGCGCTAGCGCGCTCTGTCCAGCGCCCCGCAGGGCAAAGTTCGTATCCGCGGTGACTTCATGAGCGTCGACCTTCCCACCACTCCCTCCTTCCGTATCGACGGCAAGCGCGCGCTAGTGACCGGCGCCGGCCGCGGGATCGGACTTGCCGCCGCCGCGGCATTGGCGGAAGCCGGCGCGGCGGTGACGCTGGCCGCACGCACGTTGAGCGAAATCGAGGAAGCGGCTAGCGCAATCCGCGCGCGTGGCCAGAAAGCTGACGCGCTATCGCTCGACGTCACCGACGATGCGGCGCTACAGGCCGCGCTCAAGGGAAAAGTTTTCGATATTCTGGTCAACAATGCCGGCGGTAATCAGCCGGGCCCATTCGTCGAGACCAAGCCGGAAGTCTACGACTGGCTGTTCGATCTCGACATGCGTGCCGCCTATTTCGTGGCGCAGGCGGTCGTGCGCGAACTGGCCGCCGCTAAAAAACCCGGCTCGATCATCAACGTCACATCACAGATGGGCCATGTCGGCTGGGCCGGCCGCACGATCTATGTGTCGGCCAAGCACGCGCTCGAAGGTTTCACCAAAGCGTTGGCGGTGGAACTTGCGCCGATCGGTATTCGCGTCAACGCGCTGGCGCCGACCTTCATCGAAACTCCAATGACGGCGCCGTCATTCGAAAACCCGGTGTTTAAAAAAGCCGTCCTCGACAAAATCAAGCTTGGTCGCCTTGGCAAGGTCGAGGATCTGATGGGCGCGATCGTGTTCCTGGCCTCCGACGCCTCCGCCCTAATGACTGGAAGTTCGCTGGTGATCGACGGTGGGTGGACGGCCGAATAGGTTGTGAACTCCAATCAGGAGAAGCCGATGCGCGCCCTTGTGTTCGTCGCTATGCTGCTGATGGGTGTGCCTGCTCACGCCGACGACAAAGAAAAGATCATCGGCACGTGGAAATTGATTTCCGTGGTCTACGAAGATGCCCAGACCAAAGATAAGACGCCGGTTCTGGGTGAACATCCGCGCGGGTACCAGATCGCAACGCCCGAGGGTCGCTGGATCGCGCTCGTCACCGCCGACGGCCGCCCTGTGCCGAAAACCGACGAAGACCGCGCCAAAGCTTTGCGCACGATGATTGCTTATAGCGGCCGTTACCGTGTTGAAGACGGCAAGGTCATTACCAAGGTCGAAGTCGCCTGGAATGAGGCTTGGGTCGGCGGTGAGCAGGTCCGCTTTCTGCGCTTCGAAAACGACGATCTCCTGCACATCGAAAGTCCGCCGATGCGGCACCCCAACGTCAACGACAAGGTGGTGCGCGTCATCGTCACGTGGCAGCGCGACAAGTCGTAAACGAAATGGCCGGGACGAGCCCGGCCACGGCGTACTTCTTGCGTTGTCGCCGACTAGAGCTTCGGCAAATCAGCGAAATACTCAGGATGCTCCTTCTGCACCTCGGCCATGAACTGCGGCCGGAACAGGCTCGGCACGTCGAGACGCGGCGCGCCCTTCAGCGTGTTCATCAGCACCTCATCCTCGGCGTTCTCGAAGGCGCGCAAGACATTCGGCGACAATCGGGGATCGAAGGAGATGTGACGGATTGCCTTCTTGCCGATCGCAACGTCGGTGCCCGGGACCCATTTGGCAAAGATTTCCACCGCTTCGTCGCGGTTGTTGCGGGTGAAGTGCGAGGATTGCGCAAGACCGCCCGCAATCGCCTTCGCCAGATGCGGTTTACTCTCGATCGTCGGACCATGCGCAGTCGCCACCATCACATAAGACATATGCTGACCGCCCCGGATCACCTCATACGAATCCGGCACCTGGGTAAGCACCTGCGTGACGTAAGGCTCCCACGAAACGATCGCATCGACCTTGCCTTCCTTCAGCGCGGGCGCGAGGCCGAACTGCGACCAGATGTTTTCTATGGTGAGTTCCTCGTATTTCATCTTGGCGCGGCGCAGCACCATCTTGAAATACTCATCGGACGTCTGCCCGCGCGCCAACCCGACCGTCTTGCCCTTGAGATCGCTGAGCTTGCCGGCTTCGATGCCGCGGCCTTTTTTCGTGACGATGGCGAGCGGGGTATCGCAATTGTCCTTCGTGGCGTCGTTCATGATGAGGCCGATCACCTTGAACGGCTCGCCGGCGTGCACCGCCTTGAGATAAGTCGTAGTGCTCATGTCGCCGATCTGCGCGCGGCCATCGTGCATGGCGTTGACCATGTCGGTGCCGGTATCGACCACCAGCATTTTCGCGTCGACGCCGTGTTTCTGGAAATAGCCCTTTTCCGCGCCAATAAACATCGGCAGGTGACCGAAATTGTTCCCAATTACCACGTCAAGCTTGGGCAAATCCGCCATGGCAGTCCTCCCGTTTCTGTTGTCATCACCTTGCTTGTCCCGGTGATCTCGCTTCTGACGGCACTGCCGTGCCGCATCAGTCGGGATGGCCGGGACAAGCCCGGCCACGACGGTTATTTTTTCAGTACTTCCGGATTAACGCAATTCGGCGGCGTGCGGCCGTCGATCAGCGCTTGGATATTGTCCACCACGATATTTGCCATCTGCTCACGCACTTCCATAACGGCGCTGCCGAGGTGTGGCGTTAGCACGACATTCTGTAGCGTTTTAAACGCCGGCGGCACATTCGGCTCATGCTCGAACACATCAAGAGCAGCACCCGCGATTTTCTTTTTCTTCAGTGCGCGGAGCAGCGCCTTCTCGTCGATGATCGCTCCGCGTGCCGTGTTGACGATAAACGCGGTCGGCTTCATCAGAGCGAATTGCTTGTCCGAGATCATGTGCCGCGTTTCGTCATTGAGCGGCGGATGCAGCGAGACGAAATCGGCCTCAGCCAGGAGCCGATCAAGCGTGACGTGTTCGATACCAAGCTCGCGTTCGGCGTCGTATTTACGCCGGGGGCCCCAGTAGATGACTTTCATCCCGAAGCCGCGCGCACGCCGCGCGGTGGCCTGGCCAATGCGGCCCGCACCCACGAGACCGAGAGTCTTACCGTACACAAAGCTGCCGGCGAGGTGATTAGATTGCGAACCCGGGAACTTTCCGGACCGCAGTAACCTCGCGCCTTCGCCCATGCGGCGTGCGACCGCAATAATCAACCCGAAATGAATGTCGGCCGTCGCCTCTGCCACAATCGGCGGAACGACGGTCACCGGAATGCCGCGCTTGGTCGCGTCCGCGACATCAATGTTGTCCGGTGTGATCGACATCGAGCAAACCGCGCGCAATTTCGGATTGGCGGCAAGCACCGCACCGTCGATCCGGTCATGCAGAAGCGCGAACAGGATATCGCACTTTTTCACCCCCGCGATCAGTTTGGGCTTGGCGATAACCTTGCTCGAGTCGGGATTGATCTTGACGTTTGCGATGGCGCGCAGGCGTTCCAGTGCACTGGACGCAATCGGCTGACTGACAAAGACGCGCGGTTTGGCCATCACCGCTGCCACCGCACGATACCGGCGACCCCATCGACAGCGCACTGAGCGCCATCGGGAATCTTGCGGGTGGCATCAAGCACGCCGAGGACCATCGGAATGCCACGCTCGCGGGCAAGTGAAGCCAGATGTGAGGTGGAACCGCCAAGCTCGGCGACCACGCCGGAGACCCGCGACAGGATATGGCTGAGCGCCGGCCCAGCAACACGCGTGACTAATATGTCACCGGGCGCGACTCGCGAGAGCTCACATTCGCAGTTTACGACGACGGCACGGCCCGATCCCCAGCCGATGCCAGCGGGGTGGCCGTTGAGACCCGGATGTTGCAGCCAGATCTGATCCGGCACGATGGCTGGCTCCATATGAAGTGGACGCGATTGCAAAAGTTTGAAGCCGCCCTCGTCCATTGCCCATTCGATCTCAACCGGACCGCCGGCGAGCTGTTCGCATTTGCGTAGCAGGCGCCCGAGAACAACGGCTTCGCCGGCTGAGAGGCAAGGTTCACTGACAAGATTGTCGGGAACAAGCTGCGGTGCCGAAACGCCATGCTCACAGGTATCGCGATGACTCTTCCGCCCCGCTTCAACCGTACGCAGGAAGCCGGATTTGCTCAGCACGATGCGGTCTGGCACGACCTCGCCTTGTGCGATCGCAGAGCCAAGGCCCCACGTTGCCGAGAGCAGCATTTGTCCTTCCGCGGTCTCGCTCAAGCCGCCGCCGGACGCCCGCGCCGAAACCAACGGCTGGATAAGGACACCCATCGCGGTTTCGGCGGGGGAAAGCCCGTGGTTATCCATGTAACGGCGAGCATGCGAGGTCCAAAGCGCCGCCCAGCAGGCGCGCACGGCAGTCAGGAATTCGGTTTCGTCGGAAAGGCCGAGGAAACTTTCGAACTGTCCAGCGAAGTTTGCACCCTTGCGGTCTTCGATCAGTGCGGACGAGCGCACGACGCCGAGTGGAGATGTTTCGCGCTGTTTGCGCCAGGCGGCGAGCAAGGGCTCAAGGATTTCCGATGCGATCGGCTTTTCGTAAAGCGCCAGCCTGATCTGAATCGAAACGCGACGCGAGTCCGGCAGATCAGCCTCGCGATATTGCCGCAACATATCGTCGACGCCGAGGTCGCGCAGCTGATGATGATAGGCGTCGGCCGTCAGCGCGAACCCGCCGGGCGTCGGCAGGCCGGCTTGCATCAAACTGGCCAGATTTGCGGCCTTTGGCCCGACCCGTTCGGGGTCGGCGGCAGCAGGATCACTGAGCGGAAGAATGAAAGAAGCCATCGCGATCGCTTTGATCTCTCTGCTGTCGTGGCCGGGCTTGTCCCGGCCATCTCGCTTAGGAGGGCACAGCTTGCAACTCGAGATCCCCGGGTTTCGCCTTCGCCTTGCCCGGGGATGACTTCGGCACCGCCGAAGTCATTTTACGTGATCGCCATAACCCGGCAGCGGATCGACGACGGTGATCTGCTTCACAGGGAAGTTTGACACGATCTCGATCTCGTTCTTTTTCACGATCAGCATTTCCTCGATGCGCACACCGTAGCGGAAACGCTTGCCGTGCTGGGTCTCGAGCGCGAAGGTCATGCCTTCCTGGATGTCGACCGGGTGGTCGAGCGACCAGATGCGTGAGATCACGGGTGGATCGTATTGCGCGAGACCCAGGCCGTGTCCCCACAGATTGGCGGCAGCCTGATCCTCATCCTCATAGCCCCAGGTTTCCATGGCCGAGGGCCACTTGAGCGCGATATCGCGCGTGGTCGCACCGACTCTTACCGCGCCGATTGAATCGTAGAGCCACTCGAGCGCTGTGGCGTAAGTGTCCTTCTGCTCCTTCGACGGCTCCTTGCCGACGCAGTACGTTCGATAATAGCAGGACTTGTATCCGTTCCACGTCAGCGCGGCCAAATCCATGAACACGATGTCGCCGGGCTGGATGATGCGGTCGGAGAAATTGCGCCAGTTCGGCCAGGTGTTCGGGCCGGACGACACGATTACGTCTTCGACGTCTTCCATGCCCGGGATGTTGTAGAGATATTCCATCAGGTGCGCGGTCACCTGATTTTCGGTGATACCGGGGCGCAGGAACTTCATGCACTCCCAGTGCGTCGCATCGCCAATCGCGCCGACGATGCGGAAGCATTCCTGCTCGTCAGGGCTTTTGACGGCCCGCGCTTCCATCATCGGGGTCATCCCGTCGACCCAGTTGACGTTGTTCTCCTTGAAGATGTTGATCATGTTGATGTCGATGAAGTCGACGCCAAGCTTTTGTCCGGCGACGCCGTTGTCCTTCATCGCTTGCAACACAGCTTTGGTGAACTTGTTCACTTGCTGGGTCGAGGCAGGGCCCGCAGCACCTTTGATCCACGCGAAGGAGTGACGCACGTTCTCCTTCGGGATCCACGGTGAGTGACGCTCGATCTGAAAACCGAGATCGCCTTGCTCGAACAATATCGGGCGACCGTCACCGCAGAGCATGGCGTAGCGCAGACCCGGCTTGAGTCTGTTCCAGCCCGGCGTGAGCGTCCCGGTGATGTAGCGCACGTTCTCGTCGTACATGCAGAGCATGGCGCCAAGACCGTGCTTCTTCATCATCGTGCGCGCGCGCTCGATGCGGTACTCGCGCAGCCGGTCCCAGTTGACCCGCTGCTGCCAATCTACGCCGCCAATGCCGAAATTCGCTCCCATGGCCGTCCCTCCCGACCGGCGCGTTGTCGCGCCCGTTGCTGATTGGCCTAAATCCTAAGCCGGTTGGCACATAAAGAAGAAATAATATATTCTGCGTCCGACCATTAGGTTTTCTAATAGTCGTATTTTACGAGGCGTTTATGGCCAATATCCCCTTGCGCCAAATCCGGGCCGTTATCGCGGTCTGTGAAGAGGGCTCTTTCACGCGAGCGGCGCAACGGGAGAACGCCACCCAATCCGGAATCTCCCAACACGTTGCAGCCGTCGAGCGCACCCTCAAGGTCAAATTGTTCGAGCGCACTGCCGGCGCGGTGACCCCGACACCGGCCGGACTGCGGTACTACAAGCGCTGCGTGGAAGCCGTGGGCACGCTCGAACACGCTGCTGAGGAAGCGCGCTCGCTCGCCGGCGAAGTCAGCGGCGAACTGCGCATTGGTCTGATGCCGACATTCACGCGTGCTGTGCTGGCGCCGGTGCTGGACGATTTCGTGCCGCGCTGTCCGGAAGTGCGGCTGCACATCGTCGAAGGCTACAGCGCGCTACTCACCGAAATGGTTCTCGACGACGAGCTCGACTTCGCAGTGGTGCCAGCATTCGAAGGCACAATCGGATTGAAATCGCGCATGCTGGTGCGCGACCGCGAAATGCTGATTTCGGGGCCGCGCGCGGGCTTTACCGCGCTCGCGCCGTTGCGGCTGGCCGAATGTCGACCGCTAAAGATTGTCGTCCCGGGCCCCGATAATATCCGCCGTCGTAATCTCGAGACCTATTTCCAGGCTCATGGCGTCGAAATCGCTGCGATTCTCGAGATGGATGCGATGATCGCGACGCTAGAATTCGTCGCCCGTTCCGATTGGGTAACCATCCTTCCGAGCGTCATCTCGGTCAACGACATTGGCCGCGGCGAATTGAACGTCAATCCGATCACCGATCCCGAGCTGCACGCGGAATTCGTCGTGATCCAGCCCACGCGGCGCACGCTATCGACACAAGCACGGATCTTCCTGCAGCGTTTTGAAGCGGAAGTCGTGCATATCCATGAAGTTTGGGATCGGACGATCGCCACGCCGGCGAAGCGAAAGGCGACGGCATAGTTCCTGCCCTCCAATTACTCAGGCACGCGGCCCTTCACGGCATTCGCGCGTGCACTGTAGGTGATGCGGCCGGCACTATCCGGCGGCTGCTTGGCGCGCACGCGCGACTTGAGCACCTCCGCGTCGGCGATCGGCATGGCGGCGATCGTCGGGGCGATGCTCGGCCCGAGCGTGGACGTTGCCCAAAACACATCGAAATCGGGAAAGCTTCGCTCGACAGTAATTTCCCTCGTCTCTACGGCTTCGAGGCCTGCGCCCGTCCACAATTCATGCAGCGCGTCCATCCGCGACGCACTTGCGCTTGGTGGATAAGGTACCTTCAGCCCCAGCGCTCGCATTTCGACCTGGACCTGGTTCCACGGAAAGCCACCGCCTAACATGTCCCAAGCATAGGCCGCGACGGTGCCGCCGGGCCGGACGACGCGTGCCATCTCGGCCACGCCATTCACCGGATCCGGAACGAAGAAAATCACCAAGGCCATGGTCGCCGCGTCGAACTCATTATCGCCAAACGGCAGCGCCATGGCGTCGCCTTGCTGAAACTTGGCGACGTTCGCTTTGTGGCGATCACGAGCGAAGGCCAATTGTGCCGGCGATGGATCGATGCCCTGCACCTCCGCCGGCGCGCAGCGCTCGACCAGAAGTTCGGTAAAAGCGCCGTTGCCACAACCAATGTCGATGCAGCGCAAGCCGGAAGGCAGCTTGAGCCAATCGAGGAACACTTCGCCCGCAAGCCGGCTCCAAGCCCCCATCACCCGCTCATAGGCGGCACCATCGTCAAAACGGAATTGCGGTTCGGCCATGATCACACCGGCATCCACGCGCCATTGGCATCGACTGACTTGAACACCGCTTCCAACGCCGAGGCGGTCTGCAGGATACCTGCGGGCGGAATCGGAAACACCCCCTGCCCCAGTACCGCTTTGGCGAAGTAATCGAGGTTGCGGCCGAGGTGGTTGTCCGCTGGCCGGTCGATCACCTCGGGTTGCTTGCTCGCGCGGCGAACAATCGCGCGCGTTTCGCTCACGCTCTCGGCCCAGCAATGCTCGCCGAAAATCGCAATACGCCAGACGAATGGGGTCTTCATGGTGGTCGCCAGCGTGCCGGTGGCACCGTTCTCAAATTCGATCAGCGCCGATGTGGTATCGCCCGTCGCAAGCTTGAGCGCACGCGCTTTCGACAAGGCGCTGACGCGCTTCATCGGCCCCACCATGTCGCGAAAGCAATCAAGCACGTGGATGCCCATGCCGGTCATACCGCCGGCACGGCTTTCTTCCGCACGCAGGCGCCAGCTGTCGGCCGGATAATCTGCCAGCCAGTCGTGACTGTAATTGCCTTCCACGTGCATGATCGTGCCAAAGGCGCCGGCCTCCTTGAGTTCCGCCAGCACACGCATCGACGGCATCAAACGGAAATGATGTCCGACCGCAATCACGATACCGGCGCGTTCGCATGCATCGAGCGCGGCCCGCGCGTCTGCTTTGCTGAGCGCAAACGGCTTTTCACAATAAATATGCTTGCCCGTTACGGCGATTGCCTCCACCTGTGCGCGATGCTTGGTGTGCGGTGTCGCCAAGACCACGGCCTGAATCGATTTATCGCTCAGCACATCGTCGATCGAGGTACTGAGCGCAATTTTGTGCTCGCCGGCGAAGTCCCGCACCGCATCAGGCTCAAGCGTGACGCCGCGAACAAAGCGAAGAGGCGCACCGAAATCGGCTGCCGCCTTCACAAGCGTTTTGCCCCACCAGCCGAGGCCGACGATCGCGGTATTGATCATGCGGAGCTGGCTACTACGCTGCGGCCGGCGCGCCCGGCTGCTTCAGCGGGTGAGCGCGCGCAAAGGCATCATTTTTGGCGCAGGTGGCAGCGATGCGACTGACAGTTGGATATGGCGCCAAGTCGACTTTAAAGAAATTCGCGCCTGCGACCTGACTGGCGAGGCAGATGTCCGCGATGGTGATCTGCTCTCCCTGGCAATAGGTGCCCGTTTCCTTTTCAGTTGAAAGATGCTCTTCCAGCGCGGTCAGCGCTGCCCGGTGCCAATGTTGGGCCCATTTCATGACACCGGCTTCGTCGATCTTGAATTCGTGAGCGAGATATTCGCGCACGCGGGGCACGATTAGCGGATGCGAATCGCAAGCGACAATTTGAGACAGTCCACGGACGCGGGCGCGGGCCTTCGGATCCTTCGGCATCAGCGATGGATTTGGGTGCGTCTCGTCGAGATATTCGATGATCGCAAGCGACTCAAATAGTGTCGGCCCGCCGCCATCGACGAGAGCCGGGATCGCCATCATCGGATTGACCGCGCGGAATTCGGGATCCCGCTGATGGCCTTTCAGCAAATTGACTTCAATCACCTCGGGCGCGAGGCCCTTGAGATTCAAAGCTATGCGCACGCGGTAAGTCGCAAGCGACCGCCAGAATGAAAATAGTTTCACGAAAACCTCCCTGATTGTTGTCGTACCGGCGCTTATTTTTTGGCGCCGCCCGGATCTGCTTTCAGACCTGCCGCCTCAATTCCGGCGACCGCGATGACCTCGTCATTGTCGCCGGTGTCGCCGGAAATTCCGACGGCGCCGAGCACGCGGTTATCGGTGTCGCGAACCAGTACACCGCCTGGATTGGGCACAAGGCGCCCATCACTCGCGGCTACGATCGCGGTAAGAAAATTTGGATTCTGCGCGGCACGCTCCATCATCGTGCGTGAGCCCCAGCCCATGCCGAGCGCGCCATAAGCTTTGCCGACGGCCACTTCGAAGCGGATGATACCCGACCCATCTTCGCGTTTGGCGCAGACAAGATGGCCACCTGCGTCGAGCACAACCACTGTCTGCGGCATTTGCTTAAGTTCTCGCGCTTTTTTCAGCGTGGCATCGACAATGCTCGAAGCCTGAGCCAGCGTCACGGACATTACTCAACTCCACATTTTTTACGCATAGTCTTCAAAAACCGGTTTCCACCCCGGATCAAGTCCGGGGCAGGCTTTTTCGGGGTCATGCGCCGGATTTCTTCCGACTGGCCCAATACACCGACATGCGTGAGCCATCGCCGCCGCCGAAGCCGTGCCCGGTCGCATCTTCGAAACCAGCAAGCGCCGCTTTGGTAACGAGCATATCCGCGCCTCCCGCCTCGCCGGTCTCGACCATCGTGCGCAGATCCTTCACGCCGTTGGCGATGCTGAAAGTGGTTGGCCCGGGGTCGCGCCCCTCGAACATGGTAACGATCATGTCGGCGCGGTTTTTCAGCGCCGGATTGGCGCCGTTCGTGTCGACAAAGAGATCGAGCAATCGTTTGGGCTCCCAGCCCGCCGCGCGCGCGATAGCGAAAGCCTCGCCATAGGCCTGCCATGCCACCATCAGCGGCAAGTTGATCGCAAGCTTCATCGACGCGCCCGTGCCGACCGGGCCGCAATGCTCGAGCCGCCGGCAAAGCTGATCGAGGATCGGTTTGGCGCGGTCCGCATCTGCGGGTTCAGCGCCCATCAGGCCGAGCAACTTGCCTTGACGTGCCGGCGCGGTCGATCCGCCGACCGGGCATTCCACCATCGCTGCACCCTTCGCCCGCACTTTGGGCGCGAGTGCAAGCGGCACCTTTGGCGGCACCGTGCTCATTTCAATGAGCAGCTTGCCCTTCACATCGCCCGCCAAAAGGCCATTTGGTCCGTTGTATACTGCGTCAATCGCGGCGGCGTCCGTCAGCATAGTGATCGTCACTTCGACAGCGCTCGCGAGCTCCGCCGGCGTCGATGCCACCTTCGCGCCGGCATCCGCGAGAGGCTTTGTCTTTCCGGGTGTTCGATTCCACACCGTTACCTGGTGGCCGACTTCCATAAGACGCGCGGCGACGGCCGCACCCATGACCCCAAGACCTGCAACGCCAATTCGCATACGACCTCCTCGATCCAATTTGCGCCGACGATAGGCGATCACGGCCGCGCTTAAAAGCCGTCTTGCGTGCTCGACTCGACAGCCCAACACTCAACGCATAAGACGGAATGGAACCACGTGGATGCGATTCCGCATCGAGGAGACGGTGAATGGCAGTGAGAAGGACCAAGGGCACGGTCGGCGTGATCGGCCTCGGCATTATGGGCGGCGCTTTCGCCAAGAATTTGGTGGCGGCCGGCTGGCGGGTGATCGGCTACGACACAAATCCTGCGCGGCGCCGCGAAGCCAAGCGTGCGGGTGTCGAGATCGTGAACAATGCTGCCGAAGTCGCATCCGCGGCGCCGACCATTCTCACCAGTCTGCCCAAGCCGCAGGCGCTTGCCGAAACCGTGCAAAAGATCGCTGCCGCCAAACTCAAGAGCAAGGTGCTGGTGGAAATGAGCACCTTCACAATTTCAGATAAGGAAAAAGCGGCACGCGCATTGCACAAAGCCGGCCACGTGATGATCGACTGTCCCGTGAGCGGCACCGGCTCGCAAGCGAAGAACCGCGATCTTGTTTTTTATGCCAGCGGCGATGCCCGGATTATTGCCCGGTTACGTCCGCTGCTGACCGCGTTCGGCCGCCACGCCTTCAATGTGGGCCAATTTGGCAACGGCAGCCGCATGAAATACGTCGCCAACCTATTGGTCGCCATCAACAATGTCGCCACCGCCGAGGCCATGGTGCTTGGCATGAAAGCCGGTCTCGACCCGCGGATGATCGTGGATCTGGTCAAGGCCGGAGCCGGCAATTCGCGTGTTTTCGAATTGCGCGCGCCGATGATGGCAAAGGGCCGCTACGACGACGTCACCATGAAGATTTCGGTGTGGGACAAGGACATGCAGGTGATCGGCGATTACGCACGCAAGATCCGCGTGCCGACTCCGATATTCAATGCCACCAAGGGTATCTATCTCAAAGCCATGAAGAGCGGCCTCGGCGGCCGCGATACCGCTGCCGTCTGCGCCGTACTGGAAAAAATGGCGAAAGTGAAGCGGCGCCGGAAGTAGCGCGGCCATCTCGCACTGATTGATCATTCTTCGTCATGGCCGGGCTTGTCCCGGGCATCCACGTCTTGCAAGATCAAAAAGAAAAAGACGTGGATGCCCGCGACAAGCGCGGGCATGACGGAAGACTTCAGGGAGGGCGTGATGGCGTCGCTGCAGCAGCGGACGGAAATCCGCGACGGCATGCGGATCGACTGGGATGTACCGGTCACAATGGATGACGGGCTGGTGCTGCGCGCCGACGTCTTTCGTCCCATGAAAGACGGAAAATTCCCGGTCATCCTCAGCTACGGACCCTACGCCAAGAACCTCGCCTTCCAGGACGGCTATCCCAGCGCGTGGCAGCGCATGACGGAAAAGCATCCCGATGTCGCCGCAGGTTCGAGCAACCTTTATCAAAGCTGGGAAGTGGTCGACCCGGAAAAGTGGGTGCGGCATGACTACGCCTGCGTGCGCGTCGATTCACGCGGCGCCGGCTGCTCGCCCGGTTTCATCGACCATTTCTCTCCACGCGAGACGAAGGACTTCTACGACTCTATCGAATGGGCCGGCGTGCAGCCTTGGTCCAATGGCAAGGTCGGCCTTAACGGGATTTCTTATTACGGCATCAACCAGTGGCATGTCGCGTCGCTGCAGCCGCCTCATCTCGCCGCCATGTGCATCTGGGAAGGCGCCGCCGACTGGTATCGCGACATGACGCACCATGGCGGCATTCTCTCGACGTTCTGGGAGAACTGGTACGACATGCAGGTTAAGACCGTGCAATACGGCGCGGGCGAGCGCGGCAAACGAAGCCGCGTTCACGGCGAACTTGTGTGCGGGCCGGACACTTTGCCGGAAGCCGAACTTACGAAGAACCGCGCCGAATTCGGCGCGGACATCGCTTCCCATCCGATGGACGACGACTACCACAAGGCGCGCTCGCCGAAATGGGACAAGATCACCACGCCATTGTTCTCCGCCGCCAATTGGGGCGGCCAGGGCTTGCACCCGCGCGGAAATTTCGAGGGCTTTGGGCGAGCCGCCGCCAAGCACAAATGGCTGGAGGCACATGGCATCGAGCACTGGACGCACTTCTACACCGACTATGGCCGCGAGCAGCAGCTGCGATTCTTTGATCGATTCTTGCACGGGAAAAACGAAAGCTGGGCAAAGCAGCCGAAAGTCCTGCTGCAAGTACGCCATATCGACAAATTTGTGCCGCGTGCAGAAAACGAATGGCCGCTCAAACGCACCAAATGGACAAAGTTCTATCTTGATCCGTCAGCGATGACGCTGACGACAAAGAAGCCGTCGGGCACCGCGCAGCTTAAATTTCAGTCTATGGGTGACGGTCTCACATTCCTCACGCCGCCGCTTGCGCAGGAAACCGAGATCACAGGCCCGTCGGCGCTTAAGCTGTTTGCTTCGTCGTCGACCTCCGACGCTGATTTCTTCATCGTATTGCGTGTGTTCACTGGCGACCTCAAAGAAATCGTCTTCCAGGGCGCCATCGACCCGCACACGCCTGTCGCGCAAGGGTGGTTGCGTGCCTCGCACCGTAGGCTCGACAAAAAATTATCGAAGCCCTACCGCCCCTACCACACGCACGATCAAAAGCAGCCGCTGAAGAAAGGTGGGACGGTAGAACTAGACATCGAGATTTGGCCGACATCGATCGTCGTGCCGGCCGGCTATCGCGTCGGTCTGTCGGTTCGCGGAAAGGATTACGAATACGGCGGCGCGAGCGGCGGCAAGCTTTCGAACTTCAAAAACGAGCTGAAGGGCTGCGGCCCGTTCCTGCACGACG
>Ga0209647_1001314_pt1 | contig 21440 bp, 19 predicted proteins | sample GraSoi_2013_60cm_FD_185827 | JGI IMG/M metagenome (GOLD analysis project Ga0209647, IMG submission 185827) | Grasslands soil microbial communities from the Angelo Coastal Reserve, California, USA - Sample 9_17_2013_60cm (SPAdes) (version 2) | ecosystem: Environmental > Terrestrial > Soil >... | reverse complement strand
GAAGATCTTGCCGAGGTTCTCGTGGGGAATGCCGTGGCCGGTGTCTGCCACCGTCACGAGCACCGACCCGTCCTGCCGGTCGGCCCGGAACGAGACCACGCCGCCCGCCGGTGTGAACTTCAACGCTCCCGCCTATCGTAGCCCGGTAGGACCGAAGTCCCCTGGCCGAGTCTGGTCAGGTCCAGGCCTGCTCGTAACCGTCTCACAAGCCCCTAGCTTCAGCTAAGGGGTACCTGACGTTCCCTCACGCATCTCTCTGGGTGTAGCTTTACGCGATCCAGGTCTTCCCATTATACTGGCGATACGTCAATCTGGAAACTGGGAGCCGCGCATGCCATCTGGGGGAGGTACTATCGCCCCGCAGACGCGGACTCCCTGAGTCCTGGATCGCGGTGTGCGCCCCGCAAGCTGATGCGGGCTCCCCAAGATATTCGCGCGCTTCACCTCATGGAGCGTCGTGCCCGGCGAACGGAGTGATGGATGCAGGTGCTACGCGCCCTCGACGGCACACTGCTCAACGCGCTCACAGTCTTTGTCGGCGGCACGATCGGGGCGCTACTGGGTAATCGTTTGCCGACACGCCTGCATGACAGCCTCTTCAGCGTGCTCGGCCTCTTCACAATCTTGATCGGCCTGCTCGATGCCCTGGCGACAAAGAATCCGCTCATACTCCTCGGCGCGCTGCTCCTGGGCACGCTGATCGGCGAGGCGGCGGATCTCGACGGCGGACTGACGCGGCTAGGGGATCGCCTGCAGCATCTGCTCGCGCGTGACGGCTCGCGCCTCAGCGAAGCATTCGTCACGTCCAGTCTGGTGTTTTGCGTTGGCCCGCTCTCCATTCTCGGGCCGCTCGAAAATGGCTTGACCGGCGATATCAACAAGCTGGCGATCAAATCGGTGCTCGATGGCTTCGCCGCGCTCGCATTTGCCGGCGCGCTCGGCTGGGGTGTATTGCTTTCCATCGGCACGATATTGCTGTACCAGGGCGCGATTAGCCTCAGCGCCCAGGCCCTCGCGCCGCTGCTGGCGGCGCATCCGCAAGCCGTCACCGAGCTGACGGCGACGGGAGGGCTGATTCTCGTCGCGCTGGGGCTGCGGATTCTCAAAGTGCGCGAGATGCGCGTCGCCAGCATGCTCCCCGCGCTAGTCGTCGCACCGGTGATTGTGGTCGCGCTTGCCGCGCTGGCCAATGTGCATGTGCCGCTCCCCTTTCACTGACCCGCGGCCTCACAAGCAAACGCATTGACCGCTCGCCATGCTGAGCGCTATAGTATGCACGACAACTGAATCTTCCAGGTCGCGAGGTGGCTGCGCACAACGGTGCGCAGCCAGGGAAATCGGTGAAATGCCGATGCGGACGCGCCACTGTAAGTGAGGTTTGCCCGCTCGTTCCGCGCTTCGACGCGGGATCACTGTCGCCGTGTGGCGACGGGAAGATCGGAGCGGCGCACCCGATGACGCCGAGAGAGTAGGCCACGGCCTACCGACCGGATGCCACGGGCCTCACGAGCCAGGAGACCGGCCTCGCGACTCTTGCTCACGTCCTTCGCGCCAGGGGAGAAGAGCAGCACGCCGGTGTTGTGCCCTCTTTCTCACAGCTGTGAAAAAGAGGGCACTATTTGTCTGGCCGTGGGAATGGTGGCGGTTGTCGCCGCTTTCAGCACTGATCCGTCGGGGGGACCGGCCGAGGCGCGGTGCCTGGCCCGCCTGTCAGGGAGGTGTGTGACTCTATGCGCTCTCACGCTCGTTTGCTCGCGCTCGTGGTACTCGCGTCTGCCGTGCTGGCTATGCTCGCCGGCTGTGGCTCCTCGTCGCCGGCACAAGGTCCGGCGAAGCCACTCTTCACCAAAGATGCCAATGGGACGCCGATCGTCATTCCCTCGGCCACGCCCCAGCACATCGTCTCGCTGACGCCCGCCGACAGCGAGATGCTTGCCGCGGTCGGCGCCACTGCACACGTCGACGCGGTAGACTTTTACACGGATTACCCGTCCGCGATGGCGGCCAAGCCCAAGGTTTCGGACGGCAAGAGCTTGCACGTGAACATCGAGCAGATCGTGGCGCTGAAGCCCGATCTGGTTTTGAGCTATGGGGGAGAGACGGCGCAGGACGACCAGAAGCTGATGGCCGTCCACATTCCCGTCGTGGATCTGCCGATCCAGGGACTCGCGGGCACGTTGACTGAGATTCGCCTGGTCGGCCAGCTCACGCACCTGGAAAGCAACGCCAACACGCTCGTAGACGCGCTGCAGAAACGTGTGGACGCCGTGAAGGCGAAGGTCTCGCACGCGGCCCCGGTGACGGTCTACATGGAGTCGGACGATACGGTGCCGACCAAGCCGTATGCAGCCGGCGGGGGCACGTTCGACAATGACCTGATCACGCTGGCTGGCGGGACGAACATCTTCGGCGCCAACAGCACCAACAGCGGCTTTCCGCAGGTGAGCGCCGAGAGCATCATCGCCGCCAATCCGCAGGCAATCGTGCTGACCGAGGACCCGCAGTTCGGGGGGAACCCCGAACTGGTGTACACGCGCACCGGCTGGGCCGTGATCTCGGCGGTGCAGAATAAGCGTGTCTACGAGCTTGAGCCAAGCTATTCGCAGCGGCCGGGACCGCGGCTGGTGGACGGCCTGGAGAAGCTGGCTCACTTGCTCCACCCTGATCTCGCCTAGTCGGGATGCGCGGCGCCGGTGGGCTTGAGTGCCTCGGCACTCCTGGCGATGGACGAAGGCGGGCAGCGGGAGGCGGCGCCAGGCGTGCCGGCCCGCACGAGAAAGGCAGGCGACGGTGGCTGAGCTTGCGCGCCAACGTGAACCAGAGGTCACGGCCCGCCAGAGCGGGCTGCGCGAGCGCGGCGTTGGCGGCAACGTGGCAGCACCCGCCAGTAGGCGCTCCATCGCGCGCCTGCGCTCCGCCGCGCTGCCGCTGCTTGCGGCGGGGCTGCTCGTCTCGGTGGTCTTCGCCACTGCCGCGGGCGCTGTCGCCATCTCGCCGCTTCACACCGCGCTCGTGCTGCTCAATGCCACGCACCTTTCCCACTTCCCGCGGGCGTGGGCTGCCAGCGACGAGGTGATCTTGCTTCAGCTGCGGCTGCCACGCGTCGCGGGGGCGGTGGTGGTGGGCGCGGCGCTTGGCATGGCAGGAACGCTGTTCCAGGGACTGTTGCGCAACCCCCTGGCTGATCCGCTCTTGTTGGGCACATCCTCGGGCGCGGCGCTGGGCGCGACGATCGGCTTCATTCTGCCTGCCGAGGTGACGATCACCTGGCTGGGTTTCGGCGTGGTAGCCGCGCTGGCCTTCGCCGGTTCGCTGCTAGCGGTGGCGCTGGTGTATTGGCTGGCGACGCATCGGGGGCAAACGCCAGTGGTGACGCTGCTGCTGGCCGGCGTCGCGGTGAGCGCGATGCTCACCGCCGCGCAGACACTCCTCATCACACTGAACGACCGCTTGGGGCTGCGCATCACCGCGCTGTATCTTTGGATCGTCGGCGGCGTCAACGTCCAGTCGTGGACGCAGGTGGCATTCGTGTGCGTGCTCGTGCTGCTCGGCGCGCTGGGGGCCGTCGCGCTGGCGCCCGCACTGGACGCGTTCGCGCTCGGCGAAGAGATGGCGGCGCACATCGGGCTGCAGGTCGAGCGCGCCAAGCTCGCCGTCGTGGCGCTGGCCGCGCTGTTTGTCGCCGCCGCCGTTTCGATCTCAGGGCTCGTCGGCTTCGTTGGCCTGATCGCCCCTCATCTGTGCCGCATCACGTTGGGGCCGCGGCACCGCCTGCTCATCCCCGCCAGCGCGCTCACCGGCGCGATCTTCGTCGTGCTCGCCGACCTCGGCGCACGCACCATCACCGCGCCGACGGAGCTGCCGCTCGGGGTGCTCACGGCACTCGTCGGCGGACCATTCTTCCTTGTGCTGCTGCGGCGTGCTGGGAGGCAGTACCGATGGTAACGACCGCCGATGCCACACAGGCGCCCGCAGATGCGACGGACGGAGCATTGTGCCTCCAGCACGTCAGCTTCGCCTATCGCCGCGACCTCGTGGTGCGCGACGTCTCGCTGCGCGTCGCGCGTGGCGAGATGGTCGGCCTGCTTGGGCCGAATGGCGCAGGCAAGTCCACGGTCCTGCGGCTCGCGTCGGGGATACTGCGCCCGTCGAGCGGCGAGATCTACCTCGGCAACGCGGACCTGCGTGCGCTGCCGCGCAATGAGGTGGCGCGGCGCGTAGCGGTCGTGCCGCAGGAGTTCACCGTGCAATTCGCGTACACGGTGCGGCAGATTGTCGAGCTCGGCCGTATGCCGCATATGGGCGCGTGGGGTATCAGCCGCGCGAGCGATCGCGTGGCGATCGAAGAGGCACTGGCAGCGACAGAGACGGCGGATTTGGCGGACCGTGTCTTCAACGAGCTGAGCGGGGGCGAGCGGCAGCGCGTGCTGATCGCGCTGGCGGTGGCGCAGGACGCTGCCCTCTTCCTGCTCGACGAGCCAACCGCGCATCTGGATATCAAGCATCAGATCGAGGTGCTGGAGCTGATGCGCCAACTCAACCGCGAGCGCGGCATCACGGTGATCGCGGCCCTGCACGATCTGAACCTCGCCGCCCGCTACTTTCCCCGGCTGATCCTCTTCCGCACGGAGATGCTGGCGGACGGGCTACCCGCGCAGGTATTGGATGCCGCACTGCTCACGAAGGTCTACGAGACACCGGTGCAGGTCGGCATCTTGCGCGGAGAGGAGCATCTGAGCGTGCTGCCGCCGGGCCGCGTCCGACGTGACGACCAGCCTGCGCCAGCAGCGTCTGTGGAGTCGGCGGTACATGTGCTGTCTGGCGGCGGGTCGGGCGAGCTGCTGATGCGCGCGCTGGCCGATGCCGGCATCGCCTTCACCGCGGGACCGCTCAACGCCGGCGACAGCGACTGTGCCCTGGCGGGCCGGCTCGCGCGGCTCTGCATCGTCGAGCCGCCGTTTGCGCCGGTCTCTGCCCAGGGGCTGCTGGCGGCGCGCGAGCGCATGGAGGCAGCGGACGCGATCGTCGTGTGCCCAATGCCGCTCGGCCCTGGCAATCGAGACCTGTTGCAGGCCGCACTGGACGCGTGCCGAGCGGGGCGCAAAGTGATCTTGCTGGAGCCCGCGTTGCGGCTCGCGCAAGAGCCGGGAGCGGACGGCGCCGACGCGGCGACGAGTGAAAGCGCGCTAGCGCCGTTGGTACGCGAAGCGATCGGCGCACGCGACTTCTCCGGGCGCGGCCAGGAGTTGTATGCGGCGCTTCAGGCCTCGGGCTCCCGCTGGGCGGCATCGCCTGCGGAGGTGGTGGAGAGTGTGGGTCTCACACTGGCGAAAAAGGCGTGACCGTGTCGCCTGCGGCATGTAACCATGGACTGAGTGGTCCATCCCGCACAGTCACGAGACCGATGGGGACGAGTGCGACACCCGGGCTGACGAGACATGAGACATGGGTCATAGCGGCGATCGCGGGAATGTGGCGGCCGTGCTGGTGGTATACTGGCCGCGCTTGTGAGCGATGACGTCACGGTCAACGTATCTATGCGCGTTCGGAGACCTGCGGAGTCGATCAAGTCCGTGGAATCCACAGCAAATGACGACACCCATTCTCGCCACGAAACTGTATATACCCCCACCCCGGCTCAACGTTGTCAGCCGCCCCCGCCTTTTCGAGCGGATATACGAGGGGCTGCATCGCAAGCTGACCTTGATCTCAGCCCCCGCTGGCTTTGGCAAAACCACACTGATCAGCGGTGGCGCTGAAGATGGAGGAGCACCACTGAGGCGGCGATGATCGCTCCACCGAGCAAGGATTGTATGGTCAGACGTTCGTGCAACAACGTGACGCCAAGACCGACCGCGATGATTGGCTCGAAGTACACGAAGGTCGCGGCGCGCGAGGCGGGGATCCGGGTCAACACACCGTTGTACGCATAGAAAGCCGCGCCGGAACAGACGAGCGCCAAATAGAGCACGGCGAGCCACTGCACGCCGGCAAGGCGTGCGACCTGTGCCCAGGATTGCGCCGGGGAGCCGATCAGCGACAGCACAAGTAAACCCAGGGCCCCGCTCACCATCGTCCCGCTGGTCATCACCAACGGCGAAATCGTATGCATCCATCGATTGCTGAGGTTCGAATACACGGCAAAGGCCACGGCATTGCTTACCAGGCAGGCGCAGCCAAAGACGAAGCCCGCGCTCGTATCCAGGTGCAGCCCCTGCGGCAGCGCGATCAGCACCACGCCACAGCAGCCAAGCAACAAGCTGGCTACGGAAGTGCGCGTCAGGCGCTCTCTGCCAAGGACTTGCGCGAGCGCAGCGGTGGCCAGGGGGACTAGGCCGACCACGAGAATCGAAGCGACGCTGGCGCTGGTTTGTTGCAGGCCGGTGTATTGCAGCCAGAAGTAGACCGAGTACATGAGCTGACCGAGCATGCCCATGCGCAGCAGATCGCCGGCCGATACCTCGCGCCGCCCGATGGCCCGCACAAGCGGAGGCAAGAGGACGACGGAAGCAAGTCCGAAGCGCACGGTCGCCAGCACGGTCGGCGTCAGCACTGCCTGCCCGGCGGACGCAGCGTGGAGCACGATGCGTGCTGCAACGAACGAGCCGCCCCAGGCCGTCACGGCGAAGCCAAGGGGCAGGTACACGACGGGCCACGGCGGCGCACTTGAGATCTGGGCGCGCAGCGAGGATGGAGCTATCATGCGCCCGGCCGCTGGTGGCAGCATCCCGCATCCCGCCGTTACCCCCCGATGTGCGACATCTCCACCTTGCGCAGTCGCGTCGTGTCCAGCGTGCGCAGCTCTGAGTAGCGGTCGCGCCGTCGCGTCCAAACGCCGCGCACGGCGGCGGCGATCTCGTCGTCGGGCGTGCCGTCGCGCAGCGGTGTACGCAGGTCGTAGCCACTGGTGCCAAAGAGGCAGGTGTACAGCTTGCCCTCCGAGGAGAGACGGGCACGCGTGCAATCACCACAGAACGGCTGGCTCACCGACGAGATGACGCCGATCTCACCGCCACCATCCAGGTAGCGATAGCGCTGCGCCACTTCGCCGCGGTAGGAAGGCTCCACTGGCTCCAGCGGCAGCACGGCGTTGACGCGCGCCACAATCTCGGCCGCCGGCACGACATCATCCAGCCGCCAGCCATTGGTGGTGCCGACATCCATGTACTCGATGAAGCGGAGAGTGGTGCCGCTGCTATGGAAGTGGCGCGCCATGTCCTCGATACTCGTGTCGTTGACTCCGCGCTGCACCACCATGTTGATCTTGATGGGCGCCAGCCCGACCGCGCGCGCCGCCTCGATGCCCTCCAAAACGCGCGCGACCGGGAACTCGACATCATTCATGGCTTTGAAGACGGCATCATCCAGCGAGTCCAGACTGACGGTGACGCGCCGCAAGCCGGCATCTTTCAGCGCCTGTGCCTTTTTCGCGAGTAGGGAGCCATTGGTGGTCAGCGTTAGATCGCGCACGCCATCCAGCGCGGCCAGCATGGCGACCAGACGCTCGAGGTCGCGCCGCACCAGTGGCTCACCGCCGGTGATGCGAATCTTCTCCACGCCCGCGTCGACAAAAATGCGGGCCAACCGCGCAATCTCTTCGAAGCTGAGCAGCAGCCGGGCGGGCAGAAACTCGAAGTCGCGGCCGAACACTTCCTTCGGCATGCAGTAGGTGCAGCGGAAATTGCACCGATCCGTCACCGAGATCCGCAGATCGCGCAGCGGCCGCTGGAGCGTGTCTTTGACTGGCACCGACATCCCGTGCACCTTTCTCGCGGAGCGCTCGCCCACTAGCCGATCGTTTGCCCTGGCTTGATGTCTGCCACCTCCACGGTACCCAGCCCCAGCGCCCCCAGCTCCTCGCGTAGCGCCGCGGGAGTGCCGGTCAGGCTAGGAAAGGTGCCGTAATGGCCTGGGATCACGGCAGGCACGCTGAGCAGCTGTGTGGCGCAAGCTGCCTCGTGCGGCCCCATCGTGTAGAAGTCGCCGATGGGGAGGATCGCGACCTGTGGCTGATACAACTGGCAAATCAGCCGCATGTCGCCGAAGACGTTCGTGTCGCCAGCCGCATAGAGGCTCAAGCCATTCGGGAAGCGCACGACATAGCCCGTCGCCTCGCCCGCGTAGAGCAACCTATCGCCTTCGAGGACACTACACGTATGGTCGGCATGTACCATCGTGACCTTCACCCACCCAAGATCGACGGTGCCGCCCTTGTTCATGGCGACAGTATGCTGTACGCCACTGCGCTCCAGCCAGTTGGACAGCTCAAAGTTGCCGAAGACATACTCGGGCTGAGACTCCTGAGCCACCGCGACGGCGTTGGCGGTATGATCCGAGTGGCCATGGGTGATCAGCAAAGCATCTAGCTTGCCGACGTGCTTCTGGTCCTCTGGGCAGGCTGGATTGTCCTGTACCCAGGCGTCGACCAGCATGATTTTGCCGTCAGGCGAGCGTAGCTTGAAGGTGCCGTGACCCAACCAGGTGACCTGTGCTCCACGCAGATCCATCGCGTAGTCCTCCTCGGCGGCGGCGCCGAAAGCTGTGGTCAACATTGGTCCCCCACGAGAGCGGGAATCCGCACTCCTCATGGTATCACGTAGGAGCCGCGGCGTTACAGGTGTGCGCTTGACTTCTGCTACAGAGACGCAGGAAGATAGGTGACACTCTGCCGGGGTTGAAGCCCAGCAGCTTCTCGGACGCGTCCTGAGCCGACGGTGGGAATCCGAGCCAGATCCGCCGTGTCCAGGCGACTACGCTTCCCCACGAATGGGTAACGATACTTCTCTTTGGGCGGCCGCACATGGCCCGGCTCGCCCGTAAAGTGCTGGGAAAGCAGGTTCGCACAGCCCACCCCGTCCCGATGTGCAGTAAAACCGCAAGCCGGGCAACGATACACGCGCCCCTTGGGTTTGTAACACTGCAGGCAGCCTGCCCCATCCGGCAGCGTGCCCGGGCAGGTCTGGCTGGTATAGGCTTCGTTCGCCAACGTGATGGTGATGCCTGCCGCTTCGGCCTTGTATGTTATGTATGCGCGCTGGCGTCCGTGCGACCAGAGACCAATCTTCTGCTGCGATTTTGCCTTCAGCCGCTTCCCATTGGCCACTTCGCGCACATCCCCAATCACCAGGGTACCTATCTGACGGTCTTTGGCCCAGGTGACGACGGCACGACTGATTTTGTGCTCCAGATCACGGGCACGGCGCTTCTGTTTGGCCAGAAAACGGCTCTTGCGCCGCTGCAGCCGACGAAACGCTCGGGATCCCTTCTGCTTGCGATCCTGCTTCGCCCGGATCTGGGCGAGCCGCTTGGCGGTGTACTGCGCATTGGCGCGCAAGGCGCGACAGGTGAAGATGACTGTTTCTTGGCCATCGGTCACAGCAGCGGGGTGGATCTCACCCAGATCTACCGCGGCGGTGTTGGTACCAGGCTCGGGTTCAGGCAGGCGGCCATCTTCGAGGACCAGATGCCAGGCGTAGTGGCGCGCCGCCCGGTCCCATACCAGCCGCGCTTCCAGGAACACCGCCTCAGAGAGGACGAGGAGATTGGGCGGCAACGTGACCAGCACCGGAGCCAGGCCACGGGCCCGCGCCAGCACCAGGGTCCTTGCCGTGCGGCTGATGCCGGTGCGTTTCCAGATCGTGGTACGGAAGCGCTTGCGACGGTGCGGGTACTTCACATCCAGGCCCTGCTGCCGACAGGCCCGTGCCGTCTTGCAGGCCTTGTAGAACCCCTGTTGAGCCGCGTCGCGGCTATGCGCGTGCAAGCTCGTCGGGCCGCCCAGCGCATCCTCCAGGCGCTCGCCCGACTTCGGGGCCAACCACACGCCCTGCTTGCGGTACAGGCGATAGTGCCGCACCAACATATCGGTGTAGATGTGCCCACTGTCGAGATTGAGCTCGTCGGCTTCGCTCTTGGGCAGGGTACAGGCAAACTGAACCGTACGTAGCATCGAGCCTGGCTCCTCTTCTTCCTACTCAGTCTCTCCTCTTATTGAGGCAAGCTAAAATGGAAGTGGGGCTCAAGCCCAAAAGGCAACCCGCCTCACCGCTGCGGCCAAAGTCTCGTGGCTCGCGGCGGGTTCATACTGTCAAGGCGTGCGGCCGGTCTGGAGCGAGTGAGGGGACGTGGCAACGAATCTGAGCCTGGTCATCTCCTTGCTCTTTGGCGTTGGCCAGATCGCTGGCGGGGGCGCGGTTGTCTGGTGGCTGCTCGCGCGACGACGCCCCGGCGAGCTACGTACGTTCGTGCTCTTGCTGATCGCGTCCTGGTTCATATGCAGCGGAATCGCCGAGCTATTCGTCTCCGGGATGGAGATTGCGCATCAGGTAAGTGGACAGCCATCGGTGCACGCGGTCGACACGTGGCGTGGGCGCGCCGATGTGGCGCTGTTGCTCGTCACGCTGGCGCTGGTAGCGGCGCTGCCCGCTTATCTGGTGGTGCGACGGCTCTTTGCCGACAGAGGGTGACGGTGGGGTAGTGGTATTTCGTCTCGTAGCGGCCGATATCGATGGCACGCTGCTCGGTCCAGGCGGAGACATCGGGCCGCGGACCTATGGCGTCGTAGAGGAGCTGCGGGCGGCGGGCGTGGTGCTCGCGCTGGCCACGTCGCGCCGGTTCACGGGGACGGCGCCGGTGGCGCAAGCATTAGGGCTCTCCGGTCCGTTGATCGTCTATGATGGCGCCCAGACGCGCGCGTATCCCGGTGGGGAGATTCTGGCCGAGCAAGCACTGGCGCCGGAGGTGGCCACTGCCGCGGCGGCGATCCTGGCCGCGCATCGACTGCGCCCGATCGTCCAATACGCCGATACCGCGGGCGAGTACCTGCGCGTAGGACCACCCGATGCGCGCAATTCGCACGTGTCGAGCTATCTGGCGCGGTTCGCGAATCAGGCCAGCGTGCATGCGTTGGGTGACCTGTGCTCGCTTGACGCGTCGCCTTTACGGGTCGCTGCCTTTGGCCCGTGGCGCCGGCTGCAGCGGGCGGCGGGCGCACTGGAGGTGCTGCCGTGCGGGGTACAGCTCCTGCGAACGGGGGGCTATGGCGCCGCCGAATTGACCGTCTTCTCACCGGCAGCCAGCAAAGGCGCGGCACTTCTGGACTTGGCGAGCAAGCTTGGCATCGCCGTGCAGGAGACATTTGCGATTGGCGATGGAGTGAACGACATCTCGATGTTGCGAGCCGCCGGCATGAGCGTCGCGATGGCGCACGCCGACAAGCGTACGCGTGCTTCGGCGCGTGCGGTGTCGACGGCCGGCGAGGATGCGGCGACAGTTATAACGCGTGTAGTGCTCGCCGGCCACTTGGAGCTGACGCGTGACGTGGTGTAACGCGTCGGGGGCGAGCATCGTCTGACTCATAGGTTGGCAAACGTGGGTGGCGTCGACATGTGGAGGGGTCGTGTCGTGGGCATGCCAGGCAAGCAGGGAATGCGGGGCATGCTGAGGCGGCATCACGGTCGAAAGATATTGCGCAATCCAGTACAATGGGAGTAGCTCGGCGCCGCGGCATGATGCCGTCGGCTTGCTCAATCCAGGTGGTCGCGCGCATAGTTGCAATGCGAGGGGAACGCAATGGAGTGGCGCAAGGCGAGGTGGTGGGGGCGTACGACCAAGAGCGGTCAGCGCGCTAGCGAGTGCCGTTCTCAGCATGCTGTTGCTGCTGATCGCGGTGGTGACCGTCGTTCCTACGACCACCGCACTCGCCGCGCCAGCCTACGGCCTGGCGCCGGACGCCTCGTGTAGCGCCCTGGCGCAGCACGACCCTAGTAGTACCAACGGCGATCAATGGGGGCGCACGATCCTACCGGGCCACGGCAAGACTGGTGGCTGGTTCGGGGTGGACGTCTGCGCCAACGGCATCAACGGCGGCGCTCCCAATGGCGCCAACGTCAGTTGTGACCGCGTTCCCGCGAACTGGAATAAGACGGGCTGCGCGCCGGGTGGCGCGACGAGCGACGGCTATGGGCTGTCGTTCCAATGCGTGGAGCTGGTGATACGATTCTCCGCCTGGGCGTTCGGTGACTCGCCGAGCGGCTGGGGGCGATCCGGCTGGGGCAATGCGCCGGACCTCTGGTTGCCTGGCAATCATCCCGACGACTTCGTGGTGTACCCCAATGGCTCCGATCATGCGCCGGTCCCCGGCGATATCCTGGTATGGGGCCAGGTCGACGCGCGTGGGCAACCATGGCCGGCGGGCGCGGACGGTGCACACGGCGGGCACATCGGCGTGGTCGCGGCCGTGAAGAACGGCGAGGTCATTACCGCCGAGCAGAATGTTAAATGGGGCGATCAGGATCATCCGAGCGACCGCCTCGCGCTGCAGCACGTCGGCAACGCGTGGATTCTCAGCGGCTCCATCGCGCATGAGACACGGCTGCCGACCTATCGCTGGCGGCCGACGATGGGCACGTCGCGGGCGACGTACGGTTGGCTGCACTCGACGCACAATACCGGCAAGTTCCCCGCCACCGCCCCTCAGAAGGCCGTGAAGGCCAGCGCGCCTGCCGCTCCGCAGACGCCGCGGGATAGCTCTGGCGCGCTGCCGTCGTTGGCGGCGACCACCGTCGTCACCACCGACGGCGCGCTGGCCGATCTCACCTGGTCTACCAACGACCGCTTCGCCACCGCCGACGACGCCACGAAGTCCGCGTCGGCAACGGCGCAGGCACGCGCGCGCAGCCTTGGCGCCCCCACTGGAGTGCAGCTCGCTGCCGGGCAGAAGGTGGCGTCGGTCGTCTTGCCGAGCGGGGTGCGCGACGCTTACGTCGCCGGGCTGGATGGGCATCTCTATCAGGCGCGCACCAGTCCTCGCACGCTCGGCGTGCAATGGTACGACCTTGGCGCGCCAGAGGGCGTATCCGTCCAGCTGAATGTCTCGGCGACGGCATTCGCCGGCGGGCTGGCGGTCGCGGTGCTCGGCTCGGATGGCAATCTCTGGTGGCGAGCCGGACCGGAACAGCGTCCCGGTGGCTGGCAACCACTCGATCATCCGCACAACACGACGCTCGCCGGTGGCTTCACGCTCGTTGGCGCGCCGGGGAGCGGCGCGCCACTGGTGCTCGCGACTGGGAGCGACGGCAGGCTCTACGAGCGGTTGTGGCAAGATGCGCTCGTCACGGCGGATGGCGCGGTGCAGGCGCCGGCCGGCTGGAGTGAGTGGCTCGACATCCATGCGCAGCCGAGCGGCGGGACCCTGACGAGCAAACTGCTCACTGTGTCCGAGACGGCCAACGCTCGCGCGTGGTTGGGCACCTGGGCCGATGCGCCGGTGGACGTGCTGCTGTCCGACACGTCGGGTAGTGTGTGGTGGCTGCGCACGACGAATATCGCTACGGGATGGAAGCTGCTGCCGGTCGCCACTCCAGCGGCCGTCCAGGTGGTGCTCGGTGCCGTCGCGGTGGCGGATGCGGCGACTCCGGCATCCACGCCGCCCACGCCGACTACGAAGCCAGCGGCCACGCCAACCCCGGCGGGGGCCACGGCGGCGAGCCAAAGCGCCACGAAAGCCGGGGCAGGCCTCCTCCAGGTGTATGTGATGGCCAAGGATACGCCGTATCTCGGCGCGCTCCATGTGCCGCAGACGGGAGACAGTCAAGTGAAGCCATCGACCTGGACCACGCTCGCGCCCATGCCTAGTGGCACGCCTGGCGACGCGGCCCTGGCGGCGTTTGCTCTGGCGCCAGCGATGAGTGCCGTGGTAGCGGTGACGGGCGACACACTGCTGGTTGGCGGCTCTACTGACGCGACACAGGCGCTCGGCGTGACAGAGTCCGCGCCGGCTGCCGGCGCGAACGCAAAGCCGCACTGGGCGTCGGTCGGCACCGTCGTGGCAGCGCCTGCATTCGATGATACGCTAGCCACCCCCACGCTCGATGCGCGTTGGTCGCAGTTCGGGGCCGGCGCGCGCACCGTGGCGTCGCCGAAAGGGACCAGCCTCGTCGCCGGCGCTGGTGGCGTGGCGGCGTTACTGCAGGCCGCCGCAGCTGGCGACAGCACAGTGGCAGTTCGTGTCGGGCTGCCCGCACGCGCGCCGGCGGGCGCGGCGCACGCTGGCCTAGTGCTCTATCTGGATGACAGCGGTTGGGTGACATTGCTGGTAGATGCGTCGGGCAACGTCCAACTGTGCGCGGCAGCGCTACAGCAGACCATGCCATGTGTCACGAAGTCGGTCGTCGTGGATGCGACAGCGCATGCCGTCTGGATGCGCATCGTACGCCGCGGTACGATGTACATGGGCGAATCGAGCACGGATGGCACGATCTGGCACGTCGTTGGACAGTGGCAGCCCGTCCCGCCGCCCGCCGCGCCGTCGAGCTCGACGAGCACGTCCACGTCCACGGCCGTCGCGACGCCCTCACCCTCCCCACGCGCGACAGTTGTGTCGACCGGTACTCCGACCGTCACTCCAGGCGCGAGCGGCACGGCATCGTCGGCAGCGGGTACGACCGATGGGCCGGTGTCGCCGCTCGCGTTCACCGAGTGGGGTCTCTACGTGGACGGTGCGTCCGGTGGCTTCTTGCTGAGGGATTTCGCCGTGAGCCAACCTCTGGGGACGGCGTCGCAGCCATAGAGGTGTCCCGTGATGCGAAGTGCGGCCGGCGACGGCGCGACCGATGACCCGGATGAGCTGTTCGATCTGGTGAATGCGGACGATCAGGTGATCGGCCAGGTGCGCCGCGGCGACGCGCACCGCAATCCAGCGCTGTTGCATCGCAGCGTACAGGTGCTGGTGTTTTCTTCGGATGCGCGCATGCTCCTGCAACGCCGCTCACACCGCAAAGATCTCTTCCCTGGCTACTACTGCGCCTCCGCTTCGGGCCACGTGGCGCAGGGAGACGACTATAGCGCGACGGCCGCGCGCGAGACCCGCGAAGAGCTTGGCGTCACACCGCGGCTCACGTACTTAGCCAGGACCATCGTGCGCTCGCGCGAAGAGACGGAGCTGACGGCGATCTACCTGGCACACAGCGACGGCCCCTTTCACTTTCATCCCACCGAGACCGACGGCGGCATATTTTTGCCGCTGCCAGAAATTCGCCGGCGCCGTGCCGCGGGAACACTGCCGATGACGCCAGCCCTTTTGGCGGCGCTGGATGAGCTGGAGCGGAGTGAACGAGCGACCTCGCTAGACGCGCTGCTTGCCACACTTTGACCAGCAAGGCCCTACAGGGTATAGTTACGGATGTATGCAGGCACATTGGCCGCAGGCGTGGCCACGAGGCGATTTGGGCGCTGTGCGGCGTACGAGGAGACGGCGAATGTCAGAGCAGCCTGAGAGCCTTGAGATAGGCGGCGAAACCGCCATCGACACGGAGGAGCTGTATGCTGCCCTCCGCGAGTGTTACGACCCAGAGATACCCGTCAATATCGTCGATTTGGGTCTGGTTTATAACGTCCACATCGAGGGTCCGAAGGTAGGCATCACGATGACCCTCACATCGGCGTTCTGTCCGGTGGCGCCAGAGGTGATGGCGGAGGTGGAGGAGCATGTGCGCGCCGTGGCCAACGTCGAATCGTGTGAGGTGACACTCACCTTCGACCCCGCGTGGACACCCGAGAAGATGACGGAAGATGCCCGCTGGGAGCTTGGCATCGGCTAGACGCAACGCTGAGCGCTACGCCCCGCCCACCAGCGGAGCAACACTGGAGTCGGAGGTCCACTCGCCGCAGCACTGGCGAGGCACGTGTAGCGCGTGAACTGCAAGGCGGAAGCGGCATGTATCTCGAGCAACTGCAAACCTCCACACAGCAGCAGACGCTGAACATTTCGGCGAAGCTGATCGCGTCGATCAAGATTCTGCAGTGTTCCGCCGAGGAATTGGAGCAGACCATCGCGGCCGAGCTCAGCGAGAATCCGGCGCTCGAGGTCGAGGAGCTGGCCTCGTGCACGCGCTGTGGCTCGTCGCTGCGCGCTGGCATCTGCCCCAATTGTGATCGCCGCGACGAAGAGCCCGCCACCGACGCGCGCCAGGATGCGGCGACGTGGGAAGATGACTTCACGCTGCGTGGGCTGGATCTCAGCGCCGCTGAAGACGGCGATTACGATCCACTCGATTTCGTCACGTCGGGAGCGACGCTGAACGAGTATTTGCTGCGCCAGCTTGGATCCATTCTGCCCAACGAAGACTTGGAAATCGCGGAATACCTCGTCGGTAATCTCAACTCACACGGCTACGTCACCGCGACGCTCGATGAGACAGCGGCAACGCTGCGCGTCGACCAGGCGCGCGTCGAACATGTCTTGCACGCGCTCCAGTCGCTCGACCCACCCGGTATTGGCGCACGCGACCTGCGCGAGTGCCTGCTCATCCAGCTCGAGGCTTTCGAGGAGCGCGGGCAGGCGCATCCTGTGGCGCGCCGGCTGCTGAGTGAGCACCTTCACGAGCTTGGCGAACACCATTTTGTCGAGATCGCGCGCGAGATTGGCGTGACCAGCGCGCAGGTGAAGGCGGCTTGGCGCTTTATTCGCGCGAACCTGCACCCTTTCCCCGCACATGCCTTCGAGTCTGGTGACGTACCCGATATCGGGCTGACGCTTGGCTCCGACAGTAATGTGATGGTGCGCCCAGACGTGGTGATTCGCCGTACGGAACAGGGCTTCGAAGCAGAGATTGTGGAGCGGCGCCGCTTCCAATTCAACGTCAATTCGCTGTATAGCTCGCTGTACCGGCAGAGCCGCGCGCATGTGGGTGCACGGGCGGGCCTCACCGAGCAGGACCGCACGCACGTCCGCCAGTATGCCGTTCGCGCCCGCTTCTTCATGGACTGCGTGCGCCAGCGCTGGGAGACGCTGAGCACGATTGCCGAGGCGCTCATCACCTACCAGTACGACTTTCTCGATCGCGGCGTCCGCTACCTGCGGCCGCTGACGCGCGGCGAGCTCGCCGCACGCGTGGAGCTGCACGAGTCCACGGTGAGCCGCGCGACGGCCAACAAATACGTGCTGTTGCCCAACGGCCGCACGATCCCCTTCGACGATTTCTTCGACGGCTCGCTCGCCGCCAAGGATCTGCTGCGCGAGCTGATCGCTTCGGAGAATCCGTCAAAGCCGTACAGCGATGAAGAGCTTGCCGCACTGCTCAACGATCGCGGCCTGCCGCTGGCGCGGCGCACGGTGGCGAAGTATCGCGAGGCGCTGAGTATCCTCCCCTCGCGCTTCCGCATCTAGCGGTTCGTCGGATCGGGCGCGCCGTAGCCGCCGCTCCCAGCCGCCGGGGTATTCGTTGAGCCTACCCCGGGCGGCACGACATAGACCCAGACGTGGCCATCCTCGACCTTGGTCTGGATCTGCGGTAGCGGCCGATACCAAATGGGTGAGGTCGAGGCGGATTCACCGGTCTCGGTGAACTGACCGCCGTGGCAGGGGCAGTCATACGTGCGGGTGCCGCCGTTCCACTGCAGGAAGCAGCTCATGTGAGTGCAGACGCCCGAGAGCGCAGCAAACCCCGTTGGCGTGTGGCGAAGAAAGCCGACGATGTAATCCGTACTGAAGTGCATCACGCCGCCGAGCGGGATCATATCGGCTTTCGCCACCGACACCCAAATGCCGCTGCCCGGCGGCACCAGCGGCGTCACCACTGTCGCGGGCGGCTTGGTTTCGCGCCCGCGCTCGACGGCAACTCCCGCGGCCACGCCGACGGCGGCGGCCGCCGCGGCCAGACCTCCACTCAGCAAGCCGCGCCGGCCAACGCGCTTGGGCCGCGATGCCACTGGGTCGCCAGCGGGCGCTGATGCCGCCGCGGGTCGCATCAGCCGGTCGCGCAATGCGGCGACGAAGCCAGGATCCGGCAGGTCGGCGCCCGGCGTCGCGGCGCGGAACAGCGCGGCCATCTGGTAGGCACGCGCCTCATCGGCGTTCAGCTCGGGCGGCGCTGGCGGTCGCTTGTCCGCACGGAGGCGCTCGATGTGCTGATGCAGTCCGACGTAGTGTTCCATCGTCTCGGTCGCGGGCGGCGTGTCGTCCGCGTCCAACGCCGGCTCGCCGTCGCCTGCGGGCGCTCGCTCGTCGTGCGGATTGTTGTCTCGTGGGTCTCGTGGATCCATGCCGGCTCCAGGAATGCCTTGCGGCGGATGATTACAGCGATTCCAGGTCGATGCGCCCAGCCTTTTTCAACGCGCGAAACTGCAGCACCTTTACATTCGCCTCGGTGAGGCGCATCTTTTCCGCGGTCTCGCGAATACTGAAATTGAGCAGAAAGCGACAGGTGAGCACTTCCTGATAGCGTGCGGGCAGCCGCTGCAGAATGCGGTTCGCGCGCTCCTCGACTCGCTCTGGGCTCGTGCGGGCATCGTCCAAGGGCGACTCCCAGCCCGCGTCGAGCAAATCGTCGAGCGAGTCGGCGCGCAGCCGATAGAACGCGCGCCAATGGTCCGCGACGACGGTGCGGGCCACCTGAAACAGCCAGCTCTGGATGCTGGGTAGATCGCGCTCCTGGTCGAGGCCGCGCAAGGCCTTCATGAAGACCTGTGACGTCAAATCCTCTGCCTCTTCACGATTGCCCACTTTGGCATAGATGAAGCGGTAGATGGCGATGACATTGTCTTCGTAGAGGCGCTGCAAGCTATGGTTACCAGACGTTTGGTTCAACGCGTCCGGGTTGTGATCGTGAATCCGCGACTTGCGGAGCATCCCAGAGGGACTCCTCGATACTTGCGCACGAAACTGGCGGCTGGCGTAGCCGCTCGCAGTGGCCGGCTGGCCTCGCCGGCTCTGTCGGTACATACGCGCCGGCGTTACACTCAGGCCCGCTTTGTGACTCCATCATACGCCGTTCGTGCTCCACTGCCTAGCGATTCGCTCCGCGTTCGACGCGTACGCGGGCTGCCTGAGCAGGCGCGCCGGCACTCCGGCCTCGGAACGGTAACCGTCGGTGACGCGGCAGAGCCAGCGCTCGATCTCGCTCTCCATCGGCGCCGCACTCGGCTCATCCGCACGCACCAGATCCTCATACTCGTGCAGGTTGTGCGCGACGATGGTGATGTCGCCGGCGGAGCGGCCGACCTGGAGCGCGGCTTCGTTGAGCCAGGCGAGGTCGTGAGCGAAGTCCAGCTGGGCGCCGCCAACGACATCGAGCGAGCGGTGCTCGTGGATCGAGGAGAGCGGCGCCGCAGGCTCCGCCGGCAAGAGCTGGAATAACTGGTACGGGGGCAACGCCATCTGCGGCTGCAGCTGACCCTCTAGCTGCGGGTAGGTGAGCGGGCCGACGACGGCGCGGCGCGACTGCGGGAGGGCGGCAACATCGGCAATCGCGCCGGCGAGTAGGTCACACCGCCAGGCCGCTGCCTGGCCCTGCGCCACCTCCGGGTGGGCGAGGTAATGCGCCAACAGCGGCGGCGGAAAGAGTGACATCAGGCTCAGCACGGTTTGCACGTGGAGGCGATCGGCGAGACGCAGGACCATCTCCGTGAAATAGGTGGAGGAGCGCGCCGCTTGCGCAAGCGAGAAGTCGTGCGCCGTGATGCCCTCCAGCAGCCGCTGCAGGTGCGCCCATCCGGCGTCCCAGAAGCGCGCGCGGGCGGCGTAGGTGTACGGGAAGAGCAGTGACCCTGCCGGCGGCAGCCACAGCGGGTCGCTGCGCTCGTGCTTCTCCACGAATATGTCGAGATACCAGCGTACGTCGCCCTGCCGCCAGGGCAGCCCCGCCTCGCCCGTGCTTTGCGGCGCCAGCCAGGTCAACGCGACGCGATTGGCGGAGTAGGTTGCGCCGCGCTGGGTGGCGTGCCGTTGGCCACGCGTGCGCGTGAGGTGGCGCGCCTCGGCGAGCAGATCCGCCAGACTGTGGGAGGCAAGGCTAAAGGTCCAGTTGGCGTCTTCAGCCATAGCGGCGTGCCCTTGCTACGATGCGCCCGCGCCGGGATCCGGCCGCAACGCGTACTTGAGCTGCACCGAGCTCTCCGAAATGCGCTCGACCGACAGCAGGCGCATGTGCACGTCGGCGCTGCTACCGCCCAACAGCGAGACGCCCTGGCCGAAGAGCAGCGGCTCAACCGTCAGCCACAACTCATCTACCAGCCCAGCCATGAGAAACGCGTGGTAGACGCTGCCACCACCGCCGATGACCACTTCCTTGAAGCCGCGCCGCTCGAGGTCCGCCAGCACCTCGGCGGGAGGCTGCGCGGTGAACTCGACGACGCCGGGGATCGACTGATAGGCCTCTGGCCGCGAGGTGAGGACGATCTGCAAGCGGTCTGACAGCGGCTTACCCATCACCTCGTAAGTGGCGCGCCCCATCACGATGACGCCCGCCGCGCGCGAAGTCGCCGCGAACATGCGCTTATCTTCGCGCGAGCTCCAGTTCACCAGATGGTGCGCGGAGCGCCCGATAAAGCCGTCCGCGGTGATCGCCGCCAGCGCCAGCACTCGCATGTCTGGAGGTGCCCCTTCTCGTCTGGAGAGCGTCACAACACAATGTGCAGGTTCTTGATGGCGGGCTGCGGGTGATACTGCGCGCTGAGCTGACGCTCGAGCGCATAGACCAGCTCGGCGTCGCCCGCCATCGCCCGCGAAAACGCATCATCCGGCACGCGCAGCAGGATGGGCGGATGCGCAGGCGCGCGCTCGAGCAGCGTGCGCGCGCCGTCGTAGTGGATGTCGTAGATGTGCGCGTGCGAGATCGAGTGCGTATACTTGCCCGGCGGCACGTGCAGGCGCGCGGCGAGCAGGTGCTGCAACAGACAGAAGCCAGCGACGTCATGCGGCAGGCCGAGCATCACGTCATTCGAGCGCACGACGTTATGCAGGTTGAGCTTGCCGCCGAGCAGATTGACCGTGAACAAGATCGGACACGGCACATTCTTCCGCTTGATGCCGCTAGCCAGGCCGTCGCTCGCTGGATCCCAGGAGACGACGACGCCGTGGCGCGACGACGGGTCGCGCTCCAGCAGCGTCACGAGGTCCGCGATTTGGTCGCGATGGAAGTGGCGGCGCCAGCGGTAGCCGTACGCTGTGGAGACGATGCCGTCTACATTGGCGAACTCGTCCCAGATATGCGTGAACTGCGAGAGAAAATTGCTGGCGATGCGCTCGCCAGTAAGGAACCATACCTGCTCGGCCACGAAGAGGCGAATGGGGATGCGGCGCAGCGTGAGCAGCGGAAACTCGGCGGCGACATCGGCGATCTCGAGCGTGACACCGGCAAGCGCACGCACGGTATGCCCCGTGCGCGCATTGGCCTCCTCGATACCGTCTTCCATGATCGCGCGCACCAGTCCCGCGTACTGCGCGTCATAGCTCTCCGTTGCGTCGTGCCGCATGCGCTCTCCCTTGTCCGCCGCCGCGTTCTGTTCCTGTTCCTAATTCCACCGCTCACTCGTTTCCTTCAGGATGAAAACGGTTGCGGCCGCGCGTGTACCAATCCGCCGGATTGGCCTCTGCCCGCGCCTCCCAGAGCATGCGTGCGGCATGCGTCTGCAAGCGCGGCAGCACGGAAGCGTCGCGATCG
>Ga0209647_1001312_pt1 | contig 21452 bp, 14 predicted proteins | sample GraSoi_2013_60cm_FD_185827 | JGI IMG/M metagenome (GOLD analysis project Ga0209647, IMG submission 185827) | Grasslands soil microbial communities from the Angelo Coastal Reserve, California, USA - Sample 9_17_2013_60cm (SPAdes) (version 2) | ecosystem: Environmental > Terrestrial > Soil >... | reverse complement strand
GGATCACTGGTGTGGATCGGTCTGGTGGGCCGCTGTTTCCATTCGCGACCGAACAAGAAACGCTGCTGCTTGCTCGCTGGCATCTCGCCCAGGGCAGAAGAGAGGCAGCGCTTCAACTGCTGCAGGACCTGGAACGCATGGCCCAGGAAACGGGACGCAGGCGCAGCGTCTTTGAGGCACAGGCGCTACTTGCCCTGGTCTACGCGGAGTATGAGCAGCCGGGGCAGGCCCGGCACATCCTCCTGACGCTGCTGGAGCACATCTGCACGGAGGGGTATCTGCGTCTCTTCCTGGATGAGGGGGAAGCCATGGCGATGCTTTTGCGTCCCCTCGTACTTCAAATACACGAACAACCTTTACTTGCCTATCTTCAGGGCATCCTGTGTGCCTTTCCCGGGTCACAGAGTTCGTTGGCGACATCCCCTGCCACGCTCCTGCCCGAGCCGTTGAGTGCGCAGGAACTGCGTATCCTGCGCCTGCTGGTCCCTGGTCGTTCCAACGCCGAGATTGCGCGCGAGCTGGTCGTCTCCGTCAATACAGTGCGCACGCACATGCAGAACATCTATCGCAAGCTCGATGCCCATAATCGCGCAGCGGCTGTCGAAGTCGCCCGCCAGCTCCATCTCCTTTCCTGATGGTTCTTCTGGATGTGAATGGTCTGCGGCCATGCACATCTACGTAATTCCCTGTTCCCCAACATCTCCCCGCAATCATGCATCCAATCATCTGTGCGGATGATACTGGTTTGTCCTCCTGCAAGGTAAGCTGTTGAGAGACACAAACAGGTGTTACTCACACGAGAAAAGGCGTCGAAAGGAAGTTACACATGGAACAGAAACACGCAACTGCTGTTCATCCGACCTGGAGGTGGTTGTCATGATCGTCGTCACCGCTCCCACTGGCCTCATCGGCCATCAAGTTCTGAACAATCTGCTCGAGAGCGACGAGCCGATCCGCGTGATCGCACGCGATCCCTCCCGCCTTCCCGCGCACACCCGCGAGCGCGTCGAGGTCGTACAGGGGTCGCACGGCGACCTCGATGTCGTCACCCGGGCGTTCGCAGGCGCCGAGTCCGTGTTCTGGCTGGTGCCGCCGGACCCCCACGCCGAGAGCGTCGAGGCCGCCTACGTCGATTTCAGCTGGCCGGCGTGCGAGGCTTTCAAGCGCCAGGGGGTCAAGCGGGTCGTCGGCGTCTCGGCCCTCGGCCGAGGGACCCCCTGGGCGGCGCACGCCGGGCTGGTGACGGCGTCGCTGGCCATGGACGACCTGATCGCCAGCACGGGGGTCAGCTATCGGGCACTGACGAATCCCTCGTTCATGGACAACCTGCTGCGCCAGGTCGAGTCGATCAAGAACCAGGGCATGTTTTCCTTGCCAATCTCCGGGGACCTCGAGCAGCCAAGCTGCGCCACCCGCGACATCGCCGCCGCCGGAGCCCGCCTGCTGCTCGATCACTGCTGGAGCGGAGTCTCCAGTGTCCCGGTGCTCGGTCCTGAGGACCTCTCCTACAACGACATGGCGCGCATCATGTCCGAGGTGCTCGGCAAACCGGTGCGTTTCCAGCAGATCACGGGCGAGGCCTTCAAGGCCAGGCTGCTGCAGCGCGGAATGTCCGAGGCCATGGCCCAGGGCAACCTCGACATGTGGGTCGCCTACAACCACGGGCTTGACACCGCCGAGCTGCGCACCCCCGAGTCCACCACCCCCACCAGCTTCCGCCAGTGGTGCGAGGAAGTGCTCAAGCCTGCCGTCCTGGCTTGAGCACCACCACGACGGAGCAGGCATGCATGCGCAATGGGTGCGCAACGGCTCATCGGCAACGGGTACGTCACGATCCGATCTCGACCAGGCCCACGGGCCTGGTCGAGATCGGCTTGGAGTTGTCAAGTTGCCTTTTATAAGACACGCTAGCGGCCAAAGATGATAGGCACATGATGGAGCCTCTTTTCGATCCACTTTGGATGTCAGGGATTTCGTCCAAGCCGGTTAAAGCGCTAGGACTACTTTGATGATAAAGAGAACATTGATATGGAGATTGCAGGAAAAGTTGTCCTGATTACTGGAGCTTCGAGCGGGATTGGGCTGGCAACGGCCCGTCTTTTTGCCCAGAAGGGAGCAAAGCTGGCCCTGGCAGCCCGCTCTGCGGAAAAGTTGGCACAGCTCGCCTCAGAACTACCTGACGCTATTGCAGTTCCAACTGATCTGCGCGATGAGGCCGCGGTACGGCATATGGTTGCCCAAACGCAGGAGTATTATAAGCGCATCGACGTTTTGATCAATAATGCCGGGCAGGGGCTAAATGTCCCGATCGAGAAGGTTAATATAGATACGTATCGCTCCGTCTTCGAATTAAACGTCGTCAGCGTAATCGCGGCGATGCAAGAGGTCATTCCAATCATGCGAGCCCAGGGCGGGGGCGTGATTATCAATATCAGTTCCGGCACTTCGAAGATCCCACCAGAGAGATACAGGACGAATCCCGTCGGTCCCTACACCTCCACAAAGTACGCGCTCAACGCCATTACGCTCATAGGCCGCCAGGAGCTTGCTGCCGACAACATTTCCCTTGGGCTGGTCTATCCCGGAGTGACTGCGACCAACTTCTCCAACAACCTCGCAGAAGGCCGCTGGCCCGCTTCGATGCCGGTCGGTGCGACGTCTGTCGAGAGCGCCGAGTCCGTCGCCGAAAAGATTCTGGAGGCGGTAGAAACTCAAGCGGCGGAGGTATACACAGATAACTTGAAAAAAGCTCTCTCGTAAAGCACGAATAGTGCTTGATGATTTGTAAATCCCAACATTCTGCGAACACCAATAGGACAGTATAGATCGGGGATGGCAGGACAGGGCACCTCGTCTGGACCTATTGTGGTCATCAGGGCGAGGTCTTAACGGTCGCCTGACGGGACGCGCATTGCCTCAGGGAGTGATGACGCTACAGTACGGGTTTGGCAAGTAGTTTAGCCATGGATGGAGTACGATGAAGTAATGATATGTTGACCACATAATCAGTGACCGAGAGCCTCTATACAGCGTCTTCATCTTATGAAGGGGAAAGAGCGCGCAAACGTTAGCCGGCTCACGCTCTGGTCGCTCAGCAATGGAGCCTGAAAGAGGTGCGTTAACCGGTGCGGGAGGCGCGAGGCGATACTGCTATGGACGATAAACAGCCATCTACAAGGCAGAAAATCGACCCTGGTTCTGCGAAAGCCAGACCTAAGCGAACCTTGAAACTGGGCCAGAGAGCGGCACAGGCGGCCCTCGCTTTCTTGCTGTGCGCAGGCGGTTTCCTGTCGCTTTTTCCCTTGGGACGGGCCATTACACGCAGCACTCTCCTGCTACCGGCGCTAATTAGCGTCTCTGAACCTGCACCGCTGGTGCTTGCCGGCGACCCCGTGCGCTTCAGGCGCATCACGATTTCCTCTAGCATTGGCCCGGTCTTTCTAGACATCTACGAGCCGGCCACGCCGCCGCCGCCGATCCCCGGCGGGCGCGAGGCCATCATCACCCTTGTGGGTGCTGGCGATAACCGCAATGTACCCCAGTTCCTCAATCTTGCGCAAACGTTTGCGCGCGAGGGCGTCGTCGTCGTCAATGTCGGTACGCCAGCGCTCTTCCAATACAAGGTCTCGGCGCGGGACGGTGAGGCCGTGGTGCAGGCGTTCGAGCTACTGGAGCACTGGCCGGGCGTGGACCCGCATCACATCGGCATCCTCTCTTTCAGTGTCGGCGACTTGCTGGCCTCCGTTGCTGCAGCCGACCCGCGCATTCGCGACCGCGTGGCGTTCCTCGCCATCATTGGCGGCTATTTTGATGTGACCAGCCTGCTCCGCACAGTTGGCAGGCGCGTCCAGGACGTCGATGGCCAGGCGCAGCCCTGGCATCCTATCTCCACGGATCTCTACACGCTGGCCAGCAGCGTGAGCAGCCTGCTCTCGCCTACTGAAAATAAGCTCCTGCAGAAGGCGTTCCCTCTTAACAGTTTCGCTCCCCCGCTGACTGCACAGCAACAGGCGCAGCTTTCGCCAGGCACCGCTGCGTTCTATCACTTGCTGGAAGGCGATGAGCCAGGCAGCGTAGACCACAATCTCGCCGCTCTCTCGCCCCAGATGAAAGCGCTGCTCATCCAGCTCTCATCGATGTCGGTGATCGACCAGATTCGCGCTCCTATCCACTTGCTGCATGACCGCAACGATTCCTCCATACCGTTCACCCAGGCTCAGGAATTTGCGGCGGCGCTTGCTCGTATCCATCGCCCATACGACCTTGCCGCATACAGTATCTTCTCGCACGTACAGGTACGGTCGAACCTTGGCCTGGGGCAATTGTTGAGCGACGGCACCAAGCTGTTTCAGGCTATTAACAGTATTATGCTGGTCGGCTCCTGAGGTCGCAGCGGAGCAGAAAGCGAGGAACGACGATGCTGATCCTTTCACTCTTCTGGTTGTTGATTGGCCTGCTCATCGGTGCGCTGGCGAACGCGGCGAAGCTACGGCCGGTGGCGTGGGTTCGTGGTGGACGCCTGCGCATGCTCGGTCTCGGTGCGCTGCTAGCCTTGCTCGGTGGGTGGCTGGGCACGTTGTTGCTCGGTACCCTCTTTGCCACTGCTAGCGCCACCTGCATCGCCGTGCTTGGCGTGGCACTCCTGCCCCGGCTGATCGTGTGGAGCAACTCCTGGCTGCACACCAGGAGTTCGGTATCGTGAAGACCTGATCCCGCAGGCGTTTGCTTTCATGCAGCCTTCTCAAGAGTTGATGTTCAGGCTAAAGGGATCTCCTTTTGTTACACTTGACAAAAGGCTACCTTCCGTGTACCATCCTATTGGATGGTAAGGAGATGGTAAGATGACTGAAACTGAGAAGACCGAGAAAATCACAATCAACCTGGGACTCGTGGATTTAGGGCAAATTGATTTGCTGGTACAGGAGGGCTTTTATTCCAACCGCACCGATTTCATCCGCACGGCGATCCGCAACCAACTCGCCACGCATGCGGAGGCTGTCAAGCGTACAGTGGCGCGCAAGACGCTGGTGCTCGGGGTGCAACACTATACGCGCCGCGACCTGGAGGCGGTGCGCGCGGCTGGTGAAAAGTTGCAGATCAACGCGCTTGGCCTGGCGAGCATCGCTGAGGATGTCTCCGCGGAACTGGCCCTGGCGACCATCGATTCGGTCGTCGTACTCGGGGCTTTCCGGGCAAGCGCCGAGGTGAAGGAGGCGTTAGCGGGGCGCATCTCGTGAGCTGTGTGGCTTAGTAATGCCGCCGCGGCAAGGGAGCCTGGAGATCCACGACGGACCAGAGCAGTGCTGACATTGTGATGCTGGGCGTCACATACGAAGGAAAGGAAACTTAAGGATGAGTGACCGCATGCAGGAGGGGATGGCCGAAGCTTTGCGCCTCACACGCGCCGGGCGACTCGACGAAGCGACTGCAATTATTCAGCGTACCCTTAGACAAGTGCCAATCGTCGATGGATCTGCGGCAGAGTATGGTGGTGCAGATGAAGCAATCGAGGCAGAGTTCCGTGTTGTTGAAGATCCCCCACCCTCGAAGGAGACACCAGTGAGGGACCGAGCTCCCAGCACTGGATCACCAACAGGAACTGCGGCGGCGCATCCTCCAGCAGCACCGGGTGTGCTTTCACCTGGCGCAAAGCAAATGCCTGGAAGCAGGCGCAGTGGTACAGGTGGTGAGCACACGGTCACTTCGGAGGAGGCATCTTCCTCGGCTCGTGCGGGCGGGCGGTTTGTCGATGGAGCCTATACCGGTGTTGCTGGAAATCGCAACTACAAACTCTATATCCCCAGCGCTTATAGGGGACAGGCGCTGCCTCTGCTGGTGATGCTCCATGGCTGTACCCAGACGCCCGTTGATTTTGCAAGCGGCACGCGCATGAATATGCTCGCTGAAGGAGAGAAGTTCTTCGTGGCTTATCCCGAGCAAGCGACCTCGGCAAATGGCTCGAGGTGTTGGAATTGGTTCCAACCCGCCGACCAACAGCGTGATGCCGGCGAACCGTCTCTCATCGCCGGCATCACGCAGCAGGTTATGAACATGTATAATATCGATGTCAACCGGGTATACGTGGCCGGGATGTCGGCTGGCGGGGCCATGGCGGCAGTTATGGCGGTGACTTACCCCGATCTCTATGCTGCCGTTGGCGTGCATTCGGGCCTTGCCTATGGTGCCGCGCACGATCTTCACTCAGGGTTTACAGCGATGAAACGGGGGGCGCCGCAGCATGCACCGCGACTGAGCAGGGTCATTCCACTAATCGTGTTCCATGGAGATCGCGATAAGACCGTTGCAACGGTCAACGCGGACCATATGCTCGACCAATGGCTCCAGGCGGTCGACAATGGACCAGGCACGATACGGAAGTCCACACGAGACGCAAAGATGCAACGGGGACAGGTAGTGGGCGGGCATGCCTATACCCGCTTCATCTACCACGATGGCAGCGGTCGAGCCATAGTGGAGAAGTGGATTGTTCACCAGGCAGGTCATGCCTGGTCAGGGGGAAGTCACGATGGCTCATTTAGCGATCCAAAGGGGCCCGACGCTTCTGCCGAGATGCTGCGCTTTTTCACCGAGCACGCGAGGAGGTAAGGTCTCGTTGTGCTGGCTGATGCAGCCGCGGCTTAGAGCTTGTCTCTTTGTCTGAAAGTATCTGCGCTCTCTATCTCAGCTTTCCAGTGTATTGAGATAGTTAGCCGGAAGTGCGCAGCCAGTATAGAGCTTTGCCAACAACTGCTCTTGATCAGCCACAACGACCTTTCCGGAGGAGCAGGTCATCTCCAAGGTACGTGCACCCCTCTGGAGGTCCTGGCGGAGTGGCTTAGGATGACCATTCGCATCGAGAACACCAAATATCCAGCCGGTTTGAGTGGCGTAGAAATCCTTGCCACTAAAGTAAAAGAAAGGCACATGATACTTCATCGTCGTCTGCACATCGGTAATCAGCGTCAGGATATGCGAGATAGCCACTTCACGTGCGCTGCTGGCGTCAATGCCACAGCCGTTCACACAACCCGTCCCCTCTACCAACCAGAGGTGTTTGCCTAAATCACCACTATTGATATCGATATGGAACTGCTGTGCCCAGAAGCCATAAAGCTGGTAGAGATTATTGGTATCTGCGCTGGGATAACCATTGTGCCAGCTATCAATCAGACCCAGGATCTGTGAGTGCCAGTCCCAATTGCCTCCAGGATGCACCGAGGAGTTCATAGCAGACTGCATCGCGTCGAGATAATGAACCTGGTTCATCAATTTTGCATTATCGTAAGGGACCACGAGAGGATCCATGGCTCCGAGAATAATAGGGATACCAGGGCGCACCGCATGCATGGCGCTCTGACAAAGATCAAAAAACCTGGCAAAGCGCTCTGGAGTGACATACAGGGTAGCAGTGCTCTGCTTCACCTGCTCATTGCCGCACTGCACTGCATCTGCTCCTTCTTGCGCTGCATCGTTGAGTCGATGCATGTCAAAGAGGCTATCACCACTTGTCTGACAGTATATGAGCATGATATGAATACCCTGGTTATGGTAGCTTCTGATAGTGTCCTTGAGCACTTGACTACTCAAATTGCCGGGGGAACACGTGGGGTAGCCCAGGCGCACCCAGGGAATACCTGGATAAGAAGTGGAGGTGGAGGCATCTCCCTGGATGCCAAGTATCGTTTCTGGGCGGAATCCAGAGGGTGTTGCTGTCGCTGGGTGCTGCGCTGTACCCCCGATTTGAACCTGGCACGCGGCCAGCAATATACTACCAATCAGAACAGGGGCAAGAATAATTAAGAACTTCCTTTTCATGTTGCTCTCTATTTAGAGCCACCTTCCTTTCGCTTCTTAGCAGAACTCGTTCTTTTACAAGTTACCAGCATTGTATCATTCTACTACAAGTTACCAGCATTGTATCATTCTACGGCCGCTCGAGCAACTGATGCGGTCAGACGGAAATATGGTAATATGCTAACGTGAAGAGCCTTTCTTATTTATCCCTGCCAAACCACCTCAAATACTTCGCCGCCCATTTATTCGTCTCACCTATCAACTCCAAATCCCTGGCGTTCAACGGCTTGATCACAAGCAACAGCCCGATAGCCAACAACAGGAAGACTACGCCGGATGCTACTAACATCACACGGCCTGAGGGATGCCAGACGATGCCGGGCAGCGCTGCTATCGTTAGCGCCAGCAGCATGCGCAAAGTGAAATTCAAGGGGTACTTCTCTGGTAGATCTCGCCAGAGGAATGCGAGCAGCAAGCCACCTGTGATGATCTTGGCAGTTCCGTCGGCCACGAGCGCGCCCGCCGGCCCCAAGTGGGGAATCAGCACTATGCCAATCACTATGAGGGCCATTAACCCGGCGACTTGCCCTAGCACAACTAAACGTGGCTTGCCGATTACATAGAGCGTGAATTGGTGAATAGTGGTACCGAGAATACGCACGATTAGATTGAAGACGAGGAAAATAGCCAGCAATGGCCCTACTGGATCATAGCTGCTCCCATATAGTAGGTGTGCGATAGCCTGCGCGTTGAACAGGCTGAATAGCAGCACCGGCGCTGCCAGCAGTGTCTCGATTTTAATCAGCGTCTGCCAGGAGCGGGCTAACCGCTCATAGTTCTTGCCGACAAAAGCGGCGGCGAGCGCCGATCCGCCAACCCCCGCAAATCCTGACACTAATAAGAGGTTGGCGGCGTCCGCCAGTTGGAAAGAGAGATTGAAGTAAGCGATCTGTGCCAGCGAGACTGCAAAGTAGCCGAGCAGGATAATCGATACTTGTTTGAGCATCGCTCCAGATATCAGGTTTGTCACCCAGGCTGAAAGGCCAAGCCTGACTACCGGCTGCATGGGCTGCTTATATGTCGCCCGCCGTGTAAGTAGAAGTGGAGTCTGCCAGAGTGCTAAAACTGCCGCGTTCAGCAGCGCACAGATGGCTTGCAGCCAGAGCACGCTGTCAATGCCCCAGCCGAGTTGCAGCGTGATAAAGCTAAGTCCCAGCAAGAGTAATTGGGCTACGCTACCGGCAATGAACACGAGGCGCATGCGCATTTCAGAGGCATAAACGGCGGTGAACAGGCCGGCGATGCCGTTGCCCAGTACCCAGAATGCGACAGGCGTGATATGACCAAGCAGGCTCGGATTACGCAGCCCCGCGGCTATTTGTGCCGAACCAGAAATGGGGATGGCAGCGATCAGCACTGCCAGTGCCGGCAAGGCAAATAGCATGACAATAAGGCTGAACGCAAGGATCGCCAGGCGCAGTGCAAGTAGTCGTCGCACGAGCAGCGCCGCCGCAGCGCGTCCATGTTCGGCAAGGATACGCGGCACAAAAGTGACGGTAGCATCTTCTAAGCCAAATGCAATAATATATGCGATGGTGTTGAAGGCCGCCGAAGCTATGGCGTAAATGCCATACTGCTCTACTGAAACCTTGCGTGTCATGATCAGGGTGAGGATGAACAGGGAGGCAAAAACCCACAGGCCGTACGCCTGGTTGATCAGGTAATTAGTGGGTGTGCGCTTCAGCAGGTAGCGTGCGCCTGTGTCCCCGAGCGGGATCTCTGGTTCTGTAACGTTGATAATCATGGCGTGTATTTCACCAGGAACTACATTTTGCGTTTCGGTGGCACCTGCAGATTTTATGGCTTCTTGGTCACTTTGCGCGTCATCAAAACGCACCAGTCTAAATGGTCGCAGCATCGGTTTCTCTATACCTACGTTTGGTGTATCAGAGGTGGCGTAAGGCCCCTAGCTTCTTCTAGCTATGGGGAGGATGTCAATGTAGCTTGAATATATACCGTGCCAGCCAGCCAATTGCGCCTAGCGCGGCGAATAGTTCCAGTACACTGACATTCGATGTGACCTGGTTGGGTGAGATCAGGTAGAATGGACCGACTTTGGTGGCGGCGGCAATCACGAAGAGTCCCAGGCCAATCCAGGCAGGTATAGTAGCGTACAGGAGCGCTCGCTGCCAACTACTGCACAAGAAACCGATCACGGTGGGGACAAGATAGAGTAGCGCCGGGATAATTGGCGCGAGCATGGGAGGAAACGGCCCGTCCAGCGCCGCGCTTGGGGAATCTGGCAACAGGCGCGTCCACAACTGCGCGGGTACCAATGCCGACGTTACCAGTATGGTCTCAAATACCAGCAGGGCAATTACAAGTATGGACAAGCCTCTCGCTCGACCCGGATTTTGTGTGCTTGAACTCAGCATGAGTAAATCCTTTGTAGGGGCTTCAGGTATTATCACGCCCACTGTCACTGTAGGGTCGCATGTACTGCGCCCCTAGGCCAATAGTAGTTAGTTTGCCGGAATGGTAATCAATCCCATGTGGAATTTTAGCATCAGAATGCGGCGCACCGAATCATCAATGCGTTGCTGGCTAATCGTGCCTGAAGCAATCGCTTGCTTGATCCCTGCGATCATGCTGGCGACATCGGCAGGGGTAGAGGCTCCCATCAGTAAATCCGAACCGGCCTCGATTGCTAGCGCTGCAGCCTGCGCCTCTGTATAGTAGGCGGTAATGCCTTCCATCGTCAAGCTATCCGTTACAATTACACCCTTAAAGCCTAGCTCGTCTCGTAGAATGCCTGTCACGACATTATAAGAAAGCGAAGAAGGTTTACTGGCATCAATTGCGTGCACAATTTCATGGGTCACCATGACTGCGTATACATTGCCTTGTTGAATGAGCGCCCGGTATGGCGCCCAATCGATAGCCTCCAGGTCGCTTTTTGAGCGGTACAAATCGGGCACGCCCTGATGCGGATCGACGCCTACGTCACCCAGGCCTGGAAAATGCTTGATCGTGCCGAGTACTTTCCCATTCTGTTGTAGCCCTTGCAGGTAAGCCTCTGCCATTTTCGTAACCTGCGCGGGGGTATTGCCATAGGTGCGTCCATAGAGCTGCGGGTTATAAACGTTGGTGACATCTACGACCGGGGCGAGATTCAGATTAAAGCCATAAGATGCAAGATCTCGCGCATCCTGGATACCTTGCGCCATGGCCTTGCTGGTATCGTTGGTTGCGCCGATATCAGCGGCGGCTGGCCGTGGTCCATCCAGGTTTATCAAACGGTCTACCGTTCCACCCTCCTGGTCTATGGATACTACCAGGGGAATAGAACTGTTGCTCTGCATTTGCTGGATAAGCCCTTTGAGTTGTGCCTTGTCAATAATATTATTGTTCGCCGGATAGAGTATCACCGCCCCGACGTGGTACTGGCTAATCATCGTACTGATGCCCAGCGTGTAGGTTGGGCCGAGAAACTGCACAATCATCATCTGGCCTAGCTTTTGATCGAGGGTCATATTTTGCACAACCAGGTTGATATATTGCTGGGGGGTTAAGTGGGCCGTTGCCTGGGCTGTAGCTCCTGGAGTGGAACTGTGATTATGCCTGAGTTCATTGTTGATGTTAGCGAGCACGTTATTGTTGCCTGCGCTGGAAGACCCTCCAATCACAAAAGCCCAGCCCTGAGGGCCGATGAATTGCGCAAAACCGGCATTGACGGCACTCAAGACAACAATTAAGAGCAATACTATGAAAACTAGCGCTTTTCCCCTTGTGATGCCTGTTTGCTGCGGCGTCTTCAATGGCGTGGTGGGTAGTTCTGCCATTGCGCTCGTCTTAGGCAAAGCGGAGGTCTCCAGCGTATCAAGAGCTGCCATCGAATCTTCCCGCGAATTACGGGCAGGCCCAATGCTATTGTTTATGGATATGTCCGGAGCGGCGAAAGAGGAAGCACTGGCCTCTCGATCCAACGTTTCTTTACTGGGAAGGAACTTAAAGCTGAATAGTTTTAGCGTCTCCTCTTCTTCTCTGCCCTGGTGCTTTTTTGAAGATGGAGGCCAGGCTGATTCCATAAAATACCTCTTTCGATAAATCTGACCGTTTTAAGATATAGGGCATAATATAATCTTTTGGTAGAAACGCAGGAGAGACCCGTTATGCATCGGGTGGATGCGCAACTCGCAATTCCCGCATGGTCTGGCAAGCAAACAAGAATAAGCTTGTAACATCCCATATAATAGTAACGTAAATTGCGTCGAAAAGCCATGCATTACCATACAAAATTGGGACTGTTGGGAATATTACTCATGCCTGGCATCCTTGACATGCATGTTGTTTCCTCGTTATACTACAGTTAAACCAGTAGTGAGTATAGTACCTGTACAACCAAAGATGCACAGCGATATCAGCTCTCATCAAGAGAGGTGGAGGGAAACGGCCCGATGAAGCCCGGCAACCCACCTGCCCAGTCACAGGAAGGGTGCCAATTCCGGCGGAGCAGTCCGCAAGATGAGGGGAATGAGCCATGACTCTAAAGCCCCTGCGTCTCAGGGGTTTTTTGTATTCTGAATACCTTGCGCGCTCATCGATGACGCCCTTGAACCAACGACGGCATTTTCCCTTGTATTAAGAAAGGAGATCAACCGCAACCAATGAGCAATTTTATGAAAAATCCGAAGGCGTTCTTTACGAGTGAATCGGTAACTGAAGGACACCCTGACAAACTGTGCGACCAGATTTCGGATAGTGTACTCGATGCGATTTTAGCGCAAGACCCTATAGCCCGTGTGGCCTGCGAAGCGGCCACGACCACAGGACTGGTACTCGTCGCGGGTGAAATCACGACATCGGCCTGGATCGATATGCCCGCAGTCGTGCGTAAAACGATTGAGCAGGTAGGATATATCAACGCAGATTATGGCTTCGACTACCGGACTTGTGGCGTCGTGACCTCGATAGGTAAGCAATCGACGGACATCGATATGGGCGTCAGTCATTCGATGGAGATCAAAAGTGGCCTGGTACACCTGAGCGATGATGAGTTAGAGTGTATTGGCGCTGGCGACCAGGGCATGATGATTGGCTTTGCCTGCAATGAGACTCCTGAATACATGCCGATGCCAATTAGCCTGGCCCATAAACTCGTGCGCCAGCTTTCACAAGTGCGCAGGAGATCATGGGGCGGTATTGGTCCTATGGCCTACCTACGTCCCGATGGCAAGAGCCAGGTAACCGTACAATACGAATACGGTCGTCCCGTGCGCGTCGATACGGTTGTCATCTCGACACAACACGCCGAGTACATTGATCAACAGCAGATACGCCAGGACGTAATTGAACATATCATCAAGCCAGTAATTCCGGCACACCTGCTCGACCAAAAAACAAAGATTTTTGTCAACCCGACCGGACGTTTCGTCACCGGTGGCCCGATGGGCGATGCAGGACTAACCGGGCGTAAGATCATTGTCGATACGTACGGCGGTATGGCTCGACACGGTGGTGGCGCTTTCAGTGGCAAAGACCCGACCAAGGTAGATCGCTCGGCTTCCTATGCGACACGCTATATTGCTAAAAATGTCGTCGCCGCCGGCCTGGCTGATCGCCTGGAATTGCAAGTGTCTTATGCTATCGGCGTGGCCCGTCCATTATCGCTTTTCGTAGATACATTTGGTACGGGCAGGGTCTCCGACGAAGAGATCATCCGCTTGATCAATGAGCATTTTGACCTGCGCCCGGCTGGCATCATCCAGGAACTGAACCTGCGCCGGCCCATCTATCAGCCCACGGCCGCGTTTGGCCACTTTGGCCGCACCGATATCGATGCGCCATGGGAAGCACTTGACAAAGTGCCTATGCTGCGCAAGGGCGTGGGGGCTGCTGTCGAGAGCAAAAGCCAGGCCCTCAGTCAAGGGGAAATGCTCGAGGGATAGGGGTAAATGTGTGTTTGCGGATGAATGAATAAGCAGACGACCAGGTAACGGTTCTGCTGTTACCTGGTCGTCTGCTTATTCATTCAACTAATTACAATGGCTTCGTGATCTCCGAATAATGCCCGTTTTGCTTGGCGCGGGTATGTATATCTGGCCCGGGTATGTCTTTCTGGTCGCTCTCGTTGTCTTCGCCTGGCAGTAACTCTTCAACCTTTACATCACCTGGACGGGTGGAATCGAACTTGATCCATGGCCCTGCACCTTGCCTCCAACGGCTAAAATATCTCCTATTCAATACGATGATAGCCCAGGCGAGGATGAGGGCGGCTACAACAAATCCAATATATTCCACTACCATTGGATCCATAAAAGTAAGTACCTTTCGTGCAACAGCCAAAGCCTTGTAAACGACACCATTCTAGCAGCGGAAAGCAGTAACGTCAAGCAATTTCCCTTGTAAAAGTCTACATGCCACTATAGTCACATGTCAATGAACAGCCTGCCTGGGGGGACTTGTGGATGATACAATCTACCAGGTAAAACGTTATAAGGAAGGAACAAACTTTCCGCCACAGCGGTCGGGAGGGGGAGAGGGGATTGCACCCGACCGCCAGCAAGAGGTTGAATAAGAGGAAAGATAGGGGTTGAGAGAGCATATCAAGTTTTGAACCTTTGTTCTAACAAGACCAATATTACCATGGATCAGCCAGCTTGTCAAGATTTTTTGGAACAGATTTTCTATTTTGCAGGTGCATTTTTATGCATATGATATACTGCTGCTAGTTTGGTAAGAGTGTCTCCACCAGGAGGTTACTGGTGATCCCAACCCTTCACATACATCTGTTTGGCGACTTCCTGCTTGTGTCAGGTGACGCTACCGTGATGATGGTCAATATCCCCCGTTTGCAGTCCTTGCTCGCCTATCTGGTACTGCACCGGACTGCCCCCCAGGCTCGCTTTCACCTGGCTTTTCTCCTGTGGCCCGATTCGACCGAGGCCCAGGCGCACTCTAACCTGCGTAAGTTGCTGCATCAATTGCGCCAGGCTCTCCCGGATGCCGACCGTTTCCTGTACGTTGACAGGCACAGCCTGCAGTGGCTGCCAGAACATCCTGATGCCTGCTGGACGCTTGATGTCCTGGAGTTTGAACAGGCGATTGCCCAGGCAGAGCAAGCAAAACAGGCCCGGGACACGAAAGCGCTGCGGCAGGCGTTCGAGCAGGCGCTACACCTGTATCGTGGGGACCTGTTGCCCAGTTGCTACGATGAGTGGATTCTGCCTGAGCGCGACCGCCTGCGCCAGTTGTTTTTGCAGGCTGCCGAAGGATTGATCGCGCTGTTGGAACAGGAGCGTGAGTATGACGCGGCGATCAAAGCTGCGCAGCGTCTTCTCCACCATGATCCATTACAGGAGGAGACTTATCGCCAATTAATGCGCTTCTATGCCCTGCGCGGTGACCGTGCTGCAGCCCTACGCGTCTACCACACCTGTGCTACGGTTTTAGAGCGCGAACTGGGGGCAGAGCCGAGCGAGGCAACGCGCCAGGTCTATGAGTCACTCCTGCAGTTGGACACCTCCTCTCAACCGAGAGCCGGCTCTCTCTCGCTACGAGGAGCGGGAGCGCCGCTGGTCGGCCGGAAGCAAGAATGGCAGCACCTGCAGGCGGCATGGCGGAGGGCAGCGAGTGGACACCCCCACATGGTTGTACTCTCGGGGGAGGCAGGCATCGGCAAAACGAGGCTGGCGGAGGAACTGGTGGCGTGGGCCGGTCGACAGGGTATGACGACCGCGAGCGCGCACTGTTATGCCGCAGAGGGGCGACTGGCCTATGCTCCTGTGGCGGCATGGTTCCGCGTAGATGCCATACAAGCAGGTCTGTCAACCCTTGATGATGTATGGCTCACTGAGGTAGCGCGGCTCGTGCCCGATCTGCTCACGCAACGGCCAGATCTGCCTCACCCCGCTCCCATGACGGAGGGTTGGCAGCGCCAGCACTTTTTTGTGGCCCTTGCACGCGCAATGCTGGGGGCAGGGACAAGCCGCAGCTCCTATGGTCAACCACTACTGCTCCTGCTTGATGACCTGCAATGGTGCGATAACGAGACCCTGGAATGGGTGCATTACCTGCTGCGTTTTGAGCCAGGGACACACTTGCACCTCATTGGGACGGTGCGGGCAGAGGAGGCACTCCCGGAACATCCCCTGGTGTCATTCCTTGGTACGTTGCAGCGAGAAGGCCTGGTGACAGAGATTGCGCTTGGGCCGCTCAATACTGACGAGACGACTTCCCTGGCAGAGCATGTCGCGGGCCACAAGCTCAATCCAGCCCTGGTCAGCGGCCTGTATCACGAGACAGAGGGCAACCCGCTGTTCGTGGTAGAGATGGTGCGGGCGAAGACATTGGAAGACCAGAGGGAGGATCAACGCGTCGTAAAGGAGCCACCGCCTCTCCTCATAGGGGCCGCCTCGACGCTTCCGCCAACGGTGCAAACGGTGCTCGCGGCACGGCTCGCGCAACTCTCTCCACTTGCTCGCGAGCTGGCGAGCGTGGCCGCGGTCATTGGTCGAGCGTTTCCTTTCGCGGTGCTTGCACATGCTAGCGGCGAGAGCGAAGAGGCGCTAGTACGTGGACTGGATGAACTGTGGCAAAGGCGCATAGTGCGCGAACTGGGTGGAGAGGCCTATGACTTTAGCCACGACAAGCTCCGCGAAGAGGCGTATGCTGCCCTCAGCAGCGTGCGCAAGCGCTTCCTGCACCGGCGCGTGGCGGAGGCACTCGAAGAGGTATATAAGGATGACCTGGATGCTGTCAGCAGCCAGATTGCGGCTCATTATGAGCACGCGGGGCTTCCAGAGCGGGCCATTCCCTACTATCGAAGGGCCGGTGAGGTCGCCATGGGTGTCTACGCGGGTGCGGAAGCCATCACAGCGTTTCAGCAGGCAGCAGCGCTCCTCGAAGCTGCCGGTGTGCGCTTCCAGCACAAGCAGTCATGGGAGGTAGCAGCCTCGGTATATGAACACCTGGGGGATGTCTTCGCAGTAATTGGGAAACCCCAGGAGGCGAGGCAAGCCTATCAGCAGGCTATGGCCTATATACCAGCACAGGAGTATATCTGGCAAGCCCGCCTGCACCGGGAGATCGCAAAAACATGGAATAACCCTACTGATATTAAAGCTGCCCTCCACGAGCATAAGGTGGCTGAACAAGCTTTAGAGCATGCCTCAGACAGGTCGAGCCCCGCATGGCAGCGAGAGTGGATACAGCTCCAGTTCGACCGTTTATTGCCGCACCGGTTCCAGGTTCCGGTCCAGGAAATGACCGACGTAATTGAGAGGATGGAGCCTATTGTGGAGCAGTATGGCACGGTAGTGCAACGTGGGCAATTCTTACTGAGTGTCGCCGTGAGAGACCTTGTTAGTGATCACTACGGGGGATCGGAAAAAACAATTTCGTCTTACCGTCACGCGCTGCTAACAGTCGAGCAAACAGGGAACATTGGCTATATAGGATTTGCCCACTTTGGCCTTGGATTGAGCCTTTTGTTCGCTGGTAATCTTGATGAGGCGGAGGAACAATTGCGGGCGACTATCAAGATAGCAGAGCAAATAAGCCATGTTATGCTGCTTGAACGCGCTCTAGCATTTTTACTTATCGTATTCAGACGACGTGGGCAAGTGGAAGAGGCTCGCTATACGATCACACGTGCTTCGACGGTACCAGCAAACAGGCATGCTGGTATGATCAAAGGTCACCGTGCATGGGTAGCATGGCGCGATGGCAATGTGGGTGAAGCTGAGGCGTACGCTCGCGCTGCATTGGAAGAGTGGCAACGCGAGCAGCAAGTTAGCCCTTACCAGTGGACGGGCTTGTGGCCCTTAATCGGCGTAGCACTCACTCAGGAGAGGCTCGCTGAAGCGGTGGACTACGTGCGTATGCTGCTCGCACCCACGCAACAACGCCCTCCTGAGACACTCTTCACTATGCTTGAAGCGGCTGTGCGAGCCTGGGACAGCGGGCAATACGAGGCCGTTCGGGCTCTCCTTCATCAAGCGATGCCTCTTGCACAGGAAGTGGGTTTTCTCTAACAAGTAGAGAGGCCAACTACCGTGACTCCGGGCCTGCTACGGGAACCCCCGGGCTGTCATCCTCTCCCTGCTTTACATTCTCCACCAGGGAGACTCTGTGCAGGACAAGCATTGTTACATCGTCCTCTTGCTCCCAATCATCCCCGGTAAATGTCGCTAATTCTTGCAGTAGGGAATCGATGAGGGTCGTGTTACATAGGTTTCTTCCCACGAGTTCCATAAGATGGGGAAAGCCGAACATGTCACGCTTCGCGTTATGGGCTTCCACCAGGCCATCGGTGTAAAAGAGGACGTTGTCTCCAGAGGCCAATGTCGCTTCGTTTTCCTCGTAGTGCATTCCAGGCATCAATCCAAGCGGCATGCCTGTTGCCCGTAACTCAGAGACGCCGCCGCTGTATCGTCGATAAGGCAGATCGTGTCCTGCATTGGCATAGTGCAGCCGACCACTGACTGGATCGAGAATAGCATAGAAGCAAGTCACAAACAGATTGGGTGGCATATCGACACAGAGTAGCTCATTGACCCGCGCTAATACCTCGCCAGGAGAAATCGCCGCCTGGGCAGCGGCACGCAGCATACTTTGCGTGGTCGCCATCACCAGGGCTGCCGGCACGCCTTTGCCAGAGACATCGCCGATCACGAGACCCAACCGGCCATCTTCAAATGTCAGAAAATCGTAGAGATCGCCACCGACCTCCCTGGCGGGCTGGTAGTACGGGGCTATCTGCCATCCGGGGAGCATGGGCACGTCTTTCGGCAGGAGCGAGTGTTGAATGAGCCGGGCGGTGCGTAATTCCTGTTCAATACGGGCGCGTTCCTCCAGGCGCGCATTCTGCTCGGCAAGCGTTTGCCGCTGTGCCATGCTCTCGACCAATTCTTCAGCCATGCGATTAAATTGCTCTTCGAGTTGCCCGACCTCGTCCCGGCGCAAGACCTGCACTCGTTGCGTGAAATCGCCATCGGCGAAGCGCGTCGTGGCGCTCGACAGGTGACGGAGCCGGCGTACGAGGGCACGGGTGGTGATGAGCCCAAATACCACGCCAACAAGCAGCATCAACACGAGCCAGAACACCCCGCTTACGAGTATGAGTCCTGTAAATCCCGGCAGGAAATTCCCGCCTGAAATTATGGGCACCTGCACATAGACCGCTCCGATGACCTTTCCGTGGCTCGAGACGTCCTCAACTGCACTGACACTGCGGCCCTGCGAGGTCTCGTCTACTGTACTGCCTGGCACACCTGCCAGGGCTTTCATGATGAGTTGGGACTTGCCCGGGAGCAATCGAGCGATAGGCGTCGAGGCGGGGTAGCGCGCCGGGTAAGAGCTGGCAAGCACACGACCGTCTGGGGCGATCAGCAGCGCAAACGCTGCGTTCTGAGCATTAGGGGAGCGCGTGTTGTTATATTGAATAATCTGAATATTCCCGCCATTAGAAAAATCCCCTTGCGAGAGGGCAATTGAGGAGGGCTGACCAGGCTCAAACGTGGTATGGGGATCAAGAGCTCCTCCTCCAGCCTGAGCAGACGCCGTAAGTGCGTATAGCTTTGCGGTTTGTCTTGCACCTGGGGTAGTCCAGAAGCCTGCTAATGGGCTAAAGGTCAACACTGCCCATACCGCTGTCCCTACCAGGATTTCTAGCAAGAGCACTGCTGCAACCGTCGTCAACGCGTACGAGACGGTCATGCGAAATCGTAATCCCCTCCACTTCAAAGAGCTGTGCTTGCGCCCGGATATCCCTTGTTTGAGAGTAGTTGCTTTACTCTTCATAATGCTCCCATTTTGTCCTCTTCTCTGCTTACAGCCTGACAACCACAGACGGCTATCTCATGCACTATATCATACCATTATAGAGCTTCCATCAAGCGCATCCCCTCCTGATCAGTTACTTCCCTGTCTCGCGTGCCGGGTCCGGCTGAGACTCCGACAGCATGGTGACGAGGAGTGGCACCAGTGCAGCCCATTGGCGAAAGTAGCACACCTCACCACTGGTTACCAGTTGCACTTTGCCCCGCCACTCGGTCTGACCGTTGCCCACCTGCTCCTCCCATACACGCACTGTAAATAGATGAGAACGAGAACGCTGGTATGGTCTATCCAAGTTTTTCACCCTCTCTTACTATTCTTAACAGAAGAATAGAGTCAGCAAGGAAAATAATGCTGTTTATTCATTTCGATGAGAGTGTAATGCATCCACCGCTTCTGAAACGTTGCGTCTAGCGTTCCCTGAGCCGCAAGCATTGGGGAGGGTACAAAAAATTTTCTCATGCATGGTAGAATATGTACCGGATAAAACCCATTACTACTGAAAGTGAAGGAATGCTGATAATGGCCGATGTTCAACCACTACCAGGGATACGCTATGCAAAGGAAGTTGTAGGCGACCTGGCACAGATCGTGACACCACCCTATGATGTGATCTCAGAGGAGGACCAGGCAAGATATTATGCACGTAGCGCTTATAATATTATTCGTCTCGAACTGGGAAAAGATGAACCTGGAGACAATACGCTAAATAACCGCTACACACGAGCGGCGTCGACATATGCAGGGTGGCGTGCGAGTTCTATTTTGCAGCAGGATGCCACTCCCCGTTATTACCTGTACCAACAGGTATTTACTCATAATGGCCAGACCTATACACGTACCAGCCTGCTGGCCCGGGTACGCCTGGAACCCTGGAAGGCACGGGTAGTGCTGCCACATGAGCATACCATGGCTAAACCAAAAGATGATCGCCTGAAGTTGCTGCGGGCATGCGTAACAAACTTCAGTCCAATCATGAGCTTGTATGACGATCCACAGGGTCGGATACGCAGCATGCTCAGTGCCTATGCAGCTAATCCCGCAGTGCAGGTCACCGGCGAGGCGAACGAAGAACACCGCCTGTCTCCTATCACTGATCAGCAGCAGATCGCATTGCTGCAAAACTTCTTCGTCGAGCGTCAGTTGTACATCGCTGATGGGCACCATCGCTACGAAACGGCGCTGAACTACCGCGAAGAAGTGCGTGAAATGCATCGACAATTAGACCCTCGGGATGCCGCCAATTTCGTGCTGATGGCCTTGATCGATGTAGAAGATCCAGGTTTGTTGATTTTACCCACACATCGCTTACTTTTTGGCTTGAGCCGGGATGCGCTCAGTTCGCTGACAAGCCAGCAGTTGGCAAAGTACTTCACAGTGCAAGAGTTAGGAACTAGAGAAAACTCGCGCGAGACACTTTTACAACGGCTGGCACAAGCGGGGGCAAACAGACCATCGTTTGTTATCGCTACGCCTGCACAGACCTGGTTATTGAGCCTAAATGATGCGGGCAAGGCACAAATGGCGGAGAGTGGGCACTCAGACGCCTGGAATGAACTGGACGTAGCGGTGGCACATACACTGGTATTGGAGTCGCTGCTAGGGTTGAGGGCGGAAGATTTGACGGCGGGGACGAACGTTCGCTATACGCGGGACGCGCAACAGGCTCTAGAAGGGGTACGGAAGGGTGAGGCACAGGCTGCGCTCTTATTGAATGCTACACGCGTGCGGCAGATCCGTGATGTAGCAAAGGCGGATGATCGCATGCCACAGAAATCCACCTACTTTTACCCGAAGCTGATTACCGGGCTGGTTTTGAA
>Ga0209647_1001309_pt1 | contig 21473 bp, 15 predicted proteins | sample GraSoi_2013_60cm_FD_185827 | JGI IMG/M metagenome (GOLD analysis project Ga0209647, IMG submission 185827) | Grasslands soil microbial communities from the Angelo Coastal Reserve, California, USA - Sample 9_17_2013_60cm (SPAdes) (version 2) | ecosystem: Environmental > Terrestrial > Soil >... | reverse complement strand
GTGCTCAACGCCGCTCAAGTTCAAGACCCTATCTACCGACCCGCCAAACGCGTGCAAAATGCGATTCGCTCTCCTCGTATGGCTCACACGTCCGACCTCGCTTGCGCTCGGTGACGTGTATCGCCCTACCCGCCAGGCGATTCGCCAACTGCAACTCTGCTGATGTGAAGAGGCGAAAGATACTGGGCTGTGTCGTCGTCGAAGAAGACAATGACCCGTCGCCCGGTGGGCGAGATGACCGCGTGGTCAACCGTCGGTATCCTAACGACTCCCCCATCTGTACAGTAGACCGAGAATGGAACGAAGGGTCTCTCAGCTAGCAGTCTTCGGATATCCGCAATCACGCTGGCAATCTTAATCATCTTGTGCAGCAAGGCAAGATCGATCATAACATAGAACAGACATGTTGTTTGACAGAAGATCAGCCCTGACTGGGAGGCATCAAAGAAATGCGGATTGCGGAATGCGGAATGTGACACCCGAAACCTCGGAAACTGTGGGCGAAGATCTTGATCCCCCAACCCATTCTAAGAACAAGTCCAGGAGCGCTGGTCCCCTAGCGGGCTTTACGGCTGATAGTCGAACAAATTCAGCTGCGGCTTCGGTTCGTCCGACGACTTTGGTTTCGACCGGGATCTTTTGGCTTCGGCTAGTCGCGGCTTTCCTTGAGCGTTCAACTCACTGGCTTCAAGGTTCGAGAGAATCTCTTTGGCGCGATCGATCACGCTGGAGGGCAATCCGGCCAAGCGAGCTACTTGGATTCCATAACTCTTATCGGCCGGACCACGCTGGATCTTGCGCAGAAAGATGATGCGATCGTTCCACTCGCGAACCGCCACATTGTAGTTCTTTACGCCGGAACAAACCGTCTCGAGGTCGGTCATTTCATGATAGTGGGTCGCGAAGAGCGTACGCGCGCCAATGATGTCGTGCAGATGCTCTGCCACACTCCAAGCAATCGAAAGACCGTCAAAAGTCGATGTCCCACGGCCGATCTCATCCAGGATCACCAAGCTGCGATCGGTCGCATTGTTGACGATGTTTGCAGTTTCATTCATTTCCACCATGAAAGTGGATAGGCCGCGCGCTAGATCATCGGAAGCGCCGACCCGAGTAAAAATTCGGTCGACCATGCCGATCTCGGCAGATTTGGCCGGCACATAGCTCCCAATCTGCGCCATCAACACAAGTAATGCGATCTGGCGAATGTAGGTGGACTTACCGGCCATGTTCGGTCCGGTGATCAGCATCAATCGGTGCTCACCGCCGTCGAGCAAGCAATCGTTCGGCACAAATTTTTCGTCGGTTAGGTTCTGGTCGAGAACCGGATGCCGGCCATCCGTGATTTCGATACGCTTCGTGTCAGTGAGCACCGGACGGCAATAGCCAAAGAGACGGGCGGTTTCCGCGAACGCAGATAATACGTCGAGCTGAGCAATTGCGCGCGCCGTCTCCTGAAGTTCACCTAACCGTTCCAAGGTCCGCTCACGCAGCTTCAAGAACAGCTGATACTCAAGCTGCTTTGACCTCTCATCCGCACCGAGAATCTTTGCCTCAAATTCCTTTAACTCCGGAGTGATGAAACGTTCACCGTTCACCGTGGTCTGTTTGCGAACATAATCGGCCGGGACCGCGGAAAGATTCGTGTTAGTGACCTCGATGAAGTATCCGAATACCGAATTAAAGCGGACTTTCAGAGACTTAATCCCGGTCCGCTCGATTTCGCGTTGTTGGAGTGCTGCAACCCATTCCTTGCCGCTCGTGGATGCACTGCGCAATTCATCCAATTCCGAATCGTAACTGACTCGGAAAATTCCTCCCTCCTTCAGAAAAGCCGGCGGTTCGTCTACTATCGCTTTGGTCAGCAGTTCCAAGAGATCGGGTAAAAGATGAATGTGCGCTTCCAGCTCGGCGCAAAGCCCATCACCAGCCAGTGCCGCCCGATTCAACATTGAGAGATGCTGCCGAAGGTCCGGTAGCACTTCCAGTGAACTCCGAATGGCGGCGAGGTCACGAGCGTTTCCACTGCCTTGGCTAATGCGGCCCAGCGTGCGTTCGATGTCGCGTACTGCGCGCATCGTTTCCCGGCAGGCGTTCAAGAGAAAGGACTGGTCCAGCAATAGGCCGATCAGATCTTGGCGTCGTCGGATCGTGAGCGCATTTCTGAGCGGCTTCAGAATCCATTGCCGAAGCAGGCGCGCGCCCATAGCGGTAGCTGTTCGATCTAAAGCTTGGAGAAGACTGGTATCGCGCGTGCCAGAGCGAGATCCGACGAGTTCAAGATTTTGTTGGCTCGCAAGATCGAGTGCGACGGCCTCGTCCGGCAGAAAGACCCCGAGGCTGCGAATATGGTCAACGGAGCGTCGCAGCTGATGTTTGAGATAGTGGATCACCGCGCCGGCAGCACCGATTGCAGCCGGCATTTGTCCGCAACCGAAACCATCGAGCGACTGCACCTTGAAGTGGTCGCGAAGGAATTCAGCAGCTTGTTCCGGCTCGAACGTGTACCCGTCGTACGGCGACGCTCGCGGCACTTCGAAATCTGCCGCATCGGAGATTATAGTTTCGGCCGGAGCGAATCGCGCCAACTCATCTTCCACAGCCAACTCGCCGGGCAGCTCGGCCACTCGAAACTCGCCGGTGCTCACGTCGATCAACGCCAGTCCGAAGCGATTCTTCGTTCGGTTGACTGCCGCCAAGAAGTTGTTTTGGCGAGCTTCCAGTAACTGGAAATCGCTGATTGTGCCCGGACTCACTATCTGGGAGATCTGGCGTTCAACGATCTTACCGGGTTGCGGTTCGCTCACCTGATCGCAAATCGCGACTCGGTGACCGGCTTTGATCAGCTTCCCGATGTAGCCTTCCGCCGCATGAAAAGGTACGCCGCACATCGGCATGCCGTTGCGTTTGGTAAGAGCAACATTGAGAAGTTCAGCCGCCAGCTTCGCATCTTCGAAAAAAAGTTCATAGAAGTCGCCGAGGCGAAACAGCAGCAGCGTGTTTGGTGGCAGCGTACGCCGGATGCTTTGATACTGCTGCATCATCGGCGTAAGAGACATGGTTCGGACCTTACAAAGCGGCTCGAGTTTGGGCAAGTGCGGGAAAACGCCCGGAGCGCCGCATAACGGTAGCGGCGAAGGATCTCCGTCTCGCCCGACCTCAAAATCCGAACGGAGCGGGCTCGTTCCGTCTCGCCTCAAAACGCAGTCGCCTTGATGTCGTCCGCCCGAACAGCACCCGCATGGTGATGGCGAGCGATGGCGACTGCGCCTTGAGGTCGGCCATACGAATCGCTTCGCTCCACCGCTTTGTTTGGAACACCAGGTGACCTAACCGGACAGTCGCCGCTACCGGGCGAGCTTGGGTAAGTGCGGGAAAAAGCTCGGAGCGCCGCAGAACGGTAGCGGCGACTGTCCGGCGAAGGATCTCCGTCTCGCCCGACCTCAAAATCCCAACGGAGCGGGCTCGTCCGGCTCGCCTCAAAACGCAGTCGCCTTGATGTCGTCCGCCCGAACAGCACCCGTATGGTGATGGCGAGCGATGGCGACTGGCGCCTTGAGGTCGGCCATACGAATCGCTTCGTTCCACCGCTTTGTTTGGAACACCAGGGGCCTAACGGGACAGTCGCCGCTACCGGAGCGGGCTCGTTCCGGCTCGCCTCAAAACGCAGTCGCCTTGATGTCGTCCGCCCGAACAGCACCCCGCATGGTGATGGCGAGCGATGGCGACTGGCGCCTTGAGGTCGGCCATACGAATCGCTTCGTTCCACCGCTTTGTTTGGGAACATCAGGGGCCTAACGGGACAGTCGCCGCTACCGGAGCAGGCTCGTTCCGGCTCGCCTCAAAACGCAGTCGCCTTGATGTCGTCCGCCCGAACAGCACCCGCATGGTGATGGCGAGCGATGGCGACTGCGCCTTGAGGTCGGCCATACGAATCGCTTCGTTCCGCCGCTTTGTTTGGAACACCAGGCGCTAACCGGACAGTCGCCGCTACCAGCGCGCTATCATCGACAATATCAAAACCAGAAGCAATATTATCGATTACGTCGATCTGCACGTCGGCTTTAAGCTCCCGCCATGTTCACCAGATATCCAAATGCGCTTGGTCGCGTTTTCCGGGCTCACCCTCTTTTTCTGCTTGCTCACAACAAAAATTTTCGTTTCCTCAGCAGCCTTTCCACTGCGAATATGGTGTGGCCTTATTTTCCCTCAGACCGGAGTCGACGTGGTCGGCTGGACCGGTTCTGCCGCCGCGCCAATAGTAGTTTTGTGCCTGATTATGCCGACACAACTAGGTCATAAATCCCGCGAGTTTTTCCTGCGTGCGCTGGGAGGGATGCTGGCCAGCTCCATTTATCACGTCAAAACGTTCGGACGCGAGAATTTGCCTGACGGCGGATTTCTTCTGCTGCCGAATCACATGAGCTATGTTGACGCCGTCGTTCTGCAATTGGCTTGTCCCCGTCCAATTCGATTTGTTGTGCACGAGTCAATCTATCGGATCAGATGGCTTAATCCGATTTTGCGGATGGTCGACGCCATCCCGATCTCGAGTGTTCATGCCAAAGATGCGGTGCGTAAAGCCGTGGAGCGGATTCGCGAAGGGGAGATTGTTTGTATCTTTCCCGAAGGAGAATTGAGCCGAACGGGAGTGTTGATCAAATTGCGCAAGGGGTTCGAGATGATCGCCCGCCTGGCCGAAGCGCCTGTCGTCCCGGTATGGTTGGATGGGCTCTGGGACTCTATTTTCTCTTTTGAACGCGGCCGTTACTTTTTCAAATGGCCGAAGCGAGTCCCCCAGTTGGTTACCATTGCGTTTGGCCAACCGATTGAACCGCACGCGGTGCGCCTTTCGCTCGCTCGAGAAAAGCTTTTGGAGCTAGGAGAGTTTTGCTTCGAACAGCGTCCGGAACTTCGCCGTCATCTGGGACGAGCGACGGTAAGGGGTCTGAAGAAGCATCAGTTCCAGGAAGCCATCATCGATGGTATGGACGGCCGAAGGGTCAAAAGGGGTGATCTGCTTGCGGCCAGTATTACCTTGAGCCGGTGGATTCGAAAGAATATTCCGGACCAACGAGTCGCTGTCGTCCTACCGCCTGGGGTAGGCGCGGTGGTGGCAAACGTGGCAGTCACTCTCGCAAACAAGGTCCCGGTGAACCTCAACTTCACAGCGGGACGCGCTTCGTTGGAATCGGCGATCCAACGCGGGCAGATTCTTCATGCTCTTTCCGCGAAGGCAGTAATAAAGCGGTTAGCTGATTTTCCCTGGCCGGAAAATGTTTACCGGCTGGAAGAGCTGATGCCAGAGTTGAAGCCGCGAATTATTTTTTGGCGTCTCATCAGTCTATTTACGCCGGCACCGTTGCTGAGCAGCCTGCTTGGCTTACCGCACAAGGGCGGGACGAAAGAAGCGGTGTTGCTATTTACCAGCGGGTCCTCGGGCGAGCCCAAAGGGGTGGTTCTCAGTCACCGCAGCATTCTCGGCAATATTGCGCAGTTCAGTTCTCTGCTGAACATGACCAGTGCTGATTCGATTATGGCTTCGCTGCCGTTCTTTCATTGCTTCGGCTGCACGGTCACACTCTGGTACCCGATCACTGAGGGAGTGCGGGTCATCTCCTATCCCACCCCGGTTGACGTCGTAAAGAATGCGGAACTGATCGAACGTCATCGCGTCATGTTATTGCTAACTACGCCGACTTTTCTTCGCGGTTACTTGAAGAGAGCGGAGCCGGCGCAGTTCGCCAGCATCAAACTCCTAATCGCCGGCGCAGAAAAACTGCCACTGGAGCTGGCTGATGCATTCGAAGCAAAATTTGGGATTCATGTGCACGAAGGTTACGGTCTGACCGAAACCGCACCGGTGGTTAGTACCAATCTTCCCGATCCGCCGAAGAATCAGCCCGAGGATGCGATTCAACCGGCTAACCGCGTCGGGTCAGTTGGTAAATTGCTATCCGGCCAAGCGGCCCAAATACGCCATCCGGAGACGGACGAAATTCTATCAACGGAGGCATTGGGAATGCTCTGGTTGAAAGGGCCGAATGTTTTCGAAGGCTATCTCAATGAACCTACGAAGACTGCCGAAGTACTCAAGGATGGTTGGTTCAAAACTGGGGATCTTGCCCGATTTGATGAGGACGGATTCTTATACATTGAAGGTCGTCTTTCTCGATTCTCAAAAATCGGCGGCGAAATGGTGCCGCATGAAACAGTCGAGGCGAAGATCATCGAAGCCTTTAATTTGCAAATGGAGGACGAGCGGCTGGTCGCGGTTATTGGCATTCCAGATGAATCCAAAGGAGAGGCGTTGATTTTGCTTACCGTCCGCGATCTCAAGCTCGCTGAGATTAGGGAAAAGCTCCTAGCGGTAGGTATACCGAGCTTATGGATTCCGAAGACCGTGAAACGGGTGGAAAAGATCCCGATCCTCGGCTCAGGAAAGCTTGACTTGGGTGCCTGCCAAGCGCTGGCAACGAGCAAATAACGCCGGCCTCCTGTTCAAATCTTTGCGGTAATCGAAGGTAGGTCAGTTCCTAGATCTGCAATTTCTCGGGACTACAATTTTTAGAATTGCCATACTTGTAAGTAACAGTAATACTTCGAGAATGGTATAGGAGAAGTTCAGCGATCTGAACGAAAGTCGTCGTCTAAGGTGCAAGAAAAATCCCGATTGTGGCTCCATCGTTACTTGGGCTAAGAGGAGCACCCCGGGCAGGATTAGACATATGTCCACACTTCTCGCCAAGAATGCCGAAGTCTTGGTCACCATGGACAGCCAACGCCGGGAATTGAAGAACGCCGGGCTTTAGGTCGAAGACGGTTTCGTCAAACAGGTCGGTCCGAACGAAGAACTTCCTGTCACGGCCGATACAGTGCTCGATCTTTCCAGGCAGATCGTTCTACCAGGGTTCGTTAATACCCACCATCACCTCAATCAGACTCTCACGCGCAATCTTGCGGCTGCACAGAACAACAACCTTTTCCCTTGGCTGCAAGCCCAGTACTGCATCTGGGCGCGCACGACGGAGGAAGCCTCGCGCGCCAGCACGCTCATCGGGCTGGCCGAGCTCGCGCTTTCCGGTTGTACGACGGTTTTCGACCACACTTATGTTTTCAAAAACGGGAACAACCTGGATTGCCAGATTCAGGCTGCGAAGGATCTTGGTGTGCGCTTCCACGCCAGCCGCGGCTCGATGTCCCTCGGCCAATCCCAAGGCGGGCTGCCGCCGGACGATTGCGTAGAAGACGAGGCCTTTATCCTCAAGGACAGCGATCGTGTTATCAAGGCCTATCACGACGCGTCCCCCGGTTCCATGACACAGATCGTCCTTGCGCCTTGTTCGCCGTTTTCGGTGACCATCTCGCTGTTACGCGACTCGGCCGCGCTCGCTCGCCAATACAAAGTCAAACTCCACACCCACCTTTGCGAAACACGCGACGAAGAACGGTACACGCTCGAGCGTTACCGGCTTCGCCCGGTGGATTGGATGGAGACACACGGCTGGCTAGGTGACGATGTCTGGTTCGCGCATGCGATCCATGTTGATGACGATGAAATTAGAAAGTTCGCTCAGACCGGTTGCGGCGCGGCCCATTGTCCGTGCTCGAATATGCGTCTTGGTTCCGGCATCGCGCCCATCAAGAAATACTTGGCTGCCGGCGTGAAAGTCGGTCTTGGCGTCGACGGATCTGCCAGCAACGACGCCTCGAACATTCAGCTGGAGGCCCGCCAAGCGATGTTGCTCGCCCGGCTGCAAATGGGCTTGCTACCCCCCGAAGGTCCGCGCAAATACTTCCTGCTCTCGCAGTCGCATCCGGTCCGGGCTAACGAATGGATGACGGCACGCGAGGCGCTAGAGATCGCTACGCTGGGCGGCGCTCGCGTGCTTGGACGCTCCGACATCGGTTCGCTCGAACCTGGTAAATGCGCTGACTTCTTCTCCCTTGATCTGCACACCATCGGTTACGCCGGTGCGTTGCACGATCCGGTGGCCGCAACCCTCTTCTGCGCCCCGCAAAGCGCGAAGTTCACCATCATCAACGGCAAGGTCATCGTGCGAGACGGCGAGGTCGTCACGATGGACATGAGGCCGGTCATCAAAACCCACAACCGCTGCGCCTATGAAATGGCGAATGCCTTAGAGATTTAGACGCCTCTATTTATGGACCTCAACACCATCACCGAGGTACTGCGACCCGCCGATGCGGACGCCGTCAAAAAATGGGAAAGCGGGTACGCCTGGCTGGCGGGAGGGACCTGGTTGTTCTCGGAGCCGCAAGTCGCGACGCACACGCTCATCGACCTGGAGTCATTCAAATGGACCTCGTTGGCCACCTCAGCGGAGGGACTGGAGATCGCTGCGACTTGCAAAGTTGTGGAACTCGATCGCTTCAAGGCGCCACCCGAATGGAGAGCAGCGCTCCTTTTCCCGGAATGCTGCCGGGCGTTTCTGGCTTCTTTCAAGATCTGGAACGAAGCGACCGTGGGCGGAAACATTGTCATGTCTCTGCCGGCCGGACCGATGATTTCCCTGACGGCGGCGCTGGAGGGCATCTGCACGCTCTGGCCGCGGAACGGGCCACCTCGCAAAGTGCCGGTAGTCGACTTTGTGACCGGAAATAATGCCAACGTGCTCGCTCCCGGCGAACTATTGCGTTCGATCTTTCTGCCCGCGTCGGCGCTGAAGAAAAGCTATGCATCCCGCCGCTTCACTCTGACCCATTTGGGACGCTCGGAGGTTTTGCTGATCGGCACCCGCTCCCCGGAACGCGGGGAGTTTCTTCTGACTGTCACCGCCTCCACGCTGCGACCCGTACAACTGCGCTTCACAAACGTGCCCTCCGCGGAAACGCTGGAGAGCGCTTTGGACGACGCCGCGCCTTTTGAACTCTACCTCGACGACGTCCATGGCTCGCCCCGTCATCGCCAGCATCTGACCTATTATTTTGCCGAGCAAATTCGCCAGGAACTTTCTAACTGAAGCATTTTCATGAGATACAAGATCAACGGAAAACTCTTCGACGCCGAACCTCGGCCTGGTCAGTGTTTGAGAACTTTTATCCGCGGCCTTGGCTGGTTCGGAGTCAAGAAAGGCTGCGATGCCGGCGATTGCGGCGCCTGCACCGTCTGGCTCGACGGGAAACCGGTGCATAGCTGTCTGGTCCCGGCTTTTCGGGCGGCGAATCGCGAGGTAACGACCATTGAGGGCCTCTCTTGCGATGGCGATTTGCATCCGATACAGCAGGCATTTCTCGATGCGCAGGCGTTCCAGTGCGGCTTTTGCAGCGCGGGCATGATCATGACGTCCGCCAGCCTCTCCGAGGAGGAGAAGCAAGACCTTCCTTTTCACCTGAAGGGCAACCTTTGCCGCTGCACCGGTTACCGCAGCATCGACGACGCTCTTCATGGCAGAAAGTCCACAGAAGAGGACATCGCCGCCAGGGCCTGCGGGGCGGCCCTCGGAAATCCGTTCGGCCCTGCGATCGTCACGGGAAAGGCCCGTTACACAATGGATGTGGCGATGGACAATCTGCTGCACCTCAAGGTGCTACGCTCGCCACATGCCCACGCACGCATCCAGCGCATCGACACCAAGACGGCGCTGACCATCCCGGGTGTTGTCCAGATTTTTACCTGGGAGGATGTTCCCCGTCGCCTTTTCAGCACTGCCCTACATGAGGATCACCTGGTCGACCCCGACGACACCTATGTTCTCGACAACGTCGTTCGCTTCGTAGGCCAGCGGGTCGTTGCGGTCGTTGCCGAGAGCGAAGCGGCTGCAGAAGCCGCCTGTCGCGAAGTCCGGGTGGATTACGAAGTTCTGCCCGCGGTTTTCGATCCGGTGGTCGCGATGGAGCCGAATGCTCCGATCCTCCACCATAAAAGGGGCGAGGCGAAGGGTAATATCTATGCCGAAATCCATGGCGAGGTCGGCTGCGTTAAGGATGGGTTCGCGGCAGCCGACGCCGTGCACGAGATGACCTACTCAACGTCGCGGGTCCAGCATGTCCATCTGGAAACGCACGGTTCGATCGCATGGAAGGGGGACGACGGCCGGATTCATGTCCGCACCAGCTCGCAGGGACCGTTCATCGTGCACCAGAAGCTCTGCCATATCTTTGGACTCAACCCGGGCAAGCTCCACGTTTTCACCGAGCGGGTGGGCGGCGGTTTCGGCGGCAAGCAGGAGATGGTATCCGAGGATCTCTGCGTCCTGGCGGTCCTTAAGATTGGCCGGCCGGTCAAATGGGAGTTCACGCGCGAGGAACAGTTCATCGCTGCAACCACGCGTCATCAGATGACGACGCATGTGAAGCTGGGGGCAAAAACCGACGGGACGCTCACGGCGATTCAGGTAAGGGTCGTCTCGAATACCGGCGGCTACGGCGGCCATGGAAGCGAGACGCTCGCAGCAGCTCTCGGGAGCCCTCTCTCAGCCTATCGCTGCCCGAACAAGAAGGCGGACGGCTTCGCTGTGTACACTAACGTTGTTCCCGGGGGTGGCTTTCGTGGCTATGGCGCCTCGCAATCGACTTTCGCGATCGAATGCGCGATCGACGAACTGGGCGAGTTGCTCGGAATGGATCCGTTTGCGATTCGTCGTCAGAACATGGTCCGGCCTGACGATTGGATCGAGTCGGTGTGGAAGGATCCGAGTGACGTCGGTTTCGGCAGCTACGGCCTCGATCAATGTCTCGACTTGGTCGAAACGGCCTTGGCCTCAGGTCGTGGGGATGCTAAACCCGACGGAGACGAGTGGGCCGAGGGCACCGGCGTCGCGCTCGCAATGCTCGATTGCGGCCCGCCGACGGAGCATCGTTCCGGCGCCGTCATGATGCTTCTGCCCGATGGGCGCTATCATCTCGCGGTGGGCTCGACCGAGATGGGCAATGGATCGGTGACCTCTCACCGTCAGATGGCCGCCTCCGTGCTCGGCTCGCGCGCCGGTAGCATCGACATCATCAATGCGGATACCGATCTCACCGTATGACACTGGGACATTCGCCAGTACCGGAACTGTCGTCGCGGGCAAGGCGGTGGCGCTGACAGCCGCTGCGCTCAGGGACAATATTCTCGAATATGCTGGGCAGCATACCGGGACCGACCCTTCGACCTGGCGGATCGAGGATGGCTTCGTCGTATCTGGCGCCAATCGGATTTCTCTGAGTGATCTCCATGCCGCCGGTATCCGGGACGGCCATCGCTTCGAAGCGAAGCGGAAGGCTTACCTGTCGCCGCGGACCACCGCATTCAACGTTCATGGGATTCGCCTGGCCGTCCACCGGATCACTGGCGAAACCCGTATCCTCCAAAGCGTCCACGCCGCTGATATCGGCAGGTTGATCAACCCAGTGCAGTGCCGGGGCCAGCTCGACGGCGCGATCGCCATGGGAATCGGCTGGGCACTAACGGAAAACATGGTTCACAACGCAGAAGGCCGGATCGTGAACCCGGCTCTGCGCAATTATCGGATACCGGCCTTCGCCGATGTCCCGCGCAGCGAGTTATTCTTTGCCGATACCTACGACAAGATCGGACCGCTGGGGGCGAAATCACAGGGCGAGTGCGCGATCAATCCCGTGGCTCCGGCGATCGCGAACGCCATCAAAAACGCGACCGGCGTGCGCTGCACCAGTCTGCCTTTCACTGCGGCGCGCATCTTTTCACTGTTGGTCAACGGGAAGCCACCGGCCAAAAGAGTACAGATCGCGGAAGAACCTGTACTGGTGGCGTCTAGATGAGCGCGCCGGCAGTTCTCATCGCCAACGCTAAACTTCGCCCCGGCGAAGACCAGGCCTTCGCCGCCTGGCAAGCGCGGCACAACATCGTCATCGGTAAATTCCCCGGTTTCATCAGCAGCGACGTCATCCCGCCCTCGCAGCCGGAAAGCAATGAATGGACGATTGTCCTGAATTTCCGTTCGCAGGACGAACTCAGCGCCTGGCAGCGCTCGAGCGAGCGGGCTAAAATTGTTGGCGAGGCCGTCCCGTTGTTCGAAGGCGGCAGCCTTGGCCAGGTGGCGCAGGCAGACCGGCCCGGTGAGCCGCCCGGCTCGAACGTCACCGAAGTGATCATCTCAAAGATCAAGCCCGGGATGGACGACACGTATCGCGAATGGGCAGTCAGAATTCAGGCTGCCCAAGGGAAATACCCCGGCTACCGCGGAATGTATCTCCAGCCACCCGCCGAAAAGGACGGCCTTTGGACGACCATCATGCGCTTCGACACCGCTGAGCACCTCGAAGCCTGGATGGAGGCCCCGGAGCGTGCGGAACTGCTCGCGGAGTCCAAGGCCTTCATCGACCACGAGCAGCTCATGCGCCTGGCGACGTCGTTCCCCGGCTGGGTGCCGATCAATCCGATGACCGGCAAAGGTCCACCAAACTGGAAGACCGCTCTTCTCGTTATTCTGGGACTGTTTCCGATCGTGATGCTTGAGATGCGTTTCCTCAGCCCGATCCTTACTTCGTTGGGTTTGCACGCCTCGCTGGCCACCTTTATCGGCAACACCATTAGCGTGTTCGGAACAACCTTTGTGACGATGCCGCTCTGCATCCGCTGGTTTGGCTGGTGGCTTTTCACCGAAAAAAAGACACCGGGCTGGATCACGCCAGTCGGACTTGGATTCCTGGCGGCCTTATTTGCTGTCGAGGTCGGCGCGCTGTGGTATCTGCTGCCCTGGTGAGGGTCAATGATGATCGGTATTGCAGCGTGGCCCTACCGATCGTTCGGTGACTGTCTTCGCGCGAGCTTTGTTTGGTGCTTTGCCGCCGTGCTCCTGTGCATGGCCTCCCTTCTGCCATCTGCTCGCTGCGCTGAGCCGCCGGCGCAACCGGCGGTAGCGGTTTCCGACCAACCGGGCAGCAAGGCGCCCGACTCGATCACCGGCAACCCGGCTGCCGAAAACGAACTTCCTGGTACCGGTCTCGCGGGGCGCTTGCTTCAGTTGCCCGCTGACTCCGGGCTGCGGCTTGGTGGTCTCTGGTTGGTGGATACGAACGGACTCATCTCCGGTGGCGCTCAACCCGGTAAATGGAGCTGGAATAGTGCGCTGATCATTGGTGCGAACTTGGACGCCGAGAAGCTACTGAACTGGCACGGCGCATCCTTCGGGATTCAGTTTCTTCAATTCAACGGGCAGAACACCAACGGTCAGGCCGGCAGCGTACAAGGCTATAACAGTCTGCCAGGTGCCAAGCCGCTTGATCGCTCGGAGCTTTACCAGCTTTGGTACCGCCAGGCGCTCTTCGACGATAAGATCATCTTCCGAATCGGGAAAATAGTTCCCACGTACGATTTCAACAACGTGGCGCGTCCTGTTCCGACCCAGGATGAGGCTTTGAGCATTCCAGCTGTAACCGGTCTGCTCTATACACCCGTTTTCGTCAATCCGACCCTGCTCGGAGCTATCGGCGGCTATTATAACTCGGTCTACGGTGTCACCATCACGTTAGCTCCAACGAAAAACAGCTACCTTAACTATGGCGTCTACGATGGGAATGTCGCTCGTGGCGTGCAGACCGGCCTGACTGGTCCGCACTTCAATGGCTATTATTTCAATATCTTGGAAGCGGGCATTGACTGGGTAGCCGCGGGAAAATACCCAGGCGAATTTGGTGCGGGTTTATGGTATCAGACCGGCCAGCTGCGAGGGCCGTCGGGAATTTCCGAAAATGGCGCTGGCGGATTCTACCTCTTCGGCGGCCAGCGGATCTGGGGTCGCTCGGCGGAGAACCCTGCATCGGATCGTAAGGACAAGATCGTCCTTCCAACAAGCGAGCAGAAGCAGAACGCCTCTGTTTCGACCTTCGTGCAATTCGGCATCAACAATTCCGAAACACTGCCGGTGAAGGAATACCTCGGTCTGGGCTTTACTGGTTTCGGCCTTGTGCCGCATCGGCCTGACGATTCCATTGGCGTCGGCATGGCCTGGTCATGGCTAAACCCGAATCGCAAGAAGCAATCTGGACCTCCCCCTATTCTGTTCGTCCGCTCAAGCGAACTCATGTTCCAGGGTTACTACCAGGCCCGCTTGTTTACCGGCACATTCTTTGAACCTGCCGTGAGCTATATCCCGACACCAGGAGCGAATCCAAAGTTTGGCAGCGCTTGGGCGTTAACGTTTCGGTTTACCTTCCTCTTTTAAAACAGGAAGCAGCCTTGTCGTGAGCTGGAAGCGACCTAAATGATTGATTGCCAAGTGGTATTCATATCCCCGCGCATCACGAGTCAGTTTAGGAAGCGCTATATAAAATCAGTTCTCGCTATTCCTGCTGCCGCTCCCGGCCGACGGCTATCTCGGCGCTGGAACATAACCGGGCTCTGGCGAGGCGGGAATTGGCGTTCGGTCACCTGGCGCAATATCCATTCACTCATTGACCGGTTGGATTGGGTGAGCCAGCAACAATTTCCGGCGTCCGCGAATCTTCCGGCAGCGGACCCGGTAGAATCTCTACTTTTGCGCCAACGCCAACCGTCGCGAAAAGTCGAACGATATCGGCAGAGCGCATACGGATACAGCCGAAGCTAGCCGGTCTGCCAATGTTCCGTTCTTCGGGTGTGCCATGAATATAGATATACCGTCCAAATGCATCGGCATTCTCCCGTTCCAGGCCCTTCAGCCAAAGAATCCGCGTCACAATCGGGTCCCGTCCCGGAGCATCGGGAACCAGCACCTCTCCAGTCGGCTTGCGATTTTTGAACACGGCTCCTAACGGCGCGCCAGCTCCGATTTTTTTTGCGATCTCGAGCCGGCCCAACGGTGTCCGGTAAGTACCCCGAGAATCGCCAATACCGAATTTTGACGTAGAGACCAGGTAGTGGCCGATCACCTGGTTTCTTGCGTAGACATTCATCGCCTGATCCGCAACGCTCACTACTACGCGATGAACACTGTCTCGTTGAGCGCAAGAAGCCAAAAAGAAGGAGGCGAGAATGCTGAATCGGTAGACCTCTGACAACCGCATAAGTTACGCGCAAAAAAGCATAAAACGAAGCTCAGACAAAGCTATTTGAACGTTGGGAACGCCGGCAACATCGAAAACGGCAACGGTCAGAAAAGCACAGTTAGCCAGTTGTAATCTTCGGTACCGGTCCGGCGGCTGCCAAGCGGCCGGGCGGATCTCGTTAGAACACGCAGTTGTGTATGATTGAGTGGTCATCGTACACGTCCCTAATTGACAACTATTAGTTTTTCTAATAATCTGCAGATTATGGCCTCGGCGACGGCTTCCCCTGCTCCTTCTCGGATCTTTTCCCGCAACCCGGTTCGAGCCTTCTACCAATCATCGATCGGCAAGAAATTTACGGTCGCCGTCACCGGCATCATCCTTATAGTGTTTGTCATTGGGCATCTTTTAGGGAACCTCGAAATTTACCTGGGACAGGACCACACCAACTGGTACGCCGAATTTCTACAGTCAACCGGACCGCTTCTCTGGATCGTGCGAATTATCCTGATTCTCGCGGTAATTGTCCACATTGTGGCGACCATTCAATTGACGGCAGAAAACCGGCGGGCAAAACCGGAAAAATATGCGGTAAAGGCCCCCCAAGCCTCGACTTTCGCTTCGCGAACCATGATTTACAGCGGACTACTTGTCCTTTGTTTTGTCATTTATCACCTGCTGCACTTTACGTTCCAAACCACTAACCCCGAATTCCGTACATTGACGGATGGGCAGGGCCGCCATGACGTGTACCACATGGTCATTCTTGGATTCAGGCAACCGCTGATTTCCCTGTTCTACGTCGTGGCTCTGTTTCTGCTTTCGGTCCATCTGAGTCACGGTTTTGCCAGTGTTACTCAAACGCTCGGCATCAATAACCGAAAACTGTCCGCACTGATCTCGAATGGCGGACGAGTGCTCTCCTGGCTAATCTTCGCGGGCTATATCTCTATTCCGATCACCGTTCTGGTAGGCGTCCTCAAATAAGGCTATGGACACGACCCTCAATTCCAAAGTCCCGTCTGGTCCGCTTGAGTCGAAATGGCGGAAACACCGTAATGAGTCCAAGCTGGTTAGTCCAAATAACAAACGAAAGTTCGATATTTTGGTGGTCGGAAGCGGACTGGCCGGTGCTTCGGCGGCGGCTTCCCTGGCGGAACTTGGATACAACGTAAAATGCTTCTGTTTTCAAGACAGTCCACGGCGTGCGCATAGCATCGCTGCCCAGGGTGGAATCAACGCCGCCAAGAATTACCAGAACGATGGCGACAGCGTGTTCCGGCTGTTCTACGACACGATCAAAGGCGGCGATTTTCGTTCCCGCGAAGCGAACGTCTATCGTCTTGCTGAAGTAAGCGTGGAGATCATCGACCAATGCGTGGCTCAGGGAGTTCCGTTCGCTCGGGAGTACGGTGGCCTGCTGGCAAATCGATCCTTCGGAGGCGCCCAGGTTTCCCGCACCTTTTATGCCCGAGGCCAGACTGGCCAACAGCTGCTGCTCGGTGCCTACCAGGCACTGGCCCGCCAAATCGCGCTCGGTGCCGTGCAAATGTTTCCGCGCACGGAGTTGTTGGACATTGTCGTGGTGCAAGGCCATGCCAAAGGGATTATTGTCCGCGATCTCATCTCCGGTGAAATCAGCGCCCATGCCGGTGACACGGTGGTCCTCGCCACCGGCGGTTACGGCAACGTTTTTTATCTTTCGACTAATGCGCGGGGCTGCAATGTCTCCGCAACTTATCGGGCGTACAAGCGCGGCGCTTTTTTTGCCAATCCCTGTTACACCCAGATTCATCCTACCTGCATTCCGGTTGCCGGCTCCTATCAATCCAAACTAACGCTCATGTCGGAGTCGCTTCGAAATGACGGTCGAGTTTGGGTGCCGAAGCAAAAAGGCGACAAGCGATCGCCGGATCAGATTCCGGAAAACGATCGAGACTATTATCTGGAAAGAAAATATCCGAGCTATGGCAATTTAGCTCCGCGCGATATCGCGTCTCGCAGCGCGAAGGAGGTCTGCGACGAGGGACGGGGGGTTGGGCCGGCGGGACTCGGAGTGTATCTTGATTTTTCCGACGCAATCAAGCGCTTGGGCCAGGAGACGATTAGCGAACGCTACGGCAACCTGTTTGACATGTACCACAACATCACCGGAGAAAATGCGTACCAGGTACCGATGCGGATTTATCCGGCTGTCCATTACACCATGGGCGGACTTTGGGTTGATTACAATCTCATGAGTAATTTGCCGGGGCTGCATGTCTTGGGCGAAGCCAACTTTTCGGATCACGGCGCCAACCGTTTAGGCGCGAGCGCGCTGATGCAGGGTTTGGCCGACGGCTATTTCGTGATCCCGTACACAATTGGCAATTATCTGGCCACGCAGATGAACAAGAAAGTTTCTCTTGATCGGCCAGAATTTGCTGCGGCCCAGAAGGAGGTCCAAAAGCGAATTGAGCGGCTCTTATCGATCAAAGGAAAGAGAACAGTGAGTTCGTTCCATCGTGAACTCGGCCTGTTGGTTTGGGAGAAGTGCGGCATGGCGCGCAGCGAAGCGAGCCTGAAGGAAGCATTACAGAAGATTCCCGTTCTCCGCGAAGAATTCTGGCAGAACGTCAATATACTTGGCGAAGGCGCCGAATTTAACCAGGCGTTGGAACACGCGGGACGCGTCGCCGATTTCTTAGAATTCGCCGAACTGATGTGTGAAGACGCGCTAGAGCGCAATGAATCGTGCGGCGGACACTTCCGCACGGAACACCAGACCGAAGAAGGCGAAGCGCTGCGAAACGATAACGAATTTTGTCATGTGGCCGCCTGGCAATACAACGGCCCAGATTCGAAGCCGACCCGGAACGTCGAACCTCTAGAGTTCGAGGAAGTCAAACTCGCGCAACGGAGCTACAAATGAACTTTAAGCTGAAAGTCTGGCGCCAACCACGAGCCGCTGCAGCGGGTAAGTTTGTCGATTACCAAGCGAGAGAAATCCCAGCGGAATCCTCTTTTCTCGAAATGCTGGATATCGTCAATGAGGGTCTGAACGATCGGAATGAAGATCCGATCGCATTTGACTCCGACTGCCGGGAAGGCATCTGCGGGATGTGCTCGCTGGTCATCGATGGCATACCTCACGGGCCGGGCAAAGCGAAAACCACGTGCCAGCTTTACATGCGCCAGTTTCAAGATGGCGACACCATTTGGATCGAACCCTTTCGAGCTGCCGCTTTTCCGGTTATCAAGGATCTTGCGGTTGATCGAAGCAGGCTGGACCGAATTATTGAGGTGGGCGGCTACATCTCGACCCGCACCGGCTCAGCGCCAGAGGCGAACTCGATTCCGATCAGCAAGCAGATAGCCGATCTGGCAATGGAAGCGGCAGCATGCATTGGCTGCGGGGCCTGCGTGGCGGCCTGTCCAAATTCTTCCGCGATGCTTTTTGTCGCCGCCAAAGTTTCTCATCTTGGGTTACTTCATCAGGGCCAACCCGAGCGCTCCAGTCGCGCAATCAAAATGGTTCGAACCATGGACAGCCTCGGCTTCGGAAACTGTACGAACCACTACGAGTGTGAAGCCGTCTGCCCGGTCGAGATCAGCGCAACTTTTATTTCTCGGCTCAATCGGGATTACGGAGCAGCCTCGATAACAGACGCGCTTACAGTTGGGTAGAAGAGAGCGTTTGCCACGCGGATTGGGAAAAAGGCTTACACCAGGACGCAAAGATGCAACGAAGAAGAGGAAAACGGTGGCACTAAAGCACCAACCAAAAGATTTTTTGAAAGTTACACGATAGCAGCGACTTACGCGGCGGAGGTCTGGGGGACCCGCGCCAATCCGCTAAGCGCCGGCTCCGATCCAGTCTGGCGCAGATGCGGCTAGCCGATCGGCACTCTTTGTTTCGTTTTGTACTCTTTATCGATCCAGATTCTCCAAAATCTTTGCCCCCATCTCTGCCGTCCCCACGAGTTTGTGACCCTCGGAGAAAATGTCGCGAGTACGGACCCCTTGGCTAATTGTCCGGCGAACCGCGCGATCGATTCGCCGGGCTAATTCGTCGAGCCCGAACGAATATTGCAACATCATGGCGGCAGAGAGTATCTGGGCAATTGGATTGGCAACACCCTTGCCGGCAATATCGGGAGCCGAGCCGCCGCTTGGTTCATACAAACCGAAACGAAAATCCCCGCTTCGGCGAGTACCGAGGCTGGCGCTCGGGAGCATCCCGATGGAGCCAGTCAGCATGGCCAATTCATCGCTCAGAATATCACCAAAGGTGTTCTCGGTGACGACCAGATCAAACGAGCGCGGATTTCGAATAAACTGCATGGCCGCGTTGTCGACCAGCAGATGGCTGAGTTCCACCTCCTTGTAATCTGCGGCGAGTTCTTTCATCACCGATCGCCAGAGTAAACCGTTTTCCAGAACGTTCATTTTATCAACGGACGTGACCTGTCGTTTCCGAGTTCGGGCGATTTCGAACGCCAGGCGGCCAATGCGTTCCACCTCCGATGCATGATAGACCATCGTATCGATGGCAACACGTTCGCCGTTTTCTTCCCGGGTTCCCTTCGGCTGACCGAAGTACAATCCTCCGGTCAATTCGCGGATACACAAAATATCAAATCCGCCTTCTACTAAATCCGGTCGAAGTGGGGAGGCGGCGGTGAGTTCTGGGAAGCAGATGGCAGGGCGTAAATTGGCAAAAAGTTCAAAGTGTTTACGTAGCGGAAGAAGCGCGGCGCGCTCCGGTTGCCGATTGGCCGGGAGTCCCTCCCACTTGGGACCGCCGACTGAGCCAAAAAGGATTGCATCACTGGACTCACAAATCTGCAGCGTTTCTTTTGGCAGAGCCTGGCCCGTAGCGTCAATGGCCGCGCCTCCGACCAATGCTTCTCGGATTTCCAAGGTCAGGCTGCTACCCACAGCATGCAAAACCTTGACTGCTTCCGCCATTACTTCGGGCCCGATTCCGTCACCGGCGAGCACCGCGATAGAGAGTTTTTGGGTCATGAAACTCAGGACTTTTACTTTGTTTGGACCGCTGTCTGCTCAACAGCACTACAGACCGATCGAAAATAATAGCCACGAAGAACGCAAAGATCGCAAAGAAAAGAATGATAAAATTAAATAGCCGGCGATTGGAGACCTACCGGTTCTTTGCTGCGGCAATAAAATCGCGAAGTTTATGTCGGTCCTTTTTTCCGGGTTTGGATTCGACTCCTGAAGCTACATCAACAGCGTACGGGTCAACAGTTCGGATCGCACTGGCAATATTCTCGGGAGTGAGTCCCCCGGCCAGGATGATTGGCTTACCAATTCGGTGCCCATGAAGGATTTCCCAAGAAAAGCTTTCGCCCGTTCCTCCAAAATCCCCGGCTCGATAACCGTCAAAAAGAAAAGCAAAACCATTGAACCAACCGAGATCAGAAACGCTGCGTTCATTTTGGACCGAAATCGCTGCAATTAATGCGCGGCCTTCCATCAATCGCGAAACAAATGGATGCCACATTTCACCATGCAGTTGAACCGCGTGAAATGTCTGGTCCGCGATCCATTCGAGCGCTTGCGTGAGTGACGGATTGACTCCGATCAGAACTCTAGCAACGTCCGCCGGTAAAGTCTCGATCCAGGATCGAGCCCTACTCAGATCGATGAATCTTTGACTGTCTGCAAAAACGTTGAATCCCAGCGCATCGGCTCCGCTCTCGATTGCTATTTCTGCGTCGAGCGGATTCGTGATTCCACAGATCTTAACAAATGGCGCGCTATCGCGCGTTCCGCTCAGGAAGCGAGGAACAAGCCCGTTAGGCCTCCCTATCACTGAGGCTTTCGATTGTGAGTCTTCCAAGATTTTTCCTCATTCTCAGGTTTTCTAGTTTACTGAATTCACAGGCCGATTACAATCACTGCTGCGACAAAACCTAGATTCATAACCAGAGCTGTAACCATGGGCGAAAAAACAAAAAATAAACGTGTAGAGAAGCGTGGTTCTCGAAAAAAGAAAGATTCAATCAGCGTTTCAGCGCAGCCGGAGACGACGAAGAAGAAGGCCAAGAGAAAACCGAAACTCATCGCGTTAAAAGTAAGCGAACAGAGCCAAAGTCAGCCAAAGCCCACTTTTGAGCAAATCCAGCTTCGAGCGTACTTCATTTCAGAACTGCGGCGGAACCAAGGTATCGCAGGCGACGAGCACAGTGATTGGGTCCGCGCCGAGCGCGAGCTGTGGAGCGAGCTTTTAGTGGAGAGGGTCTCGGCCCGCGAGCGAAGGTAGGATTACACTTTTTCATCGCGGCTTGGCTCAGACGCCGGACATCGCTGTCGCTCAATGATGAAAGTAGATGACATGAGCCGACAGCAAGCAACACCCGTTGCTATACTGTCGGCTCTTTATGAATAGCAAAACTGAAACAATCGGAACGATTGATCCAATCCAAGCACAAGTAGCATTGAGGAGTAGGCTGGACCAGCCCCGAGTGACGAAGGTCAAGTATGGCCAAGAAATCATCGAGCTGGATCTGAGGGAG
>Ga0209647_1001308_pt1 | contig 21477 bp, 21 predicted proteins | sample GraSoi_2013_60cm_FD_185827 | JGI IMG/M metagenome (GOLD analysis project Ga0209647, IMG submission 185827) | Grasslands soil microbial communities from the Angelo Coastal Reserve, California, USA - Sample 9_17_2013_60cm (SPAdes) (version 2) | ecosystem: Environmental > Terrestrial > Soil >... | reverse complement strand
TAAACCATTGAAACATAAGTACTTAACTCCAGATTCTAGAAAACAATGGACTTAGCGTCGAGGTGGTCCGCTCAGGCCCAATCAGATGCATCGAGTGCGCGCTGCCTATCCGGTCTTCATTTTCGGGTATGGCGATTGGCGTGTCTATGACGGCGGTCACGGTAGAATGTGATGAAAAAATCGGCGGGAGATAAAGCGGTGAGCGCAATCTGTCCTGCCGCGCAAAGCGAGGCCGAACGATGTCGGCTGTCCCTCGGCCCCCTTCGGCTCTCACTGAAGGCAGGCTTTCTCGAAGAGCGCGAGAAGGGGCGCACCCCTAGTTATTTCACGTCAATGTTCTAAGACAGCCCGCGCTTTACTTAGTTAAAGTGGCCCACCACCTACAGAGTTTTGAGCGCTGACGCTTGATTACATCAGCCCTACGCCCGTATAACCTCGTACAAAACGAACGACCACAATAGCAGTGACCCAACTATCGCAAGTAGCCACATTTTGCTTCCTCGTTGTACCGCAAGTATGGCACAGGAGAGTGCGGCTATCTCAATCACCATAGGCTCAAAAAACGACACGTCGTCGGGAGAATACATCAATACCCACACAAGGAGCGAAATGAAGGACAACGCGATACTCAAGAAGCCCAGTTCTCTACTTCCTCTGCTTCTTCGTCTACTTCTCACGCAAGCCGCTCCTCGGGCTTTGGGTTTCCGCGATAAAGAAACAGGGGTCCGCACAACAGAAGAAGGCTGGAGGTGCCCAAAACGTACGAAGCATTATGTTAGGGTGGCTATTCCCCTGTCAATTTGGAACTAGTTGCATTCGGCCATTGCGGAATATCTTTCGGCGGCCGGGGGCTGGCCCACCATTGCGCCACCCCGACTTTGGCTGCCTCACCCTTCGCGGTTTTCGAAGGGTGAGCACCACGGACGATGGCATCAGGCGACCTTGCTTACCCTCAGCTCAGCCTTCTGAGCCTCGTTCACAAGCACAGCACCGCGCTCTCCGTCGGCATAGTGCCGGAAACTGCTCCACGCCCACTGTTCCGGCTCCAGCACCAATCCGCGCTTGACCGGATTGCGGTGCATATAACGCAATTTTTCTGCTCGCTTCTTCTCGCTGAATACCACAAAGTCGTAGAAGCGGCGCTGCCAGATGTGTCCAGCCTCCAGAGATGCGCTCCATAGGTGTCCTTGTCGAGGATCGGGCTGCGAGCGAAGGTTGCGCAAGAGACGCCGCGCAAAACCCTGTTTTATGGCTTGCATCACGATCGATGGATTGCCACGCTCGGGTTCGCCGAAGAGCAGATGCACATGCTCGGGCATGACTACGTAACCCACGACCACAAAATGATAGCGGCGCCGTACCTGCTCCAACACTAGGAGAAAGAGGTCGCGATTTTTCCGGCTGCCAAGCAACGCGCGGCGTTGGTAACAACTGGTGGTGATAAAGTGCAAATATCCGGCGCCGTAGTAGCGATGGAGTCGATTGGGCATTCGGACAGATACCACGGAATGCCGCCCTCTGTATGTGATGAATGAACAAGGTGTCGAAGTCCGTGGTGCCCACGCTTCGAAAACCGCGAAGCGTGGGGCAGCCACACTCATGATGGCGCGAAGGTGGGCCAGCCCCCCAACCGCCCTACCCAAGTCAAGCCGAACGTTGGGACACCACTGCATTTTGGAACCCCCAGGCTGCCAGATGATGGTTAATTAGTTTCTCAGCCCTTTCAAGAAAGTCTTTAAGCAGCGTACGGGTATCGACCATCGCAGTTTCTAGCTTGCTATAAAACACTTCCGTTCCTCCTACGCTCCCCACAAGAATCTCGCCTGCGACAATGTCGGCAAAGCTATAGTGAACGTCATTCGTTGGATTCCCGCGGGCTACCAGAAAAATGCATCCATCAGAAATGGTCTGCCGAAGCGTTTCAGCAAACCGCTCGGCCTCGAAATGAAAAACCGCATTGTTACGCACTGGATTGAGGTGAACTTGTTTAAGCTCCCGAACGGTTTTGTCTCTTAAGAGAAGCCGAAGATCATTCTGGAATTCGGGTTCATCTCTAAATGGCTTGTTCATCGCTTCGACAAGATGAAGCGCTTCGTAGAGAATGGCCGACGCGAACAGGTAGGAATTCATTCGCGCTCGCTGCGCTTCAGGGGCATCCCCGTTGCCTGCGTGGCGCATTGCAGTGTGAACGAAACGCAGAGCATTTACAGCTCGAGCCAACGCTACGATATAAGGGAATTTTTCATCCTTGAGACATTTATCAAGCGTCTGCCGATCACATCGAATTTGCCAATCCCCGATACTCATTATCGCCCCATCGACGGATTATTGACCCACCGTCTGTTCATTCTAAAATCGCGCTTTCTTGGCGCTAGAATCCCTTCGTCAAGAGCGGAATGGAACGTTTTCCGGTCAGACCGTCTAGCGCTAGATGGGAGATGTATCCAGCCGCTGCTCCGTTCGCAAATCCGCCAAGAAATATCCATAGCAATTCCTCGATGGTTGAAAGGACTTTTCCAAGACTGTCGTTAAGTTCCATTGGGAAAAAAACACCATCGCCTAACGGCCACATGAATATTCTTTTCGGATTGGCTTTGCACTGCACGGCCTGTTCTCTGCAAAAGTTTGTGAATGCCGAAAGCTTGGCGGCCTGCGAGACGATCGCTCCGCCTGCTGTGAGACTGTGAAATGTGCTTCTATGCCATGACGAAATTGCTGGCTCAAAGATGTCCGGGAGGTTTCCGGTTGACCATGCACCAACACCCCCGCCCAATACTTCAACCCAGAAATTCAGACCTGTTTGCTCTTTTGCTTGATAGGCAGAGAGTCCTAGACCTGCGGTGATGCTCACGTATTTGTGCGTCTTGCTATCTGGCATAAAAGACCTCGCGTTTAACGTTCTGCCCGCCCTGACTGCCCACAATTATGCTCCTGGACCGATGGCGAATACAAGGCGAACGTGGAGAGGAAGGCGCATGGCCCCACTTCTCGCGCATTTCGAGATCCGGGATTCTCCCTTCACAACCTCAGCAACGGCTCCCCTGCCTGATGCTCAGATTTATACGTGGCGCAATCGCAGACTCCGTCGCGTTTATGATGGCAGCGAACGGAGGTCATGATGTCAAGAACAGACGACCAGAGCCTGCTCGATGCCCTGCTGGACTCCTGGGATCGGAACAACATTATCCTGCTTAACCTGCTCCGCGCCCTGCCGGAGGGTCGGCTGGAGGCCCGGGTGATGGGGGGCAGCCCGTCCGTCGCGGAGCTTTTTTCGCACATCCACTATGTACGACTGGTGTTCATCTCCGAGGATGCGCCCGAGTTCGCCAGAGACCTGCCCGAGGAGGAATGGATGGACGAGCGCGATCCCGATCGCCTCGCGCAAATGCTGAACGACAGCGCCAAGGCAGTGCGCGACGCGGTCAAGAGCCGGGTGGAAGCAGGCCAGGACATGAAGGTCCACTATGACCACCCGATCCTCCTGCTTCAGCACATGATCTGGCACGAGGGCTACCACCACGGCCAGATCAAGCTGGCTCTCAAGGCGACGGGCCGTCCGCTGACGGATCAGGAAGCTGGTCGAGTTACGTGGGGTGTCTGGATGCGGAAGAAGTGAGGCGGGCGGCTGAACTTCTAGAAGCGGGTGGGTCACTTTAACGCCGGTTGACATTCAGCAGACGCGAGTACAAACTCCTACCTTCGCTGGAAAGAAGTCCCATGACCGACCGTATTCGGTTCATTTCTCATGAAGGTAAACAGATTCTTCTAATAGACTTTTCAAACTGTTCGGCTGGCGAGGTCGGAGAGGTTTGCCGGCGGGTTCCCGAAGTTGTGACTAAGCTTCCGCGCAATTCGGTGTTGATCCTGTCCGATTTCACGGGAGCATCCGTGGACAAGGAAGCCATTCAGGCCATGAAAGAGAGCGCCGTTTTTGACAAGCCTCATGTCAAGAAATCCGCGTGGATGGGAGCAGAGAACTTTCCTCATGCGTTCGCTGAGAGCCTGCGCAGCTTCTCCCGCCGCGAGTTTCCCGCTTTTAAGACCCGCGAGGAAGCTCTGGCATGGTTGGCGCAAGACGAATAGCCCTGGCTCGAGTGCGGGCCCGGCCGCAGCTACGCACTGATCGAAAAAGACGAGTGCGGTCCCTCCCCGTTGCGGCGTTGCTCTCGACGGGCGTACGATCTCACCATTCAGCCTTCGGTTGCACGCAGCCGGTTCTTCCTTGAGCACACAAGGAGGCTTTATGAACGTCCTTCTGCTCTCCATGCCGGATTCCTTCGAGCACATGCCTCCGGTCGCCGTCCGCATGCCGAATGGCGCGCTGACTTCGCTTGCCGGAAATGTCGACGATCACCACCGCGTCGCCGTGGCCGATCTGATCCTTAGCCAGCGTCGGGTGCGGGAGACCGTCACCCGTCTGTTTCGCGAACATGATCCGGAGGTTGTCGGGCTCTCGGTGATGACCTTCCAGCGCCGGACTGCCCAGGGCATCATCGATCTGGCGCGCGCGCTCAGGCCCGGCGTGAAAATCGTTGTCGGTGGTTACGACCCGAGTCTTGCCCCCGAGGCCTACCAGGAAATGGCAGTGGATTACATCGTGCGCGGTGAAGGCGAAGTTACGTTTCGCGAACTTCTGCGTGCATTCGAGAGTGGCGGCGGCTTCGAAAATATCTGCGGCCTTTCGCATCGCGAAGGCGGCCGTTGGCTCCATAACGCGGCTCGGCCGGTGCATCGGCTGGAAGGTGACGAGATCCGCCTGCCGAATCGTGCGGCTCGCGTGCTCCAGGGCTACACTCTGCTGGGTCGCCAGGTGGATGTGGTCGAAACCTCGCGGGGCTGCACCTACGATTGCAGTTTCTGCTCCATTATCGAGATGCGGGGGCGGAACTTTCATACCTATTCCTTTGAGCGCGTGTTGCGTGACATCCGCGATGCCCGCGACCACGGAGCGCGCACCATCTTCCTGGTCGACGACAACATCACCCTCAACGTGCGCCGCTTCGAACAGTTGTGCCACGCCGTCATCGATGCCGGACTGAACAAGCTTGACTATTTCGTCCAGGCCATGACCTCGCCCATTGCGAGCCACGGTGAAACGCTCGCGCCTCTGATGCACCGCGCGGGCTTCCGGTACGTTTTCCTGGGTATCGAAAACATTCTGGAAGGGGACCTGGAGTTCTTGCGAGCCGCATCCAAGAACACGGAACGGGAAAACGGCGCCAGCGTCGGCAACGCCACATTGAAAGCCATCGAGTGCTTGCATCGAAACAAAATGTATGTGGTGGGAGGGCTGATCGTCGGCAATCCTGACGATACACGGGAGTCGATCGAGGCCAACCTCGCATTTGCCCGCCGCTATGTAGATTGGCCGTATATCCAGCACCCAACGCCTTATCCGCGCACTCCGATGACCGAGCAGTTCCGCCAGCAGGGACTGATCGCGAATGAGCGAGTGGAGGAGTATGACGGGACCACTGCGGTTATACGCACGAAATACGTATCGGCGGATGAAGTCGAGTACCTACGGTGGAAAGCTGAGCGCTGGATGAAGACTCGCCACCTGCCTGCAACCTTCTGGCACGATCCGTGGTTCGTCGTGCGTCACGCTCGGGAGATGGCTGCCCACACTTTTCGCGGCTCCACGCTGGCTTCACTGTTGGGGCTGGAAGACAAACGCAAAGCCTTTGAGCGCTACAAGGTAATACGACGCCAGGAACGGGCATATGTATAAGTGCCCACTGGAACGTTGTCGACACCGCTTTTTTCGACCGGTGTGGTACACCTGATATTTGGCACTCCACACCATCCTCTTCCTTTTTGTCGCCGGCGCTCTCGGTGGCGCGCTTAACGCCGTCGCCGGCGGCGGCAGCTTCATCGCCTTCCCCGCTCTGCTGTTCAGCGGCATCGCTCCGATCGCAGCCAACGCCACCAATACCGTGGCGCTCTGGGTCGGAGTGACGGCGAGCACAGGCGCATATCGCAAGCACCTCGACATTTCGCGCCGCGTCATGATTCCGCTCACCGTCACCAGCGTGATCGGAGCCATTGCCGGCGCCTACCTCTTACTCCACACGCCGGCGCAGACCTTCCTGCGCGTTCTGCCCTGGCTCATGCTGGGAGCGACGCTGCTGTTTATGTTCGGCGGCCGCCTGGCAGCCGGCTCCAAAGGCTCGATCGCCGGCGATGCTCCCACGTCGGCGATTGCCGTCGCGGCGCTGTTTGAGTTGGTGGTCTCGGTCTACGGGGGGTACTTCGGCGGCGGGGTTGGGATTCTGAACCTTGCGATGCTGGCCGCCCTCGGCATGACTGAGATTCATGCCATGAACGCTTTGAAGGTCGTGCTCGGGGGGATCATCAACGGCGTCGCGGTCATCGCTTTCATTGTGGCCGGTGCCGTGGTTTGGAGAGAGGGCAGCGTCATGATCGTGGGCGCGCTCTTCGGCGGATATTTCGGCGCCCACTACGCTCAGAAGCTTCCGCCTGCCTGGATCCGCGGCTTCGTCATCGCCGTGGGCCTGGCAATGACGGCGTACTTTTTCTGGAAGAGCTATCGCTGATTAGTCGGGCTGCGCCATGGACACGTGTTCGTGCACGATCAGCCAAGTCCCGTTCTGCTTTTCGAATACGGCTGTCCAGCGGAACGTAGTCATTTCGCGCTTGTCTGACTTCCGGGTCATGTCGGACGCGATCGTGGCCGTACTCCAGTAGGCTTCCCCGCTCTTGTGGATCTGCGCGTCGTCGTTGACCACGAAGCGGGCTGCCTTGTAGGTCGCGAGATCTTTGCTCACGCCGACCTGGTACTCGTCCCAGCTGGCATATTTGAGTGGCGCAATGTCGAAAAATACGTGCGGCCCCTGCGCGTAGTACTGCTTCTGCGCCGCCGCGTCGAGCGTGGCCCAGCCATCCCAAATTTTCTGCAGGTAGGCCTTAGTGACCGCGCCGGGCGCAGCCGCCGAGACTTTCGGCCGTTTTTGCGGGACTCCGGTTTGCGCGAGAGCTTGCGTAAAACCAGTTTGCATAAAGCCCGGAATTGTCATTCCAACCGCTAAAGCCAGCACCGCCATTCGTTTCGTCATTTCGTCTCCTCGATAACAGAGGAGCATTTTCGCATGGGCGGTGTAGCCGCGCCAACCTGAACGGAGAGAATCGAGGCGAGCCCGGCCTGGTACATCCCGGCAAAGATAAAGATGAGGTGCGGGCCAATGCTCCGGCCGAACTTTCGTAATCTAACCTGCTGCCTCCGGCTGAGGCACAATTGACGCAGAATGCCCGCCATTACGCAGAAAGGACCAAGGGGCCCGCGCGTCAAGCTCGGTGGCTCGATCCTTGCGCTGGTGCTGCTCGAAAACGGGCGGCAGGTCCGAGGCCGCATGAATCAGCTCTCCGTCAACGGCGGGCTGGTCTCGCTCGAACAGCCGCTTGACGAAGGCATCCGAGTGACAGTCTTGTTCCACCTCGGGTGTACCAGCATCCGCTGCCGCGCGTATATGTTGTTTCCGATGTGGGCGACGCAGGGATGCCTGCAGCCTTTCCGCTTTCTGGATTTACCTGAAGCCGACCGGGCAAGTCTGAATCGAGAACTAGCAAATCTGGTCCGAGCCGGCGCCTCTCAGGAAGAGGAAGAAGCCGAGTAGTCGCTCCGACCGATAAGCTGGAATTGTGCCCGGTCCCAGGGAATCCAGATCCTACGGAATCACGAGCCGGCTGCCTGTCTCTTCCAACCCGGCGATGGCCGAGTGCTTTTCGGGGAACTGCGCAAAGAGGAAATCGGTGAACGCCCGCGACTTCGGTCTGCCGGAAGTGCGTCCCAATCCCAGGCGCAGGAGAAATACCAGCGCCATCAGTACTTCGGAATCCCGCAGCCGGGTATGGCCGATATGTCGCTGTTCGGCCTCGCGAAATTCCCTGACCATGGTCTCGACTTCGCGAGCGATATCTCGGATGATGGCCTGCAGTGCAAGGTTGGCGGTCGGCGGTTCGTAGATAAGGCTCGAGTTCACCAACGTTTGGTAGCTCTTCACGAGCGAACTCATAGCCGCGATCAGATCACGATCCATGAGTGAGCGATCGGCCCGGGCGCTCTTCGCTAATGCGAAGCTGAGTCCGAGGATCAGTTGCTCGCGTTCGTAGAGAAACCGCTCCGTAATCTCAACTTCTGGAAACATCGCTACGCGATCGGGTTCGCCCGGCCCGTCATTTTGCGCTTTCGCAGGGTTCGGTGCCGCGTGCTCACGAGCCTGCAGCAGATAAGGACAGTCGCTCGGGCAGTCGAGCGTCACCTCGCGCTGCTCGCCGCAGCATTGCGGGCAGATTTTTCCATGGACGGCTGGACAAAACCGCTTTTCTTTACGTTCTTCGCAGATCGCGCAACTCAAGTGCAGTTCCTCCGATTCGATTGTTTCACAGCGCGCTATCCGGTATATAAATGGTTTCCCCGCGTCACCGCCGAACTGCACCGTTTCTGATGCAAATTCGAAAAGCTGATCGTTGCTATAACCGATTTCTATTTGTCTGCATGCGCCTGACACGATAGCCTATCTGGTCGACCCCGGTCATTTCGATCTTGCTGGGTAGCGCACAAACTCAAGGAGACACATGTCAACTGAACTGCGGAATTTTCTGGCGATCCCCTACGACGAACTGGAAGAACTGAATCTGAAGGCGAAGAAGCAGCGCCTGGACCGCGTGGCTCCTCACAAAATCCAGGAAGAGCGGCTGAAGTATCTGTCAGACGAGTCGCGCATCAAGGCCGTGACGGTGATGTTCAGCGACCTGGAAGGCCGTCTGCACATGCTGGACTACGACAAGAAATTCCTGCTGAAGAGCTACGACAACCTGACGTTTGACGGTTCGTCGATTCGCGGCTTCACGGCGCAGCGGGAAAGCGATCTTCGTTTGGGCATTGACTGGAGCGCCTTCTACTGGGGGCCGGCGGATGTGTTTGGACCCGGCAAAGTGATGGTGTTCGGCGAAGTGATCGACAAGGGCGGCGAGCCTTACTCGGCTGACGTGCGCGGCGTCCTCAAGACTTTCGCGGGAGGTCTGCACAAAAAGCACGGCTACACTTTGAATGCAGCCAATGAGATTGAAGGCTTCCTGTTTCAGGGGCCGGACGCCGAGCGCACTTACCACGAGACCGGCAAATTCGAATACGTAAACACGGGCGGCTATTACCATTCGCTGCCGGGCGATCCGCTGCGCAATTTCATTGATACGACGGCGGAAGTGCAGCGGGCGATGGGATTCCAGAACGAAAAGGATCACCCCGAGGTTGCGCCTTCGCAGTTCGAGATCAACTACAACTACGCGGAAGTGGTGGCGGCCGCCGATCACATCCAGCTTTATAAACTGATCTGCCGCCAGGTCGCGCGCAATATGGGGCTGACAGCTTCGTTCCTGCCAAAACCGGTGGTGGGCGTCAACGGCAGCGGCATGCACACGAATGTTTCGATCAGCAAGGGCGGCAAGAATCTGTTCTGGGACCCCAAGGGCGAGGAGATGCTGAGCAAGTCGGGATGGGAGTTCATCGACCGCATTCTGACCCACGGCAACGATATCTGCCTGCTGCTGAATCCGAGCGTCAATGCGTATCGCCGTCTGGATCCGCACTTCGAAGCGCCGAACCAGATCAAGGCGTCGGCGGTCGATCGCGGCTCGATGATCCGCATTCCGATCGGCAACGAGCGCAGCATGCGCGTGGAAGTACGCTCGGTGGCTCCGGACGCGAATCCGTATCTGGTCATGCTCTCGATCTTCAAAACTGGACTCGATGGCGGCACGGCGAAGATCAAGAACCTGCGCCAGGCCGAACGCTACCTGCCCGACAATATCTACAAAGCGCTCGAGGACTTCCGCAAAGCAGATTGGACGTCGGAGTTGCTGGGCAAGGACGTGAAGGGGCGCTACGCCGACCTGAAGGAGGCATCGGCCGACCGCTGTGCGCGCCTGCTGGGCACGTTCGTGAAAGCCCCCGAAGTGCAGTACCACCACGACGTATACAACCAGTATCTCTGGAACAAGTTCTAACTGTGCTTGCGCGGGGGACGGGGCTTTACCCCGTCCCAGCCGGGCCGTAGCTCGGGTTCTTTTTTGCTCCAAAAGGCATAGTCCCGGCCTTACCCTTTCGGGGACTATGGTCCCCGCCTTCCGCTTGCGATAATTGTTGTTCCCGATGGAACTCACACTCTTTGACGATCGCTGGCTCCCCAAGTCAGTTCTCTGCCTGCGCGATTACAGTCTGAACAAATTCCTGCACGATCTGCTTGCCGGAATCACGGTAGGCCTGGTCGCGCTGCCCTTAGCGATGGCCTTCGCGATCGCGTCGGGACTGACGCCCCAAGCCGGCATTTACTGCGCTGTGGTCACTGGCTTTCTCATCTCGGCGCTGGGTGGATCGACGACCCAAATCGGCGGCCCGACCGGAGCCTTTGTGGTCGTAATCGCCGGCATCGTCGCCGTTCATGGCGTCGAAGGCCTGTTCATGTGCACAGTGATGGCCGGAGTGATTCTCGTCATCATGGGCCTTACCGGGATGGGCACAGCGGTAAAGTATATTCCGCGGCCCATCGTTATCGGGTTCACAAACGGCATAGCCATCCTGATCGCCAGCACGCAGGTAAAAGATTTCTTCGGCCTCAACCTGGAGAAAGTTCCGGGCGTGTTTTGGGCTCGCATCGAAGCGCTGGCTCAGAATTTTCATACCTTCTCAGTCGAAGCCACCGTGCTGGCCGCCGGCACTATTGTCGTCATCGTTGGTTGCCGCGCGCTTTCAAGCCGGATCCCCGGCGCGATTGTCGCTCTGGTGCTGGGCACGCTAGCCGTATGGATTTTCAAACTGCCGGTCGCAACCATCGGCTCGCGGTTCCATGGGATACCCAGCGGCATGCCGCATCTGCACATTCCTGTATTTCGCTTTGATTTGATTCACGGACTCCTGGGACCGGCATTAACGGTTGCCATGCTGGGCGCTATCGAGTCGTTGATGTCGGCAGTCGTGTCGGATCGGATGAGCAATAGCAGCAACGTCAAAGACCGGCACAATCCGAATGTGGAACTGGTGGCACAGGGAATCGCCAATGTATTTTCGCCAATGTTTGGTGGCTTGCCGGCAACCGGCGCCATCGCTCGCACCGCGACCAATATCCGTTCAGGAGCAAAAACGCCGGTAGCGGGCATGATTCACGCGCTCACGCTGCTGGCGATTCTGCTGTTTGCTTCGAAACTGGTGAGTTTCGTGCCCATGGCGGTGCTGGCCGGGATCCTGATGGTGGTGAGCTACAACATGGGTGAGTGGCGCGAGATTCCGTCGCTGCTCAAGCTCACGAAAACCGACATCAGCGTATGGCTGGTCACGTTCGCGCTGACGGTCTTCGCCGACCTGACGGTCGCAGTACAGGCTGGCATGATCCTGGCGGCGTTGCTTTTCATCAGCCGCGTAGCCGCGACCACAACGGTTTCGCAGGTGACCGACGACTACGTTGAAGATGGACGCGTGCACATTCTGCAGGATAAAGACATCCCGTATTACGCGACCATCTTTCGCATCCACGGGCCGTTTCTGTTCGGCGCGACCGACAAGATTGACGTGGTCACCGAGAATCTTCACAAGCTTCCGCCGGTCGTGATTCTGCGGCTGCGCAACATGACAGCGCTCGATGCCACCGGCCTTTTCGCGCTGGAAGAAGTCGCGCGGACCCTCAAGGCGAGTGGTCGCCAGTTGATTCTTTGCGGCGCCCGGGAACAGCCGTTGCGGCTAATTCAGCAGACGGAGTTTGAGGAGTTGGTCGGTCCCGAGAACATTTGCGACAACGTGCAGGAGGCCCTGGGCCGGGCGGAAGAGGCTTTCGAAAGGCTGCAACCGGTGGCTCCAGGAAGGTAGACCACCAAATGGGAACACTTGTTTCGCTGATAAGACACGATCCGATGGCGGTCATTGGGCTCTTGCTGATTGGTCTTTCCGGAATGCTTGCGTTTCGCCTTCTTCGAAAACTGCAACGAGCGGGAGAAACTTTCTCCTATATTTTTGTCCCTGTTTGGACTGTCCCGCATGCATATCTCAAGGCGCGATCCAAACACGGTTGGTCGCCTTGGCCTGCATATGCGATGTGGTTGTGTAGTGGTTCGGGAATCGCCCTGCTGGTGCTTGGTCTTTTTCGGTTAAGCGACTGAAAGAACGCGCTCGCAAACTTACCGGATCAGACCGGTTCTAGTGCATCGCGACCGCATTCGTAAGGTTCGCATTCAGGTACCGGCTCATCGCCAAATCGACAATTGCGCCGATCATCTCCGTATAGGAGAGCCCGTGCGCCTTCGCGGCCATGGCAAATTCCTGCCGGCTTGCCAGCCACGGATTCGGATTCGCTTCGATGACGTAGACGTCGCCGTTCGGAGCGAGTCGCATGTCGATGCGTCCATAGTCGCGCAACTTCAGCGCCCGGTACGTAGCCAGCGCCGTAGCGGACAACCGCTTAATCGTATCTTCGTCCAGATTTTCCGCGATCGATGACTTGGTCAGCTTGTAGGCTTCGGTATTCTTTTCGAACTTTACGTCGTAGCTGGCGATTTTTGGCATTCCTTCGGGCAAGCGTGACAGATCGAGCTCGACCAGCGGTAAAACTTGCGTCCGTTCGTAGCTGCCTAGAATTCCGGCGTAAATTTCCCGCCCCTCGATGTATTCCTCAATCAGGGCGGGCGAGTCGAATTCGTCCTGGATGTACTCGATGCGCTCCATCATCTCCTTAACACTTTTTACGACGGAGCCCGCATCGATACCGATCGATCCATCCTCCCACGACGGTTTGACGATAAGTGGAAAAGAAATGTCGTGGGCATGTTCAATGCGCCCGCGATAGGCCGTCGCGAAAAATGGAGTCTTGATGCCGTGAAAACCGAAGATCTTCTTGGCAATCGCCTTGTCCTGCGACAGGATAATGCCGTGAGGACCGACGCCGGTATAGCGCAATCCAAGCAGGTCAATGTACGCGACCACGTTCATCTCCCTGGTGTCGTCGCCATCGAACGATTCTGTAAGATTGAAAATCAGGTCGGCATCGCAGCGCGAAAGCGAGTGCAGCGATTGCGGACGCCCGTCGAGTTCGAAATAGGAAGGCTCGTGCCCCAACTTCTGCAGCGCTTCGAAGATTTCCTCGCGGTCGGTCTTTTCTTTTTTCTTGACCTTCTTCGCTTTCTTGCGAGGCTTGCGCGATGGCGCTTCCGCTTCTTCTTTTTCTTCTTTCGCTGCAGCCGCGACCGGATCTTCGTTCCACAAGTCGTAGAGCAGCGCGATTTTTAGTTTTGCTCCGATCATAATGTCTCCTCGGTGCAGGTCTTAGGTGTCAGGTGCCAGGTGTCAGGTGTCAGGAAAATCTGGACGTCTGCTCGGTCCCCAGTTTTCCTGAGACCTGACACCGAATACCTGAGACCTGTTCTACGGCTGAATAAATTTTCCTTTCGTCACATAAGTCATTACCAGCGCAGTGGCATAGGCCGTAACTTCGGCCAGATGTTCCGCGCTGCGCGTCCTGTCGGCGCGCAAGTCGAGTTCACCGGCGCGCTTTTCGATCGTATCCATCAAAGTCTTGATCAGCGGACGCTGCGCTCCCGTCCACTGCGCAACTTTATCAATCACTGCCTTGCGATGCTGATGCAGAAATTCGTGCGCTGGCAGCGCCGTCTTCCGCCGCTTCGAGACGGGAAAGATATCGCGCAAATCTGTATCCGGCGTAAGCTCGGTGACCGCTACTTCTTCCCGCGCCGACTGCTGCAGGTGGTAAAACTCCGCCACCGTACTTTCCATATCATCGACCGTGATGTCGGTCTGCCCGCGCCGCCGTGGAGGGTCGCTCTTCCCCAACTTGCGCACCAGCCGGTGCAAATAAAGAAGCTTCTCCAGCGCACCCCAGCCGCGATACCGCTTGCGCCAGTTCGAGCGCGGCGTCAGCCACACCGCAAAGGTCTCGGCAAAATCTTCATCCGGATGCTTCTGCGCATACCATCCCGGCAAATGCCGCACATAATCGCGCGAGAACGGCGCGGGCCGGTAGTTGTCGCGATACGGGCGGCGGAACGGCCCGAAGGTCTTTTTCCACTCCGGTGAATTGTGCAGCTTGTACGCATAGGTGAACGCGTGTCCGGCTTCATGCCGCAAGTACATCATGATCTCTCTCGCGTCTTCCAGGTCGTGCGTTTCTTTTTCCAGTTGCGCCAGCGCCGCACTCGCCAGGTAAAACGGAATCCCGATGATCGGCTCGCCGGACGGGCATCCCCACTCGTCCGTCAGGTAAACCGCCGGACGAAATTTCGTCAGCCCCTTCGCCTCCAGTTCACGATAGAGCTGTTCGACAAAGCGTTCGACCGGCGACCCGGCAAGCGTAAGCCCCAGCTCGCGAATCGGCCGACTCAGAAGTTCCTGGTACGCGGGTTCAGGTTTTGCGTTTACGATGTCGTGCACAAACGCTCGCTCACGAATAGTCTGCAACCGCGCGGGCACACACGGGGAGGGGCAGTATCACTAAGGTTAACAATAATGGAAAGCGGGGATCTTTAGAAGTAACTGCGGTAATGCGGGGCGATAGAGAGGGCAGGCAAACTGCCGCACCACCTCAAAACTTTGATCTTTGTACTGCAAGAGCGAGCAGTGACACAAAAGTTGTCACGTTGACCGCCCCGATGCGTGGAGGGATGTATCAAAGATACATTCGCGCCCGGCCAGCCATCTACGAAAGGAGCGAATTAGTCTAGCCGCTGGCCGACGCTGAGTGCAGGCGCAGGGGCAGCACCGACGCGTAGTTATGGAAATCCCGGTCGGTCGTGAGAATGCTCCAGTCGCGGCGGTGGGCGGCGGCGCAGATCAGGAAATCGATGGCCGATCCGGCGATCCCGTGGGTGCGGCAGCGGTTGTTCATGTGGGCGGCTTCTTCGTAGTCCTCCGCCTCAAGTGGGTGCTCAGGGAAGGCCCGCAGGTAGTCGCGCAGTTTGCGAAACTGGGCCTCCTCGCGAACGCCGGAAAGCAGTTCCTGGCGAACCGGCCCCAGCAACTGCACGCGTCCCTCACGAACCAGCTCGGCCAATGTTTCGGTGAGCTTTCGCTCCCGAGGGTTGAGGTCTTCCGGCTTCCGCCGCAGGGCCAGCGACCAGACGGGGGTATCCACCAGCACCATCATGGACGGCGGCGCAAACTCCTCTTGGGAGCGTGACCCGTGTTCCGGCGCCGTTCGCTCTTGTAGTCGTAGGCAGGGTCAATCGGAAAAGTACCGAAGGCTTCCAGAATGCGCATCTGCTCACGCTTGCGGACGTATTCCTCCAGAGCGGCGGTGACCGCTTCCTTCTTGGATTTGTGACTGCCGGCGCGGCGCGCGTCCTCGATGAGCCGGTCGTCCAATGCAAGGTTCGTTGGCATGTGTATATTCTTACACATCATAGTGTGTAAGTAAAGCGTAAATTTCACAAACGGAAATGAAAAGCAAACCTAAAAAGTTACGGGAGGAACTGTAAGCTCCCTTACTGAATCAGCGTCCCATTCCCATTCGGCTCTTCCGGCGGGATCACTACCGCAGCCGCCACCCGGTCTCCGGGTTCAACGTGTATCAACCGCACGCCCTGCGCTGACCGTCCCGATTCGCGGATGAACTTTGACTCGATGCGGATGATCTTGCCGTACTGGCTGATCAGCATCACTTCGGATTTCTCACTCACCTGCGAGATGCCGACGACTTTGCCGTTGCGCTCCGTTGTCTTGACGTTGATCACGCCTTTACCGCCGCGATTGGTGAGGCGGTATTCATCGGCGGGAGTGCGCTTGCCGTATCCATTCTCGGTGACGGATAGAATGAGCGAACCTTTTTCCGGCACGAGGTCGGCGACTTCGGGAGCGACATCGCCTTCTTTCGCCACCGCTTTCGCCTCGGGCTTGATCGTGGTGGCCATGCCGACGATGTAATCTTTCTCGCCGAGATTCATGCCACGGACGCCTGTAGCGTTGCGTCCCATGGATCGCACGTCGTTTTCGTCGAAGCGAATCGCCTGTCCGTCGTGGGAGGCGAGAAAGACGATCTGATTGCCGTCAGTCAGCGAGGCCGCGACCAGTTCGTCGCCCTGCTCGATATTGATGGCGATGATGCCGCGCTGCATCACGTGCGAGAAATCTTTCACCGCAGTCTTTTTCACTGTACCGTTGTGCGTGGCAAAGAAGACGTACCTGTGTTCTTCTTCCAGATCACGCACGGCGAGCATGGTTCGTACCGTTTCGCCCGGCTGCAAGCCCACCAGGTTGCCGACGTGCTTCCCTTTGCCGGCAGCCGCGATGTCAGGAATCTCATACACCTTGAGCCAATACACGCGTCCGGTGTTGGTGAAGATCAGAATGTAGGCGTGCGTCGAGGCAATGAACAGGTGCTCGACGAAATCCTCGTCGCGCGTCTTCATGCCGGTTCGCCCAGTGCCTCCGCGGCGCTGCATGCGGTAGGTCGAGATCGGCGTGCGCTTCATGTAGCCGGAATGGCTGACCGTGACCGCGACTTGCTCGTCGGCAATCAGGTCTTCCAGCATGATCTCCGCCGCTTCGTCTTCAATCACCGTGCGCCGCGCGTCACCGTACAGCTTCTTAACTTCTTCCAGTTCCTTGATGATGACGCCGCGCAGTTTCTTCTCCGAAGCAAGAATCGATTCGAATTCGCCAATCGCCTCTCGCACCGACTTCAATTCGTTAGAGATTTCGTCGATCGAGAGCTTCGTCAACCGGTGCAGTTGCAGTTCGAGGATGGCATCGGCCTGCTTTGCGGTGAACGGCTTATCCGCGTCGAGCTTCGGAGCGCGGCCAGTCGTGTTGATGTCAATTTTCTTGCCGCCAAAGTAAGCAACTAAATTTTCCCGAGCATCGGCGCGATTCGCACTCCCGCGGATGATCGCGATCACGTTATCCAGGTGATCAAGCGCTGTCAGGTAGCCTTCCAGAATGTGCTCGCGATCGCGCGCTTTGTTCAGTAAATACGAAGTGCGCCGCCGCACCACATCGACGCGATGGTCGATGAAATGCTTGATCGCCTGGATCAGTCCCATTTCCTTCGGCTGGGCGTTGACCACGGCCAGCAGAATCATGCTGAAGCCTTCCTGCATCGACGTGTGCTTGAAGAGTTGGTTCAGCACAATCTGTGGTTCGGCTCCGCGCTTGAGTTCGATCACGATGCGCATGCCGTCGCGATCGCTTTCGTCACGCATGTCGGAGATGTCGTCAATCGTCTTGTTGTTGACCAGGTCGGCAATGCGCTCGATGAGGCGAGCCTTATTCACCTGATAGGGAATCTCGGTGACGATGATCGCTTGCCTGTCCTTGTTGATATTCTCGATGGCGGCCCGGGCGCGCATCATGAAACGGCCGCGGCCAGTCCGGTAAGCCTCAAAAATCCCAGCGCGCCCGTGAATAATGCCGGCCGTGGGGAAGTCCGGCCCCTGCACGAATTTCAGAATTTCCGGCAGCTGCGCTGCGGGATTATTCACCAGCGTAATCGTCGCATCGACAATCTCAGTCAAGTTGTGCGGCGGAATCTTGGTCGCCATACCGACAGCGATGCCATCGGATCCATTGACCAGCAAGTTGGGATAACGCGCGGGAAGAACAGCGGGCTGCGTCTCCGTGCCGTCGTAATTCGGATAAAAATCAACCGCTTCCTTATCGAGATCTTCAAGCAGCGCGGTAGACACACGCGTCAAACGAGCTTCGGTATATCGATCGGCCGCCGGAGGGTCGCCATCAACGGACCCAAAGTTGCCCTGCCCATCGACCAGCGGCGCGCGCATGGCAAACGGCTGCGCCAGTCGCACCAACGCATCGTATACGGCCAGGTTCCCATGAGGATGATACTTGCCCATGACTTCGCCGACGATGCGGGCGCACTTGCGCGTAGCCCGTCCCGGAGCCAGCCCCATCTGCTGCATGGTGTACAGGATGCGGCGATGCACCGGCTTCAATCCGTCGCGGACGTCGGGCAGCGCGCGGCCAATAATTACCGACAACGAGTAGTCGAGATACGACCGCTTCATCTCGTCTTCAATGTTGACGGGTTGCATGTTGAGGGCGCCCGGAGATTGTCCGTCGCCTCCAGGAGGAGGAGTTAAGGGAAGCTCAGGATTCTGATCGTCAGCCATGAAATTCAGTTCTCGGTTCTCAGTTGTCAGTTCTCAGTAAAGGCTCCTGCGAGCCTGTGCGGGGACGGGCGGCTCGCCGGTTCTTCGAGCGAAGCCCCGCACTCTCTGTCGCACCACAAATCTCGCTAAGTGATTGCATCTACAGGTGCTTATCTGGCCGAATTTACACAAGAATTATACCACGTTTGAGGTTATAGGAGGACGGACCACGCCCGTTGGCTTTTGAGGCTCTCTACAAAGTGCGATTTTGCGTTGCGCAGCGGTTTAGGCGCTCAACTTCGACGGCTTCAACCCCCGAGGGACCGGCCGATTATGCTCCGATTACGCTCTCCGCAACGTCAGCAGCGTAATCTCCGGCGGCACGCCAATCCGCACCGGGAAGCCGAATGTTCCGAGTCCTCGATTCACATAGAGCGCAGCCTTCTGCAAGCCGGCTTTCTGCAGTCCGTTTCCGGATCCCGCGCCAGCGTGTCCGTTCATCGGAATTGGCAGCCGGTACAGCCCCGCCACAAACGGCGAAATCAGCCGCGCCGGGCTAACGCTGTGATCCACGATCTCAAACTTAATCTGCCCGCCATGAGTATGCCCGGCGAGACTCAGCTCAATCCCCAACTCGGCCGCGCGCCGAAATGAGTTCGGATTATGCGAAAGCAAAACATTAGGCATGTCGCGCCGGATCAGAGGCTCAATCTCGCGCAACATCGGTCCGGTATGCTCGCCGCTAACCATGTGGTCGCGCTGATAGTCGACGCCCAGCAGATTGAAGCGCCCTCCATTGTGCTCTATCACCGCCGAAGACGCGCGCAGGAGCCGCATTCCTTTTTCGCGAAAGAGCCGTTCCGCCTCATCTTCCACTCCCGCATAAATTTCGTGGTTGCCGTTGCATCCCCAAACGCCCAGCGGAGCGCGCAACCGGCTCAATTCGGTTATGCAGACGTCCAGCGGATCGCCTTCACTCGAGACGAAGTCTCCCGTAACAAAAGAAATATCGGGCTGCAGATCGTTCGCCATGTCCACCGCGCGGGCAATCTCGAGCGGCGGCATGTAGTCGCCAATGTGGATGTCACTAAGCTGAGCGATGCGTAACCCATCCAGCTCCGGAGGAAGATTGGCGACCGGCACATCGACGCGCTCAATCGTATAGCGCAATCGCCCGGCGGCAAATCCATAGGTAGCGGCAAGGAATGGAAAGCCGCCAGCAAGGACGGCCGCGTATTGAAAGAAGGTGCGCCGGGAAGGACTGAATCCACCCGCAACCGCTCCAGAGTGAGGCAGAGACCGGGCCGCGACGTTGGTGACCCATTCAATCGCTGCCACCGATTCGACTGCCAGGAATCCGAAGAACGAAGCAACCATCCATAGGCGGGCAACCGTGGTTAGAGTTTTGCCCAGGTTGACGGAGCCCAAGCTAATCCGCGAAATCGCGTGCCCAAGCAATGGATCAAGAAGCGTAGCCATCAACGCGGCGGCGAGAGCGATCAGTCCAGCATGAAGAGCAAAATGCCAGTTGGCATTCGAGAACGTGGCAATCCACATCCATGCCCTCATGAACCAGAATCGTTGGACGGCATAAACCGCTAAGAGAAACAATGCGAAGAAAAGAACTCGGGTAATCAGGGTCAGGGCTCCAGATAAAGCGTCACACAGTTAGATGCGCTCTGAGGAAAGGAAGACTCTGAGAGAGACGAGGTGCGAACTGGGTCGTTACAATGCAGATGTCATGTCCACAGCGCCTATTTCACTGCAAACGTCCGAAGAGTTCCGCATCTTTGCTGAACGATGCATGCACTTCATGAACCTCTGGACTGTCTACACCGATTTGCTGTCGGGCCACTATGTGCCAAGAATCAACTTACCGTCTGAGGAATCGCTTACGGATGTACGGGAGACGATGATGTTGATTCTTTACGCTTATTTCTACAGCCTGATCGAAGACGACGACCAAAGCATAAACGGGTTTCGAATCTGGCGGGCTCGTTTTCCAGAAGAGACGGCTGCGATTGCTGCGGTGGAAGCGCAGGTCGTTCCCTTTCGTCAACGGCTCAAATTGTTTCGGAATCGCCTTGGATTCCATGGGAGCCGGTCGCGGACGCATGAATCGAGTGGGCTCGATCTCTTCGCGCAGCATTCGGGAACTGAAATTTGGGACGCAATGAAGAGCTTCAAGGCGCTCAGCGCTGCGTTATTTGCGAAATGCGGCGCCCAGCAAGGGCTCGAAGGCTCCGACCCGGACCGCGCGCGACAGTGGATAGATTCAGTCGCGGCAAGAGCGGGGCAAAGCGCCAAACCGCGAGCGGCAGGCTCTTGAAATCTAGCGATATGCGATTGTGGAGGTCCTCATTGACTTGGCTGCCATCTACTTCGCGAAACGCGCCTCTCTCCATTTAACCCCGCTTAACCCCGCAGCGGGTTCACCACCTCGACCGCACCATAACGCTGCCCGTGTGACAAGTCCTCGGAGTAGAGAACCGCGGCTCCGCTGACCTCGGCAGCATGCAGGATCAGGGCGTCCCAGTACGAGACCTTGTACCGCGCCTCGATCCCAAGGGCTGCGATGATCGCTTGCGGAGTGTTGATGACGATCTCCCAACTCAAGTAGTCCTCAATCAGCTTCGCGATCTCGTCGCTCGGCAGCGGATGTGCCACTCGGCGACGAAGGTTCACGCAGAGCTCCTGGAGAACTTGCGTACTCAAAGCACCTTGCCCCGTGGTCCAAAGATGCTCAATCAGTTGGCGAGCGCGTTCGTGCTTAGGGCCAGCCTCGCGGTCATGGGCGTAGATCAAGATGTTGGTGTCGACGAAATACTTGGGATTCATCTGCTTCGTCGTAAAGATCATCGCTCGTAAAGCTCATCGCGCGACGGAGGAGGAGTCCAACCCAGCTTCATCCCGTCGCGCAGTCGTGCCAGGGCGCGGCGGCGTGAACGATCATAGCTCTTGCGCTCGCGAACGATCTGCTCCAGACGAACCGCCAGCATCGCGCTGATAGAGGTACCTTCTTCAGCGGCCAGGATACGAATCTCGCGCAGGAGAGAAGCGTCAAGTTTCAACGTAATGTTGGCTTTCATGCTTAGCACGAATATACGTGCAGCACAAGTATACGTGCTATAAGCAATGGCGTCAACCCGTGATAAGAAATAAGGCCGCGCCGAAGAGTGAAGCCCGATGCGCGGCCTGATTCATTGTTGCGTGTTCACCGATTTACGGTATGAACTTGTAAATTACGCCGTCGTCCGTGGTGCCGCCATGCACGGTTGCGCCGTAGAAGTTGCCGGCGGAATCACCCACCATTCCGTTGTAAGCAAACCCTCCGTCGGGAGCGCCTTTGAAGCGATA
>Ga0209647_1001307_pt1 | contig 21502 bp, 22 predicted proteins | sample GraSoi_2013_60cm_FD_185827 | JGI IMG/M metagenome (GOLD analysis project Ga0209647, IMG submission 185827) | Grasslands soil microbial communities from the Angelo Coastal Reserve, California, USA - Sample 9_17_2013_60cm (SPAdes) (version 2) | ecosystem: Environmental > Terrestrial > Soil >... | reverse complement strand
CGAGCCGTGACGGCGCGACGGCGCCGCCCCGCTAGCCGGTGGGGTGCGCGCGCTGATAGGCGTCGATGATCTCGCCGCCGGTGGCAAACCAAACGGCATCGTTCTTCTGCATCTCGGCGATCGCCCGTTGCAGATATTTGATGCGCAACGGCTGGCCGGTGATCATGGGATGAAGCGGAATGCCCATGACTCTCGGCTGCTTCTTGCTGTCGGCCAGCAGCGTCTCGAACTGGTCGATCACGGAACGGTAATATTGCTCGCCGGTATAGCCTTTGCGAATGAAGAGCGGGATATCGTTGATCTCCATGCAATACGGAATGGAAAAGAGTTTCCCCGTCTTGACCTTCATGGGGTACGGCTGATCGTCGGTGTTCCAATCGCCGCAATAGATCACGCCCTCTTCTGCGAGGATGTCGAGCGTGTTGTAAGTCTCGACGAGTCCGCTCCCCAGCCAGCCGCGCGGCTTTCGCCCGGTCGCTTGCTCGATCGTGTTGAGAACGCTCCGGATGACCTCGCGCTCTCGCTCCGGATTTAAACCGGCCAGGCTTTCGCTGTTGGTCGTTCCGTGGCCCATGAACTCCCAGCCACGCTTTTTCATTTCGTCCACGGCTTTGGGGTAATGCTCGCAGACCAATGAATTCAAGGCCACAGTCGCCTTGACGCCGGCCGCGTCGAACACGTCGGCGAAACGCCAAAGGCCGACTCTCAGGCCGTACTCTCTCCAGCCGTAGTTGATGACGTCCGGCACGATGTTGCCGCTGTTCGGAGAAACACCGACCCCCACCGGGGAATCATAGTTCCAAACCTCCACATTGGGGGCGATCCAGATCGCAAGCGTCTTGTTGCCCGGCCACGTATACGGCTTTCGTTCGAAAATAAACGAGTCCTCGTAGCGATCCGGCCGGCGCACCGGCTTGCTCACGACTTGGGCACGGGCAGCGATCGGCGCCAAGCCGGAGGCGAGGACACCTGCTGCCCCGGCGAGGAAGAGACCCTGCTTGATGAAATCCCTGCGCTCGTCGCCTGTCCGCATGACGCTGCCCTCCATTCGCGCGCTACGACGGCGCCTAGTCTGCCGCCCGGTCGAAGCTTACCACCCTGCCGCCTCGACACCAGCGCATCGGCTGATCTAGTTCGCCTTGATATTGAGCTCGCGCGCGAGGCGTTCGTATTTTTCGGAATCGGCGCGCGCGACGCGCGCAAGTTGTTCTGCGCCGCCGCCGACCGGCTCGGTCGCTGTTTGCAGCAGGCTCTTGGCGGTCGCAGGATCCGCGAGCGCCCGGTCCATCTCGGCGTTGAGACGCGCGATGGCCGACGGCGGCGTTCCCAGGGGCACGAAGGCGGCGTACCACGTGTCGAGGACGAGGCCTTTGAAGCCTGCCTCCTGCAGCGTCGGCACTTCGGGCAGGTTCGGCGAGCGCGTTTCGGACGATTGCGCCAACAGGCGCAAGTTTCCGGATTTGTAATGCGGGATGAGCGCCGTCGGGCCGAGAAAGGCGACGCGAACGTGGCCGGCAATCAGATCGTTGATCGCCTGGCCGGCGCCGCGATAGGGAACGTGGTCGAGCTTGATGTCCGCCATCTGCGCGAACCATTCCAACAGCACGTGCTGGTTTGAACCCGCGCCTGAGGTCGCGCAGCCCAGTCCCGGCCGCCGCTTCGCCGTCTCGATCAATTCCGCGACCGAGCTCACCGCCAGCGAGGGATGAGCAGCGAGCGCCAGCGGCTGGCGCGCCAGTTGTATGACCGGCACCAACTCTTTCAGGTAGTCGATGCCCAACTTCAAGATATGCGGAGCGCTCGCCACGTTGTCGTTGGTGACGAGCACCGAGTAACCGTCGGGCGGACTCTTGATCGCCGTCTCGATGCCGATGGTCCCGCCCGCACCCGTGCGGTTCTCGATCACGATTTGCTGGCCGATCGCGCGCGACACCGATTCGCCGACGACACGCGCGACGAAATCAAGTCCGCCTCCGGGCGCAAGCGGCACGATGAAGCGGACCGGCCGATTGGGCCACGTGGTCTCGGTCGTGCCTTGCGCGCGTGCCGCGTTCGGACCATGCGGCGCTTGGGCGATACCGCCGAGCAGCGCGATGCCCCCTGCTGCCGCGCGTTTGATAAACGTCCGCCGCTCGATCTTGGGCAATTCTTCCTCCCCGTTGTGCTCTTTGAATCAATTCTCCACTTTGATGTCGGCCTGCGCAACGATCTTGCCGAATTTCTCCGTCTCCGCCGCAACGAACTCGCGGAACCGCGCCGCAGTCATGATCCGCGGCACGATGCCCTGGGCGTCCAGCGTCTGCGAGATCACCCGGTCGCGCAGGCCCGTCACCACGATCTCGTTGAGACGCGCGACGATCGCGCTCGGCGTGGCGGCGGGCGCGAACAGCCCGAACCAGTTGAGCAGCTCGTAATTCTTGAGCTCGGCCGCTGCCTCGGCGAGCGGGGCTACATCGGGCAACTGCGGCATGCGCTCGCGCGAGGTAACGGCGACGGCGCGCAGCCGGCCGTCCTGGATCAGCGGCAGCGCGGCGGCGAGACTGGAAAAGCTCATGGTGACGGCGCCGGTCGCGACGTCGGTGACGGCGGGCGCCGCGCCGCGATAGGGCACGTGCAACACGTCGGTGCCGGCCATGCTGTTCATCAACTCGCCGGCGAGGTGCTGCGGGTTGCCGATGCCGGACGAGGAGAAGGAGAGCCTGCCGCGATGGGCGCGCGCGTAGGCGATCAACTCGGCGGCGGTGCGCACCGGCGTGGCGGTTGCGACCACCACCACGCACGGCACGATGCCGATGAGCGCGACCGCGACGAGCTCGCGCGGCGGATCGTAGCTCATCTTGTCCTTGTAGAGATGTTGGTTGATCGCGACCTCGCCCGAGGCCGCCATCAGCAGCGTGAGACCGTCGGGCGGCGACTTCGCGACGGCCGCGGCGGCGATCATCCCGCTCGCGCCGGCGCGGTTCTCGACGATAACGGATTGCCCGAGCGCCGCTTTCATCGGCTCGGCGAAGAGCCGCGCCACGATGTCCACCCCGCCGCCCGCGGGATAGCCGACGAGGATGCGGATCGGCCGCTCCGGATAGCCGTCCTGCGCCCCCGCCCGGCGTGCGCCGGCGATGAAAGCCAGGCCCGCAGTGGCGAGCACATCCCGTCTGGTGCGCACGCTCGTCTCCTCTACCAACAAACCAACACTAACGCGGATGCGGCGTGAGCAAAATCCGCGGCGCCCGCGACAAAACAAGGCACTGACCGATGCGGCAGTGCAGCGGGAGCGTTCGCAGGTGGTGGCGGCATTCAGGCAGGCGTAAGCAGCCGTTCAGCCCGCGTTCAGCATCGGCATGGAACCATTCGATGAAGGGTCACGTTGACCGCTACCCTTCGACTCCATGACTGAGGTGACGCCATGAGAAAAACCCTGACCGCTGTTGCCGCGGCGGCAACGATCGGTGTCGCGACGGTGGCCGCCCCGACCACGGCAGATGCCCGCTGGGGCTGGTGGGGCCCGGCCCTCGGCGCCTTCGCCGTCGGTGCCATCGTCGGCGGCGCGCTTGCAAGGCCGTACTATTACGGCGGCTATTACGGCGGCTATTACGGCGGATATTATCCGGCGTACTCGTACTATCCGGCCGGCTACTACGGCTACTACGCGCCGGCCTACTCCTACAGCTTCTATACGGGGCCGGCCTATTACAGCCCGCGGCCCTATTATGGCTGCTCGCGCTGGCGGAACGGCTATCGCTATCGAGTGTGCTGAATAGAAGACTAACAGGCTGACGGCGGCGTTCGTTCTGCGAGCGCCGCCTTCTTTGCGCTCCAAACGGCTCTCGAGCCGTCCCAAGACTGACCAAATTCCGACAAATTAACCGGATGATGTTGCGCCGGCTGAATCGGGGTTTGGCTCAGTCGGGGCTATTCGGACATCGCAACACTGGAACTGCGCTCGGCACTCGCCGGCGCTTGACGCTCGGCACCCGCCGACGCTTAAGGAGACGCTGATGAAGAAGACACTTTCTGCCTTGGCTGCGGCCGCGACCGTGGCAACTGCAATCGCCGCTGCGCCGACGCCAGCGGACGCCGGCTGCTGGGGATGCGCGGTTGGCGCGGGCGCGGTCGGCGGCTTCGTCGCCGGCGCGATCATCGGCAACGCCATCGCCAATGCGGCGCCGCCGCCGGCCTATGCCGCGCCCGCACCGGGCTACGCGGTCTATCCCGCCTATGCGGCACCGCTGCCCGGGCCGGGATGCTATTGGACGCGCATGCCCGTCTACGACATGTACGGCAACGTGATCGGCTGGCGCGGTCGCCCGGTGGCGGTCTGTCAGTAAACCGCGTCGCACGATCCGACGCTGCAAGATCAAAAGCCCGGCGGGTGCGCAACCCGCCGGGTTTTCGTTTGCCGCGCGCGTTACGAGGGCGACGCGAGTCCGCTGCGCTCCTGTTCGAGCTTTCAGTTTTTCGCCGCTCTCTTCTGCATGTCGTCGAGCACCGCCGCGGTCGGCCAGCAATCGACCTTGAGCTGGTTCGCCTTCTGATAGGCGCCGAGCGCCGAGCGCGTGAGCATGCCGGCCTTGCCGTCGATCTTGTCCTTGTAGAGGCCGAGCTTGGTGAGGGTGCGCTGCATCGTTTCGACCTGGGCGGTGCGCAGCTGGGTGTTCTTGCTCCACGGCGTCTCGAACCGACGCGGATCGGAGATGCGCTCGCTCAAATGGCCGACGAACAGCACGTAGAGATCGGAGAAGTTGTATTCCTTGATGACGTAATAGTTCTTGAGCGTGAGGAACGCCGGCCCGTAGGTGCCTTCCGGCAGGAGCAGCGACGCCGGCTCGTTGAGTTCCGCCGCGGCCGGTTTGCGGCCATAGGCGAGCACAAATCCCTGTTTGAGCCAATCGCCGAGCGGACGCGTGACCTCGGGGACGCCGATGGTGCAGTCCACGCCCTGCGGCGCGCGCACCTCATAGGCCCAGCGCATGCCGCGCTGCCAGCCCTTGCCGGCGAGCTGCTGCGCGGCGGAGGCGAGCGCATCGGGCACCGATCGCCAGATATCCTTCTTGCCGTCGCCGTCGAAATCGACGGCGTATTTGTAAAATTCGGAGGGAAGGAACTGGGTGAGGCCCATGGCGCCGCCCCAGGAGCTGCGCATGTCCGCGAGCTTGACGTGGCCCTCCTCCAGCATCTTGAGCGCGTAAAGCAGCTCCTGCCGGAAGAAATCCTTCCGCCGCCCGTAATAGCCCTGCGTGGCCAGCACGGTGATGGCGTTCTTCGGCAGCCTGTAGCCGCCGAACGCGGTCTCACGGCCCCAGATCGCGAGCAGGACATTTCCCGGCACGCCGTATTGCTGCTCGATCGCGCTCAACGTGCGGCTGTGCTCGGCGGCGAGCTTTTTGCCCTGCTCGGCGAGGTACGCGATGTTCGCCTCCTTGATGTAGTCGGCGGGCGTCTGCACGAATTCGGCCTGCCCGCGCGGCGGCGCCTGTCGGCCGGGAAGATCGAGATCGGGCAGCGTCAAATCGGGCTCGAGCCCGCGCGTCGCCGCGTCGAATGTCGCCCGCGAGACGCCAAGCGCTTGTGCCTGCGGCCAGACCTCCTCGAGCCAGCTTTGAAACGCGGGGTCGGCGGCTTGCGCAGACGCGAGAACGGCTGCCGCAAGCCAGGAACCCACAAATATCGCCGCATAATTGCCAATTCGACCCATTGCCCGCTCGCCCTTTCCGTGCGCCGCCAAAATCCCGCCCCCGATCCGCTGCTGGCGATCCGCTGCAACGACTCGAGGCCCCTGGGCGTTAACAAGAGCGCCAAAAAGCGCCTAAGATATGGAGCCGCCGATGCTGCAGGTGCCGCTGGAAATCGCCTTTCATAATATCGAAAGTTCGCCCTGGGCGGAGCGGGAAATCCGCGCTCGGGTCGCTGAGCTTGAACGGCTTTACGACCGGCTGGTCTCGTGCCGGGTTCGGATCGATCAGCGCGCCAAGGACCTCACCGGCACCATCCCTCCGGTCGTGCACATCGAACTCGGCATTCCCGGTCGCACCGAACTCGTGGTCAGCCACGAGCCCGACCATCTGCTGCGCAAGTACCGGCACCCCGACTTGCACAAGGCCATCAACGAGGCGTTCCGCATCGCCGAGCGGCAGTTGCTCGACCTCAAGGAACAGCGCGACGGCCGGACAAAAATCGGCGACCACGACGCCGGAAACCAGTCACTTGGTCAGGTTGCCGAGATCACGCCGGAGCAGGATTTCGGATTCCTGCTCACCAAAGAGGGAGGCCTGCTCTATTTCCACCGCAACTCGCTGCTGTCCGGCGACTTCGACGGTCTCAAGGGCGGCGAGGAGGTCTACTACAACGAGGACGTCGGCGACACCGGCCCGATCGCGACCAAGGTGCGGGTGAAAGGCAAGAACCTGGGCACGGAGTAATCTCTGGTACAGCTATCGCGTTGCCACGATGAACAGGCGCGGAAACCGCAACAGCACGCAACCGTCGTGCTGCCGCGGGTAGGCGCGCGCGATACGCGCGGTGTAGTCGGCGACAAAATCGCGGCGCATGTCGTCATCGAGCGGGGATAGAAACGGCCGCAAGCCCGAGCCCTTGAACCATTCGACGATGGCCTCGGCATCCGCCAGCACGTGGTTATAGACCGTGTGCCAGATGTCGAGATGCGCACAAAGCGCGCCGAGCAAATCGTAATACGCCGAAGGCGTCGGCAAATCATCGCGCGCGGCCGCGGCCGGCGCGAGCCGCGCGGCCCACCGCGGGCTCGTCGCCACCTCGCGCATGAGCGCAAGCGCCGGCTCCTCGGTGTTGTCGGGCATCTGCACGGCCAACACGCCGCCCGCGGGCAGCGCCGCCAGCAGCCGCCGCAACACCGCGGGATGGTCGGGAACCCATTGAAAGACCGCATTGGCGAACAACAGGTCGGTGCGCTCCTGCGGGCTCCAATGGGTGAGATCGGCCTGAGCGAATTCGCAGTTGGGAAGCCGTTCGCGCGCCTGGCACAGCATGTCGGGCGAGGAGTCGAGGCCGATCACCCGCGCTTGCGGATAACGCTCCACCAGAAGCGCGGTGGAATTGCCGGGCCCACAACCGAGATCGATCACGCGGCGCGGAGCCTCGAGCGGCACCTGCGCCAGCAAATCGCGCGGCGGACGCGTGCGCTCGTCCTCGAATTTGAGGTATTGCCGCGCGTTCCAATCCTCGATCATCTGCGCGCGAACTTCTTGTATTTGATGCGATGGGGGATGGTGGAGTCGGTTCCGAGCCGGCGCATCTTGTCCTGCTCGTAGTCTTGGAAGTTGCCCTCGAACCACTCGACGTGGCTGTCGCCCTCGAACGCCAGAATATGCGTGGCGATGCGGTCGAGGAACCAGCGATCGTGGCTGATGATGACCGCGCAGCCGGCGAAATCCTCGAGCGCCTCCTCGAGCGCGCGCAGCGTATCGACGTCGAGGTCGTTCGTTGGCTCGTCAAGCAAGAGCACGTTGGCGCCCGACTTGAGCATCTTGGCGAGATGCACCCGGTTCCTCTCGCCGCCCGACAGGGAGCCAACCTTCTTCTGCTGGTCGGCGCCCTTGAAGTTGAAATTGGAGCAATAGGCGCGCGAATTCACCTCGCGCTTGCCGAGCAGGATGATGTCCTGCCCGCCCGAGATTTCCTCCCACACGTTCTTCTTGCCGTCGAGCGCATCGCGGGATTGATCGACATAGCCGAGATGGACCGTTTCGGCGATCTTGATCGTGCCCTTGTCCGGTTTTTCCTGACCGATGATCATGCGGAACAGCGTCGTCTTGCCGGCGCCGTTCGGGCCGATCACGCCGACGATGCCACCGGGCGGAAGCCTGAAGGTGAGATCGTCGATCAAGAGGTTGTCGCCATAGCCTTTCTTGAGGCCCTCGAAGTCGACGACGTTCTGCCCGAGCCGCTCAGCCACCGGGATGATGATCTGCGCGCTCTGAGCGGTCTTCTCCGCCGCCTGTTTCACCAGGTCCTCGTAGCGCTGATAGCGCGCCTTGGACTTCGCCTGCCGCGCGCGCGGGGAGGCCGCGATCCATTCCCGCTCGCGAGCGAGCGTGCGCTGGCGCGCCGCTTCCTCGCGGCCCTCCTGCTCGAGCCGCTCCTGCTTCTGCGCGAGCCAGGCCGAGTAATTGCCCTCGTAGGGGATGCCACGGCCGCGATCGAGTTCGAGGATCCAGCCGGTCACGTTGTCGAGGAAATAGCGGTCGTGGGTGACGATCAGGATCGCGCCGGGATAATTGCGCAGATGGCCTTCAAGCCAGCTGACCGACTCGGCGTCGAGATGGTTGGTGGGCTCGTCGAGCAGCAGGAGCTCGGGCTGCTCCAGCAGCAGCCGGCAGAGCGCCACCCGCCGCCGCTCGCCGCCGGAGAGCTTGCTCACGTCTGCGTCGTCGGACGGGCAGCGCAGCGCGTCCATCGCCTGGTCGATCTTGGAATCGAGATCCCACAGGCCCTTGGCCTCGATCTCGTCCTGCAGCTTGGTCATTTCGTCGGCAGTGTCGTCCGAATAGTTCGTGGCGAGCTCGTTGTAGCGGTCGAGGATTGCTTTCTGCGGAGCGACGCCCTCCATCACATTCTCGCGCACGTTCTTCTGCGGGTCGAGCTGCGGCTCCTGCTCGAGGTAGCCCACGCGCGCGCCCTCGGCCGCCCAGGCCTCGCCGGCGAATTCCTTGTCGATGCCGGCCATGATGCGCAGCAGCGTGGACTTGCCGGAGCCGTTGACGCCGAGCACCCCGATCTTGGCGTCGGGGTAGAAGGAGAGGTGGATATCCTCCAAGATCTTCCGGTTGCCCGGATAGGTCTTGGAGAGGCCTTGCATGTGATAGATGAACTGACGGGCCATCAGCGCGCCCCGCTCGCATTGTTGCGCGCCCATCGGCGCCGGATGTCGGGAAGTCGGCGCTGATGTAGCGAGCCGCGCGGTCGAGAGCAAGGCCGCCGCGCACCCTTCTATCCGGGATCACAAATGCGAGAGCGATGTGACCGAGGTCACATCCGCCGCGCGGCGATCGACGTATCTCTCACGCAAGAAAGACGACGGATGCGTAGCTGCGTAAACGCGAAGTCTTACCAAGATTTAACGCAGCCGGGCGGCCGCTGATTGAACCCGAACGTTTCGCGCGCTGACCAACGAGCGAATGGAGCAGTCGAAAAGACGACGAGCCGAGCGGACAGGTGTCATGATCGCGATTAGGACCACGGTTCGGATGCTCGCTGCCCGCCGCCAGGCTCCTGCCCTTCGCGCCGACATCGCCGACCTCTTGCACAACCTGGCCAAGGCCCTATTCGACCCTTACCGGCCGGAGCTGCACTACATGCGCGGCCCCGGGCCAAAGTGGCATGCCAAACATGATCCGCGCGCCTCTAACGCGGTCGCGGTTCGGGCCGTGATTCGGTGCACCTAAGGCGCCGCGCGCAGCCATCCGCGCGGCCCGCCATCCGAGCCCAAGTCCCGTCTCGGCGCCCCCGATTGGAACCCATTGCGCGCCGACTGTGACCTAATTGCATCGATCCTTAACCCTAACCGTATCTTTTCTGCAACGCTCTGCCACAAAACTGAAATCACAAGCGAATTCGTACTGGCTTTTAACAAATTCGGCGCGACAATCGGCGGCAAAGGGGCGCTCCAGAGGATCAAGACGGAGCCAAACGGGGAGCCGGTCAGACGCAAAGTCGACCGGAGGGGGTCATGGAAAAGACGACTCGAAGCGGCGCCGCACACCGCATGGCGTCGGGCATATTCGCCGATCTCGCCGAGTTCGCGCACAGCCTGGCGAGAAGCCTGTTCGATCCGTACCGGCCCGAGCTCTATTACATGCGCGGACCCGGTCCCAAGTGGCACGCCAAGCACGAGCGGGCGCCCGTCGCATATCAGGCGGTGCCAGCCCTTGTGCGCGTGCGCGCCAAGCGCTGACGGCGCGCATCGCGTTGAAATGATCGCATAGAACGGGGCGTTGCCGGCCGCGCACCGCGCGCCGCTTCGTGCCGAGCTGCGAGAACTTGCACCGACCTCGCGCAAGACGGCCGACGCTTTCAGTCACGCGCCTGAATTGGCGGCGCCTTCGACAGGATCGCGGCGCCGAAAAAGCCCGAAACCCGCCAGCTATAGCGCTAGGTACGGCGACTCCCATATCCCCAATGAATGGCGCAACCCGACCGTGTGAGCCCTCGGCGCGCGGGACGGGATAAGCCGCATCCCTGGACCATGGTTGGGTTTACGCGCGAAGCAGCGTCGCAGCGTAGGATGGCACGTGGCGGCGCGGCACGGCTTCGCCTGTGCTATAGGGGGCCATTCCCATCGGCGTCTTCCCGCATCTCCACCGGCCAACCCACGGATATTGATCATGCCCCGCTCCCGCTGCGCGATCCTCGACGACTATCAGAATGTCGCCCTCAAGGCGGCCGACTGGTCGAAGGTTTCCGGTGACCTCGATATCAAGGTCTTCAACGCGCACCTTGGCGGGGACGACAAGGTCATCGCGGCGCTGCAGGGCTTCGACATCGTTTGCGCCATGCGCGAGCGCACCGCCTTCCCGCGCGCAGTCATCGAGAAACTGCCCGCGCTCAAGCTCCTCATCACCACCGGCTTGCGCAACGCCTCGATCGACGTCGCCGCCGCCAACGAGCGCGGCGTCGTGGTCTGCGGCACGCCCGCGGTGGGCAGTCCGACCGCGGCCATCGCCATCGGGCTGATGCTCGAACTGACCCGTCGCATCGGCTACGAGAACGCGCGGATGAAGGCCGGCGTGCCGTGGCAGACGACGATCGGCATGGACCTCGAGGGCCTGACCTTGGGCGTCCTCGGCCTCGGCAAGCTCGGCACGCGCACCGCCAAGATCGCCCAGGCGTTCGGGATGAAGGTCATCGCCTGGAGCCAAAATTTGACGGCGGAGAAGTGCAAGGAAGTCGGAGTCGACTACGTGAGCAAGGAGGAGCTTTTCCGCCAAGCCGATTTCATCACCATTCACCTGGTCCTGTCCCAGCGCACGCGCGGCCTCGTCGGCGCAAAGGAGCTCGGGCTGATGAAGCCGTCGGCCTACATCATCAATACCTCGCGCGGTCCGATTATCGAGGAAGCGGCGCTGCTCGCCGCGCTACGGGAGAACAAAATCGCCGGCGCCGGGCTCGACGTGTTCGACATCGAGCCGTTGCCCGTCGATCATCCGCTGCGCAAGACGGACAACGTCGTGGTCACGCCGCATCTCGGATACGTGGCGGTGCAGAACTACCGCGCCTATTTCGGTGGCGTGGTCGACGACATCCGCGCTTTCCTCGACGGCAAGCCGGTGCGAGTGATCGCGTGACCTTGACGAAAACCGGTGTCGGTTAGCGCGCCATGGCCGACGGCGGCGGACCGAGTGGGGCAGACGTCACCGCGCCCACGCCGAGCGGCGCCGGCCCAGCTGCTGGCGACGCCGACGGACCTGCCGGTGCTGCCGAGGCACCTGCCGGCGATGCCGACGCACCTGCCGGCGGCGCGGGTGGAGCAAGCGACGTCGCCGCGGCGGTCGCCGGCGGCTTGCCCGGCATCACCACCACGCGCGTGCCAACCTTCACTCGGGTGTAGAGATCCGCAACGTCTTCGTTGGTCAGGCGAATACAGCCCGAGGACACGAAGGTCCCGATGGTCGAGGGCTGATTGGTGCCGTGGATGCGGTACACCGTTTTGCCGAGATAGAGAGCGCGCGCGCCGAGCGGGTTGGTCTCACCGCCGGCCATGAAGCGCGGCAGATACGGCTGGCGCACGATCATCTCCTCCGGCGGAGTCCAATCGGGCCATTCCGCCATCCTCGACACCTTTTCCGCGCCGGCCCAGGTGAAGCCCTCGCGGCCGACGCCGATGCCGTAGCGCAGCGCCTTGCCCTGGCCGAGCACGAGATAAAGGTAGGTGTTCGGCGTGTCGATGATGATCGCGCCGGCCGGTTCCTTGGTGGAGTAGTCGACGAGCGTGCGACGGAACTGCGGCGGCAGTTGCTTCTTCGGGCCGGTCTCGGGCCGCACCTCGGGCGGCAACCCCGCCATGGTGTGCGAATCGGGCACCGCTCCCGTCGCATTCGGCTCGCCTTGTCCGGCGCCGATCTGCCCGGGGCTGATCGGCAGGGGCGGACGCGTGCCGTCCGGCTGGTCGGCGCCAGCGGGGGGCGATGCATAATTGGAATTGGGCGATCCATAAGAGGGGCGCACCCCGGCCGCAGGTCGCTCGTAGCCGTATGGTGCTGGCGGCGGTTCGCGGTAGGCACCGGGCGGCGGCGGCAGTCCCGCCTCGTCGGGGTACACCGGGCTTGCGTTTCCATATCGCGGGGCAGGCGCAGCCGGCTCGGTGGCCTGCGGCACGGTACCCGGGGGCAGCGGTCGGCCTTGCAGATCGTAAAGTTGGTTATCATCGGCGTCGGCGACCGGCGGCCGATAACCCTGCGGAGGAGGATACGCCTGAGGCGGATAGGCCTGAGGAGGCGGGTAGTACTGCGCCAACGCCTCCCCGCCCGACGCTCCAAGGCCGATCAGTAACGCCGCGATGGCACCAGCCGTGCGGAAAACCATTCCCCCTCCCCCTCACGCAACCGTGGATCGACACACGAGATCAACCACGAACAAGGCACATTCAAGACCATAGGGGGGAAAAGATGACCAACCCCTTGATAAATCACGCCTGATGGAACCCGTCGCGATTCAATGACTTAGCAGGTTCCAGTCGAGCCTGAGCGGCTGTCATGTCTTCTTGCCCTCATTCAATACCGCTTTAGCTATGCGGAAGCAGTCCACGCCGACCGGGACCCCGCAGTAGACCGCGATCTGAGTCAGCACCGCACGGATCTCATTGGGCGTGAGCCCGTTGCGCAGCGCGCCGCGAACATGGGTCTGGAATTCCTCCATTTTCCCGAGCGAGGCGATCATGCCGAGATTGAGGATCGAGCGCTCGCGCGGGCTCAGCGTGTCGTCGCCCCAGGCTTCGCCCCAACAATATTGGGTGATGAAGCGTTGGAAATCGCGGTTGAAGTCGTCGGCGCTCTTGAGCGCGCGATCGACATAGTCTTCGCCGAGCACCTTGCGGCGGATGCTGAGACCGCGGTCATAGGTGTCCTTATCCATGGGTCATTCCTCCGGTTTGCGCCCGCGGCCGGCAAGCGCCGCGAGCAGGGTTTCGATTGCGGGCTGGGGAAACGCGCCGCCGCACATCGCCGCATAGGCCGCGACGTTGGCACGCGCGGCGTCTTCGAGCGATGACGCTGCTACTCCGAGCAGCGCCGGGCCGGCGAGTTCGTACATGGCCTCCTGCTGCAAGCGCTCGGCCTCGAGCTCGACCGCCTTGATCTTGGTGCGGAAGAGCTCCGCGCGCGCGCCGGCGACGAGCGTCGGCGGCGATTTGAGCGCCCGCCGCATGGTGCGCAATGGTATCACCGTCATATTGCGCCAGGGAGCGATCCGCCGTTCGAGCTCCGCGACGTCTGCCCGCGACAGCGCCCGCTTTTGCGCGGCGTGCCACAACAGAAACAACAGCAGATTGACGTCGACGCCCGCCTGCTCTTGCAGCGCGATGCAGGCGTCGGCGACCTCGGGCTGGCGGTAAAACCGCAGCGAGAACCGCCAGAACGGCGACCCCGAGGATGGCGATGGCGTTTCGGACGCACTCATGCGCGCGCACTGAGCGGTATGACGTTGAGCGATTTCGCGACCTCGTCGACCTGCGCCAGGAGCGTCGCAGCAAGCGGCACCCCGTTCTTCTCCCGCTCGCTGCGGCGCGCCGCCCGTCCCGTCCCCGGCACGCGAATTTCATCGCCGCCCGGCAGCCGCCGCGACGAGGCAAGCTCGCGAATGTGGCGGTCGACTTCGGCCTTGAACACGTCGGGCGGTACGAAGCGCGCGACGTCGAGCGCGATCACGAATTGCCCGACATTGAGCTCGCCACCGGGCGGCGCGGCGAAATCCCGGATGTCGCGGCCGAAGGCCGCGCCGTTGAGCGGCCCCGCCAACAGTCCGATGACAATCGAGAGCCCGCTGCCCTTGTAGCCGCCCATGGGGAGATAGGTGCCCTCGTTGATGCGGCGCGGATCCGTGATCGGCGAGCCATCCTCGCGATTCTGCACCCAGCCCTGCGGCATCGGCTTGCCTTCGAGCTCGAAGCTTCTGATGGCGCCGTTCGATGCGAGCGAGGTGGCGATATCCAACAGCACCGGCGCCTCCTCCCCGCTCGGGATCGCTACCGCGATCGGATTGGTGCCGAGCAAGGGCTCGCTGCCGCCCCACGGCGCCATGTGGTTTACGCTCGAGGCCGCGCCGTAGATTCCGACCATGCCGTGCTCGAGCGGGATGGCGGCATAGACCGCGCCGGCGCCGGCGTGATTGGAGCGGCGTGCGCCCACCCAGCCGACGCCTGACGCGCGCGCGAGTTCGACGGCGAGGTTGGCAGCATAGGTCATCACCACGTGACCCATGCCCCGGTCGCCGTCGATCAGCGCGGTCGCCGGTCCACGCTCCAGCACGCGGATGCTCGCGCGCGGGTTCATGGCGCCACGCTTGAGCGCCCGCACATAGCCCGCGAGGCGAAAGACGCCGTGCGCATCCGAGCCGGTCAGATCCGCCTCCAGCATCGCGCTCGCGACAGTGGCGGCATCGGCGTCGTTGAGCCCGCAGGCGCGCAAGGCATCGAAGAGAAACGCCCGCAACGTGGTGGCGGGAACGCGGCGGATGGCTTGCACTTCGGTTTTGGTCAGCACGTGCGCCCTCAACAGTCCGCCACCGCAATCTCGAGCGGAAAATTGTCGACGCATTCGTGGCCCTCTCCGCTCACGATGAAGGTGTGCCCGAGAAAGATGCCGAACATTCCGTCCGGCGTGATCGGATTGGGTTCGGCCATGATGATCATGCCGGGCTTGAGCACCTTGTCGATCTCGTCGGCCTCGGTGCGTTCGGCGAACACGTGCGGCTTGTCGGTGACGATATCGATGCCGTGCACTTGCGTCGGGCGCGACTGCACCCCACGCTCGCGGAAGAAACGACTGGCGAGCCGCATATTGTCGGTGGCGTTGCCGGGTTTGATCTCGGCGATGATCTTGCGGTAGCCGGGCAGCGTGATCTCGTCCCAGAACTTGCGCACCATGTCGGTCGGCGGTCCCAGCGTGATCGGCGAACCGATCTGCGCGGAGAGGCCGTTGTAGCCGGCGGCGAGCTCCATATTGATGATGTCGCCCTTTTGGAGCTTGCGGTGCGAAGGGCGCGGATTGCCGAACACCATCGCCGGATCGGACATCGGCGTCGTTCCGATGATGAGAAAGTCGATGTCGCCGCCGCCGTCGAGAATGGCGGCGCCGGCCGCCGCGCGCAGCTCGTATTCCGGCACGCCAGGCTTGGCGCGCTCGACCATCGCCTGCATGGCGCGCTCGCACAGCACGCCGGCCTTGCGCACGCAGCGCAGCTCCTCCTCGCTGTGGACCACGACCAGCTCGTGCATGAAGCCCTTGGTAAAAACGAGCTCCGCGTCGGGCAACGACTGGCGCAGCACGTTGTACTGGTTGACCGGCAGATAATCGCTGTGGCGCGCGTCGATCTCGACGAGCCCGATGCGGCCGCGCTCGAGCTTGAGCTCCTTGAGCCGCTCGACCATGACTTCCGCATATTTTCCGCTGCGGCTGTGGCGGACATCGGACAAGGCGTTGGCGCATTCGCGCCGGCACGCCTCGGCGTGAGTACCGCCCATGGAGAACACCAGCGTCGGCTCGCCGTCGAGCGGCACCACCACGTAGGATGCGATCGCGTGCCACTCCCAATGGCCGGTGAGCCATTGCATGCCGCCGCCGAAGCTCCAATGGCTGGGACCGCCGGGCACGATCACGCAGTCGAGCTTGTGCTCGCGCATTTTCTCCCGCAGCGCCCGGTAGCGGCGCTGATATTCCTGCTTGGAGAAATGGTCGTAGACCGCGTCCCGATAATAGGGCGTGTCGTGCATGTTGGAGAACGGCGCGTTCTGGTCGAGGCGCGTGCGCACCTGTTCCCATGGCTGGTGTGCGGACGGACGCGGTGTCTGGATGTTCATGGCAGTCCTCTTAGGTTTTGCGCATGTTCCATTCGGAAAACCGGTTCCCGCTTTTCCGGAACATGCGCTAATCCTTGCAATTGCCGATGGTGACGGGGCCGCCCGCCGCCTCGACCGCCTCCTTGGCGAGTTGAATATTCGCGACCTGCTCGACCGTCGGTTTCCTGTCCTTCTCGAGGTCGCCGTTCTCGGCGCTATTGTCGATCGACCATTGTGTGCGTGCGGGATCGAAGCCGGTATTGATCGACCAGATGCAATTTTTGGTCAGCACGTCGATGGCATATTCGACCGCGTCCCGCGGTTTGTCCGTCGCTTTCTCGATGATCGGCACGACGTTCGCCTTGTCGCGGAACATGGCGCGATTGGCTTCGATCATCGCGGCGGCGGTATCGCGCAGGAGCGCGCGGTCGCGGGCGATCCACTCGAGCGAGGCGCCGTAGGCGTTGAACATGTAATTGGGCATGAGATCGGCGAGTTGAACGAGAACGTTCAGAGCAGGCTTTTGCTTCTTGGCGAGGTAGACGTCCTCGGGATGGAGCGCAACGCCGTCGATCTGCCCGGCGAGCAGGCCCGGCAAGCGGCCGGCGGTGGCGGCGGAGATGAAGTGTGCGTCGTCCACCGTCAGCCCGGCGGTGCGCAGGATCTCGCGCCCCATGCGCCAGTTGAAGCCGCCGACCCCGCCGCCGGTCGCGCTGAGCTTCTTGCCCTTGAGATCGGCCGCGGTCTTCACGTCGGGTGACACCATGTAGGCCTGCGGCATTCTCGGCGCCAAGCCCCAGAATTGCTGCACCTTCATGCCGCGGCCGATGGCGACATCGCTCACGCTCACGATCGCCGAGCCTTGCGCCGCCGCCGCGCTCGCGGTCGCCGATGCGCCGCCTTCGAACTGGATGATATTGGGTTCGATGCAGCGCTTGGCGAAGAACCCGAGCTCCTTGGCCACGTGCGGCGAGGTGTGCACCACGTTGGGGGGCGCGACCGAAACGGCGATATTGATCTTGCGCATCGCGCTGCAGTTTTGCGCCGCCGCGCCGCGCGTGGCCGCATCGGCGATCGCGACGCCGCCCGCCGCCAGCGCGATGAGACAGATCGATCGATAGCCCTTCCACATGCCGCGTTTCCGTCTTCCTTGGTGCGCCCCCGCAAGCCTAGTCGTCTCGCGATGCCGCGGTCCAGGGTGCCACGTATCTCTCGGCGAGCCGCAGCAGCGCCGTGAGCGTCACGCCCAACAGGCCGAGCGTGACGATCGGCACGAACATCTTGTCGACCTGATACGTGCTCGCGGTGCGCACGATCAGATAGCCGATGCCGGAGATCGCCGTATAGAGATCGGCGAGCACCATGCCGATCAGGCCGCGTCCGAGCGCCAGCCGCAATCCGGTGACGATGAACGGCAGCGACGCCGGCAGGACGATGTTCCACCACAACTGGCGTTCCGAGCAGCGGAAGGCGCGACCGACCTCGAGCAGCTTCGGATCGACGCTTTTGACGCCCTGATAGGTGTTGATCACCATCGGGAAGAAGGCGAACAGGAACAGGATGATCACCTTGGCCGTGGTGTCGAATCCCGCCCACAGCACGATCAGCGGAACGAGCGCCACCGAGGGAATGGAGTACAGGAACGTGATGTAAACGGTGAGCGCGACATCGAGCACCCAGAAGCGCGCGAGCAGCAGGCCGATGCCGATCCCGAGCACCACCGCAAACGCGAAGCCGATCGCGAGCACGACCAGGCTCGGCCACAGATACGTCCACAGCTCGCCGCTGAGCACCATGTGATAGGCCGCGACCGCGACCTTGGTCGGCGAGGTAAAGAGCACCGGATCGACGTTCCAGGCTGCGACCTCCCACAGCGCAAGCGCGATCGCGAGCGACACCACGCGGATCGCAAGGTCGATCAATCGGCGGCGATGCCTGCGCGCGGCCGCGACTCGTTCGGCGCGCGCTTGATCGCCGGAGAGATCGACCGGCTGGGCGGCATCGCTCAACTCGCCGCGGATTCCTTCGACGGTGGTCACGCAACCTCTCTCGGGGCTCGCTGATGGCGCGGCTTCGCGGTATGAAGCTGGCGCCAGATGTGCAGGCGAATTTCGGCGAAGTGCGGGTCGGACCGCACCGCGTCGGCCTTGCGCGGCCAGCCGAACGGCATATCGAGCACCTCCTTGATGCGGCCCGGCCGCGCGGTCATCACCGCGATGCGATCGCCCAGCAGGATCGCCTCGTCGATTGAATGAGTGATGAACACCATGGTCTTGCGCTCCTCCGGCCGCTCCATGAGCGCAAGGAGCTCCTCCTGCAGAATTTCGCGCGTCTGCGCGTCGAGCGCTGCGAACGGCTCGTCCATCAAGAGAACCGACGGGTTCATGACCAGCGCGCGCACGAGACCCACGCGCTGCTGCATTCCGCCCGAGAGCTGGTAGGGATAATGGCCCTCGAAGCCGGTGAGTCCGACCAGGTCGAGATAGTTCATGACCCGCGGTTTGATTTCGGCGCGCGGCACGCCCGCCATCGCCAGCCCGAATGCCGCGTTGTCGAAGACGGTCTTCCACGGCAGTAGGCCGAAATGCTGAAAGACCATGGCAACCCCGTCGGGCGGCCGTGCACCGACCGCTTTACCGTGGACGAGAAGGCTGCCGCTGCTGAGATCGGTGAGGCCCGCGATGCAGCGCAGAAGCGTGGTCTTGCCGCAGCCCGAGGGGCCCACGACGCACATGATCTCGTTGCGCTTGACCGCAAGCGACAGTTGATGGAAGGCGACGACGGCGCCATCGAGAAAGAGCTTGCTGGCACCATCGGCGACAATGGCTGGATCAAGGATTGCTTCCCCGGCAACCATGCGTTTCCTCGTTCACGGCGTTCCACATTGCCCAGCGGCCGCCGCATCAAGTCTCGGGAAAAAATCTGCCGAGCGCAATGCGAGGCTTCGCACGGCCGCGCCTGGATGTGCGGGCCGTGAGCGCTGGTCTTTATGGCTTGGCAGCGATTTGCCGGAGCACCGGGCTCCACTGTTGTTGCTGATCGTGAATGAAGGCGGTGACTTCGGCGGGGGACATCGGAAGCGGATAGCTGCCGCGCCCGGCGAGCTGCGCCTTGAGCGTGGGGTCGCTGACCACTTTGCGCAGGTCCTCGCTCGCCTTGCGCACGATCGCTTCGGGCGTGCCGACGGGCGCCACCAGCCCCTGCCAGCCCATTGCCTTGAAGCCGGGCACGGTTTCCGCGACCGTCGGAACATCGGGAAAGTCGGGTAGACGCTCGGCCGATGCCACCGCCAGCGGCTTGAGATTGCCTCCCTGAATCGCTCCCGCGAGGCCTTGATAGCCCTCGATGATCAACGGTATGCGACCGCCCATGATGTCGTTGAGCGAGTGGCTGGGACCACCGGAATAAGGAACCAGCAGCAATTTGATGCCGGTTCGCAGTTGCAACAATTCGCCGGTCAGGTGAGTGAGCCGCCCGACTCCGGTCACCGCATAGGAGATCTCGCCGGGTCGTTGTTTTGCGAGCGCAATCAACTCCGGCAAGGTCGTGACACCGAGGGAGGGCGCCGCCGCGATGAACATCGGCTGCTCAGTCACCGAGCCAATCGGGGCGAAATCGCGCGGCAGCTCGAACGCGGTATTGGCCGCCTTGCCCGGCGCCGGCAGGAACACCGACAACGCCGGCATATAAAGCGTGTAGCCATCGGGCGCGGCCTCGGCCGCGACGCGCGCGGATATGGTGCCGCCGGCACCGGGTTGATTGACAGGCAAGACCTGTTGACCCCAAATCTGGCCGAGCCGATCAGCCACCATACGCAAAGTGACGTCGACGGCGCTGCCGGGTGCCGAATCCGAGATGATCTTCACTGGCCGCGCCGGGTAGTCCTCGGCTTGCGCCGTTGCTGTGAGGTTGGCTGCGAGCGCCAGCAGCCAGAGCGAGACGGGTTTGAGCCAGGGCCGATGCATTTTCATTCCCCTTCGAGACGTGGCCGCCGATGACGGCCCAGTGAACTGGAGGCGATCCTGCAGACCGATGTAACGTGAGACCGAAAAAGCCAGGTCTCTGAGGATATGGCTGCCGCGGGCAGCGCGACCCCTTCCATGTCGGAGACTTTTCGGCACGCCTCGTTTCGAGGGCGGCTGTCGGCACGGTATATGAGCAATTCTAGCATGCGAATGAGACGAGAGGACACAGGGTTCACCGTGAGCGCCGCAACCCGACAAGACTACGACTTCATGCCAGGGCCTCAAGACTGGCTGCGACGAGGCGTGCACGAATGATGCGACCTCCCCCCTTCCGCGCCGAACATATCGGCAGCCTGATGCGCCCGAGCGAACTCCTGCGCGCACGCGAGCGGCACGTGGCCGGCAAACTCGATCGCGAGGCGCTGAGGGAAATCGAAAACGAGGCCATCGCCCGCGTGGTCAAGCTGCAGGAAGACGTCGGTCTGCAAGTCGTCACCGACGGCGAGTTCCGGCGTGGCACCTATTCCGATGCGTTCACCAGCGCCGGCCTTTCCGGCGTGAAGATCGCAATGACCGAGGACCGCGGCTGGACCAGCTCGCAAACCCATGGCCACCGGATGGCGCAGCGCATTCCGACGGTTGTGAGTCGCATCGCCTGGAAAGGACCACAGAACGCCGACGATTTTCGCTTTCTCAAGTCGCTGACCACGCGCACGCCCAAGATCACGCTGCCGGGCCCGTGCTACATTCACTATCGTGCGGGGCGCGCCAATATCAGCCGCGACGTCTATCCCGACCTCGAGGCCTTCTGGTCCGACCTGGTCGAAGCCTACATCCAAGAGATGCGCTCGCTCGCGGATGCCGGTTGCCGCTACCTGCAGATCGACGAAACGTCGCTGGTGAAGCTCGGCGATCCGCGTGTGCGTCAATTGCTCACCGAGCGCGGCGACGACTGGCGCGATCTCCTGCGCATCTATGTCGATGTCGTCAATGCGGTCGTCGCGGGCGCGCCGCAAGGACTGACCATCGGGATTCACGTGTGCCGCAGCCAAGATCCGAGCTGGCAAGCGGACGTCGGCTACGATCCCATCGCGGAGCCGCTGTTCAACGCGATGAAGGTCGATAGCTATTTTCTCGAATACGACAATGCGCGCGCCGGGACATTCGCACCGCTGCGATGCGTGCCGGAGGGAAAATTCGTGGTGCTCGGCCTCGTCGCCTCCAAGGTCTCCGAACTGGAGAGCGTCGATATGCTCAAACGGCGGATCGAGGAGGCAAGCCGCTATGTCAAGCTCGAGCAATTGGGCTTGAGCCCGCAGTGCGGGTTTGCGACCAGCGCCGCCGAGCACGTCACGGTCACGGAGGAGGTCGAACGGGCGAAGCTTGCCCGCATCGTCGAGGTGGCGCGGCAGGTTTGGGGCAGCGCGTGATCGACAACGCCGCGCCACTGACACTCTACTAAACGGGCCAGGTCTCCAGCCGGAAAGCCGAATCCCAAAACATCCACTCGAGTTGG
>Ga0209647_1001306_pt1 | contig 21505 bp, 23 predicted proteins | sample GraSoi_2013_60cm_FD_185827 | JGI IMG/M metagenome (GOLD analysis project Ga0209647, IMG submission 185827) | Grasslands soil microbial communities from the Angelo Coastal Reserve, California, USA - Sample 9_17_2013_60cm (SPAdes) (version 2) | ecosystem: Environmental > Terrestrial > Soil >... | reverse complement strand
TGTCCGGCAGCAGCGTGCAGATCCTGTGTATTAAATCGTTCGACATGCGCGTCCACTCGATTCCGGTCGCTTCCGTCCCGACGTGGTGCGCCATGCCCGCCGCGCGCGGCGAGAAGATGGTGAGGTCCGAGCCGCGCTCGCGCTGCAGCTTGAGCTGCGGCTGCACGCTTTGCACCAGCTGCTCATCGGTGATGCCGAGCTCGACATAGGATGAAATGAGGGCAGGCTTCCTCATCGCATCGGCGAGCCCGGCGAGCTGCTTGTCGCGGAAGGTGAGGAGGGCGGCGGGCTCGGTGGTGTAATGCCCGTGGATGTCGATGATCATTGTGGCAGCATTCTAGCCCGCACATGTTGAGCCGCCTCGCAATCTACAACTACCGGTCGCTGCGCGATTTCGTCGCGCCGCTCGAAGCGCTCAACCTTGTCACGGGTCCGAACGCGAGCGGCAAGTCGAATGTTTATCGCGCCCTGCGCCTGCTTGCCGACATCGCGCAGGGCCGCGTCATCAGCTCGCTCGCACGCGAAGGCGGCTTCGAATCCAGTCTGTGGGCCGGGCCGGAAGGATTTTCGCGTGCCGTGCGTCGCGGCGAGCACCCCGTGCAAGGGACCACGCGCAAGGAGCCGGTAAGCCTGCGACTTGGTTTTTCCGGCAACGAATTCGGCTACGCGATCGATCTGGGGCTGCCTGCTCGCAAACCTGGCACGACCGCGTTTGCCCACGATCCGGAGATCAAGGGCGAATGGGTTTGGAGCGGCGAGCAGTTGCGGCCGGCGGCGCTGTTGGTCGAGCGCAAGGGACCGCTGGTGCGCAGTCGCGCTGAGTCGGGTGACTGGGCTATCGTGACCCAGCATCTCGCGAGCTTCGACAGCATGATGACGCACTGCGCTGATCCGCGCGCCACGCCGGAAATGCTGCTCCTGCGCGAAGAGATGCGAAGCTGGCGTTTCTACGATCAGTTCCGTGCCGACCTCGAGGCGCCGGCGCGGCTGCCGCAGATCGGCACACACACGCCGATCATGAGCAACGACGGTTCCGATTTCGCCGCTGCGGTGCAGACCATCATGGAGATCGGCGATCCGCAAGCGCTTGAAGAATCGGTGTCCGACGCGTTCCCTGGTGCTTCGATATCGGTCGCGCAAAATGGCACTCGGTTCGAAGTCGAAATGCAGCAGCACGGCCTGCTGCGGCCATTGCGCGCCGCCGAGTTCTCCGACGGAACTCTGCGCTACCTCCTTTGGATTGCGGCGCTTCTCACGCCGCGCCCACCCAGTCTTTTGGTGCTGAACGAGCCGGAGACGAGCCTGCACCCAGACCTCCTGCCGGCGCTCGCCCGCCTTATCGCGCGCGGGGCCGAGCGCTCGCAGGTGATCGTCGTCTCGCATGCGCCGCGCCTTATCGCCGCGCTGGAAGAGCAGCGAGGTTGCCATCCCGTCGCGCTAGAGAAGGAGCTCGGGGAGACGCGGATCGCCGGCGCCGACCGGCTCGACCGACCGGCATGGCATTGGCCGGTGCGTTAGCATTTTGCTGTGACCGAAAAGATCACCCTTTCCTCCTTGCAGAACATGAAGCGCGAAGGGCGCAAGATCGTCGGCGTCGTGGCCTGGGACACGCCGATGGCGCAGATCGCCGACCGCGCCGGCGTCGACCTGGTGTCGGTGGGCGATTCCGTAGGCAAGAACCTGTGGGGCCACGCCACCGAGAACGAGGTGACGGTCGATGAGCTCCTGATCGTCTGCAAGGCCGTGCGCCGCGGCGTGAAGCGCGCGTTGCTGAGCTGCGATCTGCCGGCAACGGCATCCCCCGAAGCGGCAATCCGCTTCGTGAAGGAGGGCGGGGCCGACATGATCAAGGTCAATGGCACCCCGGACACGGTGCGCACCATGGTGCGCTCGGGTATCGCGGTGTTCGCCGAGTTTCATGGCGGCGGCCAGGCCGACGCCGAGCTGGTGGCACGCGCCAAGGCGCTGGAGCAGGCGGGAGCGGCGGTGCTCGACTTCCGGCATTCGGGGCCCGAGGCCGGCGCCGCAGTGGCAAAGGCGGTGTCGATCCCGGTGATCGGCGGCCTCGGCGGCGGTCCGTGGCTCGACGGGCGCATGCGCATGGCGCACGCCGCGATCGGCTATGCGGCGAGCTGGCTCGACTCGAGCGCCGAGACTTATGCCAACGTTGCCCGCATCTCCCTCGAAGCCCTCAGCGGCTACGCGGCCGACGTGCGCGCGGGGCGCCAGATCAAGGGGCAGCGTGGCTAAGGCGGTCATCGACGGCATTGCGACCCACTACGAGGTGATCGGCGAAGGGCCGCCGCTCCTCATGTATGCGCCCGGCGGCTTCGACGCGACGATCGACAAGTGGCGCACGCAGGGCGTGTATGCGCGCGTCAAGCTGCTCGAGCACCTGCCGAAGAAGTATCGCTGCATCGCCTTCGACCGGCGCGAGTGCGGCCAGTCGGGCGGGCGCATCGAGCCGATCACCTGGGCGCACTACGCCAAGCAGGGCAAGGGACTGCTCGAGCACCTCGGCATCGAGCGCGCGCACCTCATCGGCGGTTGCATGGGCTGCTCGGCGGTGATGGCGTTCGCGGTCGCCTATCCGCAGGCCACTCTAAGCATGCTGCTGTGGTGGCCGGTCGGCGGCGCGAAGTACCGCATCAAGGCGCACCAGCGTTTCGCGGACCATCTGGCTTTCGTCAAACAATCCGGTTTGGAGGGCGTGGTGGCGCACGTGCACAAGGAGGGCAAGGCCTTCAACGCCGATCCGCGCGGCGGGCCCTGGGCGTCGCCGATTCGTACCGATCGCGCCTTTGCCGACGCCTTTGCGAAGCAGGACGCCGGCAAATACAGCCCGCTCGTCGAGCGCATGGCAAAGGCCCTGTTCAATCGCGACACCTCGCCCGGCGCCGAGCCGGAGCAGCTCTTCAAGCTCGATATTCCGGCGCTGATCGTTCCCGGGAGGGACGAATCGCACGCCACTTCGGCCGCGCGCTACCTCGAAGAGTGCTTGCCGAAGTCGGAGTACTGGGACGTTCTGCCCGAGGGCCAGACGGAGGCGACGGCGCCTCCCCGCCTCCTTCAATTTCTAGTGGATGTCGACCGTAAAGCTGCGCGGTGAGGCAGGAACCGGCTCGACATCGAAGTACACCCGTCCGATCTCGCGCCCGTCGGTGGTCTCGATCTGCACTTTCCACGCGCCCGGCTGGTACTTCGACTTGAAGCCGTAGCCGCGGAAGCCTTCGGCGCGCCCGCCGAGGATCTTGATCGGGATCGTGTCCTGCAGCGCCCAACCGCGCTCCTGGCGGTGAAACCAGCGCATGCGCACTTCGTCGGCGAAGCTCGCCGGCGAGAAGATACGGAAGAACACGTAGACCCGGTCGCCGGGCTGGGCGCGGAATTCCTGGTCGCCGTTCCACCAGAAGGCCCACGCCGGGCGCTCATGGCTCACCCGGTAACCGTCCTGCGTCCGCTCGACCGAGTGATACACCCCGATGAAGGGAATCGACAGCGGCACCGGCGGAATCACCCGCAGAAGGTACGCGCCGAGAAACACGATCAGCATCACGCCGAACGGCACGAGCATCTGGTTGCGCGCCGCCGCGAAGCGCTCCGGCGCGCGTTGCCTGATCCACGCAGCGAGGGCCAGCATCGGCAGGCAGCCGACCGCCATCGACGCCAGGAAGATCGCCGTACCGACCTGGCCGAAGATCACCGGCACGACGGTCGCGCAGAAAGACAGCCCGCACAGGCTGAGCAGGGCAAACTTGAAGGACAGCCCCAACCGCTTGAGCGGTCCGAACTCGTTCGCGAGCAGGAGAGCGATCATCACCAGCATGAAGGAGAACGAGACGAGCAGCGATGAGCTCTTGAAGAAGAAGAGCGTGTACAGGTTGAGCAGGGTGCCGAGGAAGAAGCTCAGGACCGCGAGGCGGTGGCGGTAGTAGAAGCGCTTGACCGGCGGCAGGCCTTCGACCGCCGGCGCGTCGGGCACGAAGAACATCTGCGTCAGCACGGCCGTGACGATCGCGAGGTAGGAGGTCTGCTGCGCGATCATGTGCCAGGAGTCGACCCGGCCGATCGCGAGCGTGTCGAGCATGAAGCCGCCGGTGAAGAACAGCGCCGCGACGCGGCCCTCGTGCCGCGCGTGATAGAGCCTCAGGCGCTGGATTGCGCTGGGCGACGCGGCGACTGTCTCGGTCGGGGTCAGGCGATCAGTAGGTCTCGAAGATCTTCTGCAGCTCGGCCGCGTCGCGCGTGCGCGTGAGCGCGAGCATGAGCAGGATGCGCGCCTTCTGCGGCGTGAGGTTGTCGCCCCAGATGAGCGGCCGCTTCTCGCCTACCCGACCCGCCGTGTCGGTTACGCGCCCCATGCCGCCGCGGTTGGTCATCACGATCGGCACGCCGTTGGCGGCATGGCGCTTCACGGCCTCGTCCATTGCCGGCGTGCCGGAGCCGGTCGGAAAACCGGCGATGACGAGGCCGTCGGCCTTCGCTTGCGCCACCGCGGCGTCGACCAGTGCGCCATCGGCGCCGGCATACGTGTAGATGATGTCGACGCGCGGCAGCTTCTGCACGCGCGCGAGGTCGAAGGCGGCCGCGGGGCGGGTCGGCGTGCGGTAGAACGTGACGCGGTCCTCGTCGACGAAGCCGAGCGCGCCGATGTCGCGGCTGCTGTAGGTCTCGAGGCGGTAGCTGATGTTCTTGCTGACGTCGCGCGCGGCGTTGATCACGTCGTTCGTCACCACCAGCGCGCCTTTGCCGCGGGCCTCGTCGGCAGCGGCGACGCGCACTGCCTGCAGGAAGTTCTTCGGGCTGTCGGAGCTCAGCGTGCTGAACTGGCGCTGCGCGGCGGTGAGGACGATCGGCTTGTTGGTCTTGACCGTGAGGTGCAGGAAGTAGGCCGTCTCTTCGACGGTGTTGGAACCATGTGTCACGACGATGCCCGCCACCTCGGGCTCGCGCGCCAGGATCTCGTTGATGCGCCGCGCGAGCGTCAGCCAGTTCTCGACGGTGATCGCGCTCGAGCCGACGCGGATCACTTCCTCGACCTCGAGCCGCGCCACCTTCTTCAACTGTGGAATCGCCTCTGCGACCTCCCCAGCGTGCAGCCGTCCCGACGGCGTGTTGGCGATGGTGCCGCCGGTGGCGACAACCTTGATGAGCGGGAGTTTGTCCTGGGCCTGGAGGACGCCGGCCGCAAGGGCCAAGGCCAAGAAAATGGGGACAGACCCCATTTTTCTCATATGAGAATCATATGCCGTTGAGAAAAATGGGGTCTGTCCCTATTTACTGCCAGGCGCGGTTGTCGACGGTGTTTTCGTACGTCGCGCCGGCGGGCACCAGGCCCCAGTCGCGCGTCCACTCGTAGGTGTGCTGGAAGCGCTCCTTGGTATAAGGCTCGGGCGGGGCGTTGAGGATGCGCGCGAGCTTGAGATCCTTCAGCTCGAGCATGCCGCCGGCTTCCTGCACCAGGTAGTGCGCATATTTCGCCGGGTTCTTGTCGATGGCGCGCGCGGCCTCGCCTTCGGCGAGGAACATCTTGTGCAGCGTCGGACCGTCGAGCTCGTCGCCGGCGGCTTCGCTGCGCGTGGAGTGCGACTCCATCAGCACGCGCAGGCCCTGCTTCTCGGCGACGCTGATCCACGGCTCCATCAGGCTGATCGCCGCGACTTCGCCGCGCTTCAGCGCCTCGATGCGCTCGCGCATGGTGCCGGCGAACTTGGTCTGGATCTGCTCGCGCTTGAGGAAGCCCTCGAGCAGTTTCAACGTCGTGAAATGCGAGCCATTGAATGGACTTACGCCGATCGGTCTGTTTTTGAGTTGTTCGGGCTCGTAGATGCCGGCCTTCGGATCGGTGACGATGGCGAAGGTCGACATCGCCGAGCCGAGCGCCACGATCTTCGCCGGGCGGTGACCCTTCTCCACGTTCGACTCGACCGCGCGCTTCATGATGCCCCACTCGCACATGCGGAACTGGTCGCAGGCACCTTGCTCGTACAGCGCTTCCATCGTGCGGTCGAAGATGTTGGAGCGCAGCGCCTGGTGATCGGAGTCCTTCTGCCCCGAGCCCGGCGTCGTGATGATCTCGACGTCGAGGCCCTGGTCGCGGAAGAAGCCTTCGTCGCGCGCCACGAGCAGCGGCAGGTCGTGGATCGCGTTCATCATCGATGCTCTGACTTTTCTCATCGGCGTCTCGTAATGAAATCTGGGGTCAGATCTTGAATTCGCGCATTTGCGTCAATGCAAGACCTGACCCCGGCTGTAGGCGTTATTCCCAGGCGCGGTTGTCCACCGTGTTCTCGTAGGTCGCGGTGGGCACGGTCATGTTCCACTTCACCGTCCAGCGATAGGTATCGTCCCAGCGCTCGCGCGTGTAAGGCGTCGGTGCGCCGTGCAGCAGGCGCCAGGTCTGGAACTCCTCGGGCTTGAGCAGGCCGCCGGTCTCGCGGATGAAGTAGTGGATGTAGGGCCGCGGATCCTTCTCGATCTTCTCGACGGCGCGGGCCTGCGCGCGGAACATCTTCTTGAGCGTCTCGCCGTCGAGATCGTCGCCCGCCGCTTCGGCGCGGGTGGAGTGCGACTCGATCAGGATGCGCATGCCCCACTTCTGCGCCACGCTGATCCACGGCTCCATCAGGCTCGCGGCGGCGACTTTCTTGTCGCGCCCCGCCTCGAGGCGCTTCAGCATCGAGCCGGCGTTGGTGCGCTTGACGTGCTCGGGCTCGAGGAAGCCTTCGATCATCTTGAGGGTGGTGAAGTCCGAGCCGTTGTTCGGCGTCACCGCGATCTGCTTGTCCTTCAGCATCTCGGGCTCGTAGATCTTGGAATCGGGGTGCACCACGATCGCGAACTTGGACATCGAGGCGCCGAGCGCCACGATCTTGCGGCCGCGCAGGCCCTGCGCATTGGCTTCCACCGCGCGCTTCATGATGCCCCACTCGCACATGCGGTACTGGTCGATGCCGCCTTCGTTGTAGACCGAGTCGAGCGGCCGGTCGAACACCGAGTCGAACTTGACGAAGTGCGAGGTGGTCACCTGCGCCATGCCGGGCGTGGTGACGAACTCGAGATCGAGCCCTTCGTCCTTGAAATATCCCTCGTCGCGCGCGACCAGCACCGGCAGGTCGTGCACGGCATTCATCGTCGCTATTTGCGGTTTCGTGCGGGTGGCTACGGCCATGGTTCCTCCTCCTTGGTGACAAGCCTAAGGCATCGGCCGCGAAAGTGGAAGACCGTTCCGTATCTCGGAACGGCGGCTAGCAGCAGCCGCAGTCGATTCCCGGCGTCACGGCGAGCGCGTCGCGATACCAGCTCGGCGGCAGGTCGTCTGCTTGTACATTTTCCAGGGGCTTGAAGATGCGGAAGTGGTAGTGCTTTCGTTCCGCCGTCCAGAACGCGACCACTGTGTGCAGTGCAGGAAAGCCCGGCGTGGCGCTCTCCACCTCCGAGACGAGCACCGTCACGTCGCCGAAGCGCTCGCGCGTCCACTTCTTGACCTGGGACGCGACGTCAGCCCGGTTTGACGGTGCAAGCATGAGAAACTCGCCCATTATGGAGAAAGTACTCGCAGCAGTCAGGACGGCGCCGGGCAAGACCGAGATCCGCGAATATCCGATGCCGGAGATTCCGGAGGACAGCGCGCTCATGAAGATGGAGGTCGCCGGCATCTGCGGCACCGACGTCAAGCTCTACAAGACGCCGCCCTCCGCCGCTCCGGTGATCATGGGCCACGAGAACATCGGCGTCATTGCCAAGGCGGGGCGCGAATTCGTCCGCAGGAAAGGATTCAAAGAGGGCGACCTGGTCTTCGTCGAGCACTACGTGATGTGCGGCAAGTGCGAGTGGTGCCATGCCGGACAGTATCGCCACTGCGAGAACACCGACTGGCGCAACAACCCGGAGGGCATCCGCTACGGCTACACCTCGGCCGAGCGCGCGCCGCATCTGTGGGGCGGCTTCGCACAATATGTATACCTGCCGTGGAACGCCGTGGTGCACCAAGTGCCGAAGGGCGTATCGGCCGAATTGGCGGGGCTGGTGACGCCGATGGCGAACGGCGTCGAGTGGTCGCTGTTCGACGGCGGCGTCGGCTACAACTCGAGCGTGCTGATCCAGGGGCCCGGGCAGCAGGGCCTGTCGCAGACGGTGATCTGCAAGCAGGCGGGCGCCTCGCTGATCATCGTCACCGGCACCTCGAAGGATGGCGCACGCCTCAAGGTGGCGCAGGAGCTGGGCGCGGACTACGTGATCGATGTCCAGAAAGAAGACCCGCTGGCGCGCATCAAGCAGATCACCGGCGGCAAAGGCGTCGACGTGGTGCTCGATTGCACCGCCGGCGCGGGCACCATCCCGATCCTGCTCGGCGTCGAGGCGATGAAGCGCAAGGCGGGGACGATGGTGGTGCAGGGTGAGCTGAAGGAATTCCCGAACTTTCCGCTGGAGCGCGTCACGGTGAAGGCGATCACCATCAAGAGCGCGCGCGGCCACAGCTACAAGGCCTGCGAGCTCGCGCTGGCGCAGCTCGCGTCCAAGCGCTTTCCGCTGGAGAAGGTGACCACTCACCGGTTCGGTTTGAAGGACGTGGACCTGGCGATCAAGTCGGTCGGCGGCCACGGCGTGCCCGACGTGATCCACGCTTCGCTGATGCCGTGGCTATAGAAGTCGTGCCGCTTTCGCCGGCGCTCGGCGCCGAGATCCGCGGCGTCGACCTGTCGCGGCCGCTGGACCAGGCGACCTTCGCGGCGATTCAGAACGCGTGGCACCAGCACCTGGTGATCGTGCTGCGCGGCCAGCGGCTGGACGAGGAGCAGCAGGTGCGCTTCGCCGAGCGCTTCGGCCCGCTCTCGCCGATCCACACCTCGCACCACTCGGACACCAACAAGGCGGTGATGTACATCGGCAACCGCAAGAAGGACGGCAAGATCGTCGGCGCGCTGCCGCTGGGCGAGATGCAGTTCCACAGCGACCAGTGCTACCGCGAGCGCCCGGCGATGGGCACGATGCTCTACTCGATCGAGATTCCGTCCAAGGGCGGCAATACGCTCTTCGCCAACGCCTATAAGGCTTATGACGCGCTGCCGCCCGAGGTGCGCGAGAAGGTGGACGGGCGCAAGGCGGTGCAGGTCTACGACTACGACGGCGGCGTGCTCGACCGCGCCAAGATGGTGGCGCCGGAGGAGGGCATGTCGTTCGCGCATCCGCTGGCGCGCACGCATCCGGCCACCGGCCGCAAGGCGCTCTACGTGAACCGGCTGATGACGCACCACATCGAAGGCCTGCCGAGCGAGGAAAGCGACCGGCTGCTCGCGCAAATGTTCGAGACCATCGAGCGGCCCGAGTTCATCTACGAGCACCGCTGGCGCGTCGGCGACGTGCTGCTCTGGGATAACCGCTGCACCCTGCACGCGCGGCGCGATTTCAATCCCGAAGAGAATCGCTGGATGCGCCGCGTCACCATCCAGGGCGATCGCCCGAGTTAGAACAAGCCGGGGAGCCAGCGCTTAACGCGCTGCGTGTACGCCACGTACGGTTCACCGAAGCGCGCCGCGAGGCCGCGCTCGTCGCGGCGCACGCGGAAATGGAACCACACGGTACGTGCGACCGTGATCGCGGCGGCGAACAGCGACTCGAAGGTGAGCGCGACGCCGGCCATATAGAGGATGTGGCCCAGGTACATCGGGTTTCGCGTCCACGCATAGAGGCCATGCTCGACCAGCCGCTCGGGCGGCGCGCCGGAGAGCCCGGGACCGCCGCCGCCGAGCGCAATGCGGTAGCGGCCGCAGAGCCGGTATTGCAGGTAGCCCCACAGCATCAGCGGCAGAAACGCCGGCTGGAAGCGCAGCGTGCCGAAGACGGCGAGCTCCCAGGCGATGGTGGCGAGCGGCAGCAACAGGAATGTCTGTACCGGCGATTTCCTCAGCCAGCGCATCATCATTCGGCCTTCGCGCCGGAGCGGCGGATGACGTCGCTCCATTTTTCCGTCTCCGCGCGGATGAATGCGCTGAATTGCTCCGGCGTCATCGGCCGCGCCTCGATGCCGATGCCCTGCAGCCGCGCGATGATCTCCGGCCGGGCGAGCGCGCGGCGTGCCGTGTCGTTCAGCTGGCGAATGATTTCCACGGGCGTGCCGGCGCGGGCGCCAAGGCCGAGCCACGGCGTGGCTTCGAAGCCGGGCAATCCCGCTTCGTCGAGCGTGGGAATATCGGGCGCGGTGGCGAGGCGCGCTTTTTCGGCGACGGCGATGGCGCGCAGCTGGCCGCTGCGGACATAAGGCAGCGTGGTGCTGGTGTTGACGAAGCCCATTGCGACGCGTCCCGCAAGCAGGTCGGCGGTGGCCTGCGCCGCCGAGCCCTTGTAGGGCACATGCGCCGCTTCGACGCCGGCGAGCGTCTTGAAGAGCTCCATCGCCAGATGGCCGGTCGAGCCGACCGCCTGCGAGGCATAGTCGACGCCGCCGCGCCTGGACTTCAGCCAGGCGATGAGTTGCGCGAGATCGCTGGCGGGCACCGAGGGATGCACCACGAGCAGGAGCGGCGCAACGCCGAGCAGGGCAACCGGCGCGATGTCGCTGCGCGGATTGAACGCAGTGGAAGGCAATAGCTGCGCGTTGATGCTGAAAGGACCGGGCGGCGCGACGAACAGCAGCTGTCCGTCCGGCGGCGCGCGCAGCACGACTTCCGCGCCAATGTTGCCGTTCGCGCCGGGCCGGTTCTCGACGATGAACGGCTGGCCGAACGCTTTGGCGAACTCTTCGGCGGCGATGCGCGCGAGCAGATCCACCGAGCCGCCCGGAGGGCTGGTGGCAATGATGCGCACCGGGCGATCCGGCCAGGCACTCGCGTGCGTCGCGCAGCCGAGCGCCAAGGCGAGCCACCACGCGAATTTCATGGCACAGATACTGCGGCGATCGGCTTACCCAGCAACGTTTCCAAGGAGAGCCTCATGAAATGGTTCAAGGCTTTGATTTTTGGTATTTCGTTGTTCGCCATGGGCAGTGCCGTTATTGCGGGTGAAGACTCTACCCATCGCGTGCATTGCACCGGCCAGTCGTTCTACGACATCGGCCTGCAAAATTTCGACCCGGCAAAGGCGGACTGCGACGGCGGGCGGTAAGACTCAATCGATCTTCGCGCCGACCGTTTTGACGATCTCGCCGTAGCGCGCGTATTCCGCGCGCAGCAACGCGGCGAATTCATCCGGCGTAGAGACGTAGGGCTCGAGGCCGCCGACACGGCGGATGCGCTCGGCCATCGCGGGATCGGCGAGCAGCGTGTTGGTGGCCTCGCGCAGGCGCGCCAGCACCGGGCCGGGCACGCCGGCGGGCGCGAACAGCGCGAGCCACGGCGTGACCTCGAAGCCTGGATAGAACTCGGCGAGGCGCGGCACGTCCGGAAAGGCGGCCGAGCGCTGCTTGCCTGCGACGGCGAGCGCGCGCAGCTTGCCGGCGCGCACGTGGCCGGTGACGGAGTTGCCGCCGAAGGCGACGGAGATCTCGCCGGCGAGGAGCGCGATCGTCGCCGGGCCGCCGCCCTTGAACGGCACGTGCAGGAGATCGATTTGCGCGCGCTGCTTGAGCATCTCCATCACCAGGTGATGCAGGCTGCCGTTGCCGATCGAGCCGTACGCGAGCGGCGGTCTTGCGCGCCGCGCGTAATCGATGAATTCCTGCAGGTTCTTGACCGGCAGCGCGGGATTCGCGGCGAGCACCATCTGGGTGTTCACCAGGCTCGCGACCGGCGCCAGGTCTCTCATCGTGTCGAACGACAGCTGCGAGTAGAAATGCGGGTTGACGACGATCTGCGCGTCGGCGCCGAGGAGCAGCGTGTAGCCATCGGGCGGCGCCTTGGCGACGATCTCCATCGCCAGGTTGCCGTTCGCGCCGGGGCGGTTCTCCACGATCAGCGGCTGGCCGAGCGCGTCGCCGAGCGGCGGCCCGATGACGCGCGCGATATTGTCGTTCGCGCCGCCCGGCGGCTGGGGAATCAGGACGCGGATCGGCCGCGACGGATATTGCGCCTGCGCCGCGCCGGCAACCGCGCACAGAGCGAGCAGCGCGGCTAGGAGGCGCCGAAGCCGGAGAACAGCCATCCCTCGGGGAAGTGCAAGTGCAGCAGCAGATCGAACAGGCCGTAGAAGCACGCCCACACCGCCGCGGTGAAGATGATGGTGAACAGCCAGCCCTCCTTGCCCTGCAGCTTGAGATACAGAAACACGAGCAGCGGCACCGCGATCTGGAAGCCGAGCAGCACGATCATGGCGAAGAAGCCGAGGGTCCACGCGGCAGCGAGCAGCGTTCTGCGGCGCGCGACTTCGGGCGGTTGCTCTTGCGTCAGCTTGAAATCCGCGGCTGCGGCGCCGTCGTGCTTGCCGAAGATCACCCAGAGCGCCTCGGCCAGGGCGAGGCAGAAAAGCGGGATGCCGATGACCAGCGGAAAGAGCTTCGCTTTCCACGGCCACTCTAGCGCGCTGAACGTACCCCAGGCCGAAAGCGCCATGATGGCGATCGCAAGCGCGAGCGAGGTCCGGCTATGCATGGCGCTGCCTCGCGCGCCAGGCCTGGAATATCGGGAACAGGATCACGCCGATCGCCACGATGAGCAGCGCGACCACCACCGGCCGGCCGAGCCAGGCCGCGTCGTAGCGCGCCACCGAGATGTAGAGATAGTTCTCGGCGATCTTGCCGAGCACCAGCCCCAGCACCAGCGGCGAGCGCGGCCAGCCGGCGACCACCATGAAGTAGCCCACCGCGCCGAACACGATCGTGACGACGATGTCGGCGTAGCTGGTGTTGGAGGTGTAGCTGCCGATGAAGACCAGCACCAGGATCACCGGCACCAGCAGGTGCCCCTGCACCCTGGTGAGTGCCGTGAGGCGGTTGAGGAGCAGGAAGCACGCCGCGACCGTGATGATGTTGGCGAGCACGATGGTCCACACCATCGAGAACGTCACCGGCAGGTGCTTGGTGAGCATGTCCGGCCCCGGGACCAGGCCGAGCAGGAAGAAGCCGCCGAGCAGGATCGCCATCGATGTGCTGCCGGGCACGCCGAAGGCGATCGTCGGAATGAGCGCGCCGCCTTCCTTCGAGTTGCAGGCCGCGCCCGGCCCGATGACGCCGCGCACGTCGCCTTGACCGAAGCCCTTGCGCTCCTCGGGCGTGCGCGCGCTCTGCGTGGCGTGGCCGTAGGCCATCCACTGCGCCACCGCGCCGCCGAGTCCGGGCGTGATGCCGATGAAAGTACCGATCAGGCTGCAGCGGATCGTGAGCCAGAAATTGCGGAACACGTCTTTCACGCCCTCGAGCGCGCCTTGGCTGATGCGGCCCGCCGGCGCGTTCCCGGCGATCGAGGTGCCGCGCACCACCAGGTCGATGATCTCGGGAATGGCGAACAGGCCGACCAGCACGGGGACCAGGTCGAGCCCCTGCCAGAGATAGAGCGTGTCCAGCGTGAAGCGCGCCACGCCGGCCTGCGGATCCTGTCCGACCATGGCGAGGAACAGGCCGAGCCCGCCGGCAAGGAAACCGCGCACCATGCCGCGTGCGCCCTGCGCACTGAGCGAGGCGATGAACGCCAGGCCGACGATCGCCAGCATGAAGAGCTCGGGAGAGCCGAAGGTGAGCACGAGCGGTCGCACGATGGGGATCGCGAGTGCCAGCGCCGCGGCACCGATCAGCGCGCCCACCAGCGACGAGGCGAGCGCCGCGCCGAGCGCGCGCCCGGCTTCGCCTTTCTTCGCCATAGCGTGGCCATCGAGAATGATCGCGGCCGTGGTCGCTTCGCCCGGTACGCCGAACAGGATCGAGGTCACGTCGCCGGTGGTCGCGACCACGGAGTGCATGCCCAGCAGAAAGGCGAAGGCCTCGACCGGCTGCATGTTGTAGATGAAGGGCAGCATCAGCGCGAGCGTGGTCGCGCCGCCGATGCCCGGCAGCAGCCCGACCCAGAAGCCGATGCCGATGCCGAGCAGCATGAAGGCGAACGGCTTCCACTGCAGCACCAGGAGCAAACCCTGGACGAAGGCTTCGCCCACGGTTTATTCGCCGAACTTTATGTACTTGCTGAACTCGGCGACGATGTCCTTCGGCTGCGACAGCACCTCTTTCAGGATCCGCACCGCCTCCTCGCCGGAGGTGTAGTCGAGATCGAACTGCGCCTTGGTCGCCTCGGCCACCAGCGCCGGATCCTTGATGGCCTTGGCGAAGGCGTCGCGGTAGATCTTGACGATCTCCGCCGAGGTGCCCGGCGGCAGCACATAGGGCCGCGCGATCACTTCGGGCGCCGAGCGCAGCGCCATGATCGCCTTGGCGCGCGGCGTCGGCGCGAAGCTCTCGTCGATCGGCAGCTGCTCGAGGCCGGCCTCCATCGAGCGCGCCCGCACGATCGGGCGCACCAGCTTGCGGTCGATGAACGGCTTGATCGACGTATACGACCCGGCGCGGCCGTCGACCTCCTTGCGCTCGATCGCCAGCATGATGTCGGCGCTCGACGAATAGCCGCTCACCAGCTTGATGTTGACGCCGAGCAGCTCCTTGAGCAGCAGCGGGAAATCATGCGTGTTGGCGCCCGGCCCGGTCGAGCCGATCACCACCTGCTGCTTCGCCTTGCGCAGCTCGTCGAAGTTCTTGTAGGGCAGGTCGTTGCGGATCGCGAGGATCGTCGCCTCGTTCGCCGCCGAGCCGATCCAGGCGAACTTCTGCATGTCGAACTTCACGCCCTGCACGCCGGTCAACTGCGCGATCGGCAGGTTGCGGTTGAAGGTGCCGAAGGTCAGGCCGTCGGGCTTCGCCACCATATAGAGGTGGTTGGCGGCAATGATGCTGTTGCCGCCGGGCATGTTCTGCACGATGACGGTCGGCTTGCCCGGCAGGTGATTCGGCAGATGGCGCGCCAGCATGCGTGCGGTGGTGTCGTAGCCGCCGCCGGGCTTGTAGCCGACGATGAGGGTGACGGTCTTGCCGGCAAAGGTCGGCTGCGCGCTTGCCGCCATGGGCGACACAACGAGAGCGCCGATCAGCGCGAGCTTCCACTTCATGAACGGATCCTCCGGGTCTTGTGATCATGGCCGTGGTCATGATCATGTTTTAGCTGCTCTGGCACGTCGGGAAACAGTTCCTTCGACGAGGGCGCGGCGTCGCCGGCCCATTCCACGCCGCCGCGCTTGCGCGCCGCCTCGCGCAGATCGTCGAACGTGAGCAGCGCAGGGTCCTTCGCCACCTCGAGCCGCTGCGCCAGCGCCGCGAGCACCAGCTTGCGTACCTGGCGGCCGTTCCAGCCCTCGCAGTGCTTCGCCACTTCGTCGATCTGGTTCTTGTTCTCCGACAGCGGCCGCAGCTGCGGCCATTGCACCGCGAGCTCGGCGAGCGAGTGCTGCAGGATGTTGGCGATGGTCTGCGCGTTGGGCAGCGCGAAGTGCATCACCAGGTCGGCGCGCGAGAGGAACGCGTCGTCGATGGCATCGATGAAGTTGGTGGTGGTGACGAACAGCACCGCCGGCAGCTTGCGCGCGATCTCGTCGATGCCGAGCATCACCGCGTCGGTCGCGCGATGCACGTCGACCGGATTGGTTTCGAAGGATGCGCTGGTCCGGCGCACGGCAAAGCTTTCCACCTCGTCGATCAGCACCACGGTGTGCGGACGGCGCGCGGCGATCTCGGGGATCGTGTCCTGCAAGAGGCGCATGATGTTGCGCTGGCTCTCGCCGAGCATGTCGCTCGGAAAAGCATGCGGGTTTATCTCCAGCAGGGTGGTCGCACCCTCACGCGCCAGCGCCAGCGCCGCGACCTGCGCCAATCCGCGCGCCAGCGTCGTCTTGCCGGTGCCGGGCGGCCCGGCGAGCACGATCAGGCCGTGCGGCAGCCCGGCGAGCTGCGACAGCTTGCGCCCGTGCTTGAGCGTAACAAGCGCCTGCGACAGCAGCCGCTCCTTGACGCTCTTCGGGACGATGATCGCGTCCCAGTCCTTGTCGTGGTGATCGGCGGGCAGGACGTGCATCGAGAGCACGCCGGGCGGCAGCGTGGCAGCAGGCGAGGCCATCAGCGGAGCATTTCAACCATCGGGACGCCGGTCGTCGGGCCAGTCGATCTGCGAGATCTCCTGCATCGACAGCAGCGTGTCCTCGGCCTCCTCGAACAGCACCATCGGATCCATCAGGGCGCGCATCGTCTCGAGGATCGAATCGAACATGTGCACCCGCACCAGGCGCGCCTCGCTCTTCGGATCGTCGTTGAAATGCTGGTGCCAGAGGAAGTGATCGACGACGATGACATCGCCTTTCTTCCAGCGGTGGTGCTCGCCCTTGTCGGGCGCGGTGCCCATGAAGCTGTGCCCGTGGCCCTCGACGACGTAGAGCCAGGCTTCGCCGGGGTGGCGGTGCAGCGACTGCGTCTTGCCCGGCGCGAACTGGATCATGACCTGCGTGATGCCCGAAGCCTCGCTGCCGATCGCGCGGTCGACCAGGAACTTGGTGCGCGTGCCGCGCGGCGTGGCGAGCAGGTCCTGCTCGTCGTACGGCGTGTGAATCCTGCCGCCCCGCCGTTTTTTGATCTCGGTGGATACGCGACGTAAGCGGCGCGCATAGGGATCGTCGCCTTGCGGTCCCTCCGTAAATGCAGGCCGGCCTGGCAGGCTGGCGAACGGCTCTTGGCCGCGGTCCTCGATGACGCACATGCCGAGCGTCCAGAGCATCGGCTCCGAGGAGTAGCTCATGAAGCGCGCCGGCTTCTTGCCGTCATTGCCGTGGCGGTGCCAGGCCCAGGCCGGAATATGGATCGCATCCCAGGGCTTCCAGTCGTAGCGCACGCCGTCGATCTCGCTCCAGCCCGAGCCTTCGACGATGAAGAGCTGCGCGTCCCAGGAATGGCGATGGATGGTGGTGACGACACCCGGATCGATCTCGTGCACCAGCGCATCGAGGCAGCGCGTCGGCGAGTCGCCGTCCCAGCCCATGTAGACGCCGCTGCGCAGCCCGCGCGCAGTGCGCGCGAGCACCACGTCCTCCTTGCGGATCACGCTGCGCCGGTTCTTGCGCCATTGCTCGATGAACTCGGCGCGGCGCTTTTTCTGGATGTGGTAGTGCGTGACCGCGGTGGTCGTCTTGGTGGTCGGCATGTTTCTGATATATGGAACTGCGTTCCCGGAAGAGCGAAGCACCATAGAATAACCCCGCTCGCAGGTCAATCACCGATGAGAATGCTGCCCGCGCTTCTTCTTTGCATCGCCTGTGCCTTCAGTGGCCAACTGCGGGCGCAGGACAAAACCGTGGTGCTCTACACCTCGCTCGCGCCGACCGAGTCCGGGCCGCTCGCGCAGGCGTTCGAGAAGAAGACCGGCATCAAGGTCGAGCTGTGGCGCGCGCTCTCCGAGAAGGTGGTGCAGCGCGCGCTGACTGAGGCGAAGGCGCGGCGCTTCGCGGTCGACGTGATCGAGACCAACAGCCCCGAGATGGAGATGCTCGCGCGCGAGGGCCTGTTTGCCGAGGTGAAGTCGCCGCATCTCGCCGACCTGCCGCCGGGCGCCATCCCGCAGCACCGGCAATGGATCCCCGACCGGCTCAACTTCTTCGTCGTCGCCTACAACACCGCCAAGGTGAAGCGCGACGAGCTGCCGGCCACCTACCAGGGTTTTTTGGAAGCGAAATGGAAAGGCCGCATCGGGCTCGAGGCGACCGATACCGAATGGATGGCGACGCTGGTCAAAAAATGGGGCGAGCGCGACGGCATGGCCTACTTCCGCAAGCTCGCCGAGATGCGCCCCGATGTGCGCAAGGGCCACGTGCTGCTCGCCGAGCTGATCGCAGCGGGCGAGATTCCGGTGGGCCTGACTGTGTATAACGCCAACGCCGAGTCGCTCAAGCGCAAAGGCGCGCCGATCGACTGGCTGCCGGTACAGCCGGTAGTGGCGCGCGCGCAGGGCATCGGCATCGCGCGCAACGCGCCGCATCCGCAGGCCGCGGCCGCTTTCGTCGACTTCGTGCTCTCGCCGCAGGGGCAGGAGCTGCTCAACTCGATGGGACGCCCGCCGGTCAGCACCAGGGTGCGCACCCACATGAACAAGTTCGAGTACACGCTGATCGATCCCGCGGTGGTGCTCGATGAGCAGGACCGCTGGGTCAAGGAGTGGGACAGGTTGTTCCTGCAGAAATGATGAGCGCCGGCGCCGACGCCCTGGGTCTCGCCGCACTGGTGTTCGTGCTCGGGCTGAAGCATGGGCTCGATCCCGACCACCTGGTCGCGATCGACGGCCTCACGCGTTCCAGCCGCTCACGCTGGTGCGGGCTGTTCTTCTCGCTCGGCCACGGCTGCGTCGTCACGCTGGTCGGCATCGCGCTCGCCGTGGTGGCGAGCGACTGGCAGGTGCCGCGCTGGCTCGAGCACACCGGCGCCTGGGTGTCGATCGGCGTGCTGCTCGCGCTCGGCATCGCCAACGCTTTCGCCGCGTTGCGCGCCGCGCCGGGCGAGCCGGTGGCGCTCGTCGGGCTGAAGAGCCGTTGGCTGCCGGAGAGCCTCTCGCGCGCGAGTCATCCGGCGGTGATCGCAGCGGTCGGCGCGGGGTTCGCGCTTTCCTTCGACACCATCAGCCATGCGCTGCTCTTTACGGTCACCGGCGCGAGCCTCGCCGGCTGGCTGTTCGCGGCGCTGCTCGGCGTCGTGTTCACGCTCGGCATGGTGTTCACCGACGCGTTGAATGGTTTGTGGGTGGCGCGCCTGATCCGCGGCGCCGATCGGAGCGCCGCCGCGGCCTCGCGCGGCATGAGCGCCGCGATCGCGCTGCTGTGTCTCGTGCTGGCGACGTTCGGCTTCGTAAAATATCTGCTGCCCGAGCTTGCTGACTTCGCCGACAGCCTGGCGCCGCTGCTCAGCGCCGCGAGCCTGGCCGGCGTGTTCATCGCCTATCTCGTGGCGCGGCGCCTGCGTGGCGTCGCGCCGGTGTTACGATAAACGTTCCGCATACAGGAAAGCAGTTTCTAAAATATGGAACAAGCGCAGAACGGCAAGGCACCTCGCGCGCGGCTCTCGTCGGTGGCGAACTCGATCCGCCTGCTCACCTCGTTCTCGGGCGAGGAGAACGAGCTCGGCATCACCACGCTCGCGACGCGGCTGCGCCTGGCGAAAAGTACCGTGCACCGCCTCGCCACCACGCTCACCGGCGCGGGCTTCCTCGAGCAGAACGACGAGACCGGCAAATACCGGCTCGGCGTGGCGCTCTTCGAGCTCGGCGCGCTGGTGCGCCGGCGCATGGACGTGGCGAACGAGGCGCGGCCCAAGCTGCGCGAGCTGCTCGAGAAGACCGGCGAGACCGTGCAGCTCGGTATCGTCGATCACTACAGCGTGCTCTACGTCTACGAGATGGAGAGCCGGCATGCGATCCGCATGGCGGCGGCGGTCGGCGGCCGCGCGCCCCTGCATTGCACCGCGGTGGGCAAGGTGCTGCTCGCGTATCAGCCGGCCGAGTACGTGAAGCAGGTGATCGCGCACGGCCTCAAGGCGAACACGCCGAAGACCGTGACGCGCCGCGACGCGGTGCTCGCCATGCTCACCGAGGTCGCCGAGCGCGAGCACGCGATCGACGACGAGGAGAGCGAGAACGGCCTGCGCGCGGTCGCCGCGCCGGTACGCAACCACACCGGCAACGTCATCGCGGCGCTCGGCGTCGCGGCTCCGGTGCAGCGCATGACGAAGAAGGACATGCAGACCTGCGTGCCGAGCGTGATGGCTACCGCTGCCGCCGTGTCGGCTCGGCTCGGCTACATGCCCTCGCGCAGCGGAGTCCTGGTGGAATGACGCAGCAGCCGCCAAAGCGGCCGCCACACACGCTCGCCGATCACGCCTACGGCAGCGAGCTCGAGCACTCGCACGACGACGACTCGGACCACGACCACGATCATGACCATGACGTCGCTGCGTCAGGGCCGATCGAAGACAACGCGCTCTGGCAGGCCGACAACATCACGCTGACCAGCGTCGGCATCGACATCGGCTCGGCCGGCACGCAGGTGATCTTCTCGCGCCTGAAGATGCGCCGCATGAGCGAGGATCTGTCGAGCCGCTTCTTCGTCGTCGGCCGCGACACGCTGTACCAGTCGCCGGTCACGCTGACCCCGTACTCGAGCGAAGTGCGCATCGATGAGCAGGCGATCGGCAAGATCATCGAAGACGCGTATGTCGCCGCGGGCGTGCATCCCGACGAGGTCGACACCGGCTCGGTGATCCTCACCGGCGAGGCGCTGCGGCGCGAGAACGCGCAGGCGATCGGCGAGCTGCTGGCCGAGATCGGCGGCGAGTTCGTCTGCGCCACCGCCGGCCACCACATGGAAGCGATGCTCGCCGCCTATGGCTCGGGGGCGGCGAAGCGCTCGCACGACGAGGGGCGGCACATCTTGAACATAGACATCGGCGGCGGTACCACCAAGCTCGCGGTGGTGGCGCATGGCGAGGTCGGCGAGACGGCCGCGATCCACATCGGCGGCCGCCTCATTGTCGTGGACGACAGCGGCAGTATTACGCGACTCGATCCAGCGGGCCAGCGCCTGGCGCGCGAGGCGGGCTTCGATTGGCAGCTGGGAAGCAAGGTGCGCCCGGCAGAGCTCGATCGCCTCGCCGATTGGCTTGCCGAGACCCTGTGCCGCCTGATTCAGCAGCCCGACAAGGAGCACTACCTCACCGCGCCGCTGTCGAGCCTCGCGGGGGTCTCCGGGATCATGTGTTCCGGCGGCGTCGCGGAGTACGTCTATGGCCGCGAGTACCGCGACTTCGGCGACCTTGGCCGGCGCTTCGGCATGGCGCTGCGCGGCAAGCTCGAGCAGAAGAAGCTCCCCTGGAAGCTGCTGCCGCCCGGCGAGTGCATCCGCGCCACCGCTTTCGGCGCCTCCGAATACAGCGTGCAGCTCTCCGGCAATACGGTGTACGTGTCGCAGCCCGGCGAGCTCCTGCCGCGGAAAAACCTGCAAGTGTTGCAGCCACCGGTGCACCTCGACGGCCCCTTGGAATCTGGAGCGATGGCGAAGACTATCCGCGAGCACTTCACCGCATTCGACGTGACCGAAGGGGGCGCCGAGGTGGCGCTGGCGTTCCGGTGGCGCGGCGAGCCTTCGTTCGAGCGGCTTTCGGCATTCGCGCAGGCGATCAAGCTCGGCCTGGCGCGCACGGTCGCGCAGGGCAAGCCGATCTACCTGATCCTCGACGGCGACGTCGCGCAGACGGTGGGCGCAATCCTCAAGGAGGACCACGCCGTCGCCTCCGAAGTGCTGGTGCTGGACGGCATCGCGCTGCGCGACTTCGACTACATCGACCTCGGCCGCATCCGCATGCCCTCGCACACGGTGCCGGTGACGATCAAGTCACTGGTCTTCAGCCAGGATCCGCGCGTGCCGCACCGGCATGCGCATCATCATCAGCACTAGTCCTCGACGGTAAAGCGCTTCCACTGGTCCTTCGGCCGGCTGTTGCCGTCCCAGCCGATCTGGTCCATCTCGCAGAAGAACTGCAGGCGATTGCCTTCGGGATCGTCGAAATCGAAGG
>Ga0209647_1001305_pt1 | contig 21544 bp, 20 predicted proteins | sample GraSoi_2013_60cm_FD_185827 | JGI IMG/M metagenome (GOLD analysis project Ga0209647, IMG submission 185827) | Grasslands soil microbial communities from the Angelo Coastal Reserve, California, USA - Sample 9_17_2013_60cm (SPAdes) (version 2) | ecosystem: Environmental > Terrestrial > Soil >... | reverse complement strand
CGAACTCTAACTCATTACATTCTGCCATTAGCGAAGTCTCCTGTTGCTTTGTTTGTAAGCGATTCAATGCTAACAGGTTAATTAAAAGACTTCGCTACTTTTTTGCTCCCATGATGAAATTTCCGGGTTAGACCAGTTTGACTATCGTTCCCATTCCTATCTTTCATTTGTTTAGATCTACCTTTGTTAGTTGGTTATTCATTATGTCGTTTACCTGAGTCCCTCGACCCGGAGGTTCCCTAGAATGTGCGATTCGGCGGTTCTGTCGCTGCGGCCATTGCTTAGCGTCTCAGAATGTGAGTCAACGCTCGTGGCGGCAGATGAGGCGCTCCAGTACTTTTAGGTTAACGTTTCGTTGCGTGCTTTGATCACGATTAGCCCATCGGGGGCGGGTACGCCCCGCGACCTTCCTGAGCTAGCTGATGTTGACTACTGCTTCTCTGCTCGCGCAACCATGCTCGTTGGTGGCTTCAAGGCTCGGTACGGACAGCCCGCAACAAGGAAGAAGCGTTACCTAACGCGCATAAATTCCCGTTTTCTTGAGTTCTTCCCAGATCGACTGGGTTTGCCTATAAATTCAAGGGAAATGGGGCCAAAAATGAACCAGCGTTGGTACTATTAGCGCTGTCAGTAAGCTGTTTAGTCCAATCGCGAGAGCGGCAAAGGCGCCAGCTATTTCGTCAAATGAGATTGCGTGCGCCGCGCCGATTCCGCTTCCAGCGGTGCCGGCGGCCAAACCGAACGCGCGCCAGTCAGTAATCTTTGCCCACCTTAATAACGATTGGATAGAAATGGCTACTAGAACGCCACCCGCGATGGCGAGAACGGCGGCGAGCGAAGGAATTCCTCCGACGGTTTGGGTTACCTCGATAGCAACGGGTGTGGTGACTGCCTTGGGAGCCATGGAGAGTGCAGCCGCACGGCTTCCGCCGCAGATTTCGACCAGGGCGATTCCACCGATGGCTGAGACCAACGAACCGGCGGTTAAGGCCAGAGCGACTCCTGGTAAGCTCCGCCTGAGATGCCCGAGATTGCGTACCAGGGGAACCGCAAGCGCTACCGTTGCCGGCCCGAGCAGAAAGTGGATCATCTGTGCGCCAGCGAAGTAGGTCCTGTACGGGGTACCGGTTATACCGAGGATGCCACCGATTAAAAGAATCGAAATCAGAACCGGATTCGCTAATGCTGCACCGCGACACGCTCGTTGGATCGCATGACCGCTCAAGTAACTGAGAATCGTGAGAGTCAGTCCGAAAAGCGGTGTCGGCGTTAGCTGAACCCAAAGGTCGTGCAGTGCGCTCGTATTCATGATTGGCTCCCTTGGACTTCTTTCCCATCCGATAGGATTGGTGCGGCGACAGCAACCCTGGAGGGCGAACAGATCCGGTGCATGACATAGGCCGTCACGAATAGAGATAAGAACGTCGAGCCAACCAACGCGACAAGAATTGGGATCCATTCCCGAGCGATCAGATTTAAGTTTCCGATCACGCCGACGCCGGCGGGGACGAAGAGTAGGCCAAGACATTGGAGGAGCGCGTGAGTGGTCGAAACCAACGGTTCCGAGAGTGCGCTCGGCTTCCGCAACAGGAACGATGCCAAAAGAAACATGCCGATCACCGGTCCGGGCACCCAGAGTGAAAAGATGCGATGGAGAGATTCCCCGACCAATTGAAAACCCAGTAGGATCGCAAACGCGTTCAACATTTATTAAAGTCAGTTCGATTTGGAGAATTGCGGTAAGCCAAACACCCCACGATTTCGGCCGAAAACTGTTGAGCACTTTGAGAAACTATGTCTGTTTTCAATCCGAAGCATTGTGCGAAAAGACAAATGCGGGAATCCCGCGCTTATCACCGTACCTGGTCGGCCGATCAAAATCGGGTTGTTGGGTCCACCAGAAGCCCGGATCCTCGACTTGGCGGGTCCATGGGAAGTATTCACACGGGCTAACGAAGTTCTGGCTGAACGGCAACCGGACCAGGAATCGGCCTATCATCTTACGCTCGCGACGATCGACTCCTCCAAATTGATCGATTGCTTCGGCCAACTCAGCATCAGAGTCGGTGGCGACTTTCGCTCGCTGGGCCCTGGCTTGGACACGCTGCTTGTCGGCGGCGGACGTGCTACCTGGGAACTCCCAAAGAATGAAGATTTTCTGACCTGGCTCAAAGAAACTGGAAGCAACGTTCGCCGGCTAGCCGCTATCGGCAGTGGAGCGTTTTTCCTGGCGGAAGCGGGCTTACTTCAAGGGAAGCGCGCGACAACTCATTGGCGTTGGGCGGACCGTCTGAAAACCAGTTATCCAAGCATTCTGGTGGATCCAACTCCAGTTTTTGTACGTGATGGCCACGTTTACACATCGGCCGGTGTCTCTGTGTCCATGGATTTAAGTGTCGCAATGGTTGAAGAGGACTATGGGCACATGGTTGCTGCGGAAGTGGCCAAGCGCCTTGTCCTCTTCGTTCATCGACCCGGACAACAACCTCAGGTTAGCCAGGCACTCAAGTTGCAATCTTCTGAAAACGATCGACTCCGCGACCTTCGTCCCTGGATATTGAATCACCTGGAGAAGGATCTCGCGGTAGGGGCTCTGGCCAAAAGGGCCGCCATGAGCGTACGTAACTTTAGCCGGCGTTTTCGACAGTTGTTTGGTGTCACTCCGGCCGACTTTGTAACGCGCGTGAGGGTCGAAACAGCTTGTCGGCGCTTGGAGGAGAGCAAATTGACAATCGAGCAGATCGCGACCGAATGCGGTTTTTCAAGTGCCGAGCTATTACGCCGCGCTTTTCATCGCACGCTCGGAAGCGTCCCCAGCCAGATTAGAGAAAATTCCGCAGCTTCCAGCTTGTTGTCCTGAGTCCGACTTTGCGATTACTTGGTAACGGCGCAAAATGATCGTGGTACGATAATCATCTTGGCCGAAATCGTTGGGTGGGTGTCCTTGTGAGTGCGCGCTCGTCCGGCGACGGTGACATATGAAAATTGATTACGAAGACATTGGGATGGAGAAATCAAATATATCCAAGTTTGACTTTCGAAAGAACGACGGCTTGGGTTTCCAAGTAATACCGATAGGAACCTTTGCCGGCACTATCGAGCAGCTCCTCCTCGTTAGGAACGGTGAGATCGTTCCTACAGATACTGGCGATCAAGGCGGCGGTCAGAACTGAGTTTGCAGAGAGGGAACTTCGGAGAGGAAAGTAAAAAGGGATCAGTCACTAAATCTGGTCCCTCGCTGTTTAGTGTGAGTAGCAGGCGGCCTGAAACAACCAAAGTGAGAAGTGAGATGTGACTGGAGACTCGCGCACGTCGACTTGTCCGATAGAGGGAGAATCCTCGCAAAAAAACAAGAATCCAGGCCAGGGGAGTACAGCGGAGCGTAGCCCCGACAAAAAGGGAGGAAAAGGAACCGCGAATCGACCACTAATGGACGCGAATGAGACCACTTCTTTCGTGTTCATTCGCGTCTATTCGTGGTTAGAGAATCCCCGCGAAAGTGAACGATCTCGAATATCAGCACCGCAAAGGTCCCAAAGAATTGACATGAGCTTGTCTTTGGATCGCCATTCGCTTTGGCTTGAGGTGCTCGTAGCCGTTTAAACTGTTATGAAGCTTCCGTACCCAGGAATTGCAGAAGGCTAGCGCATGGAGCAGGTTCTAGAGTTCCCAGCTTGTTATTGCCGTTTGAGTGCCTCTAGTTCTTCCAGAGTGCGCGGCCACTCGGATCCGAACAGCCGCGATAAACTCCGATCCGCGAGGACTATTCCACCCGTCTGACATCGGGCGCAGTAGTTAGTCTCGTTATCGGCGTAGCGAATACGCAGAACTTTTTCGCCACATCGGAGGCATGGTTGCCCGTAACGGCCATGGACGGCCATCCCCTTGTGAAATGCAGTGACTTTATCCGGGAAACCAGTACCGGCTTCGGTTTGCAAGCGATCCACCCAGTGCTGAAGCGTGTGACGCGCGGCAACGAAGAGCCGTTGCCATTCATCCGGCTTGAGTTTGTGCGTTCGCGTAACAGGCGATAGTTGCGCGGCGTGCAGAATCTCGTCTGAATACGCATTGCCGATGCCGCTCATTAGGCGGGGATCAGTCAGGGCTCGCTTGAGAGTACGGTTTTCCGCGCTGAGTGCGACGCGAAAAGACTCGAGATCGCTTGTCAATACATCGATTCCTCCCGGGTCCATCGAGCGCAAGCTTTCTTCGCTGCTGAGGAGATGTAATGATGCCCGATGTTTGGTGCCGGCTTCGGTCACTATTAGAGAACCATTGGGAAAATCGAACGCCGCAAGATTGCTACGCCCGGCTAACGAGGCCTGTGGTGGTCGCCAGTGTAGCCGACCGGCAATCATCAGGTGAAGCACTAACCAGAGATCGTTCTCCACTCCAATGGCGATTCGTTTGCCGACTCGCCGCAGTTCGCGAACGGCACGCCCCTCCACTTCCTGCATCGGGGGCTGTGCGCTTCGAAGCAGAAAAGTACTTGCAACTCGAACTCGAATCAGTCGCTGACCGATTATCCGTGATTCCAGCGCCGCAATATAGGTGACGATATCGGGCAGTTCCGGCATTCCGATGAATTATTCTCTGAAAAACACACAAAGGTAGCTCTCTTGTTATTAAATACTCAGCGGCTTTGCGATAATCCTCGATTATGCCGGGAATTTCTGCGAGATCGAGAGCCCGATGGGGCGATGGCCTGACCCAGCCGCTGGGAGTCGAAACCACGTGCGATGCATCCTCCCAGTAGGCGGGATTGACGGAGGCGGAAACCGGCGCTTCTCCGCCCGTCATCTCATTGTGCGACGAACGTCCGGTATGCCAAAGTTGGGAGAACATATGACAGCCCTTCGCGTGGACCGCTGCAGTGATCTTTTTCCATCCTTCGACCTGTTCGTCTGAGTAAAGGCCGGGCGCTCCGAGCCATCCGCGCCCAGTGATCGATATCGACGTTGCCTCAGAGATGATGAACCCGCCGTCGGAAGCTCGTTGCGTGTAATATTCGCGCATCAGATCGGAAGGTATATCCCCTGGCTGTAGGGATCATGAACGCGTTAGTGGCGCCATCACGACGCGATGGGCCAGAGTGATCGCACCAATCTGGACCGGCGAGAATAACTTTTGATGATTGTGCGTTTTCATAATTATATTGCCAAATTCTACCCAGTGGCCGGCCTGTGTCGGTTGACTCGAGATCCTTCTACTAAGGTGACACGAAATGTCGCCCTGTTGAAACGATGCTCACGCACCGCCCGATAGGACGCACCGTTATACCAAGCCTATCCGTTGTTTCAATGCAAATGCCACCGTTTGGTCAGGTGTTCGTGCCAACGTCGACGGTCGCACCGGTGATGTACGACGCTTCCGGACCGGCCACGAACGCTACCAACGCGGCGGACGATATTAAATTGAGGCGGTCATGCTTTGCCGCCGAAGCTGACGAAGTCGTCCAGATCGAGGGCGTCAAACCATGTCTTGATGTCTTCCCGAGTCTTGCTGTGTTGACCTATGTATTCCGCAAACCCGATCAGAGTTTCGGCGTCGCTATCCGGTCCACGGTTATCAAAGTATGCAGACCAGGTTTGGATCTCCCATGGTGTGCGTGGTGTCTTCGCGTTTGTTAACACCCATTGGAGGATTTCTCCGTCGCCTTTACCGGCAGCTAACTCCTGCAAAAGAGCTTCCGGATCGAAGCCGAGAAATCGGACGAGATGTTGGTCGGTACGGGAGTTGTAGTTGTATTCGCCGTTTTTCTTGGCCAGCAAAGCGCGCCCCTTATCGAGCATGCGAGCCAGGATCACAAACCCGCCAAGCCGGATACGCATACTGCGCGGCGGACGGCGTGTTAGATCGGTAAGCGTGATAGGTGAACTCATAATGTCTGTTTCCCGTTAACGAGCCAGCTTCCCGCCATCGACGGCGAGAGAAGCTCCCGTAATGTAAGAAGCTTTATCGGAGGCGAGGAAAAGGATGGCTTCCGCGATCTCTTCTGGTTGTGCAATGCGTTTCATTGGCACGCGAGAGATGAGGTCGGTCTTGTTTTCGGGAGTGCCCGTGAACCGGTTCAGCATGCCGGTCTCGGTCGTTCCCGGAGCGACCACGTTGATGCGCACCCCGGTCTCGGCAAACTCAAGCGCTGCTGCCTTGGTGAAACCTTCCACCGCGTGCTTGCTGGCAACGTAGAGTGCGGCGCCAGGTGCTCCTGCTCGGCCGTAGGTCGAGGAAATGTTGACGATGCTACCGCTACCTTGGGGGAGCATCACGCGCAGTTCGTGCTTCATGCTCAGCAGCGTGCCCAGAACGTTAGTGTCAAAGGTAGCCGCGTAGCTTTCGGCAGTTTGGTCCGTTAACGGACCTGGCTTGCCCTCTGTGCCCGCGTTGTTGACTGCAACATCCAAATGACCGAATCGCTTCACCGTTTCATCAACCAGAGCCCGAACGTCATCCTCATGGCGAACGTCGGATTGGATGAACGTGGCTTCAGCGCCGATTTCTTGGAGTTCAGAGACTAAAGCCTTGCCCTTATCGCCGTGTCTGCCCGATACAATGATGCGCGCTCCTTCACGCGCGAAAGCCAGGGCCGCGGCTCGACCGATGCCGGTCAGCGCACCGGTGATGAGAACTGTGGGACCGGTCACTTGATCTTTAGTTGGCTGAACTTTTGACTCAAGCGTTTTCGTTGTCGTCATGGCACAAGACTACGTGCTGCACACAGCATCAGCATCAGCGCGTGAGTTAGGTTTTCTAGTGCCACCTTCTAATGCGACCCAGGGGCTAACTCCGTTGCCACCAAGAGGCCAATTCCTTCTCCCTCCTTTGGGGGACAAGAAAATCTTCCTACCGCTCCTTCGTCAGGAACTAAGGTGGGCCTAACCTAAAAACGCTACATGGAACCAGACGCTGCCGACATCAATCCCACTGGCCGCCAGCCGAACAAACGTAAAAAAGAGATCGAATTCGCGCCATTCGATGCGCACGGCGAGATCGATTCGATCGTCCTGAATGCTCCCGTGGCGGATGTTTACGCCTACTGCTCTCGCTTCGAAGAGCTGCCCAGATTCATGCCATCTTTGCGAGATTTTCAGAGAGTCGACGAAACTCATTTCTCGTTCACTTCTATGATAGGCGGTGAAGAACAACGGACCGTTCTGCAGATCGTGCTCCGGGTGCCGGAGCGGCGAATTGCGTGGCAAGCAATCTCGGACAATTTTCCGCGTGGCGTCATTTTGTTCGAGCCGCTCTCCGATCGGACGACCGAGATTACCGTGAGGTTGCGATCGAGCATCGAACCGGCAACGCTCGCCAAAGTCACGCGAGACTATCTCACGAATTTCAAACGGGTCGTGGAGGAGGCATGAATCAAGGAGTTCGAGGAGTCGGAAGCGGGAACCGGAATCAACACGCGGGGATCTGGTCTGCCACCGTGCAAACTCCGTCAGTGGCGTCTTCAGCAGCGACCTGTCCACCATAGCTTTAGCGGAGGCGAAAGCTGCGTTTCAAGATAGCCCGGGCGCAGCCCTAGGGAACGGAACAAAATAGCCGCCTAGCGCTGAAAGCGCGTGATAATAACATGGAGCATCTGAAGGCATCCTCCTCAAAATGGTTGAAGACAGAATGAAGCCACACTTTCGGTTGGCAATGGTGCTACAGCACTTTTTCGGTAAGCCAATCGCACGTCGACGCTGTGATCTCTTACATCCAGAAGCAAGAAGGGCATCACCGAACGATCCCTTCAAGGAGCAATTTCGGTTAATTCTCAAACTTTATCGAGCGGTTTTTAACGAACGATATGTTTGAGATTAGGTCGACCGTTGAAACGCACCTTCAGTGCGTGGCGCTCTGGGGACAATTTTCCTAGGGCTGCGCCAAGCCTCCGCCCTCGGCTATCTTGAAACGCAGCTTCCGCCTCCGCTAAAGCTATGGCGGACAGGTCGCTGCTGAAGAGGGCGCCAGCTCGCTCGACGACAGTTCGAACGTCTCAGGTGGCTTAGTCGGACAGGTCGCTGCTGAAGACGCTGCCGGACTGACAACGCGAACAACGGAATTTCTGAGGATTCAGCGATGCCCCGGACGATTTCGTTCTTTTAGTTGCCGGCGTTCTCGGCGCACGCTGCGTTACAATCTGATCAGGCCGCGCCGGGTCGCTTCTGCAACAGCTTCAGTACGGCTGACGACGTTCATCTTGGCGAAGATAGCTTTCCCATGCGACTTGACCGTGCCTTCACTGATAAATAGAGCGGAAGCAATCTCCTTGTTACTTCTTCCTTTGGCCATGAGCTTCAGGACCTCAATCTCGCGTTTACTCAACGTATCGCCGCTGACGCGCTCCGCCAGCTTGGCCACGAGGTGCATCGGAAGGGAAGTTTCACCAGCATGCACGCGACGAATGCAATCCATCAAAGCCTCCCGTGGTACATCTTTCAGCAGATAGCCCTTCGCGCCGGCTTGGATAGCGCGGTAAATGTCTTCGTCACCGTCGAATGTGGTGAGAACGATGATCCGGGCTTTCTCGTCGTGAGCGCGAATCGCATTGATCGCGTCGACACCATCGAGCTCGGGCATGCGTAGATCGAGCAGCGTCACATCAGGTCGACGATCCTTCCAGAGTTCGACCGCTTCACGACCGTTGGTCGCTTCGCCGACCACCGTCATATCGGCTTTATTCCGCCGAATCATTGACACCAGGCCTTCGCGCACGATGCCGTGATCATCCGCAATGAGGACGCGGATGCGCACCTTCGTCGGCGCACCGCCAGCGGCGGTTCTGGTCGGGGCGACCTCGTGCAGGCTGAGTGAAGTTTTCTTCTTTCGATTCATGCTTCCCAGCTTTTGTTCAAGGACAACGTCGCCGTGATCGTCGTTCCTCTGCCCGGCGAGCTAATGACTTTCAATTTGCCGCCCATTTCTTCGGCTCGTTCGCGCATGCCGGTTAGACCGAAGCCATCATGACGGTCCTTAATTTGGAATCCATCCCCGTCGTCAGAAAGTTCTAGACGAACTTCCTTCGCATTGCGAATCAGGCGCGTACGGAAATGCTTGGCGTGGGCATACTTCAGCGCGTTAGTTAAAGCTTCCTGGCCAATGCGTAACAAATTTTCCTGCCAGGCTGGCGGAAGAACCGGGGCTTTGCCTTGGGTTTGGAAGGTCGTGCGGAGCGTTGTTCCTACCGTTGTGTTCTTAATGATGCGTTTGAGCGCCTGCCAAAAGTCGTCTTGTTCCAATGCTTGCGGTCGCAGCGCACGCACTGACGTGCGCGCTTCGCTTAGACTCTTTCGAGCCAGTTCGCGTGCACGATGCAAGTGGCTGTCAGCGTCTTCACGGTCCCCTTCGGAAATCGCATATTCGGCCGCTTCCAACTGCAGGATCACCCCGGTGAAACCTTGGGCAAGCGTATCGTGGACGTCTCGAGCCATTCTATTTCGTTCTGCCAAAACGGCAGCCTGCCGGCTCCGTTCACCCAGTTCAGTCAGTTGGATTGCAAGCATCACTTGATGGCCGAGTGCTTGCGTTAGTTCGATCTCTTCCGTCCGATAGGGTAACCGCTCGGCATGACTGACGGTGATCATTCCTTTGACGTTTCCGCCCGCTAAAATGGGAACTGCTAAGAATTTCTTCGTTCCCTTTGGCATGAAATACTCGCGAAACTGATCGTTAACGCGCGGGTCTGCTTCGATGTCTTCGCAGACTACCGGCCCAGCCGCGAAAAAGAGTTCCTGAATCACAGAATTCTCCTTCCATGACAGCGGCTTCTTCATGGGCGGGTGCTCCAGACCAAGACCAGTCGGACTCAGCGAGTCTATCACTGGTCTCAAAACCAGAGATTCGGTAGGTTCCTCGAATAACCACAAAGTCGCGCTTTGCCCGGACAGTTGGCGACAGATCGTGCTCAGCATTTTTCCCAGAAACTTTTCCGGCTCCGATGCGGTCGCCAAAACGTCCAAACTGTAGGTCAGGGCTTCTACCTGACCGCGTGCCACCTGCTCCGAAGCTCTCAACGCTTCCTCGGATCGTTTGCGCTCGCTGATGTCTCGGAGGACGGCCTGTAGATACCGGCCGCGGACCGTCGTCAGCGCAACTTCCACTGGAACGATATCCCCGTTTCTCCGGACGAATTTCCTCTCAAAACGCAGATAGGGCTCTGTCTTCATCAACTCCATCCGCGCCGGCAACAAGGGACGTTCTTCCGGCACGAAGGTCTCGGCAATCGGCGTGCCAATGAGTTCCTCCTGTGTGCACCCGGCTAATTCCGCGCCCGCCGGATTTGCTGAAACATAGGTAAGGTCAGTATCGATGATATAGATCGCATCTGGCGAGACGTCGATGAGATCTCGATATTTCGCTTCGCTTCGGCGCAAGCTTTCTTGAGCCCGCGTGTGTTCAATGGCAACGCTGGCGACATGAGCAAACTGCTCGAGTACCTTGCGCTCTTGCGGAGCTGGGCTGCGCGGCTCGCGGGAATAGATTGCGAAGGTCCCTAACACCGTCTCTTGTGCGGATAGTATCGGCGTGGACCAACCTGCTTGCAGCCCATAGGCCAAAGCTAGTTCACGATAATCGGCCCAAAGAGGGTCCGTGTTGATATCAGAGACGATGACTGTTTCTTTCCGATAAGCGGCCGTTCCGCACGAGCCTACACGAGGACCGATGTTGACTCCATCGACCGCAGTCATGAAATCCGGCGGGAAGCTGGGGGCTATACCTTTTCTCAGCCGCTCGCCATCGGCATCCAAAAACAGGATCGCACATAAAGAACCGCTAAACATTTGTTCAACCAGCCGGCACAACGCCTCGAGGATTGTTGCGAGCGAATTGCTCCCAGTGATCAATTCGAGAATTTTCTTCTCTGCGGCAAGGACCGCTTCGGCCCACTTGCGGTCGTCGATGTCGGTGTTCGTGCCATACCACTTGACGATATTGCCCGTCTCGTCGAAAAGCGGTTCGGCACGGAACAAGAACCAACGATACACCCCGTCGAAACGCCGCAACCGAGCTTCCCATTCCCCGGGCTCCCCCGAAGCCAGCAGCTTGTGCCACACATCCAATAGTCGCGAGAGATCTTCCGGGTGAATGGCAACCTTCCACCCCCAATCCCGCGCCGCCTCAATCGAAAGACCTGTGTAATCAAGCCAGCGTTGGTTTAGGAATTCATTCGCGCCATCAGGCCGGCTGCACCAGGCGAGGATTGGAATCGTATCAATTGTGAGTCGAAGGTACTCCTCGCTCCGCCGCAATGCCTCTTCGATTCTTGTCCCCTCCGTGACATCCAGTACCGTGCTGTCGGCGTTAGTGAACCGCCGACTCTCGGTCAAATCTTTCTCATTCTGACGCGACCGCAGTTCAAGGCGTTTCTGTTCGGTGACATCCCGGCTAAACACGATGATCAGATCCCGCCCTGCGTGATTTTCTCGAGTCAGTCTCACGTCCACGATCTTCTTTTCACCGCTTTTGCACCGGTACGCGCGTTGGACCGTGACGGGATCTCCCAACGGCATTGTGCCTATCAACCCAAGAATTCCTTCCCAGGAGGCGTTTGTGGCAAAATCCCATGGGCGCATTTTGAGCAACTCCTCCCTTTTATAGCCCAACAGCGAGCAGGCAGCCGGATTCACGTCGATAATCCGGCCGTCGAGGTCGGCCACAAAAACGGCATCGGCCACAAGCTCGAGCAGCTTTTCCGTCAGCTGCAACCGAGTGGTACACCGGTCGAGTTCGCTCCGGAGTTGCTCCAGTTCAAGCTGCAGCCGCTCGGTCGCTGACTCAGCTCCTCCGACCGCATTTGAGCTAATGTTCATGACCACTTTTTCAACCGAAATCCGCCGCACGGTCAAACTTCCACCAAATTTCGGATACTGCTAGCGACTGAATTTGCCTCTTAGAGAATCGAACCTACCCTGATAAACACCAAGCACAACCTTCATAAGCTCCCGCTCAATAGCTGGGGACAATCGAACTCGGAAGTCGACTGCGCGTACGTCTGCCCGGTCCGTGCCGGAAAATCAGCAGGCCCCGGACAATAATGCTAGTAAAACTTCTGCGGTCGGCGCAGGATGACCGTGACTGAGACGATGACAGGCAATATTGCAACCAACTCGGTGGGAGTCGACAATAGCCGTATTATACGTGCCTTCGGGCAGGAAGCCCACGTTCTGGTTAGTTCTGAGCAAACGGATGACGCCTTTTGCATGTTGCGGTTTTCCTCTCCGACCGGCAATGTAACGCCGCCGCACCTGCATCGCAGGACCGATGAAACATTCCTGATTGAATCCGGTGGAGCTGAAACTGCTTTAAACAAGAGTACTTCCACCATCGACGACAATCATGGCTCCGGTACTGAAGCGTTCGCGCATGAGATAGAGATAGGTTTCCGCAAGATCTTCAGGCTCCCCGACTCGACCAACGGGCAGCGCTTGGCCGGCTTTTTCGAATAATCCGTTTCGGTCAGGTTCGGTCATGTTTCGCCAGAGTTCGGTTCGGACTATCCCAGCACAGACGAGATTCACTCTTACCGGCGCCAGTTCGATCGCCAGTGCGCGGGTGACCGCTTCGAGAGCACCGCAGATTCCCGCAGCGATGACCCATCCTTTTTGCGGGCGCAAACCGATGGTGCCATTGGTCAGGATGATCGAGCCGGTCGATTTGATTCGCTTGGCGGCATACTTCGCTGCCGTGACTGCACCCCAGAAACGGACTTCGAAAAATTGGCGGGCTCTTTCCAAATCGACAGCCGCAAACTCACCCAGATCCAATGATTCGCCAGCCGTGAATGCGAGATGATCAAATGTGCCAATGGTCGAAAAGAAATCCGTCACAGCAGATTCCTGTGTGATGTCGAGCACGTGGCCTTCTGCGCCGGCTGGAAGTTCGGCCAAAGCTCGATCGACGTTGGTCTTTTTGCTTGACGCGACAATAACCGAAGCCCCTTCAGCCGAAGCCGCTATGGCTGTCGCCATTCCAAATCCGGAAGTACCACCGATAATGACTACCCGTTGCCCTTCCAAGCTGGGGTTGAGTGAGGGACGGGCGGGAGATTTTGTTTGTTGCATGACCATAATTGCAGGCGAAGCATGAACAATTCGAATACAATGGTGCGATCCAGTGAAACCTTTTTGCTATCACCCTTTCGACCTGCGCCAATTGGTGTCGTTCGCAGAAATCGCGCGAACAGGAAGTTTTCGGCAAGCTGCCAAAACGCTTCATATCGCACAGCCCGCATTGAGCCGGCAGATTAAACAATTGGAAGCGGCACTCGGGATTTATTTGTTCGACCGAACTCCTCCTCGCCTGCATCTTACGATCGAAGGAAGAGAATTAGCCGGCCGGTTGCCTGCTCTTTTTTCGCAAATCGATTATCTGACAGAAACGGCTAAAGGAGCGAGCACCGGAGGAACCGGCCAGCTTCGGATCGGGGACGCGGGCGCGCTGACGACCGAGGTTATCGCGCCGGCCTTGAGACGGTTGCGTAAGCATTGGCCGAACTTGCGTCTTTCAGCCGTTCAAAATACCTCGGAAGGGTTTTTTCAAGATCTACTCGAGAATACGATCGACTGTGCTTTTCCGGCGCTGGAAGCGAAGAGCATCGATCTTGCAAGTCATAAGCTATGCAAATTGGAAATCGGAGTGGTTCTGCCGCCGGGTCATCGGCTAGCGGACCGGTCAGAAATTCGTTTCGAACAACTAAGAAACGAACACTGGATATTGCCGCCGCGCGAAGCTAATCCGGTTCTCTATGATGAGCTGATCAGCTGTTGCCATAAGGCCGGATTCACGCCGGATGTAGTCGCTGAAATGACTCAACGGCCCAGAGTTGTTTCACAGGTCGCATGTGGCATCGGCATCGCGACTTTGGTCCAAACGATGACGCATCTCTGCATTGGCGGTACAACCTTTCATCGCCTTATCCGGCCGACCCCGATGATGGACTGCTATCTTGTTTATCGCAAAAATCCCTTATCGCCACTTCTGAAATCTTTCATCTCAATCTGTCTCGAACTGGGCAGGGATTTCCGGTAAGGGAGCGAAGATATTTTTTAGTTCTTGCGAACTGTCACCGCGCTGACTTGGCGTACCCAGCGCGCCGGTCTTTTCTCGCCGGGAACGATGACGCGGAAGGACCCCTCGTTGGGTGGCAGCGGTTGGCCATCCTTGGTATCAGCCAAGAGGATGATCCGATCGGTCAACTCCGGGTCAAGCTCGGCTAACGCGAACGCCGCCCGGTAGCCGTCGGTCGCCTCGATGAGCACAGTGATTGCCACCGTTTCACGGATATGCTCCGTGCCGGAATCAAGCTGGAGGCCGCCCGCCTTGAGCACTTCCACCAATGGCGTGCCGGAATAGACAATCTCTCTGCTCGGGTCATGAGGATCCTTCGTGCGCGTTTCCGCCCGGGGCAGTTTCTGCAACTCGGCTGCGTCGATTCGCCGGGCATTGGGTACGTCTCCTCGTAAGTCCAGAAAATCTTGCGTTCGAGCGTTAGCGCCGCCCGCACCGCTGGATTTATCCTGCGTCCAGGCGCTGTCGATGGACCATAGACAGAGCATCCACGTCAGGCTCAGGAGCAGGGCGCAGGAAGCAAAACGGTTCGACCAGGTCGTCATTTTCATACAGTCAGTTCTCGTCCGCCGTCCGTTGCAGATCAAAGACGGAGTGGATAGGTAAGTCTCGGTTGCGCAATCGACGGCCGAATAGGACGATGCTCTACGACACAATCGATTCGTAACGAATTGCCCGGCAGAAGAACAGAACGGCTATAAAATGGAGTACCAAAAGTGCAATTCACCGCAAAAGAAAGTGATTCCGGCTACGTTGATTGCCGGCGACGGCATTGGCCCGGAAATTGTTGAGGCCACACTCATGGTGCTTGACGCCCTGGGTGCCCCGTTTGCGTGGGAAGCGCATAAAGCAGGGATGTCAGCAATGGAAGAATTTGGGGACCCGCTACCCCAAAGCACTTTGGACAGCATTCGACGGACGCGGCTGGCGCTAAAAGGACCGCTGACCACGCCGATAGGCGGTGGCTATCGCTCATCGAACGTCCGATTGCGCGAGGAGTTTCAGCTCTACGCCAACGTGCGTCCCGCTCGGACCCTAGTACCGGGAGGGCGCTACGAAGACATCGACGTTGTACTGGTGCGCGAGAACCTCGAGGGTCTCTACGTTGGCTTTGAGCACTACATTCCCATCGGCGATGACCCACACGCAGTCGCAATAGGCTCCGGGGTCAATACCCGCGCGGGCTGCCGGCGCGTTGCCGAGTTTGCTTTCGAGTACGCGGTACGCAATGGCCGCAAGAAGGTGACCATAGTGCACAAGGCCAACATTCTGAAGGCGCTGAGCGGCCTTTTTCTGGAGACCGCCCGAGAGGTAGGGAAACGCTATGAAAACCGTCTCCAGGTGGACGAACGCATAGTCGACGCCTGTGCGATGCAGCTGGTGCTTAATCCCTGGCAGTTTGATGTAATCGTAACGACCAACCTTTTTGGCGATATTCTGTCGGACGAAATAGCCGGCCTAGTGGGTGGGTTGGGTCTGGCCCCTGCGGCTAACATCGGTGTGAACGCCTCGATTTTCGAAGCCGTACATGGCTCTGCCCCGGATCTTGCGGGAAAGGGGGCTGCCAATCCGCTCGCCTTGCTGCTCGCGGCGACGATGATGCTTGATCACATTGACCGCAGCGAGCTTGCGCGTCAACTGCGCAAGGCGATCCATCTGACACTGAACGAAGATAATATGCGTACCGGCGACCTGGGCGGCTCGGCGTCTACCAGGGAGTTTGCCCAGGCCATCGTGGGCCGGTTATAGCGGATCGGGGTTTGACCGTCGGCACACCAATATCCTCTCGGTCTAGACCGGACGCGTCGAACTATTTGGAAGCGGTCTGGCTTGATAAATTTTTTTTAATGTCCGTTCCGCTGCCTTTTTAACGCTGGGAGTGTCTGGTTACCGCGAAACCCACCACAAGGGATATCGAGGTACGTCCACTCGGGAGCGAATCATGACCACTCAGTGCTGCAAGAGTCCGGCCAAGCTTGAACCTGAACCGTCGTACAGAACTCGCCGTCCGTTGAGCGTGAGAGTCTTGGTGGTGGAAGACGAAAGGAGGGTGGCTCGCTTCATTCGACGAGCACTCGCCGAAGTTGGTTTTGCGGTCGACCTCTGCCGGGATGGAAATGAGGCACTCAGCCTCATTAGCGGTACCCGGTTTGACGCAATCATCCTGGACGTGAATCTCCCTGGCACTGATGGTCACAGCGTGTTGAAAACACTGCGCTCCAGATCGATTTCGACTTCGGTCTTAATGTTGACCCCGCAAGGTTCGGTCAACGAGCGGGTCGAAGGTTTGAACCTCGGAACTCATGACTATGTGTCCAAGCCCTTTTCCATGGACCAATTAGCCGCCCGTACCCGAGCACTGATTCGTCAGTCGAGCAGCGAGTCTTTCAGCTTTTATCGAATTGCCGATCTCATTGTCCGACCGGCGGAAAGAACAGTCGAACGCAGCGAGCGCCGAATCGATCTCACTTCGCGAGAGTTCGCTCTCCTCGATTTACTGGTGCGACACTCCGGACGAGTTTTCACCCGGACCCAGATCTGCGAACGCTTTTGGGACTATGACTTCGACCCTGGAACTAATGTTGTGGACGTCTACATTCGGCGTCTGCGCGAAAAAATCGACGATCCATTTGCGCAAAAACTGATCCACACGGTGCGAGGCACAGGTTACAAAGTGGCTCGCGAGTTGCAGTCAGGCACAGGTCCAGGACATCGGTAACTCAGGCCTTATACTCCCTCAGCAGCTTGGCGAGTCGTTGAGCTCCGGAACGAAGTTCCTTCGGCGCCACTGCCCCAAATCCAAGCAAGAACCCCTGCCGACGCTCCCCGGCCGCATAGAGAGCCGACAACGGGTAGACTTCCAGACGCTCTCTAGCAGCCGACTCAGCCACTATGATATCGGATATTCCAGGCGAAAGCCAGGCCGCGGTTTGTAAACCGCATTCCGCCCGCTGTACCTCGAGCCAATCACTAAGAAAGTTCTGAGCAACCTCTGAAAAAACGGACCAACGCTCAGCGTACAGCTCGCGCATCCGGCGGAGATGATGACCAAACTCTCCGGTCCGCATGAATTCAGCCAGTGTTTTTTGTTCGACCACAGGCAGATAACGATCGGTTGAATTTCTAAGAGCGAGAATCGGATCGACGAGATGATCTGGCAGTACAAGGAATCCGAGCCGCAACGAGGGGAAAAGCAGTTTGCTGAATGAAGTGCAATAAGCGACGCAGTCCCCTGTGTCGAGACCTTGCACCGATCCCAGTGGTTTGGTCGAGAATCGAAAATCACCGTCGTAATCGTCTTCGAAGACGGTGACGCCATGTTCGCGGGCCCAGGTCAGAAGTTTGAATCGCCGATCGAGCGCGAGAGCTGCGCCGGTCGGGTACTGGTGTGCCGGAGTAAGGTAAATAAGTTTCGGGACAGGTAAGGTATCGATCGCTTGTTCGACCTGGAGTCCGCGTTCGTCGACCGGCACCGGGATGACCGTTGCTCCCGCTGCTCGGAACAGATTTCTGGCGCGCTTATAACCCGGATTCTCCAGCCAGACCGGATCGCCCGCACGCAACAAGGTCCGGCACAGTAAATCAAGGGCTTGTTGCACCCCAGAGACCATCACGATTCGGTCGACATCGCAGCGCACCTGACGAGCGGGGCCAAAGTGCGCTAAGATCTCGCTGCGGAGGCCTAAGTCGCCGCGGGCATCACCGAAGACGAGTTCTGAAGAAGTGAGACGGCGCATCACGCGGCTGGTCAAACGGGTCCAAATATCGATTGGGAATTGGTCGACCGCCGGCCGACTGGGCTGAAAGGCACATCCAAATCTTTGGCGAGTTGGAAAGGGGAGCACCTTTTTGATCATCGCGGTAGTACGCACCTGTTTGGTTGCGACACGATTGCTCCGCCCTGAGTGCCCATCGATTGGCTGGAAATATTCGTCGGGGAGGTTCTCGACGACGTAGCTGCCGGAGCCGACTAGCCCGGTGATGTAGCCCTCGAGCTTCAATCGTCGGAACGCCTCGGTGACCATGCTCCGTGAGAGACGATTGCCCAGCGCCAATCCACGAGAAGAAGGAAGGCGAGCGCCCGGCCGCAGTCGACCATCGAGAATAGCCGATTGGAGCTCGCCAAACAGCCATTCTTGGAGTGTCTGCTCGGATTTCGGCGGGTTGAAGGCTAACTCCTGATAGATCGGCTTTTTGGGCATGTAAAATGTGGTTTGCTGACTTTAGCATAAATGGATCTTGTCATCACCCCGCTCCTGGACTTGATTTGTGGGTACATGAGACATTAGCCAACCGCTCATACCGGTTACCGGCCGCGGCGGCCCTGTCCCCGGGGTCGGCAAAGCGCTCAACAGAAATAAGGGCCGGCGAAAGAATAGGTCATTCGGATCGGGAGCAAACACTTGGTCCTGCTTAGAGCGATGTACGAGTCACGGATTTTAAAAAAAGAAACCAGAAAGCAAAAAACATGATCGCGAAACTCACTGGAAAAGTTGCCTTAATCACGGGTGCAACTGCGGGGATTGGAAAAGCTTGCGCGCGTACCCTCGCTAAAGACGGAGCGCGCCTTGTCCTCACCGGACGACGTCAGGATCGGCTCGACGAGCTTAAACAAGAAGCACAAAAATATGGTACTCAGGCGATCAGTGTCGCTGGCGATGCTAGAGAAGAAAGTACCGCCACAAAAACGGTCGCAGCTGCTGTCCAAGCGTTCGGGCAAATAGATATTCTTATTAACAACGCCGGTGCCGGCAATTACAAAAACCTCGTTGAAACAAGTGCCGAGGAATACGACGAACTGATGGATACGAACGTGCGGTCAACGTTCCTATTCACCCGACATACCGTACCGGTCATGCTGCAACGAAAGGAAGGTACGATTCTGATGATATCATCGATGGCGGGCGTCTACGGTTTTGCGGGCGAAGCGGTATATTGTGCGACGAAGTTTGCCCAAGTCGGATTCGCACAGGCCCTGGATAGGGAACTCCGAGTTCACGGAATCAAGGTTGGGGTTATCTGTCCGGGAGGCGTAAAGACCGAATTCGCTATCGGACGGGGACGCACTGAAGAAGGCGTCAGCAAATCGGATATGCTTGAGCCGGAAGACGTGGCCGACGCTGTTCTGCTGGCCTGTAAACAATCCCCGCGCTCGCGGATTATTGAAATCCAAATGCGTACGATGGCAGAATCGCTTGCCTAGAAAGAGCGACTCATTTAAGCGATTGCGGCTTAAAGGGCTTGGCCAGCATGCGCCCTCATGATGCTGGGCTTAAATTCAGTCATTCTCCGGCTTCAAGCGCAGTCTTGAAAGCCTCGGACTGAAAAATTTCTAGCCCAGCGTCGATCATAAAGCGCCCTAAGCTTGTCCTCCAGTATCAGTGAATATGATAGCCTATGATAAGCATCGATTATAAGCCTTCCTCGGCCCGTGTCATGAAGCACCTATCCTTCCGTATCTTACCTCCTCCAGCGGTGCAAGATTTCTCACGATCTACCGAAGAAGTGGGCCGAGACCGTCGATGCTATGGTTAGAAGTGAATCAATGAAAGTCCTGCTAGCGGAGGACGAAAAGAAGGTAAGCGATTTCATCCGCAAGGCTTTGCGAGAAGCCGGCTATGAGGTTGAGACAGCCTACGAGGGAAACCAGGCAATGGATCAAGCGGGCAAGCAAACCTTTGACGTCATTGTCCTTGATATCATGATGCCGGGTAAGGATGGGTTGGCGGTACTTCGACGGCTGAGGGAAGAGAAAAACGCGACTCCGGTGATGCTACTGACCGCCCGTGGCGAGGTTTCGCAAAGAGTAGAGGGACTGGAGTTGGGCGCAGATGATTATCTAGCTAAGCCCTTTGCGATGCGCGAATTGATCGCGCGGGTGAATGCTCTCAGCCGGCGAAGCAGCGGTGAGCGGGTCACCATCTTGCGAATGGCCGATTTGAGCATGAACTTGCTGACCCGCGAGGTTGTGCGTGCGGGCCAGAAAATCGATTTAGCCGTGCGAGAGTTTGGTTTGCTGGAATTGCTCATGCGGTACCCTGGCCGAGTGCTCTCCCGGACGAGTATTTGCGAGCAGGTCTGGAATTACCACTTTGATACCGGTACGAATGTGGTCGACGTCTATATCAACCGGCTACGGCGAAAGATCGACGATTTTCACGAAGCAAAGCTGCTGCAAACGGTCCGAGGTGTTGGGTATATTCTGCAAGACCCACAACGGCCGTCGATACCGTGATTCTTTCGACATTCTCCTGGGGTTTAGCCGGAGTGCTTTCGTAGCCGTTGTTTTACCAGTGTCCTCGAATTAGGCGGCAAATTGGTAGTACTTTTGGTTAGGCACCTGTGTTGGTACCTTTGCCTACGTCTGATAAATTAGTTCTTTGGGTAGGTAAATATGGTTTGCTCGTTTTGGCATAAATGGATCTTTTCATCAGCCCTTTTCTGCCTTGATTCATAGTTAGGTGATATTCGCCAACCGCTCACATCGGTTCACTGTCAATCGTGCAAAACACTTCGCTGAAATATGAATGTTTCACTTTTTCGAAAATTGATCGTTGAGTTTATTGGAACGTTTTTCCTGGTGTACGTTATCGGCTGCGTGTCACTGCAAGAGCACGTCTTGCTGGGTCCTCTGGCAATCGGAGCTTCACTTATGGTGATGATTTTCGCCGGGGGTCACATCAGTGGCGCTCATTATAATCCCGCGGTAACGCTAGGAGTCTGGATTCGCGGGGCCTGTAGTACCGTGGAGGCTGGCTTTTATCTCGTCGCCCAAGTGATCGGCGCGACCGTCGCTTCACTTGCTGCCATGTTTCTCCTCGGTCATGGTTCTTCTCCGGCCGCATCGACGGTCACCGTAGCTCAGGTGATGATGGCTGAAGCTTTGGGAACTTTCGCTTTGGTCTACACAGTTTTGAACGTGGCAACTGCCCCTGCCACTTCTGGGAATTCGTTTTATGGACTCGCGATTGGTTTCACCGTGTTCGCTCAAGCCGTTGCCGTCGGAAAGATTTCCGGGGGCGCTTTCAACCCCGCAGTCGCCATTGCCGTTGCTGTGCTGGGGTTGGCCAACGGCGCGAATCTCTGGATTTATTGGCTGAGCGAATTTCTGGGTGCCGGTATCGCAGCGGTTTTCTTTCTTGTTGTTAATCAGGAAAAGCTACACGAGCTGTCAGCAGCCTCCCACGACAGAGCGCAGGAGCAAACTAAGCAAAGTATCCGCGCTGTGTAGCGGCTGCCTGGCAGCGCATCATGTCTGGCTGCCGGCTTATTAGACCGAGATCGGAGATCCCGATCCAATCACGGAATATTAACTGTAACGAATTAATGAATATGGCTAAAAAACAAATACCCGCTCCAACATTGACCACGGCATCCGGAGCCCCGGTCGAAGATAACCAAAACAGCATCACCGCCGGAGCGCGCGGTCCGGTGTTGCTCCAGGACTATTGGTTGCTGGAAAAATTGGCAACCTTCAATCGCGAGCGTA
>Ga0209647_1001302_pt1 | contig 21588 bp, 20 predicted proteins | sample GraSoi_2013_60cm_FD_185827 | JGI IMG/M metagenome (GOLD analysis project Ga0209647, IMG submission 185827) | Grasslands soil microbial communities from the Angelo Coastal Reserve, California, USA - Sample 9_17_2013_60cm (SPAdes) (version 2) | ecosystem: Environmental > Terrestrial > Soil >... | reverse complement strand
GCCTTTCATCAGGGGAGAGTTTCCGGCAACGGTTTAAGACCTGCGCCGGCAGCTAGCTTGCGCTGCCGAATATCGAAGGAAGCGAATTCCCCCGCTTCCAACAAACAGGCCGCAGCAACATGCAGGACGTCCAACGATCTGCAAAGATAGGTTGGGGTGAATTGTTTGCTTAGCTCCATCGCTTTTCGAAAATGCGGCAGCAGGTCCAACGGCCATGAGAGCAGCAGCCCGGTCGCTTTGTCTTGGGCAATCTGGCGTAGGATAGTGGTGCCGACACGCCGCGAGTAAATGTTGCGCCCCGCCCCGCGATAGACGCTATTACGTAGTTCCAGCTCTGACAGCCATGGGAAAGCTATAGGCTCAGTAAAGGCGGAGGCCAGCTCGCGCGCGCCGGGCTCGAATTTTTTGCCCGGCAAGTAGAGCGCGCCGAGAAAACTCGTGTCGCAATAGATCAAGTTAAGATTCTTCCCTTTCCGATAAGATGAGCTCAACCAGCTGGTTGCCTACTCGCGGCCCTTTTGGCGGGTGAGCAAAGCGTTTTTTAAAGTCGAGAGCGCCAGGGGCGGCATCCTTGGCGAGTTGGGCCTCGACAGCCTTCTCCACGTACTCGCTCATGTTGAGCTTGGGCCTCGCCGCTGCCGCAGCCCGTTCAACGCGGCGCTTGGTCTCTTTCTTCAGCCGAAGCGTTACCGTCTCTTTGATGTCCATCAATCTGAGTTTTCCAGTTCTTGGCATAGCGAGGAATATACGCGATTCTTCGCTGATTTAAAGAAATCACCGTAATTTCTTTAAATATCGACTTAGCACCTCTCACCTCTCACCTCTCACCTCTCACCTCTCACCTCGCACCTCGCACCTCTCACCTCGCACCTCTCACCTCGCACCTCGCACCTCGCACCTCTCAGTCCAGACCGACCTTCCTCGCTTTGCTATTCATTTGACAAACCCAACTTCTGCATCCCAGTATGTGCTCCGGTACATGCACTTGCTGTGCGGTCGGTACCAGGAGGCGCCGGATCGAGCGAATAAATCATGTTTGGAAAAGACATCCTTAGACAAGGCGGTCACGCGAGGAAACGGAGTGCTCTCATTATCGGTGTTTCTGGTCAAGATGGCGGATACCTTGCCAACTTCCTCTTGGAAAAAGGATACCAAGTCTACGGCACTTCACGGGATCACGAGATCGCGGCATTCTCCAACTTGGTCGAGCTCGGGATAAAAGATCGCATCCATCTGATGTCGATGACGTTGGCCGATTTTCGAAGCGTCGTGACCGGCTTACAGACCGCGCAACCAGACGAAATTTATAACTTAGGGGGTCAATCTTCGGTCGGACTTTCTTTTCGTTATCCGGTCGAGACGTTCGACAGCATTGCGGTTGGCACGATTAACATTCTCGAGTGCCTGCGTCTCTTTAAGCACCCCGCCAAGCTGTACAGCGCGTGCTCCAGCGAGGTGTTCGGCAATACCTCGGCACCTGCCGACGAAGCAACGCCATTCCAGCCGCGAAGTCCGTACGCAGCGGCTAAAGCCGCGGCACACTATGCCGTCAACAATTACCGGGAAGCGTACGACCTATTTGCCTGCTCGGGCATATTGTTCAACCACGAATCTCCCCTCCGACCGGCCCGGTTTGTCACCCGTAAGATCGTGAGTGGGGCCGTGCGGATCGCCAACGGATCCGGGAAACGGCTCCAGCTCGGGAACCTTGGTGTACAACGGGATTGGGGTTGGGCGCCCGAGTATGTTGAAAGTATGTGGCTGATGCTCCAGCATGAGCAGCCGGACGATTATGTGATCGCGACCGGTAACACGTATTCACTTCGCGATTTTGTGAAGGAGGCCTTTAATGCTGCAGGCCTGAACTGGCAAGAACACGTCGATATCGATGCATCGTTGCTGCGGCCCACCGACGTGGAATATAGCCTGGGCAACGCGAAAAAAGCGGAAAGCAAACTCGGGTGGAAAGCACAGACAAAAGGTTCCGAGCTGATTCACAGGCTAGTCGAAGCCGAGTTTGCTAAGAATATCGCCATGGCTGACACTCCATAGTGGATTGGACGAATATTTTTCGTTCTCGCGCCGTCGTACTCTGTCATATCCACCGCAATGCCTCAAGGACGCAGCAGATCCGTAGCCTCGCGCGCGAGGATAACGCCGCGTTCGAGCGCTCCCACATGCTCGAAGTCGAACCTAAGCGAGGCAGGGCAGAAAGATCGTGTATATCAACCAATGCGAAGCCGACTCGTCTCTAGAAGTATGGCGCGGGGACCAGCGCAGCTCTCGTTTGCGTTCCGCTGTAACGGCATCGAAATTGCTGCGTCTCGAGAAAATAGCGTACAATGAAGCGCTGTTTATTCGATCACATTCCAAAAACGGCAGGTCAGGCCGTGAACAGGCTGTTGAAAGAGGCTCTCGGTGAACGTCGCGTGACCGATCCATTGATCGGAGTGCATGAAGAATTGATTTCTCGCTATGGACATTACGATATTATTACCGCCCATGTCACATTTAAGCCTGGTTCGACTCTGGATTCAGCATATACGTATTTCACAATCTTGCGGGAGCCAGTGGATAGGGCGCTGTCTTGCCTATATTATCTGTCTTGCAACGTGCCTGAGACGAGTCTGACACGCGGCTTAATCGAAGCGGCCCGCCTATTTCTTAGCAGTGAGGGAGACTCCTTATCGGCGGTTTTGGACGGATACCTACGTAATCCTTATTTAACGCACTTCATGCAGTTGGCTGGCGCCACATGCAGAGACGCGTCAAATTGTACAGAGATCGGCCCCGCATTCAGAGTTCTGTCAGAATATGGACTGATCGGGATGTATGATTCCTTGCAACCGTTTATTGACGAATTGTGCGACGAGCTTTGCGTGCCTCGGAGGTTGCTTTCAATTGTCAATTCAACCACGACTCGACGAAAGGCAGATGAGATCCCAAAACGGCTACTCGCTCGTTTGCAGCAATTGACCTCTGCCGATTCCGAGTTCTTTGAGGCAGCCAATCGATTAGTTGCTCAGAGAAGAAATACTAGTCGCGGATCATCGGATGCGACTGGCCAAAATAGCCAACATAGTCTTGCCGGCACCGGACCGAATTTCACGAAAGAAGAAACCTCGAGGTGGAATACGAGCGTTCCTGAGAATGCTGTCGACATTGTGTTTTCCGCGGTCAGACATCTTGGCGATAGCCCTGTCTTAACTTCAGGGGCGTGGGCAAAATTTGAGTTCCATGCAGATTTGCGCCTCGACGTAAAAAAGCTTCTTGTAGGCGTTCAAATCTTTGAGGATTCCGGGCGCTGGATATTTGGGACAAATAGCGATCTCTTGAAGCACAATTTTTCGAAGGTCCCGCCCTGTTTAGTTGTCATTCGATTTAATATTAGAATGAGTCTCGCTCCTGGCAATTATGTTGCAGGTTTAGCACTGCATGACTCAGAATCGATTAATGGTATGAAATTGTTAGGTTGGTGGGACCGGCTATTAGATTTCAAAATCCAAGAAATCGAACCGCTAGATTTTGGTGGCATCGTACGACTCGATTCAGAACTTCATCTGAATACCTCGGCTGGAGCCGGACGCATGGCTTAGCCGGTCACCACTGAGGGTAACACGCAGAAACCGCTTTACAGAAAGGGCTTAACAGATTTTGTACGCGGCTAGACTACCGACGATGCAAACCTTCACGAATCCCGGTGGCCACCATCCGACCGCGGTCGGCTCGGCGGCCGGATGCAAAGGATGCGGTGGAGCCAAAGAACTTTACTTCCGCATCGAGAAAAATCCCCACTCCTGGTGTGTTGCAGTAAGCATGCCGTTCATTTCCTACGCACAAAACTACGAAGACGTGATGCTCGCGGTCGGCAATTCGCTAAAAAAAACACGCGCAGCACCATACCGTAATGTCCCATACCAAGGTTGATTCACCCAGGCTAGAAGAAATCACGCCACAGCACGTGTCCGTCGACGAACGTATCCAGATCGCGGCGAGGTGCCGCGACATGGATTCTGTTCCTCGAGTTCCTCGCGCGGGCCAGGTCGAGACTTTGGAGGATGGAACACGCATTCAGCTCATGCACAATGGCCTGCGTGTCCTCACTGACGGATATTTAGGTACCTGGACGACTCGGTTGATTGAGCTGTGCCACGGATGTCATGAGCCGCAAGAAGAGCGAGTCTTCGACGAGGTAATGGCGCGGCTTCCCGCTGAGGCCACGATGATCGAGCTAGGTGGTTACTGGTCGTACTACAGCCTCTGGTTTCTCACGTGCGGGAAGGATCGGCGCAGTATCGTTCTAGAGCCAGACCCGAAGCACCTTAAAGTTGGGCGAACGAATGCAAGCCTGAATGGGTTAATGCCAACTTTCATTCACGGGTTTGCAGGTGGCGTGGCATTGCCTCCGGTCCCATTTAAAACCGAAGATTCCGGCGAGCTCTTGGTACCGTGTTTCAACGTGCCTATCCTGATGGAAAGCCACGGGATTGATAAGCTTGATGTCCTTCACAGCGACATTCAAGGTGCGGAGTTTGATGTACTCCTGAGCTGCAAAGAACTGTTTGAGCAACAGCGGATCAAGTTTGCGTTTGTCTCTACGCACGATTTTAGGATCAGCGCCGACCCTTTGGTCCATCAACGCTGTCTTGCGCTCATTCGCGATTGTGGCGGCCGGATTATTGCCGAGCACGACATCCACGAGTCATTTAGCGGCGACGGACTGATCGTGGCTTACTTCGGTGACGACACCCGCATGTGGTCAACTGTGCCGGTGTCACGAAATAGATATTCGGAAAGCCTGTTCCGTAATCCCCTCTTCGATCTAGCCGCAGTCCGGGCGCACGCAGAAGTTTTGGAAACGGCATTGCACAATGCTGTGAGCCATAGCGAGGATCTAAAACAACAACTGGAGACCACCCTCGCGCAAACGGCCAATCTGCAAAATGACTTGCAAGTAGAGCAGATGCAAACCGCCTTTCTGCGAAACGCGTTACAGGCAGAACAGGCACACGTCGCTAATCTGCACAGCATTTTGCAGGCAGAACAGGTGCAAGTCGCTAATTTGAGCGACGCACTGCGGACGGAACACGCGCAAATGGATCGACTCGATACGCATATTCGAAACCTTGAGACACAACTGGCGGTCCCTTCCATCGACCGGGCTACCGGGCGCGTCCTAAGTCGACTGCATAAAACGGGCGACCGGCTCACTGGAGGGGGTATCCGAGCCTCGACCAAACGCGTGCTGATGGCATCGCTTCGTAGCTACTTGTCCTTCGCCGGCCGCCATCCGCGGCTGGCAGCAATCCCGCGTGGTTTGCTGAAACCGTTCCCGAAGCTAACCGCTGCCCTCTATCAGGTCGCTGCGCCGCCGGATAAAGCCGCCGCAACAGCAGCCAGCGCGGGGGCTTTGCCCGTTGAAACTGGCATGCCACCGGTTCACTCCGAGGACCCGATCGCCGAGGCCCTTCCGTCCTCAGCACGACACGTGTATCTCAAACTGCGGAGTGCCGCATCCAATGACAATGCTTCGCGTCAAATTCCATGAGAATAGTTTTGGATCTTCAAGGTACGCAGAGTGGCAGCCGATTCCGCGGTATCGGCCGTTACTCCTTAGGTCTGGCTAAGGCCATCGCTCGGGAAGCGCACCAGCACGAGGTTTGGATAGCACTGAACGCGCGAGTTCCTGACTCGATCGAGCCGATACGCGTGGCCTTTACCGACCTGATCCCCCCTGAGCGAATCCGTGTCTTCGATGTGCCGGGCCCGGTCGCCGAGAGGAATTTGGCAAATGTTTGGCGGATGCAGGTTGCAGAGCTGTTGCGGGAGAAATTTTTGGCCGATCTTCGCCCGGACGTCGTTCATATCTCGACATTGTTCGACGGTTTAGTCGACGAGGCGGTTGCATCGGTTGGCCGCTTGGATACCGCCGTGCCGGCGGCCGTGACACTATATGATCTTATCCCATTCTTGCGCCCGGAGACGCACCTGGCTGAGCCGGCAGACAAGCGATCCTATCTACGTCGCTTACAATCATTGAAGCGCGCCGACCTACTTCTTGCTATCTCTGAGTCAACGCGTCAGGATGCAGTGAAGCACCTAGAAATCCCGCCTGGCCGGATTGTCAATATCGGTGCCGGCTTGGAGCCCTGGTTTGGTCAAGTAGATGTTTCACGGGAGGCTAAGCGCGCGCTGATGGCGCGCTGCGGATTGCGGCGTCCCTTTGTGCTCTACACGGGCGGAGCTGATCCGCGGAAGAATATGGAAGGACTGATCGCAGCTTTCGGGCTGCTTCCGAAGGATTTCCGGTCCGCATATCAGCTCGCAATCGTTTGTAGGATGCCGGAACAAGAACAAGTACGACTGATCTCGTTGGGCCAAGAAAAAGGGTTGGTGAACGATGAGCTCGTCTGTGTCGGCTACGTCTCCGATGAGGACCTGCGCCTGCTCTATAATACCTGCGCTGCCTTTGTATTCCCGTCATTGTACGAGGGTTTCGGACTGCCTGTACTCGAGGCAATGGCCTGCGGAGCGCCGGTTCTGGGGTCCAATCGTAGTAGCGTTCCCGAAATCATTAATCGTGAAGACGCGCTCTTTGATCCCGAGCAACCTCACCAAATAGCCGATCGCGTTGCGGCGGTTTTATCGAGCGTAGAGTTGCGGGAGAGCTTGCAGGCATGGGGGCTTGAGCGAGCTAAAACGTTCACCTGGGAAGCCAGCGCGCGCAAAGCGCTACAGGCTTTCGAGGAACTGCATGCAAGGCGGAAAAACTCGTGCGCCGTAAGGTTGTCCATAATCTCGCAGCACCGACCGCTTCTCGCCTTTGTAGCCCCGCTACCGCCCGAGCGGTCAGGGATCGCCGGCTACTCGGCGAAGCTCCTTCCAAACCTCGCGCGTCACTACGAGATTATTTGCATCGTCGACCAGCAAGAGGTGATCGATCCCTTGATCAGCGCGGAATTCGCCGTTCGCGACGTGCATTGGTTCGAGGAAAACGCTGGGCACTTCAAGCGCGTCCTGTATCAATTCGGCAACTCCGAGTTCCACAAGCACATGTTTAGTCTTCTCGAACGGCACCCGGGCGTGGTGTTACTACATGATTTCTATCTGAGTGATGTCCTATTCTGGATGGAAGCTTCGGGTTATGCACCCAGCAGCTTTACCAAAGCGCTCTACGACTCACACGGATTCTCAGCCCTCGCGAATGACCAATCACAAGGACGCGAAGTATCGGTCCGAACATATCCGTGCAATTCTTCGGTGTTTCAAAACAGTATCGGTGTCGTCGTTCACTCCAACTACGCGATCTCTCTTGCGCGCAAATGGTATGGTGATCAAACGGGTGCCCTGATGCGCCGGGTCCCTTTCCTGCCCTTCGCGCCGGAAATAACGCAGCGCACAGCTGCAAGGAAACGGCTCTGCCTGCCGGAGAACGCCTTTGTCGTTTGCAGCTTTGGCCTGCTTACCCCTGCTAAGCTTAGCCATCGCCTGCTCGAAGCTTGGCTTGGCTCGCCACTCGCGAAGAACGAAAACTGTTTTCTGATTTTCGTTGGCAATAGTCATGAAAGTGACTACGAGAAGTGCCTCTCCGCCAGAATTCTCGAAAGTAGCACCGGCGCGCGCATTCAGATAACGGGATACATTGATAAGGCGCAGTATAGTGATTATCTCGCGGCTGCCGATCTGGCTGTGCAGCTTCGCACGAGAAGCCGAGGCGAGACATCCGCAGCTATATTCGACTGTCTTTCCCGCGGTGTGCCACTTGTGGTCAACGCGCATGGTTCATCTGTGGAGTTACCTGAGGATGCGGTGGTAAAGCTCAACGACAACTTCACCGATGAAGCGCTCTCCGCTGCACTTGCACGGTTGCACACAGATGGCGATCTGCGTGGAAAACTTGCTGCTCGTTGCGTCTTATATCTGAACGAAGTACATCACTCGGAACGAGTTGCACAGCTGTACAGGGACATCCTCGAAGACCTATACACCACGAGTCCGCGAGCACACGAAGAGGAACTGTTGCAAGCGATAGGCCGGACACCGGCACTGGCGTACCCAACCAACCCCGATTTGGCAGCAGTTGCTATTGCATTGGCCGCGAATCGCGAGCGTTTCGGACTATCACAAATCCTGGTGGATGTCACGCTTCTCGCCAAGGTCGATGTGCGGAGCGGCATCCAGCGCGTGACACGCGCCATCCTGATGGCCCTGATCGCCGATCCACCGCCTGGTTACCGGATCGAACCCGTTCGTGCCGTTGATGGGGGATATGTCTACGCACGCCGCTTCGCATGTCAATGCCTTGCCCTGTCCAGCGATGCCTTGACCGATGATCTAGTCGAAGCGCATCGCGGCGATATCTTCCTTGGATTAGACCTATCTCCCCACGAAGTAGCGCGAACGAAGGCTTGGTTTCTTGAGCAACGGCGGCATGGCGTACAAATCGTCTTCGTCACATATGATCTTCTACCCCTTTTGCGTCCGGAGTTCTTCTCTCCAACGAGAGAGATGGACCAGGCATTACTGGACTGGATCAACACCGTTACGGCTGTGGCCGACGCCGTTGTCTGTATTTCGCGAACCGTAGCCGACGAGTTTCATGAATGGCTCATTAAAGCAGAGCCTCAACGCCCGTGGCCGCTCGCGCTAGGCTTCTTCCATTTAGGTGCCGATCTGCACGCTAGCTTGCCAACCAGGGGGGTCCCGGCTGATGCTCACACAATTCTGGACAAACTCCGTAGCCGTCCGAGCTTTTTGATGGTTGGGACCTTGGAACCACGCAAGGGTTATCGACAGGCACTCGGCGCGTTCGAACAACTTTGGGCAGACGGCGTCGATGCCAATCTAGTAATTGTCGGCGCAAAGGGCTGGATGATAGACGACGTGGTTGATCGGCTATCCAAGCATCGAGAGCTCGACAGCCAACTATTCTGGCTGCAGGGAATCAGCGACGAAATGCTGGAACAAGTCTACTGCAGCACCCGTGCGCTGCTGGCCGCCTCGGAAGCTGAGGGCTTTGGGTTGCCCTTGATCGAAGCCGCCCAATATGGTCTGCCGATCATTGCGCGAGATATCCCGGTGTTCCGAGAGGTGGCGGGGGAGCACGCCTACTACTTTCGAGGTAATAACGCCCAAGATCTCGCAGATGCGTTACTCGCGTGGCTCGCACTCGGTGACGATGTCCCGTCTGCTAAGAAACTGCGAGGGTTGACTTGGCAACAGAGCAGCCGGCAGCTGCTCGATGTCGTGCTAGGCGAACGCTGGTATCATTGGTGGCCGGATGCGATCGATGATCCTCGATCCCGAACCATTGCGGTTGACGAAAAGGAGAATCGAAAACATACGAACAACAATGTGCCCGAATGAAAGTGTGAAGTTGACGGAGTGCAAACTCGAGCTGTACGGCAACCAAGGAGCTAAAGTCTGTTCACTGACGCGACCGAGTTAATCTAAACTAAAGTGAAACGCGCCTTCGACCCGTTCGTTGGAAATCAATCGTCACCCTGCCTATCTTTTTCCAAAGCACGGCCGGATTTGGAAGATATCAGCGGCTGCGTGATGTGAGAAATGCAGCGGGAGACGAGTTACAGTTCACAATGGTATACAGGTATGGAGGAACAGGCGGCTCTGAATGATAGAGATCGTCCGATAAGACCAAGCAAAACAATGATGAACCGCCTATCAGCGAGTGCTTTGGCCCCGATCCTCTACCTCGGATTTTCGCTCATCTATTTTGGGACTTCAGGGCATTACGCCCACAAATACTTGGGCAATGGCAATGACCCGACCGTTTACATTTGGTGTCTTAACTGGTGGCCATGGGCAATCGCACGCGGACTAAACCCATTTGTTAGCCACCATGTTTGGTATCCAGACGGGTTCAATCTGACATGGGCCAACTCGGTTCCAAGTGCTGCCCTGCTGGTGTCGCCAATTACTTGGCTTACAAGTTCGGTAGTATCCTTCAACATCCTGTCGCTGCTCGCCCCTGCACTGTCTGCTTGGATGGGATTTCTCCTCCTGCGATACTTAACCAAAGACGCGTCCGCGGCATTCGTCGGTGGTTATCTCTTTGGTTTTTCGTCTTATGAACTCGGACAGCTGCTCGGACACCTCAATCTCGATCTGACGTTCGTCGTACCCCTTTGCGTTTGGCTAGTCATTCAGCGGATCAAGAATGATCTTTCGCGATTGCGTTTCATAGCCGCCCTAGCTGTCGCGCTCCTCGTTCAACTTGGATTTTCGACCGAGATGTCAAAAAAATGCTCTCGGGCCGGGCTGTCCACTTACGGTCAATGCTGATCACCTACAGCTTGATCATGCTTTGGGCCGTTTTTGGAGATCCCGTAGCAATATTTGTCGGGGCGTTGCCGATAATCGCTGTGACAATGTTTTCTATTTTTCAGAGGCGCGATCGGGTTCTCCACGGGACGGTCCTGCTTCTGGCTGTGCTAGCCGTTATTTTCGGCAGAGTTTTGGTTGGCCTAAATTTCAGCATGGGAGGCTTTGAAACTTGCTCGCGGCTCAATCTTAGCATCGTAAACTTCGTCGACCTGGCTAAAAGCATTCCCGTTGCGATTCACTATTTTTTCGTGCTGTTCGGTAGCGATTTTTTCGGGAAAGAGCTCTCAGCATCTCTCGTGAACGGCGCTGCCTTACCGCTGATACGCTTGCCATTCCTTGCATTGCTGATTGTGGCCTTGGTCCACGTTGGAAAAAAGTTACTGGCAGCTTTGAAAGCCAACGCGCGGCATTGGCCGATTGGTGAAGGAGACTACCTCAATGCGCTGCTCGCTGCAGCATTTACAATCAATGTTGTTTTGGCAATTCTTAGCCCTCAGCTGCTAGATGACACCATCATGACCGTGCGGTATCTGTTTCCCGCCTTGATATTTGGCGCAATCTTGATCGCACGCACGCTGAACCAAAGCCGGTTGCTTTGGGCGTTCTACTGCGTTGCCTTTATGGCCTCGCTCGCATTTACCGGAATTTCCTATGCGCAACGGCCCGTAGGCGCTGACCGGGAAATTGAGGCACTATCTACATGGCTGTCGAACAAGGATCTCACCAGCGGCTTCGGCCCTTATTGGTCGAGCTCGATTGTGACCGCACTGACGTCAAACCGAGTGAAGGTCAGGGCATTAACACTAGATAGCCAGGGAAAGATAAAACCATTCGAATGGGTGGCAAACAGGAACTGGTACAAGGCGACCGGTGAAAAGAGTCGAGTTTTTGTTCTAGTACACGAAGTACCTCAACCAGGCTCTTATAGTGAACCAGACGTTATCCGCACGCTCGGTGAGCCGCTCGAGAGGCATCAAGTCGGCTCATTTGTCATAAACGTTTATGATGCCGCCGACGAGCGGCTTCAGTCAATCTTCTTACCCGCCCCAACCAAACGGTGATGGACCCCGGCCGAACGACGTTAAGCACAACCGCAGGCCTTTTCCGACAAAAACCGTTTCGCATTGTTATGAGCAAGTGATGCGATCCACGGCCAATTCAGAATGTGTTTCCAGGGCGAATGCTCGTTAGCCTATCGATTAACATCTAGTAACCAAGATACAATATTTTGGGTTGTACTGGACCAGCTGTGCGCTCAAAAGAAACAAAGAAAACAAAAACCGACCTCTCTGCCAGAGCGCTTTGCGAGGATTGGAACCAGGGCTCGTGTAATACACCAATGAATGATTGACACGAGAGCAGGTTTTCTCGAAGGGAACGAAAGTCAGCTTTTATCGTGGAATCAGTAAACGAAAAGCCCGCGGAACAGCACCTGGTCGAGATGCGCGCCAATCGAGAAGCATGGGCACGAAAACCGGTGCTCCGGGCGATCTATGGCGAGTTTTATCGGCTTATTCGAGACAATCTGGCCCGGACTCCTGGTGCAGTTGCTGAGCTCGGTTCCGGAATCGGCGCGGTCAAGGAGTTCATCCCCGAATGCATAACTACCGATATTTTTCCGAATCCCTGGATTGATCGGCGTGAAAATGCCTATGCTTTAAGTTTTCAAGACGAGTCTCTATCGAACTTGGTCCTCCTCGATGTTTTCCATCATCTGCAATACCCTGGAACTGCTCTGAACGAGTTTCGGCGCGTTCTGAGTCCCGGAGGGCGAGTTATCATCCTGGAGCCCGGGATGGGGATGCTTGGTAAAGTCATTTACGGCCTTTTTCATCATGAGCCACTTGGCCTTGGTAACAAAATTACTTTTTTCGCCCCGGAGAATTTCAATCCTGAAGAGACCGCGTACTACGCCGCCCAGGGGAATGCCTCAAGAGTTTTCTTTCTGAACGAGTTCCCTGAGTATCTCAGGTTGTGGCAATTGATGAAGGTCCAAGCGCTTCCGGAAATCGCTTACGTTGCTTCCGGAGGCTTCAGTAAGCCCCAACTTTATCCTAGCATCGCGCTGCCCTTCATCCGGAAAATGGAAAAAATCCTTGCCCGCTGGCCGAGACTGTTCGCTACGAGGTTGCTGGTGGTTTTGGAAAAACCGAACACGCATGGAGTAACCGATGACAGCTAGCCAACTCTCCCATCACGCCAGAACGCATTTAGAAAAAATTCGGGTCCATTATGAAAAAGGCCTAAAGCTGACCAAAGCGGCGCTCTCGTTCCGGGACATGCTGGCGGCCTACTACAACCTTCTAATTCCCAAATCGGCTTCTGTGCTCGAGGTCGGTTGTGGTGCCGGAGACTTATTGTCGCGACTCAACGTCCGGAAACGGACAGGGATAGATCTGGCAGCAGGTCAGATACGGCTCGCGCAAGAAAAGATTCCCGACGGTAACTTCTTTGTGCAGGCCGGCGAGGACCTGGATCTCCCGGGCGAGTGTTTCGATTACATCATTGTTTCAGAAACGATAAATTTAGCGGCGGACGTGCAGAAGCTTTTCGAAAGGCTGAAGTCAGTGTCGCACGAGAACACTCGCCTCATTGTGAACCTGCACAGTTCGTTGTGGCGCCCAGTTATCTGGGCCGGAACCAAAGCGGGCATGCGAAACCCACAACCAGAGAGTAACTGGCTGTCCAAAGAAGACGTCGCCGGGCTGTTGCGCCTCACCGGTTGGGAACTGATTCGACACGAACCACGAATCCTCTGTCCCCTGCAACTTTCCGGATTTGAGCGTTGGTTAAACCGATTTGTTGCGCCGCTCTTCCCGTTCTGCTGCTTTTCGGTCTTTTCGATCGCGCGACTAGCACCGGTAAAACAGCGTTCGGAAGCATCGGTCTCAGTAGTTATTCCTGCCCGGAACGAGGCCGGTAACATCGAGGCCGCGGTCCAAAGGACACCGGAAATGGGAATCTGGACGGAGCTTATTTTCGTCGAAGGGAATTCCAAAGACAACACCTGGGAGGAGATTCAGAGGGTCAAGGAGAAATATCCCCAAAAGCGCATCAAGATCCTGCAACAAGGTGGGAAAGGAAAAGGGGATGCGGTGCGAGAGGGATTCGCCGTCGCCGAGGGCGACCTCCTGATGATCTTGGATGCGGATTTGACCGGTGCGATTTTGCTAACGGATCGAGGCTCGTTTACCCGATGGACGAGCGCGCGATGCGGTTTCTGAATATGTGTGCCAACAAAACCTTCAGCATCCTTTTCAGCTGGATTCTGGGGCAGCCTGTCAAGGACACCTTGTGCGGGACCAAAGTACTGACCCAGCAGAGTTACGAAAGCATTGTGGCCAATCGCTCCTATTTCGGAGACTTTGATCCATTTGGCGATTTCGACCTGCTGTTCGGGGCAAGTAAACTCAACTTAAAGATCCTTGATATTCCGATCCGATACAAAGAGCGGACCTACGGTGAGACAAACATCCAACGTTGGCAACACGGATGGTTGCTCCTACAGATGCTTGCATTTCCTACTCTCAAACTGAAGTTTGTGTAGAGGAAAAGGATCGATAACCCCGAGTTTACGACTTCGACCTAACACGCCGCTCTATCGAAATCTGCGAAAGCCGCTCTGCCATCCGCTGACCAGCGGTGTGCAAAGACATCCGGTCCCGCGCATCATTCTTGGCCTTCGCTCCCAGTTCGACAGCCCAGCTCCGGTTTTCGTATACCTGCCGCATGAGATGGGCTGCGTGATCCACCGAGGGCTCAGCCCAATACCCGTGAGGATCATAAGGAGGGATCGTTCCACCGACCGGAACCAGGTGGTAATCAACCAGCAGACTGTTTGCGTCGTCCATAAAGTCGAGGTTCCCAGAGTAGCGAGTGGCGATGACGGGTTTGCCGAGCAGCATCGCTTCCGCCATCGTTAACCCTAGACCTTCACTGCGGTGCAGAGAAACATACGCGTCGCAGGCGTCAATGAGAGAAAGGGTTTCATCCTGGCTAAATGTCCGGTCGATGACCGTCATCTTTGCACCCGCTCCGACTGACCGAATCTCGTTCAATGACGCTGGATAGCGACCACCGAGCGATGTTTTCAACACGAGCCTTACCGGTTCGCCAAGTGAGAACGCGTGCTTGAACGCGCGAATCAAACCGAGCGGGTTTTTTCGTTCCATGACGCTTGTCATATGAAACACAAACAAAAACGTGAATTCATCACCAGTTGCCAGCCCAAAGTAATTGCGCGGCCGTGGTTCGAACTTACCGAGTTGGATCCCAGGGAACATGGTGTATACCCGTCCCCCTAATCTATTTCTCAGCGCCTCCGCAACGAAGTTTGTTGCCGCCCAGATTTCATCAACAAGTCGCGATTGTTTCAGCCAAGATTCGGGGATAGTTTCCAGTTCCCAGTACCAGTAGGCAATCCGATAGGTGCGCGGTATCCGCTCAAACAGATCTGCGCGTTCGAACGCTACGTCGAAGAACGGGTCCGGTTGCATGTGTAGAATCGTAGTATCGTACAACTCCATTCCGGTGAAGCTCACGTGGTTCGGATCGTCACTCTTATCGGTTCGAATATCGCGGAGAGAAACATTTACCCCTGCGTAGCCGAGCGCGTCTCTAATTGCCTCTACTGACGTACGTAATCCGGACGGATAACAAAAATGGCCAAGAATATTGACGCCCGGGGCAGCCAGTTCCGCCGCGGTTTTCGCCACATCGATTTGCAAGCGCCAATCACGGATGCCCTCTGGCAGACCGGAATCGGGACTGGCCAGCCAGGTCAGAAGAGCATGCGCAGAAGCCGCTTTTGCAAAGGCATTAGGAAATTTAGATTGCCAAGCCTGCCGTGAGTTGTAGGCAATCCGGACTTGCTCAGCGGGAGCCATGTTTATGGGCCATGTCTCTGGATCGATCCAACTCTCTTTAATTTGAAATGTTTCTGCCAACCAGGTCGCTAAAGCCTGCCGGCCAAAAACCGTCAGCCCGTCCGGGTATAATTTCTGCCATGCTGGCGTGAAGAGATAAGTCCGAAAGAGTTCTCTTGCGGGATCCTCTGCACATTCAAGAAAGAACCACCAGATTTCCTCCAGACGGAGGTTCTCCTCGACTTGACCCACACAAATAAACCACCGGAACAGATCGAGCCTGCCTATCGGCGTTACACCGAGGGGGAATGCTGCCCTAACATCGTGTCGAAAAAAGAAGGCGTGCCTGACGCGTGCGGCCATCCCCCGTTCAAATGCCTCTCTAATTTTGGCGCGTGCACGCTCGGAAAGACAGAACTCGTCTCCTCCCGTCGATGTGATCCAGTTTGCAAACTCGCTGGATCCGCCATCCGATAGAGCATGAGGAAAGCGTTGCCGCAACTCGCTCCGGCTACGAAGAAGATCGATACAAAATCGGGCAGCCGACCAAACAGTATCGACCGCGTCGGGCCTCTGTGGTGACCATAGGACCCATTCTCGCGGCGGGCCGACAACAGCCTGAACGGCGCGATCGTCATACAGATCCAGACTGTCAGCCAGGTTGGCTGGGCCGGGACTCTTTGCGACGTCCGACTCCCCGTCTGCCCTCCTGGCGTGCCTTCGCGAAGCAGAGGCAAGGAATGACATCCCCGCATTCAGCAGCGCGCGCACGGGCCTGGAGACTGACCCAGGTACATGGGCAAGCAAACGATGGAGCGGGCGCGCAGCACGCCAGGTTATCGAACTCAATACTTGGTCTCGCTGAAGCATGGCTTGGTGTGCGCGCTCTTCCGCCGTAATCCGCGCATCGCATGCGGCTTTCACGATTGCCGCCATTCTTTGTATCTCCGCGGCTGCTTCCGCTGTTATCGGATTAACCTCCATGCTTTCGGCCCGTTCCAGGGCCGCGATACGCGAGTTCCGCGTTGCCAGCTCGCGGTATAACTCATTTTGCCTGGCCTCCCCTCGCCAGCGCTCACCAAGAGCGGCAAACCGAGTTCGCACCGTTGCAATATCGTCCGGCGAACGAAGCGAGCAAAGCTCCAGCACAGGCCGGGAAACAGTCTGACCGACGCAAAGTACGCCCAGCCCAAGAGCGTGGAGAAACTCAAAACTCGGATAGAGAGTTCCCCACTCATTCCAGAGTTGCCGAATTGTAGCATCGTGTCCCTGGTTATAGGTTCCGTAAAGCAACACAATTGCCTTCTCCGAAAGCTTGGGACTGAAGATCTCCAGGTCCGGCTTCTCGGCGCCGTGAGCCCCCACCGCATCGACGTGAAGTAAATCAACACTATTGTTCTCGATTGCTGCGATGGCATCCGGTACATGACGTGGTCCGACACTCGATAGAGCCAGTCGCTCAGAGGGGACTCCTTGCCCGTTTTTCAGCGAATCGCCGATACAACACTCCGCCTCGTTACTGCCGGCGCAAGGATCAACCGCAACGCAGCTCGCATTGGGTTCAACTCGTTTGACGACTGCGCAGCAAGTAGCGTAGGAAACGCCGGTAGGCGAACCGATCTCAACAAAAACCTGAGGTCTCATCGCGCAGACGAGCCAGTTAACAAATGGGACATGGGCCAACCAGGCGCTCTCCCGATCGCAATTGGCCGGCGGCCAGAAGAGAGGCGTTAGACCCGGATCGAGCATTGCGCCCAAAACGAATTCACCACTTTCACTCCTTGTTTTTGGTGTGTTCATTTCGTTTTCGCCTCGCTCGCAACCGCTAGAATAGCGTTCGGTACATAGCTATTATGCAACGCGACAGCTCTTTCGATCACTTCGGTCGCCAGTACTAGGCGCCTTGGCTCACCATAGGTTTCTACCACATCGGCGGGCAAGAGATCTATCGGCACGTCTGAAAAGTCAAACAACTAGCAGCGGTGGTTGGTGAGGACAGGAATCCGCTTGACGTTTGGTGTTTTCCGTTCCCGGCGCTCTCCGGCTTCGCCTTGTCGTCTGAATCTCGGGAAGCTACGTCGGACAAGGCGGCGATGTCGGCGTTCCCGGCGTTTCCTCTCGAGTGGAGGACCTCAGAATTCCTGCCGCCCGATCCAGCGCGTGCCATTTCTATCACGATCATCTGCCGGTACTTCCATAAACTCATGCTTTTTCATACACGGAAATCTCCGAGTACGCCACAGCTACGTTAGGAGCCGACTCTACCGGTCTTTCTCGCAGAATCGCCCGCAACAAAACGCGAGAAGAAACAGCCGCGAATGGATCGCCAGCGCTGCGCGTATGGCCGCCAATAGCCGATAGCCGATGATTGGGAAGGCGGTGCGCTGATCGACCAATTATCGGCTATTGGCTATTCGCGCAGCGCTATTTGCGTCCATTCGCGGTTTGTTAGAGAAATCCTGCTCAGCGCATAAAGGCGCTAACCGTCAGGCTGATGTCGGGAAAAGCTTGTACAATGAGGGTATCATCGACCGTCGCGGCGAGCTGTTTTTCGTAGCCGTCACGGCTCGGCTGCCGATGAATCAGGACACGGCGGCGAATGGCATCGATCACCCAGAGCTCGCGAATACCAGCTCGCGCATATGCTTTTAGCTTTGGGCCCAGGTCGTAGGCCAGAGAACTATCAGCTACCTCAACGAGCAAGTAGATTTCCTCGGGGCGCGGATGCCTACCGTGCACCGAGGAAGCATAGAGAACTACGTCCGGTTGGGGTTCACTATAGAGATCCAACGAAATCGGGTTCTGGATCCCGACTCTATACCGGTCATTTTCCGCTCGGCGTGCGAACAGCAAGGTCAACGAATCTACCAAAGTCCGATGTTCGCCACCGATGGGGGCCATGGTAATCAAATCTCCGTCTAAGAGTTCAATGCGGTCATCCTCTCCAAAGATTCCCGCTTCGCCCAGTCGATGGTAGTCATCGACAGTGAACCGGTAGGTCGTAAGCACCTGCATAATTTTGAGCATAAACTCGGCGCCGGACGGTTGCAATGCTACCGAGACCGGCCCTTTAACCCAGATTCCGAAATAGGACCGCACATTTCCGAGAGAAGTTATCCGCAGATTTCGCAGATTATATAACGCGGCGGAGCCGCAACCGTTCGGCTGAGCTCAGATCGAAGCCGCATCGTACTCGTCCTCCCGATGTCGCCTCCTCGACACGTTGTTAGCCCATGTTCAGTCAACCGGCGGGACGATCACCAAACGTGGCCGCTCATTTGCCAGAATCCTGGATTTTTTGGAGCGCCCCTCGGCGACGCTCTACGGCCCCCGAAATCTGGCGCACCTGGGAAAAACCATCATCCCTCCTGCTCCGAAAACCCCGTAGTGAAACAACCGTACACCTGGAAGTGGGGCCAATTGAGAGTAAGAATTTGTGACACTCCCGCTTGAGCCCAAGTTGCCGCCAGCAACGTGTCGAGTAAGCGCTTGCGACCAAGACGTAACTGAAGCAACCAATCCAAGAAAAGCCGCGCTGTTTCTGCGCCCGGATAAATGGGAAAGACCTCTTCAGCGTGCCACCAGATGGATGCACGCTCTACGGCCGCCCCGATCGAAAGTGGTGCAGCGAATCTGTGATTATCCGTCACCACATGGATAAATTCGGCGAGTACCTGCGGCGTTAGAACCAACCTATCACCGCGCGCTAAAAGTTGGTCACAATGGCTCCGAACCCGCCGATGAGACGCATGTCTTGAAATTTCGTGGGCAACAAGGAAGGAAGTGTCCAAGCCGTGGGCGTTCATGTTTCCAGCATCTCGCCCAATAAATCGTCCTCTGAGTCAAGCGGAGCGATGATTTCTCCCAGATCCATTGGAGCAAGGCCCCGGATGCTCCTGCGTGCGGCAATACGTTGCGCCCGATAGAGTTCCATCGCCTCGCGGATCAGTTCGGCGGCAGTCCGATCGGTGCGCCGAGCGTATTCCAAGAAATCTTGATACACCGGCTCAGATACATTGACCGATATCGTTTTCATATATCCATATACATCGATAGCACTCTATACCAATAAATGCCCAATCACAAAATGCTTCTGATGAAGCCGAAAACCAGGCTGCTCTAGTGTTCTGTCCGCGAAATAGCATGGCTTTCGCCGCAGGTCAGTTGGCTGTTTTTCAAGGCGCGAGCGACGAGCATATCTAGATTGATACGTAAGGGGCGAGCAACGCCGAAAAACAGCCAACCGGCCGCGGCCCGGAGGGTTGCGATGAAAATGGGCCGGCGGCTGCGTTGCTCGTCGGTTACGTATCGATTCAGATATGCTCCGCTCCTACCGCCAGTCCGGCTCGGACCGCCTTGCCGGCGGCCCATTTTGATCGCAACGAAAGCCATGCTATTTCGCGGACAGGACACTAGAATGGATCCCGATTACGGTAGAGTTTCCGGCAAAAGTTTGAGGCCGGCCTTTTTGTCTTGGGCGATCTTGCGCAGAATGCTGGCGCAGACCCGCCGCGAGTAAATGTTGCGCCCCATCACCCGATAGACACTATTGGAGAGTTCCAGCTCTGAGAGCCATGGGCTCCGTAAAGGCGGAAGCCAATTCGCGCGCGACGGGCTCGAATTTTTCGCCCGGCAAGTATAGCGCACCTAGAAAACTTGTGTCGCAATAGATCAGGTCAGGATTCTTCCCTTTCCGATAAGATGAGCCGAACAAGCTGGTCGCCTACGCGCGGCCCCTTGGGTGGGCGAGCAAAGCGTTTTTTGAAGTCGAGGGCCCCAGGAGCTGCATCCTTGGCGAGCTGGGCCTCAACAGCCTTCTCGACGTACTCGCTCATGTTGAGCTTCGGCCTGGCATTGGCTGCAGCCTTGTTCGATGCGGCGCTTGGTCTCTTTCTTAAGCCGAAGCGTTACGGTTTCTTTGATGTCCATCAATTTGAGCTTTTCAGTTTTTGCCATAGCGAGAGCATAAAGCGACACTTTGATGATTTAAAGAAATTAGCGTCATTTCTTTAAATACATTTGTGCTTTGAATAAGAAATTTCCAAGAAAAACTCATCTTCGAGAACGTTCGTTGGCTATTGGCTATTCGCGTAGCCTTGCAGGCTGCTTGACCATCGGAATGACGTGATACATTGTTCTGTATCACAATGAAAACCGCGACGGTTCGCGATTTGCGCAATCATTTTGCCAAGATCTCAGCCTGGCTGGATCAGGGCGAAGAAGTAATCATTACCAAACGCGGTCATTCATTTGCTAGAATCTTGCCCCTCAAACCGAAAAAATTCCCAAGAAAGACAGATTTTCGAGAACGTTTGAAAGCTATCTATGGCGATAAGGTTCTGAAAAACCCGGTGTTGCAGGAGCGAACTGCGGCTAAATGGTAACCTACCTCGACTCCAGTTTCCTGGTCTCTCTTTACCGGCCCGATATCCATACCCCTGCAGCAGTGGAAGAGATGGGGAAACTCGGCGAGTCACTGCCGATCACATCGCTGCAGGTTCATGAAGTCCGGAATGCGATTCGGTTGGGAGTGTTTCAGCAAGTGATCAGCCAAAGAGAGTGCAGGGAGGCTCTTCAGCTCTTGGACCAGGAAATTCAAAACGGGATTTTACGACCGCTTTCCGTCCAATGGAATCTAGCGTTTCGAGAAGCCGAGCGAATCGGCAATCAATTTACGGAATCATTTGGTATCCGCGCAGCTGAGCTTCTGCATTTAGCTATCGCCACCGTGCTGGGCGCTTCCCGCTTTCGCACCTTTGACCAGCGTCAAGCGCGCCTCGCGAAGCGAATGGGGTTCGATTAAGAGAATCTTGCATTTTCGGGAGGATTTTTTTAACCGCGAATGCACGCGAATGAGTTCCCCTTTATTCGCGTCTATTCGCGTCCATTTGCGGTTAGTTTCTGCTCATCTTTTGGTTCTTGGCGTCCATTTGCGGTTGGTTTGTGAGGTTTTACAAAGAGCGAACCTACGGCGAAACGAATATTCAGCGTTGGAGGCATGGTGGTTACTCCTCCAGATGCTCGCGTTCGCTACTCTGAAGCTGAAGTTTGTCTAGACAAATGAAACAGAGATTGCTTGCGATGGCTATCAGAGCTCCCGTCTCGCGCACCGGATAGCTATGAAGATTGAACCCCGCCGAACAGCACCGTCGCCCACTGGCGTCTCACCACTTCGGGCGCGAACGTTTCAAGCACACGCGCCTGGTTGGATCGAATCGTCTCCGCCAGCGCCCGGTCTCCCTCAATAAGCCTCCGCGCCTTCGTCTTGATCTCTAAAGGATTGGCACAGGCGCCCGGGAGCCTGGTACCTGCCAGGCGGTCGATGAGTCCTCCCTCGAGGTAAAGGACGGGCGTACCAACCACCATAGCCTCTAACGGA
>Ga0209647_1001298_pt1 | contig 21605 bp, 16 predicted proteins | sample GraSoi_2013_60cm_FD_185827 | JGI IMG/M metagenome (GOLD analysis project Ga0209647, IMG submission 185827) | Grasslands soil microbial communities from the Angelo Coastal Reserve, California, USA - Sample 9_17_2013_60cm (SPAdes) (version 2) | ecosystem: Environmental > Terrestrial > Soil >... | reverse complement strand
ATGTTTGGGCCGAGCGTTATGACCGGGATCTCGCCGATGTCTTCGCCGTGCAGGACGAAATCACCGACAGCGTCGTCGCAGCGATCGAGCCCGCGATCAATAAGATGGAAAGCGAGCGTGCGACCAGAAAGAACCCGGTCAATCTCGGCGCCTACGATTTCTTCCAACGGGGAATGTGGCATCTCCATAAATTCAATGCCGCTGACAATGATAGGGCGCTCAAGCAAATGCGTGAGGCGATTCGCGTCGATCCGGAGTTCGCACGGGGATACATGGGATTGTCGCGCGCCATTTACGCCAGCGTCTTCTATCGCTGGAGCGACAACGTCTCGCAGGACATTGCCGACGCCGCACACGCGGCACGACGCGCGGTCGACCTCGACGATCGCGACCCATACTGTCACTACATGCTCGCCGCTACGACGCTGGCTCAGCGTGACCACAAGACGGCCTTGTCGGCAGCGCGCCGGGCGATCGATCTCAGCCCGAATTTCGCGCTTGGTTATCTCCGGCTCGGCCAAGTGTGCTTTTATTACGGCCGCTTCGAGGAAGCCATAGCGGCCGTCACGAACGGGCTGAGGCTCAATCCGCAGGATCCGCAGGGCGCACCGCGCCTTACCCTTTTGGCATTGGCTCGATATCACCTCGGGCAATACGACGCGGCTAGCGTTGGAAGCCAAACAGCTCAAGCTATTTCCCGGCGCCAGCCGCGTTCTTGCCGCCAGCTATGCCCAAATAGGCCGACTGTCGGAGGCCCGCGAAGCCTACGATGAATGGCAACGGCTCATCGCAGCAAATCCGCGGCCGCTATGGGAGACCCTGGACCTCTACGCCGATCCCGCTCATCCCGAGCATTTGAGGGATGGGCTGCGCAAGGCAAGCGGCGAATGAGCTTGCCGGGCTTGCCAGGTTGTTGCCTGACGGCGCCAAGGGTCACGGACAGCCACTGGTCAGGCCGGGATTAGGGCGGCACTACCTCTCGAACAAGACCGCACTCGCCATGGTCATCAAGTTGGTCGAGGCTGCGCAGAGCTTGCTGGCGCCTCGATGGCACAACCAGTTGATCCAAAAGACGCGCCCACCTCCGGCGCAAATCCTCGAAGCGCGCCGTGTCCGGCGACGCCCGAGGAGGAAAGCGCTGAAACTCCTCACGGCGCGGATGTAGCGCTCGTGGGTCCGCGGTGCGAACTTGCGGATCGTCATATCTTCGATCATGCGCCGGCGTAGCGGACTCACGGGTGTCTCGGTCATGGGATGCTCCTTGAGTCAGGTTGAACACCCCGATCCTCAGACAGGACGCTCCCATCCCGTTACTGCGCTGCTGGTAGCCTCCAGCACACGCTCGCGCGCAGCGCTCTACCGCGAGGGCGATTTAGTCGTTTGTCGAGTCGCCCGGAGGTGAGAGTCCTCCGGGCGACTCGACAAAGGCGGCGATCCGCCGATGTCGACGGCATGGCCGCTCTTCATTTGATTGCGGAAGCGCTAGGGCGCTCGCGACACCGCAGCTCGGTGTAGAGTCGAGGTGTGGCGCGGTGGCTGGAGGTCGAACATATCCGTTGCCGCCCCTTTCGTCCGGCGGTGCCTCACTGGTTCGACCATGGCTCCGTTTCCACACCCCGCTCATCGAACCGGACATGCAGATTTCCCGCATCCGGCTCTCGGACAAGCCGTCACGCCTTCGTCCACGACACGTCGTGCCCAAGCCTGCTCAGGCGTACGAGCCCGAAGTGCCCGTAAAGGTGCGAGAGTGGATAGGTCCCGCCCTTGCGTCGCCTGACCTTGTGCTTGAAGCGCAACCACCGGCGCAACCGCATAGCTGTGTAGTTGTCGAGCGCCCGATACGCTTTGCTGACGGTGCCTACTTGGAAGTAGTTCGCCCATCCGCGCAGCGTGCGGTTCACCTTGCCCACCAGCTTTGTGGTCTCTTGCCACGTCCTCGTTCGCTCCGTCAGCGCGTGGATTTTCTCGACCATGCGCTTGATGCTTTTCTTCGATGGCCGGTACCCCAGGCGTGCCTGTCCGGTTCTCGCCGAATACATCCTTCCGAACGTGTATCCCAGGAAGTCGAACTCGCCTTCCGGCACCTTGCAGATTCGTGTCTTTTCCTCGTTGACCGTGAGCTTCAGTCTTCCCATGACCTCGCGCAGTCGTTGCAGTGCCGCTTCGGCCTTGCCCTTCCGGCACAGAATCACGAGATCGTCGGCGTAGGTCACGATGCGAGTGCCGAGGCTCTGCTCCGGCCCGAGCTTCTTCCATCCCAGCACGAACCGGCGCATGTACAGATTCGCCAGCAGTGGTGAGAGGGGTGAGCCCTGCGGAATGCCGCGCCGCGTGTCCTTGGCCCCGGTCGTGCGTGTCTTCCTTCCCCGATCGTCGGTTTCTTCAACGGGGCAGTCCAGCCACATCTTGATCAGATGCAGCACGCGCCGATCAACAATCCGGCGCGCCACCGACTTCAACAGCTCGGCGTGGGGGATGCTCCCGAAGTAGTCCGCGAGGTCGGCGTCGACGACTTCCGGGTGGCCTCGGAACAGCAGCTCCTCCACCTCGACCACCGCCTGCTGGGCATTTCGCCCAGGACGGTAGGCGTATTGCTCTGGTGGAAGGTCGGCTTCGAGGATCGGTTCCAGCACCAGCATCGCTGCTGTCATGCAGACTCGATCGCGCAGGGTCGAGATGCCCAGCGGCCGGAGTTTGCCGTTGGCCTTCGGGATGAACACTCTTCTGATGGGATCCGGTCGGTAGGTCTCCTGCCTGAGCGCAAGCGCCAGTTCGCCGAGCCACCGCCGCACGCCGTACGCCTCGATGTCCGCAAAGTCCTGACCGTCCATCCCCGGTGCGCCCTTGTTGGAGCGGCACTGAGCGTAGGCATGCGCCAGGATGTCCTCACGGCTGATCTTGTCGTACAGGGCGTAGAAGCGATACCCGGCTTCTGCCTTCGCTTTCGCGTGTAACGCCGTCTGCAGTTTCTGAACACTCTTCGGAGTTGATAGGCTGCCCAATCTCCAGGTCCCTCACCACGTCTTGCGTCTGTCTTGAACTGAGGTCCCTTCCCTCCACCGGCATTACCCGGCTTCAGCGGTACTGCGGACCTCTCCGCCACCCCAGGGCGCCCGGCCTGTCCCTCGCGGGCGTCCGGTTGGTCATCCCTGACCACGCCTTGGGGCTTCCCGTGTTGCGTGCGCTTTCCTTGTGTACATGCTGCCGCCAATACCCCGGTGTAGCGGCTGGGCCTACTCTTCGCTCATTCAACCCGGCCGTATCAGCCTTCCCCGATATGGCAGTCGGGTCGGCCTACACATCGTCCTTTTCGAGGCTTGCTCGGCGTTCACTCGCGTTGCGGCCTGCACACTCGCGCTGTCACCAATTCGTGACACGCTAATCGAAGGCTTCAGCCATTTCGTTACCTCCATGACTGCTCCGATTGCTTCCGGCTGGAGCGGTTGCCGGGTGGGCCTTGCACCCACTGGAAAGCGCCGCCTTTTCACGGCGCACGCCAGCAGCAGACGTTGCGACACCTCGCACACGGCGTCGAACGTGCCGCGACGGGTAATCGCGGTAAGAGCACCGAGCGCGTCATTTCGCTTCCGGCCGCTGGACGTGAAAACCACCTCTCTGGGGACGTTGTTACGCACCAATTGGAGGCGGCCGCTGCGGTCGGCTATTGCCCGGTACGGCAAGGCCGCTCTGTCGACCGAGAACGGTCGTCTGCAAGGCAATTCCACGGCACCGGCGAGCGCCATCGACAAGATCATACAATACGGGCCATGGCGACGATTGCTACGTTGCCTTGCGCGTCATTCTGACGGGGACGCAGGCACTGTGAATGGGAGCTGCACGGATGAGCAGAAAAACAGTCGATCCGCTGGAACTCTTGAGCACTGCGGATGCCGCGCTCATCCGCTCTGCCCTGCAGAACAGGGCGACGCGGCGCGATGTGATGGGCTGGCTGATGGCCGGCGGCGTCGGCGTCGCCACCGCCGGCAGCATCGTCACCTACGCCACGAGAGCGCTGGCCGAGACGCCGAAGAAGGGCGGCCGGTTGCGGGTTGCCGGCTCCGGCACGTCGACGGCGGACACGGTCGACCCGGCGAAGCAGTCATTCTCGACCGACTATGCGCGCTGCAACATGTTCTACAACGGGTTGACGTCGCTCGACGGGGCGCTGGCGCCGCAGCTCGCGCTGGCGGAGTCGATCGAGAACGACAAGGCCACGGTGTGGACGATCAAGCTGCGCAAGGACGTCGCCTTCCATGACGGCAAGAAGCTGACCGCCGCCGATGTGGTCTATTCGCTCAGCCGGCACAAGGACCCGAGCGTCGGCTCGAAGGCGAAGTCGCTTGCCGACCAGATGACCGCGATCAAGGCGACTGGCCCGAACGAGGTGCAGATCACCTTGAGCGCGCCGAATGCTGATCTGCCGGTCGTGCTCGGCACCTTCCATTTCCTGATCGTCAAGGACGGCACCACCGATTTCTCCATCGCGGTGGGCACCGGCCCCTATAAATGCCAGGAGTTCAAGCCGGGCGTGCGCTCCATCGCGGTGCGCAATGACGGGTACTGGAAGCCGGCGCAGCCCTATGTCGATGAGATCGAGTTCATCGGCATTCCCGATGAAAGCGCACGGGTCAACGCGTTGCTATCCGGCGACGTGCAGCTGATCGCCGCGGTCAATGCCCGCTCGGCGGGCCGCATCTCGTCCACCCCGGGCTATCAGATCCACGAGACGAAATCGGGCAACTACACCGATCTCGTCATGCGGGTCGATTCCGGGCCGACGCAGAACCCCGATTTCGTTCTCGCCATGAAGTATCTCTTCGACCGCGAGCAGATGCGCTCGGCGATCGCCCGCAACTTCGCCGTTCTCGGCAACGACCATCCGATCGACCCGACCAACCGCTTCTACAACGGCGAGCTGCCGCAGCGGCCCTTCGATCTCGACAAGGCGAAGTTCCACTTCCAGAAGGCCGGCATCGGCGCTACCGCGGTCCCGATCGTCGTCTCGCCGGCCGCGGACAATTCGACCGAGATGGCGCTGTTGCTGCAGCAGGCCGGCCAGAAGATCGGGCTCACCCTCGACATCCAGCGTGTGCCGGCCGACGGCTACTGGACCAACCATTGGATGAAGCACCCGCTCGGCTTCGGCAACATCAACCCACGTCCCAGCGCCGACATCTTGTTCACGCTGTTCTTCAAGTCGGACGCGGCGTGGAACGAATGCGGCTGGAAGAACGAGAAGTTCGACCAGTTGCTCGCGTCGGCGCGGGCCGAGACCGACGAGGCGAAGCGCAAGCAGATGTATTGGGACATGCAGGCGATCGTCCACGAGGGCAGCGGCATCGGCGTTCCCATGTTCCTCAGCTTGATCGACGGGCTGTCGACCAAGGTAAAAGGGCTCGGCTCGATCCCGCTCGGCGGCCTCATGGGCTACAATTTCGCCGAGAACGTCTGGCTCGAGGCGTGACCGGGAGCACGCCGATGCAATGAACGCGACGGTGGCGCGGCTGGTTGCCGTCCGGCTGGGAACCACCCTGCTGACGTTGCTGGTCGTGTCCGTCGCGATCTTTGCCATCACCGAGCTGCTGCCGGGCGACGTCGCCGAAATCGTGCTCGGGCAGAGCGCGACGCCCGAGGCGGTTGCCGGCCTGCGCGCTGCGCTGCATCTCGATCAGCCGGCCTATTGGCGTTACCTGCAGTGGCTGGCAGGACTTGTCGCCGGCAATCCCGGCCGCTCGCTCGTCAACAGCGACTCCGTCGGCGCGCTGATCGGCAGCCGTCTGCCGAACTCGCTGTTGCTCGCGTCCGTGACCGCCGCCGTCTCGGTTCCCGTCGCGCTGACCTTGGGCATCACGACCGCGATGACGCGGGGCTCGGCATATGATCGTGCCGTCAGCGTTCTTACCGTCGCGATCGTTTCGGTTCCGGAGTTCTTCGTCGCCACGGTGGCTGTCCTGATCTTTGCCGTGAAGCTGCGCTGGTTGCCCGCCCTGTCCTATGCTTCCGATATTCGCGGGATCGGTCATTTCTTTCGTACCTTCGCGATGCCGGTGGTTTCGCTGAGCTGCGTCGTCGTCGCTCAGATGGTGCGCATGACGCGCGCCGCCGTCATCGATGCGTTGCGGTCCTCCTATGTCGAGATGGCCATTCTCAAGGGTGCGAGGCCGGCCCGCATCGTCCTCGCCCATGCCTTGCCAAACGCCGTCGGGCCGATTGCCAACGCCATCGCCTTGAGCCTGTCCTATCTCCTTGGCGGGGTCATAATCATCGAGATCATCTTCAACTATCCGGGTCTCGCCAAGCTGATGGTCGATGCGGTATCGACGCGCGACATGCCGCTCGTTCAGGCCTGTGCGATGATCTTCTGCCTTGCCTATCTGCTGCTCGTCACCATCGCCGATCTGTGCGCCATCCTGTCCAACCCGCGGCTGCGCTACCGATGACCATGCGCGACGAGATCGATCCGGCTTCGGCAACGCCCCTGCTGCCCGACCAGCAATCCCGGCGACGCCCGCGGATGGCCCTGCCCGGTCTCGTCGGGCTCGCCGTTGTCGCGTTTTGGCTCATCGTCGCGCTGATCGGCCCGCGCCTCGCCCCTTACGAGGTCGGCAACATCGTCGACACCGACGTGTTCGGCGCGATGAGCGACCGCTTTCTGCTCGGCACCGATTATCTCGGGCGCGACATGCTGAGCCGCATCCTCTACGGCGCCCGCTATACGATCGGCGTCGCGCTCGCCGCGACGGTCCTCGCCTGCCTCGCCGGCACCACGCTCGGCATGGCCGCTGCCGCAGCGGGAGGATGGACCGACGCGCTGATGAGCCGGGCGATCGATGCGCTGATCTCGATTCCCGGCAAGATGTTCGCCCTGGTGGTGATCTCTGCCTTCGGCTCGTCGATTCCCGTGCTGATCATCATCGCGGCGGTGATCTATACGCCGGGATCCTACCGGATTACCCGCTCGCTCGCCGTCAACGTCAACGCCATGGATTTCGTCCAGGTCGCGCGCGCCCGCGGCGAGCGGACGCTCTACATAGTCCGCGAGGAGATTCTGCCGAACGTGGTCGGGCCGGTGCTCGCGGATATCGGCCTGCGTTTCGTCTATGTCGTGCTGCTACTCAGTGGACTGAGCTTCCTCGGACTCGGCATACAGCCACCCAATGCCGATTGGGGATCGTTGGTACGCGAGAATATCGGCGGGCTCGGCGAGGGCGCCCCGGCGGTCATCATGCCGGCCTTGGCGATAGCGACGCTGACCATTGCGGTCAATCTATTGATCGACAATCTGCCGAGCCGGCATCGCGCCGGGCCGGAGAGCTGATTTGCCACCGCTGGTCGAAGTCTCCGAGCTCCGTGTCCTCGCCCGCGACCTCGAGGGCCGCGAGACGGTCATCGTCAAGAACGCGAGCTTCTCGGTCGCACACGGCGAGGTCGTCGCGCTCATCGGCGAATCCGGATCGGGCAAGACCACGATCGCCCTGGCCCTGATGGGGTATGCCCGGCCGGGCTGTCGAATCGCCGGCGGCAGGATCCGGATCGGAGACACCGATATTCTCACCCTGTCGCCGCGCCGCCTCGCCGAATTGCGCGGCGGACGCGTCGCCTATATCCCGCAAAGCGCGGCGGCCGCATTCAACCCGGCGAAATCGATCATGACGCAAGTGATCGAAAGCGCGCGCATTCACGGGCTGATGACGCGGGAAGTGGCCAAGGCGAAGGCGATAGAGCTGTTCCGCGCCTTGGCGTTGCCCGACCCCGACCATGTCGGGCGACGCTATCCGCATCAGGTTTCCGGCGGGCAGCTGCAACGACTGATGGCCGCCATGGCCCTGATCACGGATCCCGATCTCGTCATTCTCGACGAGCCGACGACGGCGCTCGATGTGACGACGCAGATCGAGGTGCTGCACGCGTTCAAGAATGTCGTGCGCGAGCGCCGGACAACGGCAATCTATGTCTCGCATGACCTCGCGGTGGTCGCCCAGATGGCCGATCGCATCATCGTCCTGCGCGACGGCGAGATCCAGGAGATCGGCGCCACCGGTGATCTCCTGAATGCACCGGCGAGCGAATACACCAAGAGCCTGCTCGCCGCCGCCGAGCCGGTGGTGCGACTGGGAATAGCGACGCCGCGGGCAAGTGATGCGATACCGCCGCTGCTCGAGGTTCGCGGGCTGGTCGCCGGCTACGGGGCGACGGTCGCGGGAATGCCGCTCTTGCGCGTAGTCAACGAGGTCGATTTCGCCATCCGCGCGGGAGCTACGCTCGGCGTAATCGGCGAGTCTGGTTGCGGCAAGAGCACGCTCGCGCGCGTTATCGCCGGCCTCGTGCCCGCCGCGGCAGGATCGGTTCTCTTCAACGGCGTGCCGTTGTCGCCGGCGGCTTCCGGGCGCTCGCGCGAGCAGCTTCGCGAGATTCAGATCGTCTTTCAGATGGCGGACACCGCGCTGAACCCTGCCCAGACGGTCGAGCGCATCTTGCAGCGGCCACTTGCCTTCTACCACGGGCTTGCGGCCGATCAGCAGCGCAAGCGGGTTGCCGAGCTCCTCGATCTCGTCCGCTTGCCCGCGCATCTCAGAGAGCGATATCCAAGCGAGCTCTCGGGCGGCCAGAAGCAGCGCGTCAATCTTGCGCGCGCACTTGCGGCGAAACCCGCCCTCATTCTATGCGACGAGGTAACCTCGGCTCTCGATACGGTTATCGGCGCCGCCATACTCGACCTCATGGCGGAGCTGCGGCGCGAGCTCGGCGTCGCCTATATGTTCATCAGCCACGACCTCTCGACCGTTCGGGCGATTTGCGACGAGGTCATGGTCCTCTATGCCGGCTGGAAGGTGGAGTTCGGCAGCCGCGCGGCGATGGCAAGCCGACCATTTCATCCGTACTCCGACCTGCTGATCGCCTCTGTTCCGGAACTTCGGCAAGGCTGGCTCGAGGACGTCGGCAAGCCGCCGATCGTGAATGCCGCCGCTTCCGCCCCCGCCTGGGCCGCCGATAGTCACGCCTGCTGCTTCTTCGAACGTTGCGCGGCTCGGATAGAGGGCGTCTGCGACGTCCGCCCGCCACCGCGACATCGCCTGTCGAAGGGAGCCGACATATTGTGCCATCGAACCGAGCAGGAGCTTAATGCGTTGCAATCCCCACGGCTGGCTGCCTCGGGCGCCGACACGTCGTCATCCTGGCGCGCCCAACAAGGAGTTCAATGATGGCTGACACGGAGACATCGACGCAGTCGCTTCCCGCCAGAGGGGCGCCGACACGGAAGAACGATCCGCTGCTGCAGCCATTGCAAATCAAAGGCCTGACATTGCGTAACAGGGTGATGAGCACCAGTCATGCATCGACGCTCGACGAGGGCGGGCTGCCAAAGGAGCGCTATCAGCGTTATCACGAGGAAAAGGCGCGCGGCGGCCTCGCTTTGACCATGTTCGGCGGCTCGTCCATGGTAGCGCCGGATTCGAGCTGGGGCGGCGGGCAGATCAATGTCGCCAGTGACGAGATCATCCCTTATCTGCAGGAATTCTCGCAGCGCATCCACGGTCACGGCGCAGCGATCATGTGCCAGATATCGCATCTCGGCCGACGCGCCGACGCGATGTCGATGAATTGGCTGCCGACATTGGGGCCATCGCGGGTACGCGAGACGCGGCATCGCAATTTTCCCCGCGAAATGGACATGTCGGACATCAAGCGCATCGTCGCGGATTACGCCGCGGCCGCGCTGCGCTGCAAGGAGGGTGGGCTCGACGGCGTGGAGACGGTGACGGGCGGTCATCTGATCGGACAGTTCCTCTCGCCGCGCACCAACCTGCGCACCGACGGATTCGGCGGATCGACGGAGAACCGCACCCGGTTCGGGCTGATGGTGCACGATGCCATCCGCAAGGCGGTCGGCGACGACTGGCTCGTCGGCATCCGCTTCGTCGTCGATGAAGATATCGGGGACGGCATCGGGTTCGAGGAGTGCTTGAAGATCGCGCGCATCTTCGAGCGCGAGGGACAGATCGATTTCTTCAACTGCATCTTCGGCCGCATGGATACCGATCTGGCGCTGGCCGAGCACAACATGCCTGGCATGTCGCAGCCGCTGGCGCCGTTCCTCAAGCCGGTCGGCACGTTCAAGCGCGAGACGAAGCTGCCGGTGTTCCATGCCGCCCGCATTCCGGATCTGGCGACGGCACGTCACGCCATCGCCGAGAACCTGCTGGACATGGTGGCGATGACGCGCGCGCACATGGCCGATCCGCAGATCGTCAACAAGCTGGCACGCGGCGAGGAGGAGCGCATCCGCCCCTGCGTCGGTGCGTCCTATTGCATGTACAAGAAGGTGGCCTGCATCCATAACCCGGCCAGCGGGCGCGAGCAGATCCTGCCGCAAATCGTGGCAAGAGCGGCGGCGCCGGGCCGCAAGGTGGTGGTTGTCGGCGGCGGCCCCGGCGGGCTGGAAGCGGCGCGCGTCGCCGCCGAGCGCGGGCACAAGGTCGTCTTGTTCGAGGCGGCCAGCAAGCTCGGCGGCCAGCTCCTCATCGCCGTCCGCGCGACCTGGCGGCGAGACCTCATCGCCATCGTCGACTGGCGCGCGGCCGAGCTCGCGCGGCTCGGCGTCGATGTCCGGCTCAACACCTTCGCCGAGGCCGGTGACATCCTGGCGGAGCGTCCCGACGCGGTGGTCATCGCCACCGGCGGCGTACCCGATACCGAGTGGCTGGACGGCGCCGAGCATTGCAGCAGCGTTTGGGACGTGCTGGCCGACGGCACGCGGGCGAAGGAGGACGTCATCGTCTATGACGGCACCGGCCAGCACCAGGCCGTCTCCTGCGCGCTGCACCTGGCGGAGAACGGACGCGAGGTGCAGTTCGTCACCATCGACGACAACATGGGTCTCGAGATGGAGTATTCCGCCCGGGTGGTCTACCGCAAGCGCTTCGCACAGCACGGCGTGCAGACCACCTTCGACCATCAGCTGGTGCGAGTGCGGCCGAGCGGCAATCGGCTCGTCGCCACGTTCCGGCACGAGCTTACCGGCGAAGAGATGGCGCTGACGGCCTCGCAGGTGATCATCGAGCACGGCACGGTTCCGGTCGACGATCTCTACCACACGCTGCGGGCACAATCGGCCAATGACGGGGTGAGCGAGATCAACGCCCTGCTCGCCGGCCGCCCGCAATTGCCCGCACCGCCTGTCGGCGGGGCGTTCGAGCTGCACCGCATCGGCGACGCGGTGACCAGCCGCAACGTCCACGCCGCCATCTACGACGCGCTGCGCCTGTGCATGGCGCTCTAGCGGCGAGACCATCATGGCGCGCATTCTCATCGTCGGTGCCGGCATCGTCGGGCTGTCCGTCGCGCGCGCGGCCTTGCGGCGCGGCCACGCGGTGACATTGATCGAGCAGGGCGAGGTGCCGAACCCGCACGCCGCATCGCACGACCAACATCGCATGATCCGCATGCATTACGGCGCGGCGGAGGGCTACACGCGGATGGTCGGACAGGCATTCGCGGCGTGGGAGACGCTGTGGCAGGAGATCGGCGCGCGTCATTTCGCCGATTGCGGCGCATTGGCGATCTCGGCGTCGCCGGGCGACTACGCCGACGCGACGCTGGCGGTCTTCCGCCGCCTTGATGTGCCGCACGAAGTGCTCGGCGCCGCCGAAATCGAGCGCCTCTGCCCGCATTTGCGGCTGCCGCTGACCGCCCGGGGTCTCCTCGCGCGTCCCGGTGGCCCGCTGTTCGCCGACCGCATCCTGGACGATCTCGCCCGGCTGGTGACGCGCGGCGGCGCCGCGATCATGACCCGAACGCAAGCGGTGGCGGTGGACGAGACGGCCGGCAGCGTGACCACGGCAGACGGGCGGGTCCTGGCCGGCGATTTCGTCGTCGTCGCCGCTGGCGCCTGGTTGTCCGGCTTGTTGCCGTCCGAGTACGGCACCCTGCCCGTCTTCCGCCAGACGCTGTGCTATGTCGAGCCGCCGCCGGTTTATCGCGAGAGCTGGGCGGCCGGCCCAGCGATTGTCGTGCTCGGCGAGCGGAACGTCTATGCGCTGCCGCCGCTGGCCGGCACCGGACTGAAATTCGGCTCGGGCGGACGACGGCGACCGGGCACTCCCGCCGAAGGCTTCGACGAGGATCTCGAGCAGGGCCGCCGGGTGATCGACGATTTCGGCCCTTATCTGCGGGACGCGCAGGACTACCGGCCGTTGCGCATGCAGGTCGGCTACTACGTCATGGACGACACTCGCCGCTTCGCGCTGCACCAGGCGCGACGCCGGCTCGTCGTCACCAATTGCGACGGCCAGATGTTCAAGTTCGGCCCGCTCATCGGCGAGCACATCATGGCGGCCTGGGATGGCGAGACCTCGTTCGCCGAGCTGGCAAGCTGGGGCGCAGGGTCTGTTGCTACCTAACCTTCGACCGCATCAACGCACCGGAGACCGACAATGAAGCTTACCGATTTCCGCGTTCTCACCTTCGATTGCTATGGCACGCTGATCGATTGGGAGAGCGGCATCCACACCGCGCTGCAACCCTTGCTGCGCAAGGCCGGTTTGACCCTGTCTCGCGATGCGGTGCTCGAGACCTTCGCCAAGCACGAATCTGCCCAAGAGGCAGACACGCCCGATATGGTCTATTCCGAGCTGCTGGCGACGGTGCACCGGCGCCTCGCCAAGCAATGGCAGACGACCGCAAGCGAGCAGGATCAGCAGCTGTTCGGCGCCTCGGTGCCGCACTGGCCGGAATTCCCCGACTCGGCGGCCGCGCTGCGATATCTCAAGCAGCACTACAAGCTGGTGATCCTGTCGAACGTCGATCGTGAGAGCTTCAAGGGCAGCAACAAGCGCCTCGGCGTCGCCTTCGATGCGATCTATACGGCGCAGGACATCGGCTCATACAAGCCGAACCCGGCGAATTTCCGCTATATGCTGAATCATCTCGCCGAACTCGGCCACGCCAAGGCCGATATCCTGCACACCGCGCAAAGCCTGTTCCACGACCACGCGCCGGCAACGCAATTCGGCCTCGCTCGTGCCTGGATCGACCGCCGCCATGACCGCGTCGGCTGGGGCGCGACAATGCCGCCGCCCGCCACGGTAGAGGAACGGGGCGCTCGCTACGATTTCCGTTTCACCAGCATGGCGGACATGGTGACCGCGCATCAGGCCGAATTGCGCAAGCGGGGGAGCTAGCCGAGCGCCTGGCTGACCAGGGCGAAGCGTTGGGTTTGCGCAGAGACGGCCGGCCACACGCCGCGAACCATGATGGTGACGCCGCCGGCATCGACGAGTCCTGAATCGGCCAGCCAAGTCATCAGACAGGTCGCCGTCACCGGAACGTCGATGCGGAGAAAGCCGGGCCCGGCAAGGGCGGATACCAGCTCGATCGCGTCGGTCTCGCTGGCGGCGACGACCGGGCCGATGACCTCGCCGCGACCAAATTTCCGGCGGATCGCGAAGCCGGTGACCGCCTGCGGCGCACCGAGCACCATCGTGCGCCCCTCTTGTATGAGCCGGTCGAGCAAGGTGGTTCGCTCCGCGCCAAAGGCGGCCGCGTCGAGAGCGAGGAGCGCAGCACGGTCACCCGGCCGCAAGGGACGCGCCGCAGTGGCGCCTGACATCGATCGGCACTGCCCCTGCAGCTGGCGGATGGCGCCGGCGACTCGGAAGCCGCTCGCCGCGTAAAGCCGCAGCCCCGCGCCGGTGGCGTTTAACATGAGGCTCCGCGCCCCGGCATCGTGGAGCAAGGCCTCGGTCAATCGGCGGCCGATTCCCTTGCCCTGCTGCGCTGGCGACACCAGAATCATGCCCAATGTGCCGGCGCCCGGGCCATAGCGCCACGACATGGCGGTGCCGACGAGCTCGCCGGTTCCCTCGCAGGCGACGACCCCGCCGCCGAGCGCATGAAACAGGTGCCAATCCTCGAGCCGGTGCGGCCAGCCAGCCTCTGCTGACAGGCGGTGCGCCACCTGAAGATCGGCTGCCCCGAGCCGACGCAGCACAATGGTCACGGCTATCGTTCCGCCCCCTTCACATCAACTCGTCAGCCGCCAGCGGCACGGTGTCGCGTACGGATCGGCCTCCCGATGCGATGAAGCGACCAGGCGTCACGCCGCACAGCCGCTTGAAGTGACGCGACAGGTGACTCTGATCGAAAAAGCCGGTCTCCACCGCAGCTATAGTCGGCGAGGTTCCCTGGCGAAGCAATGACTGCGCATGCTGGATGCGCAGCCGGCAGAGATACTGGTGCGGCGGAATGCCGACCTCCTGGCGGAATACGGTGGCGAAGCGGTGCAGGCTGCGGTCGCACATGCGCGCGAGCTCGGCGAGCGACAACGGCTCAGCGAAATGCTCTTCCATATGGCGCATGACCCGGCGAATGGGCGGCGAGATGGCTGGCGCCGCGGTCATGGCGCGGACCTTGCGTGGCGTCGAGGACCGACCTCTTCGGCGGCGGCCTTGGCGCCTGCCGCCCGTGCCGTCCCGTCTGGCGGTTGGGCGCCGCCGCCAGCGCTGATTTGGGGATAAGCCTCCACCAGAGCGGCATAGGCGCTACGGACGGGATTCTCGTTCACCCGGCCGACGCTGCCGGGCAGGCGCTCGAACAGCTTGGTCTTGACGAAGAAGCGCCAATGGACAGGCAGGTCGGCGAGAATTCCGGTGAGCGCGTCGTAGTTCTCGCGCGTCCACAATCGCTCGAAGGCGAGCCGTTCCGGGCCGAAATCGAAACGCGCGCCGCTTTCCGTCCTGCGCATGACCATGCGCCGGGCCTCCGTGGCGTGCGCGACGATCGCGCCATCCTCGATCACGACGCCGTATTGTGCCGCCGCCGCCACCACCGACACATAGCCGCGCTCGACGTCGAGCATGACCTCCGCCGGCACGCGGTCGAGCGGGCTGCCGCGGCCGCCGCCCCCGGGCGAGCGGATGTGGATGACGTCGCCCGGCTCGGCCACCAGGATGTCGGTGTTCCCGAGAATGTGCTCTTGCTGCGTCCCCGGGTTACGAATGAAATTCGACGGCTCGCCGGCCTTGCCGTCCAGAATTCCCCAGGGGCGGAAGCGCGAGCGATCGCGGTTGCGCGCCGTGATCCGCGTGTGCGGCGCGGAAACACGGAAATCGAGAACCGTGGCCAGGCCGCCACGCCAACGGCCAGCGCCGCCCGAATCGGTCAACAAGCCGTAGCGTAGAACCTCGATCGGCACCTCGGCCTCGGTGATCTCGATCGGGGTGTTCTTGAGATAGGCGGCGTCGGCCCCCGATCCATTGGCGCCGTCGCCATGCGGCATGCCGCCGCCGCCGCCGACAATCGGATTGATCGCCGCCAGGATCGTGCGATGCGTGCGGTTGTCCGTGGTCATCACGTTGACGATGGAGCTCGATCCCGCGGGTGCCGCAGGCATGCGCTCGGGGATCGCTTGGCAAAACGCGCCGAAGATGACGCTCCGCAACCGCCCGCATGTCAGGCTGCGCATGCCGACGGCGGCGGGGAAGACCGGATTGAGCACGGTGCCTTCCGGTACGATACAGGTGAAGGGGCGCGTCAACCCCGCATTCAGCAGCAGTTGCGGGTTGAGGGTGTAGAGCACGTAGTAGACGCCGACCAGCAGCAGCGTGTGGCGTGGATCGCTGCCGGTCGGCACGTTCAGCGCCGAGGTCAGCTGGGGATCCGTGCCGGTGAAATCGAGCACCGCGCTGTCTCCCGCGATCCGCAGGGTCAGGGCGAGCCGGCAAGGATTGCCGTCCACCGCATCCTCATCGGCATAGTCGGCGAAGAAATACTCGCCGTCCGGGATGCCGCGCAGAACCTCGCGTGCCTGATGCTCGGCATAGTCCAGCAGGCCCGCCAGGCCTTCCTTGAAGGTCTCCACGCCGAACTTCGCCAGCATCGCGCGGACCTTGCGCTCGCCGGTATTCAGCGCGCCGATGAAGGCCTTGAGGTCGCCGTGGTTCTGCTCCGGCTTGCGCACGTTCAGCAACATGACGCGCAGCAAGTCCTCGTTCAGCACGCCAGCACGAAAGAGCTTCATCGGCGGGAAGCGTACTCCTTCCTGATGGATCTCGGTCAGCGAGCGCGACAGGCTGGCAGGCACCGCGCCGCCCATATCGGTATTGTGAATATGGCCGCAGGCGAAGCAGACGATTTCGCCACCGTGGAAGATCGGCTTCCACATATGGAGATCGGGTGTGTGGGTGGCGAGGTAGCCGCTATAGGGATCGTTGGTGAAGCCGACATCGCCCGGCGCATAGTCGGAAATCACAGCGATCGCCCGGCCGTAATTGATGCCCGGATACCAGGTAGCGCCGAGATCCATCGGGACCGCCACGGTGAAACCCGCAGTGTCCGTCAGCATCACGGTGAAATCCTGCGTCTCCTTCACGAAGGTGGAATGCGCCGTACGATAGAGCGTGTAGGCCATGTTCTCGGCCGCCGCGCGGGTATGGTTGGCAAGAACCTGCAGCGTGACCTTGTCGATCGCCATCGCCGTCCTCTCAATGCCGCAAGACGAGGTGGAGATTGCCGTGTGCGTCGATCGACCCGGCGAAGCCGGCCGGAATGCAGATCGTCGTATCCTCCTGGGTGATCACCGCCGGGCCGTTCAGGCCATGGCCGTGCCGAAGCGTTTCCCGAAGGTAGAGCGGCAGGTTCCTCGACTCGCCGTCATACCAGACATCGATATGCTTCTCCGGCACCGGCTCACCGACGATCCACGCCTGCTCGGGGAATTCGGGAAGCGCGGTGACGCCGGCGATCACCAGGCGGAGATTGATGATCTGGACCTCCGCCGCCTCGTCGCTGAAATCGTAGATGAGCGCGTGCTGGCGATGGAATGCGGCGAGCAGTGCGCCGATATCGCCCGATGCCACCCAGCGATCCTCGATCGGCGCCTCGATCTCGAAGGATTGGCCGCGATACCGCATATCGGCCGAGAGTGAGTAGACGGCCGGGCCATCGAAACCCTGATCTTGGCGCAGCCAGCGTTCGGCCTCGAGGCGCAGCGCGTCGAACGCCTCGCGCAAGAGCGGCATCGCGGCGAGTTCGGCATCGACGAACACCGTGCGGATGAAGTCGTTCTTCACGTCGGCGATCAGCCCACCCAGCGCGCTGACCACGCCGGGCCGGTGCGGAATCATGATGCGGCTCATGCCGAGCTCGCGGGCCAGCAGACAGCCCAACATCGGTCCGGCGCCACCGAACGGCAGCAGGGTGAAATCGGCCGGATCGACGCCGTAACGCGCGATCTGCTTGTTCACCTCGACGAACATGCCGGAAATGGCGACCTTGATGATGGCCTCCGCGGTCTCGTGCAGCCCAAGACCGAGCTGCCGCGCCAGACGATCCACCACCGCTTCGGCCCGCCGGCAATCCATCGCGACCGAGCTGTAGGCCAGCGGGGCGTGGCCGAGAAAGCCGCACACCGCCATGGCGTCGGTGATCGTCGCGCGATCGCCGCCCCGCCCGTAGCATGCCGGGCCGGGCGACGAGCCGGCGCTTTCCGGCCCGACCTTGAGGACGCCGAAGCCGTCGACCCAGGCGATCGAGCCGCCCCCGTCACCGATCGAGGACACGGATACCGACGGCACGTAGAGCGGGAACTCGCCGATCGTCTCGCCCATGCCGAATTGCGGCTTGCCGTCGATCACCAGGGCGACATCGGCGCTGGTGCCGCCGATATCGAGGGTGAGCGCATTGGCGACGCCCGCCTGGCGGGCGAGGAAGGTTGCGCCGATCACGCCCGACGCGGTGCCCGACAGCAGCATGTTGACGCAGGCGGTGCGGCCGAGCGCGGCATTCATGATGCCGCCATTCGATTTGGTGATCATCGGCGCGACGGCGACACCGCGTTCGCGCAGGGCGCGCTCGAGCGAGTGAAGGTAGCGATCGACGCGGGGATGGACGTAGCCGTTGAGAATGACCGTGGTACTGCGCTCGTACTCGCGGATCACCGGCCAGATCTCGGTCGAGCAGAAGACGAAGAGCTCGGGAGCCTCGCGCTCGACGATCGCCTTCGCCGCCCGTTCGTGCCCCGGGTTGCGGTAGGCATTGAGGAAGGCGATCACGATGCCCTCGACCTGCTTGGCGCGCGCCCGCGCGATTGCGCCGCGCACCCCGGCTTCGTCGAGTGCGGCCTGCTCGCTGCCGTCGGCGCGCGTGCGCTCGGCGACGCCGAAGACGCGATCGCGGGGAATCAGCTGCTCGGGGCGGGAACAGAACAGGCTGTACATCTCGGGGAGACGCAGGCGCCCCAGCTCGATGACGTCCTCGAACCCTTCCGAGGTGAGCAGCGCGAGTCGCGCTCCCTTACGCTGGATGACCGTGTTGATGCCGACCGTCGTGCCGTGCACAAAGCTGCTGATCCGCGCCGGGTCGAGGCCGTGTCGCTGCTGCAACAGGGCGAGACCATCCATCACCTCGCGGCCCGGCTCGTCAGGCGTCGTGAGGACCTTCAGCGAATGCAGCCGGTTCGATCGCTCATCGAGCAGGCAGAAATCGATGAATGTGCCGCCCATATCGACGCCGATCCGCCAAGTCATGCCAATCCCACGCAGCAAACGGGTATCGGCAGTCTCCGAGTAGCGGGGCGGATCTGTCCAAGAACGATTCGGGGTGTCCCGATAAGTCCGGCTTATGGGCCTGAATCAGACCGGGATCAGCACGCCCGGGCTCGCCGGATCCGCGCCATGGATCCGCACCGCCTCGCGCAAATGCCGGCGTAGCAAGTCCTGGTTGCGCGATAGCGGACGCCGATTGCTGGTCAACAGACACAGCGGGAGCGAGACGGCGGGGCGAAACGGCCGGGCGACGAGGCCCGGGAAGCTGCTCCATGGCAGCAGCCCATCGACCAGCGCAACACCGATCCCGTGCTGCACGAAGGACAGCGCGATGATCGAGACGTCGATCTCGACATCCGGGCGCAGCGCGACGCCCTCCTCGGCGAAGGCGCGCTCCAGCAGCGTTCCCGGAAGGGAATCGCCGCGATAGGAGATCAGGGTCTCGCCGGCCAGATAGGGGACGGTGATCACATCCCGCTTGGCGAGAGCGTGATCGGCCCGCAGGACGCAGACCACCTCGCTGCGGCCGATCACCTCGGTATCCAGCATCGGTATCGGTATGTCGTTCATGGCGACGCCGACATCGGCCTCGCCACGCTCGAGCATCGTGGCGATCACCGCCACCGGCACGACATAGGAACGCACGCGTACCCCCGCGCAAGCGGAACGGAAGGCCTTCAGCGCGTGCGGCACGATCGAAAGCGAGGGCGGCGCGGAGGAGGCAAGGCGCACCAGCCCCGTCTTGCCGTGCTTCAAGTCGCTGGCGAAACGACGAAGATTGTCGAAATCGCGGAACAGGCGATCGGCCTCGGGAAAGAGCTGCTCGGCTTCCGGCGTCGGCACGAGACGGCCCTTCAGGCGCTCGAACAGCTTGAGGCCGAGTTCGTCTTCGGTGTGCAGCAGGATCTGGCTGAGCGCGGGTTGCGAGACGCTGAGCGCCTTGGCGGCGCCGGTGAGCGTGCCGCAGCGCATGATGGCGCGGAAGACCTCAAGTTGTCTGGCGTTCATCCCACGATCCCATAATGTCAGCTTATATAAGCAGATCGAACACCGATTGGACACCGCAGCGCGCCGGGTGGGATGCTGCGTCCCGCATGAAGCCGAACCTGAAGCAGGATGACCCAGATCGCGGCCTGTTCCGTCGCGTCGGCAAGACGGCACGCCGGCCGATACGGCTGGACGTGGACGGCGCGGCGACCGAGGCTTTGGCGGGCGACACGTTGCTGGTCGCTTTGCTGGCCAACGGCGTGCGGCTGCGCGACAGCGAGTTCGGCGACGGCGCGCGTGCCGGGTTCTGTCTGATGGGCGCCTGCCAGGATTGCTGGGTCTGGACGGCGGATGGCGGACGGTTGCGCGCGTGCACCACGCCGGCGACGGAGGGGATGAGCATCGTGACCCGCGGGGCGGTATGGCCGGGCCGACGGTAATCGTCGTCGGCGCCGGCCCGGCCGGCACCCGCGCGGCGGCACGGCTGGTGGAGGCTGGGCTGCGACCGCTAGTCGTCGATGAAGGACGGCAGAACGGCGGGCAGATCTATCGCCGCCAGCCAGAGAATTTCGGCCGCAAATCCTCCGAGCTCTACGGCTTCGAGGCGGCAAAGGCGGAGGCGCTGCACCGGAACTTCGAGATGCTGCGCCCACACATCGAGTATCGATCGGAAACGCTCGCCTGGAACGTCTATGACGGCGCGTTGCACCTGCTCCACGGCGAGCGATCGGAGGCGGTACGTTTCGACGCGCTCATCCTGGCGTCGGGTGCCACCGACCGCATCATGCCCTTGCCGGGCTGGACGCTGCCGGGCACCTACAGCCTCGGGGGGGCGCAGATCGCCTTGAAGGCCCAGGCGTGCGCGATCGGCGCCCGACCGGTATTCCTCGGCACGGGGCCGCTGCTCTATCTCGTGGCCTACCAGTACGCCAAGGCCGGCATAGAGGTCGGCGCGGTACTGGACACCTCGCGCTTCAGTCGACGGATCGCCGCGCTGCCCGCGCTGTCGGCTCGTCCGGGCATGTTGGCCAAGGGGCTCTACTACAGCCTGTGGCTGGCGCGGCATGGCGTGCGGGTATTGACCGGCGTGACACCCGTCGCCATCGTAGGCGAGACGCGCGTTACCGGCGTCGCAGTGCGTGACAAGCGAGGACGCGCGCGAGAATACGTTTGCGACGCCGTCGGACTGGGCTACGGGCTGCGGTCGGAGACTCAACTGGCCGATTTGGCGCGCTGCCGGTTTGTCTTCGACAAGCTGGCGCGGCAGTGGCTGCCGGAGACGGACGCCGACGGCCGCACCTCGACCCTAGGCGTCTATCTCGCTGGTGACGGCGCACGGATCGTCGGCGCCGACGCAGCGGAGCTCGGCGGGCGACTCGCCGCCTGCGCGGCCTTGACGGATCTCGGCCGCGCGGTCCCGGCAGCAGAGATCGGTCAGTTGCGGGACGCCCTGCGCCCCATGCTGCGCTTTCGCCAGGGGCTGGAGAAAGCCTTCGCCTGGCCGGCGAATCTGGCCGCTGACTTGCCTGACGATATGCTGCTCTGCCGCTGCGAGGCGATCACGGCCGGAGAGCTGCGCCGCACCGCCACCGAGCTGGGTGCGCCGGAAGTGAACCGGGCGAAGGCGTTCAGCCGTATCGGCATGGGCCGTTGCCAGGGCCGGTTTTGCGGACTGGCGGCGGCCGAAATCCTCGCCGCGACGCTCAGCGTCCCGATCGATCAGGTCGGACGGCTGCGCGGCCAGGCGCCGGTCAAGCCGCTCCCCATCGCGACCGAATGCGGCGCATGAAGGAGCAGGCGGCCGACGTGGTGATCATCGGTGGCGGGTTGATGGGTGCCGCCACCGCCTTTTTCCTGCGCCGGCGCCGGCGCAGCGTCATTCTCCTGGAGCGCAACCTCGTCGGCCAGCAGGCCAGCGGCACGAATTTCGGCAACGTCCGCCGCCAGGGCCGTTTGCTGCCGCAGCTGCCGTTGGCCACGCGCTCCCGTGCAATCTGGGGTCGGCTGCCGGAATTGCTGGGCGAGGATGCCGAGTTCCTGCCGACCGGGCATATCCGCGTCTGTTTCCGCCAGGAT
>Ga0209647_1001296_pt1 | contig 21622 bp, 18 predicted proteins | sample GraSoi_2013_60cm_FD_185827 | JGI IMG/M metagenome (GOLD analysis project Ga0209647, IMG submission 185827) | Grasslands soil microbial communities from the Angelo Coastal Reserve, California, USA - Sample 9_17_2013_60cm (SPAdes) (version 2) | ecosystem: Environmental > Terrestrial > Soil >... | reverse complement strand
GACAAGTCATCCAGGCCATCACTCGCCGAGGTCATAACCGCCTCGGTAGTCAGCGGCGTGATCTCCGACACCGACCCCACAAACGTGGTCTTGCCCACGCCGAAGCCGCCCGCGACAACGATCTTGACAGACGTCATCGCGACATCAGTCGCCGCCACGCCCGAGACCGCCTTAGAGCTTGCGAAGTCCACTGAGCACCCTTTCAAGCAGGTTAAGATCGGGGCGACCCTGCGCATGATCCAGCTGGTGAATCCTGACTAGCCCCTCCACTGCCATGTCAGCGATGAGGATGCGAGCCACGCCCAGCGGCATCCTCAGCACCGCGGAAATCTCCGCCACCGACCGCCAGTCCCGGCAGAACCCCAGAATGGCCTGGCACTCCGGACTCAGCACCGACAGGTCCCTCGCTTCATAATGCGAGGCCGCGACCATCGCCTCGATCTCCAGCTGATACCTCGGCTTCGTGCGCCCCCCCGTCACCGCATACGGCCGAACCAGAGAACTCCCGGAACCCTCCGCCGCCCGCCCGACACGGGCATCATTCTCCCCGGAAACGCCAGGATCTAGGACAGCCGGAAAAATACCCCCCAGAACGCCAGAACCCGGAACATTAGGATCCGGAACGCCGCCCGACGAAGGCTCGAACGCCGACCTCGGGACGCCATTGCCCGGCCAGGAACGCGACCGGCCGTCAGCAGGCGTCCGGTCATCCCGGCCCGGGATCGACACTGGCATCTCCTGTCGCAGTTGGCTAATCCTCGCGCCAGCCAGGCAGCTGAGAACCGCGCACCTCCGGGGTCAGCGCGCTCCCCACCCGCTCGACCAGCAGCGCCATCTCATACGCGACCAGTCCCATATCACAATCGGCCGCCGCCAGCACGGCAAGACTCGACCCGTCACTGATCGCCATCACGACCAGCAGCCCGCGCTGCATCTCCACAACCGTCTGAGTAACAGCACCACCCTCGAAGACGCGTGACGCGCCCTGCGTCAGGCTCGTCAGCCCCGACGTCACGGCCGCGAGCTGATCCACCCGGTCCGCCGGGAACCCCTGCGAGAATGCCATCGGAAGCCCGTCTGACGACACCACGATCGCATGCGCAACCGACGCCACCCGCTCCACGAAGTTCGTGATCAGCCAGTTCAGGTCCTGCGCGGGACGCACAAGCGGACTCACGACCGCTCCTTCCTACGCCTCATCCGGAAGCCTCACCCTCTCCGCCGCCAGCCCCATCTCCTCCGCCAGGCTCATCCGCGCCCGCGGCAGCACGGCCCTTCCTGACGCCCCGCTGGAAGCTGGCGAAACGATCCCGGGTCGCCGCGGCCGAACGAGTCGGCACCGTTGTCTGCCCGCTAGGTCCGGAGGCAGCCCCGGGGACCAGGTTGGCCCGGGGCACGCGCTTCGGGAGCCCAGCGGAGGTCACCCCGCCCGAGGAGGGGGTATGGACTACCTCAGCAGCGCGCCAGCCTTCATCCGCCCTAGAAACCCACCCGTTGCTAGCCGTCTCCTCATGACCGGGCCGGCCGACCGCCTGCCGCCCTCGGCGGAACCAGTCTGACTCCACGGCCTCGAAGATGGGCAGCCGGTTCCCCTCCCCGGGATCCACTGCGGAGGGCATGATCACTTCGCTGCGCGACGAGTCCGGCTCCCCATCGTCAGACCCCCCGTCCAGGCGGGAACTATCCGGATGCGAACGGGAGCGATAAGCCGCCTCATTGTCGGCAAAGGCGCCGACCCCGGCGGATGGCGCGCCGAAAACAGAAGGCGAGCTCGCATCGAGCGACCCAGCCGCTGCCCCGCCGACCGGATCCAGGCCGGTCCCGAACGGCTCGTACGTCGCGGCGGACCGATCCCCGCCCGCCGTCCCGGCCGCGGGTTCTACGGCCGGCTCGCCGCCGGCCATGACCTCCGGCTGCGGTCCGGTGGCCGCAGGGCCGGAGCTGCTCTCTGACGCCGGCCGGGGCACGGTACGGAACGCGGGCAGCGGGCCGGTCGTCGCCCAGCCGGAACCGGCACCCGGCATGGGTCCTGCGCCAGGAACCCGCCGCGGGCCGAGACCCGGTTCCTCTGCGTCTGCGCGCAGCGAGGCGAACCTCGGCGTCCTCGCGGCGCTGACTTCCTGCTCCGCAGCGGCCCGGCCGACATTCCCCCAGCCGCCCGCCATGGTCGTGTCAGCTCGCGCCTCGGTAACCGCATCTGGCAGCACCGAGTCGGAACCGTGCAGGCCAGGAGAGGCGCCTGAGCTTTCCTGCATGATCGCTTCATCAGGCAGCCAGATCAGGGCGATCAGCCCGCCGGAGGCCGCGGGACGCAGCCTGACCCTGATGCCGTGCTTGGCCGCTAGCCGGGCCACCACGAACAGGCCCATCCGACGCGAGACCGCGACGTCCACCACCGGCGGGTTGTCCAGCCGCCAGTTGGCGTGGGCCATCTCCTCGGCCGACATGCCGACGCCCTCGTCGGTGATCTCGAGCAGTACTCCCCCGCTGCCCAGCAGGTGCCCGCCGATGCTGACCGGCGTCTCGGCGGCGGAGAACGACGTGGCGTTCTCGATCAGCTCAGCGGTCAGGTGCACGACGTCGCTCACGGCCTGCCCGCGCACCATGATCCCCGGCTGCACGTTCAGCGTGACGCGCTCGTAGTGCTCGATCTCGGACAGGGACGCACGAAGCACGTCCACGAGTGCCAGCGGCTGATTCCAGCGCCTCGACTCTTCGTGGCCCGCGAGGACCAGGAGGTTCTCCGAGTTGCGGCGCATGCGGGTGGCCAGGTGGTCCATCTGGAACAGGCTCGACAGGCGCTCTGCGTCCTGCTCCCCCTGCTCAAGGTCGTCGATCAGGCGGATCTGCCGCTCCACCAGGGACTGGCTGCGGCGGGAGAGGTTCACGAACATCGCGTTGACGTTCCCGCGGAGCGCGGCCTCGTTGGCCGCCAGCCGCAGCGCCTCCCGGTGCACCTGGTCGAAGGCGCGCGCCACCTCGCCGATCTCATCGGTGGAATCCACGTCGATGGGCTCCACGTCGAGCGACACGCCCTCACCGTCAGTCTCGCTCATCCGGCGAACGGTCTCCGGCAGCCGCAGCCCGGCCACTTCCAGGGCGCCGGCCCGCAGCCTGCGCAGCGGCCGCACCATGGACCGGCCGATGATGGTCGTGGAGACCAGCGCGACCCCGAGCAGCAGGGCGACCACGAGGCTATCGATGATCGCCGAAGTGATCGCGCCGTCGCGCAGCGATGCGCTCCTGGAGATCACCGAGTTCACCAGCTGCTGCTCGACCGAGCGCAGGCCGGAATTTCCACTGCCGACCACATACGACATTGACGAGGCGGCGTTGCCGATCGTGGGGTCGGTGGCGAGAGGCGACTTGCTCTCCGCCAGGTTGACAGCCGCGCTCTCCTGCGACGTCGCCTGCGCCTGCGCCGATCCTGACAGCGCGTTGTCGAGCTGCTGCTGCTGACTGGCGGTCGCGGCGGTGCTGAACTCCTGCAGATTGCCCTGCTCCTCCGCCTGCGCGTTGGTGATCGCCTGCTGCTGGCTCGGCCCGAACGTTCCGAGACTGAGCAGGTCAGATGCGAGTGCGGAGGTGAGGATCCCCTGCTGCTCCGACGCCTCTTCCTTCGCGCTGGAGATCAGGTTGAGCACGCGGACCGATCCGGCCAGGGTGGTGTCGCTGCTGCCCACGGCGACCTGGTTGTCGATCGCCAGCAGGTTATTGATCGCGGACGTGTACTTCTTGATCACGATGAGCGCGGGAAGCTGGGTCCCGGTTGCGTCAGCGCGCAGCGCCGGCAGGGCGTTGATCGCGGTGACCACGGCCTCCGCGTCCGCCTGCGCCAGGGCCGGGTAGGAGCCGTTGACGCCGCTGGCCAGGGCTCTCACCTGATTCGCCCAGCCGGCGGACGCCGCGTAGTCGTACTGGAGCAGCGCAAGCTCCGGCCCGGACGGGACCGTAGACGAACCGGACGGGACCTTAGCGGGGGCACCCCGGCCGCCGTTGCGGGGGGAAGCGGGAGAGGACTGGCCCAGCACGATGAACTTCACCGTGTCCTCGCGCTCGCGCTGCAGCGCGTCCGCCAGACCGGTGATCTTCCCAGCCAGGTTGGCCATCTGCACCACCCGCTGGTAGACGAGGGCGCTGGCCACGGACGAGGAAATGCGGATGCCGCCGAGCACGACGGCGGCGATGGTCGGGATGATGACCAGCAGGAACAGGCGCGACCGCACCCGCCAGTTCTTCAGCGCGCGCCGGGATGCCGGGCTCGGCGTGGACGGGGCGGCCTCTCGCTGCTGACTGCCGGGCGACGGGCTGAACACATCGGGCACGGAACTGCCGCGGCCCGCGGCGGATTCCTGGCCATTGGCGGGCGGGGTATTGGCCGACTCCCGCCTGACCGCCGCGGAGGGGATGCGACGGGTCTTCTTGGTCCTCGACAGCACGGCGTTGGCGCCCCTCACCATGGGACCGGCAGGAGTCCAGCAACATGCGGGCGCCGCAGCGGAACCGACATGGCATGCTCCTTCCCGGCAGACGATTCTGCGTGCACGCGTCACGGATTGGCCGGTGGCCACACTCTAACGCGTAACCGGCCACCGCACAGCAATACCCGAATGGAGGTGAAACCTCGCTATCGCATCACGGAGACCGCCCGAACTTGGCAACAGTAGGGTATCGTCTCAGCCTACGATTGTGTCCCGAACGTCCGATTCTGCCCGTGCCCGACCTGGAGCACGGGCGAGCGCTCGAGGAGGCCCCATGCGCATCGTCCGCACCAGCGCCGCGGCCTCGCGCATCGCGCTGGCATCGGTGTCGGCGGCCGTGCTGATGGCCGGCTGCCATGTTCCGGCCACCGGGGGATCGGGCGCGGCGGGGTCGGCTAGCGGGTCGATCACCGTGGCGGTGGTCCCCGGGATCGATTATGCCCCGCTGGCCGTCGCCGTCCAGGACGGGCTGTTCCGGCAGCACGGGCTGAACGTCACACTCAAGACTTACAAATCCGTTGACCAGGAGATCGAGGCCCTCAGCGGTGGTCACGCCAACGTCGCGGTCGGCGACTACTCCGCCTTCTTCTACCAGGAGGCCAACGGCGCCAGGCTGCGGCTGATCGCGGATGGGTATGACGCGGCCCCGGATTCGATAGCGATCCTCACCGGGCCCAAGTCGGGCATCACGGTGCCGCAGGATCTGGTGGGCCAGCCCGTGGCCGTACCCCCCGCGCAGGTGAACCAGGGGGTTCCGAACAACATCCAGACGCTGGCGGCCGAGCAGGTTCTGCAGAGCGATGGACTGAGCCCGAACAGCGTGCGATGGCAGCCGATGCCGATGCAGAGCATGATCGGAGAGCTCCTGAACAATAGCGTGAAGGCGATCCTGGTGACGGAGCCTTACATCTTGGAGGCCGAAGCCAAGCTCGGGGCGGTCGAGGTGCTCGACTCGACCATCGGCGTGACGGGAGGCCTTCCGCTGTCGGGCTATTTCAGCCTGGACTCCTACGTGCGCGCGCAACCGTCGGCCGTTCAGGCCTTCCAGGCGGCGCTGAGCCAGGCGCAAAGCAACGCGAGCATGCGCGGCCCGATACAGAACGTACTGCCCGGGCTGACGGGCATGAGCGCGCAGGACGCGGCCATGGTCACCCTGGGGACATACCCGGCCGTGCTGAGCATCGGCCAGGTCCAGCGGGTTGCCCAGCTGATGCACAACTCCGGGATGACCAACAATCTGGTCGACGTGAGGAGCCTGGTGTTCCCGTAGTCCGGCGCTAGCTGTCCTCGACGCCGATCCCGAGCTCGCGCGCGATGATCATCCTCTGGACCTCCGAGGTGCCCTCGCCGATCTCCAGGACCTTGGCGTCACGGTAGAACCTGGCGACCGGGAACTCATTCATGAACCCGTATCCGCCAAATATCTGCGTCGCGTCGCGGGCATTGTCCATGGCCGCGTTCGACGCGGTCAGCTTCGCGATCGCCGCCTGCTTCTTGAACGGCTCTCCCGCGACCAGCCGGGCGGCGGCGTCATACCAGGCGAGCCGCGCCGCGTGCGCCCGCGCCTCCATGTCGGCGATCTTGAACTGAATGCTCTGGAAGTAGCCCAGCCGGTGCCCGAACGCCGTGCGCTCGCGGACGTACCGCAGGCACTCGTCAACGCAGCCTTGCGCCAGCCCGGCCGACAGCGCCGCGATCGCGACCCGTCCCTCGTCCAGGGTCCGCAGGAACTGCGCGTAACCCCGCCCTCGCTCGCCGAGCAGGTTCTCCTCCGGTACCCGGCAGGAGGCGAACGCCAGTTCCCTGGTGTCCGACGCGCACCAGCCGACCTTCGAGTACTCCGGCGCGACGGTGAATCCCGGAGTGCCCGACGGCACGATGATCGCGGAGATCTCCCGCCTGTCCGCCGGGCCGCCCGTGCTTGGGTGCCCCGTGGTCGGGTGCCCCGTGGCCTGATGCCCGGTGATCGCGAGCACGGTGACCAGCGACGTGATCGACGTGCCGGAGTTGGTGATGAAGGCCTTCGACCCGTCGATCACCCACTGCCCACCCCCCTCCCCATCCCCCTTCACCAGCCGCGCTGTCGTCCGCATGCCGCCGGCAATGTCCGAGCCGCCCCCGGGCTCGGTGAGCCCGAAGGCGGCCAGCCGCTCCCCCAGGCACAGCTCGGGCAGCCAGCGCGCACGTTGCTCGGCGCTGCCGAACCGGTAGATCGGCATCGCGCCCAGTCCCACGGCGGCCTCCAGGGTGATAGCCACCGAGGAGTCGACCCGGCCCAGCTCGTGCAGGGCGATGCAGAACGCGAAGTAGTCGCCGCCCATCCCGCCGTACTCCTCGGGAAACGGCAGCCCGAACAGCCCGAGCTTCCCCATCCGGGCCACGATCTCGTAGGGGAACTCGCGGCGCTCGTAGAAACCGCCGATCACGGGCGCGACGACGTCACGGGCGAACTCGGCCACGGCGAGGCGGAGCTCCTCGTGCTCGTCATCCAGCCGGTAGCTGATCATCTCTGCCTCCGCACATCGGTGGGCCGCGCAGACGGCCAGCCCCCATGGCAGCGATGCTAGTCACCGGCCAGCGCCGCGCCGCTCAGCAGGTCATCCAAGCTGGTCAGTAGGCCATCCAGCCGCCGTCGACCATCAGGTTCACGCCGCTGATGTAGGTGGCCTCGTCCGAGGCCAGGAACGCCACCGCCGCGGCGACATCACCCGGCTCACCGAGCCGCCCGAACGGCGTACGGGCCCGGACGTACGCCGCGGACTCCCCGTTCTGGCTGAGGTCACCCGGCGTGCCGGTCACGATCTTGCCGGGTGCGACCGCGTTGCAGATGATGCCGTCCCGTCCGTGCTCGACAGCGATCTGGCGGGTCAGCTGGACCAGCCCGCCCTTGCTGACGGCATAGGCGGAATGACCCGGCGCGCCGACCATGCCGTGCTGCGAGGTGATGTTGATGATCCGGCCGCGGGCGTCGCCGCGGGGTGGCTGGGTCAGCATCTGCCGTATCGCCGCCCGGCAGAGCAGGAACGGCCCCCGCAGGTTCACGGCGATGATCGCGTCGAAATCATCGTCGCCGGTTTCCAGCAGCGGCTTGGAGTGGGCCCCGGCCAGCGCCGCGTTGTTGACCAGCACGTCGAGGCTTCCTGTCCGCTCGACGGCCAGGGCCACCAGGGCGTCGCAGTCCCGGCGGGCCGAGACGTCGGCCCGGACGTACTCGCACGCGCCGCCGCCCAGGGCGATGACCTCATCGGTCGGCGTGCCGCCGGTCAGCGGGTCCCGGCGCACGTCGGCCAGCAGCACCCATTGGCCGTCGGCCGCCAGCCGCGTGGCAATCGCCCGGCCGATCCCGGAGGAGGAGCCGGTGACGATCGCGGAGCGGGGCATCCCGAGAGTATAGGGCGCAGCTACACTTATCGGATGGAACGCCGGGAGCAGCCGGAGCAGCGGGGCGTCGCATTTGTCGCGCACTGCCTGATGAACCAGAACTCCAAGGTGGGCGACGGCGCGCACTGCGCCGGCATCTACTCCCCCGTCGTCGATGTGCTCCGCGACCAGGGCTGGCGGATCGAGCAGATGCCGTGCCCCGAGCTCGCGTTCACCGGGTTGAACCGGTTCTGGGCGGTACGCGAGCAGCTCGACACCGCCGCCTACCGGCGGCACTGCCGACGGCTGGCCGCCGCGGTCGCTGACATGATCGAGGTGCGCGCCTCGCGGGGCGAGGACATCGTCTTGATCGGCGTCGAGGGAAGCCCGTCGATGGGGGTGCACATCACCAGCTCGGATCCGGCCCGCGGCGGCCTGCCGGAGTGGGCAGAGGGCACCGCCGAGCTCACCAGCGGCGAGGGCATCTTCGTCGAGGAGCTGCGGGAGGAGCTCGGCCGCCGCGGCATCGTGCCCGGGCTGGGCGGCGAGACCCATGCCCTGCCCGACCACGACGAGCTGACTCAGCAGACGCGGCTTGTCTCCCTGCTGGACCGCCCGCGCGAGAAGCCCAGTAGGACAAGCCCCGTAGGACAAGCAGAGTGAGTCAAGCCCAGTGAGACGCCGGTGAAGCCGGACGAGCGGTCATTCCGCATCGCACTGGTCGCCGATGGCTACGTCAACCCGCCGCCCGACGGCCTGGACGCGCTGGCCGTGCTGGCGTCGGCGGGCTGGGGCGCGATGCAGCTGCCCGCCGACGACTACCCGGCCGACATCGCCGCCCGCGTCCTGGCCGAGGTGGCCGAGCAGGCCGAGGAGTTCAGCCGGCACGGCTACGACTTCGTGCTCATCGGCGACCGCGACGGGCTCGCCGAAGCCCTGGCCTCAGCGGGCCTGGCCGTTCCCGACCAGATCGTGCCGGCCGGCGCCGGGGAGCTGCTCGAGTTCCTGAACGCCCGGCCCGCCCCGGCCGTCAGCACCTGGTCCTGGCTCGACTGCTGAACGGCCGAAAGGCGGGCGGCGGGCGTTAGAGCTGCCCTGGAATGAGGTCCAGGCCGGCGGCGTCGGTCTCGATCCGCCAGAACGTCCCGGTCCGCTGCGAGGCCTCGATGTCAGCCTCGCGCGTCGCGGTCACGTAGAGGTCCGGGCCGTCGAAGATGCAGTTCGTGGCGTGCTCGCCCAAGTGGATCTCGTCGAGCACCGCGCCGTCCGGCGAGACGATGGTGACCCCCCCGGAGACCGTGGTCGCCACGAACAGGCGCCCGTCCGCGGCAAATGCCATGCCGTCGGGCACATGGCTGTCTGGCAGCTGGCAGAACGTGACCGCCGTCCCGTCCTCGAGCCGGCGCACCCGGTGCGCCATCGACTCGGTCCAGTACAGCCGCTGCTGCGCGTCGAACGCGATCCCGTTCGGGTACACGCCCGGCAGCTCGAGCAGCATCTCGCCCGCGCCGGACGGGCCCACGGCGAAGAGCTTGCCGGGTGACCGGATATCGAAGCGGAAGTCCTGCTCGGACCCCGACTCGGTGAACCACAGCCGGCCGTCCGGCCCGAACGCCAGGTCGTTCGGGCCGTACAACCGGTAGCCGGCCACCTCGGAGAACAGCAGCTCTACCGACCCGTCCGGCAGCACGCGCTGTATCCCGGACACCGCGCTGGCATCGCCGCTGCCGGGCACGTTGCCGCCCTGGGTCACGTAGATGGCACCGTCGCTGCCGAGGACCGAGCCCCAGGGCGAGCCGCCGGTGTGCGCGTGCGTCGAGACGGTCCCGCCCTCGTACACCAGCAGTTCGCCGGTGTTGCCGTCGCAGAGCACGATCCGGCCGTCGCCCATGACCGCCGGGCCCTCGGGAAACCCGAGGCCGGACGCGAGCAGATCGGCTTTGTGTGGCATGGCTGCTCTCCCCTGAGTCAGACGAACGACCAGCTCTCGAAGTCAAACGCGGATAGCGGCTGACCGATGGCGGACGGGGAATAGCCGGTGATCTTCGTGCTGTAGGCGTCGAGCGCGTCGATGTACGCCGGGATGATGTAACCGCCCTGCGTGAAATCGAACATCTGCATCTCCTGCACGATCTGCTTGCGCGTTGACTCGCTGAGCGTCGCGTTCGCCTGCTTGTAGAGGCTGTTGAGCGTGGGGTTGCTGGTGTGCGTCTCGTTGAATGGTGAGGCTGGCAGCATCGACTGTGCCACCTGCGCCAGGTAGGGCGAGTAGTTGTAGAAGTCCTGCGAGAACGTCCACGACAAGTAGTTCTTCCCGAAGAACGTGGATGAGGGAACGTTGCTGAGCTTGATGTTCACCCCGGCCGCCTTGGCCTGCTGGGCCAGCACGGTCGCCATCGACACCATGCCGGTGGCCGCGGGCGAGGTGACCAGCGTGACCGTGAGGTTCTCGTGCCCGGCCTTCTTCAGCAGGAACTTCGCCTGCGGGATGTCCTGCTGGCGGGCCAGCGAGTGATCGAAGTCCGGGTCGTAGGGCGAGAACACGTCGGAGGCCACCACCCCGTACCCGGCCAGCCCGGAATTGATGAGCTGCTGCCGGTCGACCAGGAGCCGGAGCGCCTGGCGGACGTTGACGTCGTGGAACGGCGGCTGGTCCACGCGCATCGTGAACGGCGTGATCGCCCCGGTGTGCGACGCGATGGTCTTCACGCCACTGGCCGAGGCCAGCGCGGTGAGCTCCGGCCCGTCAAACGCGCCAGCGGCGTGAATGACGCCGGTGGTCACGGCATTCTGGAGCGATGTGTTGTCGCTGAAGTCGATGATGGTCAGCGTGTCCACGTAGGGCCGCCCGGGCTTCCAGAAATTCTTGTTCCGGGTGAACACGCTGCGCTGCTCAGGAGTAAAACTCTGGTAAACAAACGGCCCGGTGCCGTTCGGCTTCTGCGAGGCCGGGTTGAATCCGTCGGGCATGATGTAGAGGTAGTACCAGTACGCCAGCTGGTCCACGAAGCTGCCGTAGGGGCTGGTAAACGGCACCAGGACGGTGTGGCTGTCCAGTGCCTTCAGCCCGCTCAGGTTCATCGGCCCCAGCGAGTTGCCGCCGGAGAACGACGACCCCCCCTTGTTCCCGGTCTTGATCCGGCGGAACGTGTAGATCACGTCCTGGGCGGTCAGCGGCTTGCCGTTGTGGAACGTGACCCCCTGGCGCAGCTTGATGATCCACTCGCTGGTTGTCTTGTTCGGCGTGATCGACTCGGCCAGCACGTACTCGCTCTGCGCCGCGCTGTTGAGCTGGACCAGCGGCTGGTAGAGGGCCTGCGCCCGGGCGGTGTCGAGGTAGGTGAGCCCGGCATGCGGGTCAAGCGTGTCCGTGCCCGAGCTGCCCGACAGCCCGACCTTCAGGCCGCCTCCCCGCTTCCTGGCGCTCGTGACCGTGCTCGCCTGGCCGGTCGTGCTCGCGCCGCCGCAGGCCGCGAGCAGGCCGCCCGCGCTCGCGACCGCGCCGGTGGCTGCGATCCCACGCAGGAACTGGCGCCGGTCGAGGGTCGCTGCAGAAGTCGGCGCTCGGCTTCCGTCTGATCGATCCACGGGGTTACCCTCCAGTATCCGTTGCGCCCCCCGGCGTTAAGGCGGCAAGTACACCATCTTGCCTGCATAACACCGGTCATAGTCTCACAAGGTGCACGGGCGCAGCGGCGCTATGAAGCGAAGTCCAGCAGGATCTTGCCGAACTTCCCGGGCCGGGCCAGGTAATCGAAGGCCGCGGTCACCTCGGCGGCCGGGAACACGCGGTCGATGGCCATCGTCACCCGGCCCGTGGCCAGCAGCGGAACCACCGACCTGGCGAACGACTGCACGGCCATGCCCTTCTCCTCCGTCGGCCGGGCCCGCAGCACGGTGCCGTGCAGGCTGGCGCGCAGGCCCATGAGCCGGCGCAGCGAGACCGCCGCGTCCGCGCCCGCGTCGCTGCCGACGACCACGATCCGGCCCCGGGACGCGAGGGCGCGGAAATCGAGGTCAAGGTTCGGCGCGCCGATGAGCTCGAGCACGACGCTGGCGCCGCCCAGGGCCGCGAGCTGCTCGGCCGCTGTCTCCGGCGTCACGACGAGCGCGCCGGCCTCGGCTAGCGCGCGCGCCGAGTCGGGTGACCTGACGCTGGCGACCACGCGCGCCCCTGCGGCCAGCCCGAGCTGGACCCCGGCCGAGCCGACCGCCCCGTTGGCGCCGTTCACCAGCAGCACCTCGCCGAGCGCCAGGCCGCCCCGGGTGAAGACCGCGTCGTGGGCGGTGATGTACGCCTCGGGAACCGCGGCGGCGACGTCGTCCTTCAGGCTGGCCGGCACGGCCGCCAGGTGCCGCTCGTAAGCCAGCACGCGGTCCGCCAGGCCGCCGCCTCCGACGAGGCCGAACACCCGGTCGCCGGCCTGCCAGCCGAGCACTCCCGGCCCCACCGCGGCCACCTCCCCGGCGACCTCGAGGCCCGCGATGTCCGCGGGCGCGCCGGGCGGCGGCGGGTAGTTGCCCATCCGCTGGGCCACGTCGGCCCAGTTGATGCCGGCGAAGCGGGTGGCGACGAGGACCTCGTGGGCCGAGGGGACCGGGTCGCGGCGCTGCTCCAGCCGGACGACCTCGTTGCCCCCGTGCCCGGCGAATACGACGGCTCTCACGGCTGACCACCTCCCGCGTTACCGCTGCCTGGCGAGCCCCACTCGGCGTGGTGGTCAAGCCACCACGCGGCGATGTCCAGCCGCCGCATGAAACGGACGTCCGGGCGGGACTGCACGTACTCGACGAAGTCCCGGACCGCCGTGGCCCGGCTGGCCTGCCCGCTCCAGCGCTCGTGCAGCCCGACCGTCATCATCCTGGCCCCGTGGCCCGCGGCGGTCTCCTCGCACAGGTAGTCGACAGCGGCCCGCAGGTTGTCGAAGAAGTCGCGGGGGGTGGAGTACGCCGGGTTCAGCAGGTAGCGGTTGTCGTTATAGACCTTCGAGTAGGGCACCACCAGGAACGGAGCGCCCGAACCCGCGCGCGCGAAGTACGGCAGCTCGTCGTTGCTGGCGTCGGAGTCGTAGCGGAACCCGCCGTCGGCGACCACCAGCTCCCGGGTGTGCACGCTGGGGAACGACCGCGCGTACCAGCCGAGCGGGCGCTGCCCGGTGAGCCGCTCGATCGACTCGATGGCGCGGCGCATGTCGTCCCGCTCCTCGTCGCGGGTCATCTCCGAGACCTCGGCCCAGCGCCAGCCGTGGGCGAGCACGTCGTGGCTCGCCTCGGCGATCCACTCGGCGACGGCCGGGTTGCGTTCCAGGGCCCGCCCGCTCGCGCCAACGGTGACCGGCACCCGGTACCGGTCGAAGAGCCGGGCGAGCCGCCAGATCCCGGCGCGGGAACCGAACTCGAAGTGGGTCTCGGTCCCGAGGTCCCTGATGTCCGGGCCGATCTGATAGGAGTACTCGCCCCAAGTGTCGTTACGGCCGTCCCCGTCGGGCAGCGAGTACTCGCCGCCGGACTCGTAGTTGACCACGATGTTGACCACGAGGCTGGCCTCGCCGGGCCACCGCACCGCCGGAGTGTGCCGCCCGTAGCCGACGAAGTCCCGTACCGGACCACTCCCGGGATCCCGCTGTCCGTCCAGCCCTGTCATGGCTCCCTGTGTTCCCGGGCACGTTTCGTCCAGTACCGTGATGCCGTGTTGCGCCAGCATAGGGAGCCCACCAAGCGATCTTCAAGCCGGGGCGGCCCGTCGGCCCCCGGGGCCCTGGCGGCCGCCTGGGCGAGCGAGAACCCTCGCTCCGAGGAACTCAGCGTCCGCGCGCGGGGCCTGCTGCCCGGCGGCGTGACCCACGACGTTCGGCTGGCCGAGCCGTTCCCGCTGGCGGTCGCGCGCGCCGCGGGCTCGCGCAAGTGGGACCTGGACGGCCACGAGCTCGTCTGCTATGTCATGGGCCACGGGTCGCTGCTGGTCGGGCACTGTCATCCCGAGGTGGTCGCCGCCGTCCGCGACCAGGCCGCGAGGTCGTTTCACCCGGGGGCGTGCCACGAGCTGGAGAGCGACTGGGGTGAGGCCGTGATCGGCCTGGTGCCCTCCGCCGAGCGGGTCCGGTTCACCTCGAGCGGGACCGAGGCGTCGCTGCTGGCGCTGCGGCTGGCCCGGGCGGTCACCGGGCGCGGCCAGGTCGTGAAGCTGGCCGGGCACTTCCACGGCTGGCACGACCAGGCCGCCCTCGGCGCCGACCCGCCGTTCGACACCCCGGACACGGCCGGCCTGCCCCAGGACATCTCCGGCTCGGTGGCCGTGATCCCGGCCGACGCCGAGGTCCTGGCCGAGGTGCTCCGGGCTGGCGACGTCGCCGCGTTCATCCTCGAGCCCTCGGGCGCGGCCTGGGGGACGCTGCCGCTGCCCGAGGGGTTCCTGGCGGCGGCGCGCCGCCTGGCCGACGAGACCGGGACGCTGCTGGTCTACGACGAGGTCGTCACCGGCTTCCGGTGGGCGCCCGGCGGCGTGCAGGAGGTCGCCGGGATCCTGCCCGACCTCACCGTGCTCGGCAAGGTCCTGGCCGGTGGCATGCCCGGCGGCGCGGTGTGCGGCCGCTCCGGCGTCATGGATCACCTGGGCGCGCTCCGCGACGACCCGCGGCGGGTCACGCATCCGGGCACGCACAACGCCCATCCGCTGTCGGCCGCCGCGGGCGTGGCCACGCTCGCCCTGGTGGGCTCGGGCGAGGCGCAGCAGCAGGCGGCCCGGCTCGCGGCCGAGCTGCGCGCCGAGCTCAACTCGGTGTTCGAACGGTGCGGCGTGGCGGGCCGCGCGTACGGCGAGAGCTCGGTGTTCCACCTGCTGTTCGGGCCCGAGCCTCCGGAGCAGCGCGACCCGGCGACGCTGAAGGCGGGGCTTCCCCGGCCGCTGTCCACCGCGCTGCACTGCGGCATGCTGCGCGAGGGCGTGCACCTGTTCCACGGGTCGGGGTTCCTCAGCACCGCCCACTCCCAGAGCGACCTGGAACGCACCGCCGACGCGCTGGCCGTGACGCTGCCCCTCATGGCCGCCGAGGGGCTGGTGTGACCGACCTGGCCATCGTCGGCGCGCGGGTCCTGGACCCCGGCCAGGGCATCGACGCGACGGCCAGCGTCCTCATCAGCGACGGCGTCATCACCAGCATCGAGGAGGAAACGGAAGGTGTGAGGCGGCGAAGCCGGGCCCAGCCGGGAGGGCCGGCCGGAGGCTGGCCCGAGCGGATGGGACGCGGGGGGGTCTGGGGGGGTCGTCCCCCCGAGGCAACACAGCTCGACGCGTCGGGCCTGATCGTCGTCCCGGGCCTGGTCGACCTGCACACCCACTTGTACCGCGGCGTCTCGCACTACGGCATCGACGCCGACGCCTACTGCCTGGACCGCGGCGTGACCACCGCGGTCGACGCGGGCTCGTCGGGGGCGCAGACCTTCCCCGGCCTGCGCAGCTACATCATCGAGCCAGCCCGGACGCGGATCCTCGCGTTCCTGCACATCGCCGTGCAGGGCATGATCACGAACCTGCTGGGCGAACTGGAGGACCTGCGCTGGGCGTCCGTGGCCCAGTCGGTCGAGCGGGCGCGCGAGCACCCGGACGTCATCGTCGGCATCAAGGTCCGCCTCGGCTACCAGATGGTGGGGGACGACCCGGCGCCCGCGATGCGCCTGGCGCGCGAGGCCGCGGACGAGCTCGGCCTGCCGCTGATGGTGCACGTGATCGACATGCGGCCGCCGATCACCTGGCTGCTGCCCTACCTGGGCGCGGGTGACATCGTCACGCACTGCTTCCACGGCAACGAGGGCGGCATCCTCGACGCCGACGGCATGCTGTTTCCCGAGGTCCGGCGGGCGCGCGAGCGGGGGGTCCGGTTCGATGTCGGCCACGGCGTGGGCAGCTTCGCCTACCGGGTGGCGCGCCGCGCCATCGCCCAGGGGTTCCCTCCGGACACGATCTCCAGCGACCTGCACGCCCATAACGTCAACGGTCCCGCTTACGACCAGGCGACCACGCTGTCCAAGCTGCTGCACGTCGGGATGGAGATCGAGGACGTGATCCGGGCGACCACGGCCACGCCCGCGCAGGCCGCGAGGCGCGGCGACCGCATCGGCGCCCTGGCGCCCGGCCGGGAGGCGGACCTGACCGCGTTCGAGCTGCGTTACGGGCAGTGGTCGCTGCCCGACGCGGCCGGCGCCACGGAGGTGGTCGAGCGGCTGCTCGTACCGAGGCTGGTAATCAGGGGCGGAGAGGTACGCCGCCTCGACCCCGACACCGACCCGGCCCGCCGGTGACCATCCCGCCCGTCAGCCCCGCGGCGGTCGCGGGCGGGACGGTGGTAACACCCGACGGGGTGCGCCGGGGCGATGTCCTGATCAGCGACGGGAAGATCGCCGCCATCACGGACCCCGGGTCCGCCACCGGCCCGGCGGTTGACGCCGCCGGCTGCTACGTGCTGCCCGGCGGGGTCGACCCGCACTGCCATCTGATGTCGCAGGTCGGTCTGGCCACCGCCGCCGCGGCGCGCGGCGGGACCACGACCGCGCTGTCGTTCACGAACCCCGGGCCGGGCCAGGCCGACCTGGAGAGCCTGCTCCGTCGGCGTGAGGAGCTTGGCCGTGGCGACGCGGTGATCGACGTCGGCCTGCACGCGATGCTGTATGACCCCGATCGCGCGTCGCTCGCCGACCTGGCCGAGGCCCGGCGGGCCGGGGCGGCCGCGGTCAAGGTGTTCCTGGCCTATCCCGAGCTGGGGATCATGTTCTCCACCAGGCGCCTGCACCGCCTGATGTCGGACGCCCGGCAGGCGGGGCTGGTGGTCCAGGTGCACTGCGAGAACGGTCCGCTGATCGAGGAGCTGGTGGACGGCGCGGTGCGGGCGGGCCGCCGCGGAGAGCACGTCTTCGCCGACACCAGGCCGCCCGAGGTCGAGGAGGAGGCGGTCGCCCGCACCCTGGCCGTGGCCTCGCTCACCGGGGCCACGTGCTACCTGGTCCACCTGTCCACGGCCGGAGCGCTCGATCAGGTGCGCCTGGCGCGCCAGCGGGGCCGGCCGGAGGTCGTCGCCGAGGTCTGCCTGCACCATCTGCTCCTCGACGAGACGCGCTATGACGGACCGGACGCCGGGAGGTTCCTGGTCTGTCCTCCGCTCCGGGCGAGGGGCCACGTCGAGGCGCTCTGGAAAGCGGTGGCCGACGGGACGGTCGACGCGATCGGCTCCGATCACTGTCAGACGCGCTCCCAGGTGCTTGATGACATCGTCGCTCCCGGCGAGCGCTACGAGTACGGCATCGCCGGGATCGGCGCCCGGCTGCCGCTGCTGCTGTCCGAGGGGCTGCGCCGCGGGCTGCCGCTGGAGCGCCTGGTACAGCTCACCTCGCAGAACCCGGCCCGCGTGTTCGGGCACTATCCCCGGAAGGGAGCGCTGGCCACCGGCTCCGACGCGGACGTCGTGGTGTTCGACCCGGCCGGCGAGACCGTGCTCGGCGACGAAGCGTTCGGCGACGGAACCGGCCGCAGTGTCTACGCAGGCCTGCGGGCCTCGGGCCAGGTGCGCGCGGTCCTGCTGCGGGGTCAGCTGATCGTCTCGGGCGGGGAACTCGCCCCGGACCGGAGGGGCCGTTACCTGGCAACTTAGGCAATGATCGGCATTGCCCGGCGTTCTATGACCCGGATACGCTAGAAATGGTGATCAAAGGGATGAGCGCTCACCCGCAGCACCGTCGGCGCTGATAACGGAAGGAATCGATGACGTGCCAGCCCCGAGTCCTGAGGCGCGTTGCGTTATCGTGTTCCGCTGGCTGAGCCCACCGTGGCCGTAACCACGGCTCCTGCTCGGCGGGCGGCCTCCCACGACGCACATCCCATCGCGCACATGGTCCGGCGGCGCCTCGCCGTTGGCGTGCTCACGCTGTTCCTCGTGTCGGTGGTGGTGTTCCTCGCCACCGAGGTGCTGCCCGGCAACGCCGCGTACGCGATACTCGGGCGTACGGCCACCCCGGCCCGGCTGCACGCGCTCGAGGCATCGCTGCACCTGAACCGCGGGATCTTCGACCAGTACTGGGTCTGGATTTCCGGCCTGTTCACCGGCCGTCTCGGGAACTCTCTGGTGAACGGGCTGCCGGTGTGGAGCTACGTCGAGCCAAGGATCGTGAACTCCGCGGTCCTCGTGTTCGTGGCCGGCGCGGCCGGCGCGATCCTGGGCGTGGCCCTCGGCGCGGTCGCCGCCCTGCGCAAGGACAGCTGGTTCGATCACATCACCTCGGTCGTCGTGCTCGCGGTGACCTCGCTCCCCGAGTTCGTCGTCGCGATCGGGCTGATCATCCTGCTGTCCACCGTGGTCTGGCATATCCTGCCGGCCGTCTCGCTGCTGGCGCCGGGCACCTACGCCTGGAGCCAGCCCGAGCTGCTGGTCCTCCCGGCCGCCACGCTCGTGATCGTGATCGTGCCGTACATCCTGCGCATGATGCGCGCCGCGATGGTCGAGGCGCTGGAGTCCGACTACGTGGAGATGGCCCGGCTGAAGGGCGTGCCCGAATGGCGCATCGTGCTCATGCATGCACTGCCGAACGCGATCGCGCCGACGATCCAGGTCATCGGCCTTAACTTCCTGTACCTGGCGGGCGGGATCGTCATTGTGGAGTACGTGTTCAACTTTCCCGGCATCGGCCAGGGCCTGGTGTTCGCCGTCAACGACCGGGACGTCCCTGTGGTCCAGTTCATCGTCCTCGTCTTGGCCGCGTTCTACGTGGTCGTGAACATCGTGACCGACGTGATCGCCCTCCTGGCCACGCCGCGCCGAAGAATCGCCAGGTAGCCATGGCAGTGAATGCTCCAGCAGCGTCGCCGGCGGCCAGGACGCCGCCCCAGAATGTCAAGCGGATTCGGCGCCACCAGTGGGCGTCGCTGTTGTGGGTGGCGATCCGCACGCCGCGAGGCGCGATCGGGCTCGGGCTGGCGTCGTTCGTCGTGCTGGTCGCGGTCATAGGCCCGTTCGTGGCCCCGCAGTCGCCGTATGCCCTCGTCACCCTGGCGTTCGGCAAGCCGAACGGGCAGTTCCTGCTCGGCGGCGATTTCCTCGGGCGCGACGTCCTGTCCCGGGTGCTCAACGGCGGCTGGCTGCTGCTGATCATGGCCGCGTGCGCGACTGCGCTGGGGATCGTGGGCGGTGCCGCGGCCGGGGTGTCAGCCGCCTACCTGCGCGGGCGCAGCGACGGGATCATCATGCGGACGGTGGACGTGATCCTCGCGTTCCCGCAGCTGGTGTTCGCCCTGCTGCTGCTCAGCCTGCTCGGGCCGAGGCTGTGGCTGATCACGATCGCGGTCGGCGTGTCCCACGCCCCGCAGGTGGCCCGCGTAATCCGGTCGGCCACGCTCGACATCACCGAGCGGGACTTCGTCAAGGCGGCAGAGCTGCAGGGGATGAGGCCGGCCAAGGTCATGGCGAAGGAGATCCTGCCCAACCTGGTCAGCCCGCTCATGGTGGAGGCGGGGCTCCGGCTGACCTACTCCATCGTGATCATTTCCGGGCTCGCGTTCCTCGGCTTCGGGCAGGAACCCCCGGCCGCCAACTGGGGACTGATGATCAATGAGAACCGGATCGGCCTGTCGCTGAACCCATGGTCGGTCATCGTCCCCGCGGCGCTGATCGCGCTGCTGACGATCGGGACGAATACGTTCACCGACGCGTTCGCGCGAGTGACGATCGGGGTCGACCGGCGGCCAGAGGAGGCGGCGCTCATCGACGACCTCGGCGGGGAGGTGTCCGAATGAGCCACCGTGCCGCGCCGCCGATCCAGACCACGCCCGCCCAGCGGGGGATCAGGCTCAAGGTGGCGGACCTGGAGGTCCGCCTGGGCAGATCCGGGCCCGATGTGGTGAGCGAGATCTCCTTCGCCGTCCAGGCCGGTGAGGTGCTCGGCCTAGTCGGCGAGTCCGGCTCGGGCAAGAGCACGGTGGCCCTGGCCCTGCTCGGCCACGCCCGCCGGGGCCTGCGCATCACGGCAGGTCAGGTCCTGCTGGACGGGCAGAACCTGCTCGCGCTGCCCCCCGGCGACCTGCGCGCGGTGCGCGGCGCCCGGGTCAGCTACGTGCCCCAGGACCCGTCCTCGGCGCTGAATCCCACGCTCAGGGTGGGGACCCAGCTCAGGGAGGCGCTGCGGGTACACGCCGGAGTCATCGACAACCCCGCCGATCGCGTGGCCCAGGTCATGCAGGAGGCCTACCTCGACGCCACGCCGGAGATGCTGCGCCGCTACCCGCACCAGCTCTCCGGGGGCCAGCAGCAGCGGATCACCCTGGCCATGGCCTTCGCGTGCCGGCCGTCACTGATCGTGCTGGACGAGCCGACCACCGGTCTCGACGTCTCCACCCAGCGCCACGTGCTGGACACCGTCCGGAGCATGTGTCGTTCCTACGGAGTTGCGGCCGTCTACGTGAGCCATGACCTGGCCGTCGTCAGCGGCCTGGTGTCCGACGTGGCGGTCATGTACGCGGGGCGGATCGTGGAGATCGGGCCGACGGCCCGGCTGTTCCGCGAGCCGGTGCACCCTTACACCCGCGGCCTGATCGAGGCCGTCCCGTCGCCCGAGCGCGCCGAGGCGCTGACTGGCATCGACGGCCAGCAGCCCCGGCCGGGGCGCCGCGGCGCCGGCTGCTCGTTCGCCCCGCGCTGCGGCCACGCCATCGGCGACTGCACGACCGAGGACCCGGAGCCCGTGGTCATCGCAGGCCGGTCTGTACGCTGCCTGCGGGTCTGGGATATCCAGGCCACCCGCCCCGAGCGCGCGGCGGCCGTGGCCTGCCCGCCGGCCACGACCGAGGCGCCGACCCTGTCGGTGCGGGGGATCTGCGCCAGCTACGGCAGCACGCCGGTGCTCTTCGACGTCGGGCTCGAGGTGCCGCCCCGGGCCTGCGTCGCCGTCGTCGGCGAGTCCGGTTCCGGCAAAACCACGCTCGCCCGCTGCGTGGCGGGGCTGCACAGCAACTGGACCGGCGAGATCACCTTCCAGGGTGCTCCCCTGGCTCGCGGAGCCCGGCAGCGCGGCAAGGACGTGCTGCAGCGGGTCCAGTACATCTTCCAGAATCCGTACACCTCGCTCAACCCCAGGAAGACGGTCGGCCAGATCGTGGCCCAGCAGCTCGAGCAGTTCGTGGACCTCCCGTTCCGTGAGCGCTCCGCGCGTGTCGTTCAGGTGCTCGAGGACGTCTCGCTGGGCGGGGACTTCCTGTCGCGCTATCCGGACCAGCTGTCCGGCGGGGAACGGCAGCGGGTCGCGATCGCCCGTGCCCTCGTGGTCCAGCCGGACCTGCTGATCTGCGACGAGGTCACCTCGTCGCTTGACGTCTCGGTTCAGGCGATCATCGTGGAGCTACTGCGCCGGATCCAGCAGGAACGCCAGCTGGCCATGATCTTCATAACGCACAACCTCGCCCTCGTCCGCAGCATCGCCCAGTCCGCCGTGGTCCTCTGCGAGGGCGCCGTGGCGGAATCGGGCTCGGTCGAGCAGGTCCTCGAGCGCCCGGTCAATCCCTACACCATCCGCCTGATGGAGGACGTGCCGAAGCTCGTCGGGCTCGAGCGGCCCGGCACCAGCGGGTCTGCGGCCAGCGGCCGGCGGGTAGACCCTTAGACCCGCGGCGCACGGAGTCGGCCGCGCGAGCTACGCTCTCGTGCGAGGCGAGGAGTTACCGAGATCAGCTAGCCGTCCTGGAGGACGTCAATGGTGTGCCTGACTTGCCCCGCGTGCGCAGCCGAGGTCAAGCCGGACGACCTCAT